>Ga0326728_10005980_pt1 | contig 33397 bp, 25 predicted proteins | sample MB3enrmetagenome_FD_207602 | JGI IMG/M metagenome (GOLD analysis project Ga0326728, IMG submission 207602) | Lab enriched peat soil microbial communities from McLean, Ithaca, NY, United States - MB31MN | ecosystem: Environmental > Terrestrial > Soil > Wetlands > Peat | place: USA: New York... | reverse complement strand
TATTGGAGCCAGCACGGAGACGAATCTCTCTTGTGCCTGGAAACTTTCTGGCGCAACGGACGCTGGCATCTCCTTTTCCCTCACAATCGCCAACTCGACCCATCTAAAAACTGAGATGCGCACCCCGATATTCCCGGCCTTTTTTCTCTCTTTGCTTTTTGTGGTTGATTCAGTTAAAAGAGATCGCCCCAGTAGTTTTGCGGGCGTCCAAAATGAGAAAGGAACCGGCAGTTGTCGTCGCGAATTTGGTCAATCACCCAGCGGCGAACATCCTCATCCCAAGTGGTGTTCAGGGCAACGTTGTTCCGTCCGAGTTTTGCCAGCCGGGCTGAGGCTTCCTCCCGGCTGAGTTTCTTCTCGCGTTCGAAATCAGGGACCACGGAATCATCAATTCCCAGGAACCGGCAGACGTCCTGAAAGACGGCGGTTGTATTGGCAATGTACTCCTCAAACCAGACGATTTTGATCCTCGATTCCTGGAATTTTTGCCTGTAAGCGTCAAAAACCTCCCAATAACGGCTGGAATCCACGATCATCGGTTGTTGCCTGACGGCCTCATTGATGGAGGCGAAGACCTTGCCCTCGGGAGTACAGGCATGTTCCGCATAAGCGGATTCCATGCGCTGGAGCGGGTGCCGCACCATGTAAATAATCCTGGCGTTGGGGATGTGGAGCTTAATGCGTTCCACAGTGGACGGGTGGTATCGAATTCTGGAGTACGACGTGGACGCATCGCCAATTGCCTTTTGGCCGCGGCAATGGTTAAACAACTCCAAGTACTTCCTCCAGCCCAGCTTATATAGATGGTCGTAGGAAAAGAAATGGGGCTCTTTGCCTTGCACAATGGCCGCCTGAGGATGCGAAGCCAGCAATGAACTCAAAGAGGTGGTGGCGGCTTTCGCTGCGCCAATAATAAAAAAATTAGGCTCGATCCTTTTACTCATTGGGCATCCTGTTTGTTCCGACCTCGTGGTCTTGATGAGCGGTTAGTGTGTCTGCGCGGGGAATACGCACCGGGCTGCCTGCTTGATAGAGCTTCAATTGTGCTTGTAATTGCCCGGCCAGCGCGGTGTTGGATTGCGCGCCGGCCAGATGCACGGCGCGTTGCGCCGTTTCCACCGCTTCGGAAAACCGCCCAGCCTCGGCATAAGCGGCGGCGAGGGTGTGGAGAACGATCGGATTGTTTCCGCCGGTCAGCGCATTGGCCTGCAGGGCCAGTTCCACCGCCTTGTTGCCGTTGCGCAGCGACGCCTGCGGACAGGCGGCCAGGAGCCACGCCAGATCATTTTGGGCTTCTGCGAAGTGCGGCTTGATTTGCAGCGCCTTTTGGTATTGCGAGATCGCTTCGTCCAGCCGGCCCTGTCGGAAAAAGCCGTTGGCAAGATTCATGTGCGCTTCTGCGAAGTGCGGCTTGATTTCCAGCGCCTTTTGGAATTGGGAGATCGCTTCGTCCAGCCGGCCCTGTCGGAAAAAGGCGCTACCAAGGTCGTTCCGGGCTTCCGCGTAGTCCGGCTTGATTTCCAGCGCCTTTTGGTAACAGGCGATCGCTTCTTCCACCCTTGCTTTTCGGCCAAGAGCGGTGCCGAGGCTGATTTGGGCTTCCGCGAGATCAGGCCTGATTTGCAGCGCCTGTTGGAATTGGGTGATTGCTTCGTCTGCTTTTCCCTTTTGCAGCAGAGCGTTGCCGAGGTTCATGTGCGCTTCCGCCAAGGCGGGATTGATTTGCAGCGCCTGTTGGAATTGGGTGATTGCTTCGTCTGCTTTTCCCTTTTGCAGCAGAGCGTTGCCGAGGTTGTTGTAGGCTTCCGCAAAATAAGGCCTGATTTCCACCGCTTGCCGGCAATGGGAGATCGCTTCGTCCATTCTTCCCTTTTGCGTCAGAGCGGTTGCGAGGTTGTTGTGGGCGACGTAGTTGCCTGTGGTGCAGTCGAGCGTGTGGGTCCACAAGATTTCGTTGCTTTTCCAATACCCGGTCTGTATCCAGGCACAGACCATCAATATGCCGATGATAGCGGCCATCAAACCGCCCAGCCCTGCCCGCCGATGTTGCCACAATAAGCTCCAATCCTCCACCGCCCATGTCCCCGCCAGAACCAGCCCGATTCCCGGCAAATAGGTGCAGCGATCCGCATGGGCATAGTACGATATTTGAATAATCCCAATCATCGGAACCAACATTCCCAGATACCAGAGCCAGCCCACCAGCAGGTACGGACGGCCTTTCCGGCACGCCAGCACAATTACGGAAATGGCTGCCAGCACAACAAGGGCCAGGGCGACCTTCCAGAACGGCTGACCGTCGGGGGGATTGGGATAAGGGGTGGCCAATTCCACCGGAAAAACCATTTGCCGCAGGTAAACCCCATAAGAAACCACGGCATTTCCAAAGCGTTCAAGGAACGGGAGCCGGTGGGAGTCAGGCATTTTGTCCGGCTCAAGAACCGTCGCCACGCATGACCCAACCGAAAGCAGGAACAACGGAATCTTCTCCTTGACCAATCCCCCAAAAAGCGCCATCAGCCTCGCGGCGCCAACCTTGCCGCCGCCATCCCCGTCCAGCGGCACGCGCTGGAGTGGCCACCAATCCAGCAACAGCAACACAAATGGCAGTGTCACCAGCATGTTGTTGCATAAAAGTCCCAGGGCATACGCCAGCGCCACTGCTGCATGGCGCCAGCACGAAGGCCGGTGCGCATAACGCGCATAAGCCCACAACGTCAGCATGAAGAAGACCCCGCCGAGCACGTCCTTGCGTTCCGCAATCCAAGCCACCGACTCCACCCGTAGCGGATGAATGGCAAACACCGCCGCCACGAATGCGCAGGGCCATAAACTCCCCGTCATCTCTCGCAACGCCAGAAACAAAACCGCTGCCGCCACCGCGTGCAGCGCCACATTGGTCAGATGATGGCCGCCCGCCCAGAGGCCAAAAGCCTGGCAGTCCGCCATGTGCGTCAACCACGTCAGCGGATGCCAGTGGCCGATTTTTCCATAGGTCAACGCCCAGACGGCTCCCTTCAGGGTCAACCCCTTTTCAACCACCGGGTTCTCATACACATACGTATCATCATCGTAATTAACGAAGCCGAAACCCGCCGTCTGCCCAAACACGGCAAAGGTGATCGCGGCCAGCAGAAGGCAAACCGCTGGCGCCTTACAACGTTGAAGCCAGGCGTCCACGCGCGCCGTGATTTCTGGCGGAAGCAGTATCTCATCGTGCCACATGGCCACGCCTTCGAGAAACGTCCACACGCGCCGCGATTTCTGGCGCAAGCAGCAGACCGTTCATATTTTGCGGACTTTGGTCATAAATGGTTCATCGGGATATTCGGCTCTCAACTTTTGGGTGACAAGAAAATACCGCGGCAGAAACCCGTCAAGCCCTTTCGCCGGGCAATTTTACAGTATGGCCGAGCTGCAAACGGACGCTGGAACCAGAGTAGGATCATCCATTAGAAGCATAGTATTATCCATTCCATCCGGTGGAAGGAAGTGCTGTTAATAGTGAATTCAGTAAAAAATAAACTGTGGCAGCCAACAAATATCAACTTTATGAAGAATGCACAAAAAGTTTTCGCAGCAGTGGCAACAATCGCCCTCTTGGGTGGTCTATCCCATCGGGCTCAAGGGCAATCATATGTCCTCGGCAGTTTTCAGGGTGCCAGCGACCCCTTGAATGCAGGATGGTCTGATTGGACCAGCAGCATTGCCATTACAGCCACATCTCCCCCCAGTGACAACCAATACGCTTTTGTGAGCGCAGGGGTGGGGAGTTTCGCCTACAGCCTCCAAGTCACGCCATCAACCGGGGGCTATGACCAGAATCTCTCACTTAATATGAGTCCCGCCGAATTGTCGGCTTGGCAAAACAACTCGTATTTGACGTTCACATGGTCTGAGCCAGGCTCGGGAGCGGAGTCTGGCGGGTATTCACAGATTCCCCAATTGATCTTCAATACCGCAGGCTCAGCCACAGGAGTGGGATTTGGCAGTCCAGTGCCATTTTCTCTTTTTCAAGAGCAGGGCTACACTGCAAACAATTCAGGTGGGGAGCCGATCTACGACTACTGGGGCGCCGGCGGTACGGCGGTGCGAACACAGGAAATCACAGTAAACTATTCAAGTATTATGGCTGCAGACCCATCGTTTGCGACAGGCTATTTCCAAATGATTCTTACCAGCGAGTACGGTGGCGGTGCTCCCAATTACAGCTACTTTAATGATTTTGAGCTATCGTCGGGTCCCTTCGAGACGCCGGAGCCGGGCACGATCGCGCTGGGCGTCATTGGCGCCTCCTCGTTCCTGCTTCGCCGCCGCAAGTAACTTCAACGTTGGTTGGTTCGAGAAAATTAGCAGCCGCTGCCGGACAACGGTGGCGGCTGTTTTCTTTCCAGACGGGTTGTGGATTCTTTCGATGGCCAGGGTGGGGAAACATTGACGTTGCGCGGGCACAACGTATTATTGCCCGCTCGGATGAAAATGAAGATTCAACTGGACTTTTGCCTGGGGCGGGCAGCGGTGCGCTGCCCAGCCTTCCTTCTGCTTGGACTCTGCCTTTTTTCAGTTCATCCTGACGCCTTCGCCCTCGGCCAGACTCCGTATATCGAGAGCGTCAAGAGCCCGGGCAGTTTTACCATCGTGCAAGACAACGCCGCCGCGACCCTCTATGTGGATTCGGGCGACCATGCCGGCGTCATTCGCGCGGTCAATGACCTCCGGGCGGATATTGCCCGCGTCACCGGCAAGACGCCAGCCGTCAGCCACCAGGAAAACGGCCTCGGCCCCAATGCGGTTATCGTCGGCACTCTTGGCAAAAGTGATGTGATCGACCGCCTGGTCCGCGAGCACAAGATTGATGTCACGGCCATCGCCGGCAAGTGGGAATCGTTTCTGATCCAAGTTGTGCCCGAACCCATGCCTGGAGTGGCCGGCGGATTGATCATCGCCGGGAGCGACAAGCGGGCGACCATCTACGGCATTTATGATCTTTCCGAGCAGATCGGGGTGTCGCCGTGGTATTGGTGGGGGGATGTGCCGGTGGAACACAAAACGGCTCTTTTTGTCAAGGCTGGCGCCTATGTGCAAGGGCCGCCCGCCGTCAAATATCGCGGCATCTTTTTGAATGACGAAGCGCCCGACCTGACCCGTTGGGTGGCTGAAAAATACGGCCATGCGGCGGGCTTTGGCCCGGGTGTGGCCAATTACGGCAGGGGATTTTACACCAATTTGTTCGAACTGATCCTGCGGCTCAAAGGCAACTACCTCTGGCCCGCCATGTGGAACAACGCCTTCAACGAAGATGACCCGGAGAATCCCCGGCTGGCCGACGCTTACGGCGTCGTCATGGGCACCTCCCACCAGGAGCCAATGCTTCGGGCGCAAAAGGAATGGGACCGCAGGTATGGCATTGCGCCGAACAATTGGAACCACGGTGCCGGGGCGTTGCTTCGCCATTTCGACCGCAAGCATCCCGGCGCGCCGGGTGGTTGGAACTACGCCAGGACCCCGGGCCTTATGGAACGCTTTTGGCGCGAGGGCATCCAGCGCAACAAAGGATGGGAAAGCATCATCACCATCGGCCTGCGCGGAGCCAATGACACGCCCATGGCGCCCGGAGGCGTGGAAGCCAACAGGGCCTTGCTGGAAAAGATCGTGGCCGTCCAGCGAAAAATCCTCGCCGACGAATTGAACCCCGACTTGACGAAAGTTCCGCAGCTCTGGTGCCTCTACAAGGAGGTGCAGGATTTCTATGACGCGGGCATGAGGGTCCCCGATGATGTGACGCTGCTGTGGGCGGAGGATAACTGGGGCGATGTCCGCCGTCTGCCGACCCCCGAAGAACGCCGACGCGCCGGCGGCGCCGGGGTCTATTATCACTTTGACTACCACGGCGGGCCGCGGAGCTATCAATGGATCAATACAAGCCCCATTGCGAAAATATGGGATCAGATGTCCCTCGCCAAAGAATACGGCGCCGACCGGATCTGGATCGTCAACGTCGGCCACTTCAAGGGTTACGAGTTCCCCTTGGAATACTTCATGAACCTGGCCTGGAACACCGACCGGTGGAGCAACAGCAACCTGAACGAATTCACCCGGCTGTGGGCGGAGCGGGAATTTGGGGCGGCCTTCGCCGAAGACATCGCCGACATTATTGCCAAGTCCACCAAATACAACGGCCGGCGAAAACCCGAATTGCTGGACGCGAACACCTACAGCCTTGATCACTACCAGGAAGCCGAACGCGTGGTGGCGGAATACCAGGCTGTCAGCGACAAAGCAGGCCGGATTTACGCCAGGCTGCCGCAAGACAAACGGGACGCGTTCTATGAATTGGTGTTCTTCCCCGCCAAGGCCGCCGCGCAATTGAACGAGCTTTACCTGGCTGCGGCCAGGAACGCCTCCTACGCCCGCCAGGGCCGCGCCAGCGCCAATGACATGGCCGCGCGGACCCGGGATTTGTTTCAGGCGCACGAGAATCTGATGAATTATTTCAACAAAACCTTTGCCCAGGGAAAATGGGACCACTTCATGGACCAGCCGCACATTGGTTACACCAACTGGCAGGATCCGCCTCAGAACACCCTGCGCGCCGTCAAGCTCACGACAATTGCCGTGCCTGATGCCCCAGCCATGGGCGTCGCGCTGGATGGGTCCGACGCCGCCTGGCCCGGCGCAAAAGACGATGCCGTCCTGCCGCAATTCGACGTGTTCAACCGGCAGCGCCATTATATTGACCTCTTCAACAAGGGAAAGACCCCTTTCGATTTCACCGCCTCGGCCAGCGATCCCTGGATTGTTCTGAGCGACACCAAAGGCTCGGTTCAAAAGGATAAACGTCTTTGGATCAGTGTGGATTGGAGCACGGCCCCCCGGCAAAGGGCCGGCGGCACAGTCCGGATCGCCGGCGCCAACACCAACTTCACCGTAAAAGTGGATGCCTTCAACCCAACGGAAGTGACGCCCGATTCCCTGCAAGGTTTCGTCGAAGGCGAAGGCGTCGTTTCAATCGAACCGGAACACTTCACAAAACAGACCGGCGCCGGGGCCAACCGCTGGATCAAAACCGAGGATTACGGCCGCACCTTGTCGGGGATGAGGGCGACGGGGCTGGCGAATGCGCCCGAGGCCGCACCGGGGAAGGATTCGCCTTGCCTGGAATATCAAATGTATTTGTTTGACACGGGCGGAGCGGAGGTCACGGCGGTCACCGGGCCAACCTTGAACTTCATCCACGGACGCAGCCTCCGCTTCGCTGTTTCATTTGATGATGAGCCGCCACAGGTTGTCACCCTGGTTCCGGGCCGATACAGCGCACAGAACGGCAACCTGGACTGGGAGACTTCCGTCAAGGACAACGCGCGTTCCGCCCAGGCCCGGTTCACGCTGGCAAAACCAGGCTATCACACCTTGAAAATCTGGATGATTGATCCAGGCGTCGTCCTTCAGAAACTCGTGGTGAATCTGGGTGGCTTGAAACAAAACTATCTCGGCCCCCCGGAGAGCTACTTCAACAGGAACTCTGGCAGCGGCGACGATTGGCAACGAATGCTGGATTTGTTGCACATCCCCGCCCCGGGTCCGTTTCCGGCACCGGCTGATGACCCGAAGAGGCCCGCCAATAGTCACCCGGCAGGCGGCAACTCGTCCAACTGGACCGACGGTGTTCCAGGCCATACCATCGTGAGATCGGGCTGGGGAAATTGGTCGAATTACCACGAAGACAAAGCCAGCCGTGGCCTGCTCCCCAATCCGCTCCTGCTCAAAAGCGGCCAGCCAGTCACCAACGCCGACACTTGGTGGAAACAGCGCCGTCCGGAAATTTTGAACGATTTCCTCACGGAAATTTACGGCAAAATCCCCACCAACACGCCAGCCATTGCCTGGGAAGTGACTGCCACGGACACAAACGCCGTCAATGGCACGGCAAAAATGAAGACCATCCTGGGGCATATCGACAATGCCCGGTATCCCCGCGCCACCCCGAGCATCAAGATCACCCTTTACACTCCGGCCAATGCCGCCGGGCCGGTGCCGACGATGGTCACCCTGTCGGGTGGGTTCCGCCGGGGCGGGCCAGGCGGCGGCCAAGGTCCCATGCCGCAAATCCTGGCCTTGGGCTGGGGATATGCCACCGTCAACACCGGAGCCATTCAGGCCGATAACGGGGCCGGCCTCACTTCCGGCATCATCGGCTTGGTCAATGAGGGAAAACCCAGGAAACCGGACGATTGGGGAGTGCTCGCCGCCTGGTCTTGGGGGTTAAGTCGCGTCATTGACTACCTCCAAACGGACAAAGACGTGGACGCCAAACGCCTGGGCATCGAGGGGCACTCGCGCTGGGGCAAAGAAGCGCTTTTGGCCGCGGCCTTGGACACGCGCTGGGCCATTGTTTACTCCAGTTGCTCGGGTGAATGTGGCGCCAAACTCCACCGCCACGACATCGGCGAGTCCGTGGACAACGTGGCCGGACCCGGCGAATACCACTGGATGGCCGGCAACTTCCTCAAATACGCGGGCCATTGGAATGATCTGCCGATAGACCAGCATGAACTGATCGCCCTGGTTGCGCCGCGCCCGGTGTTCATTACCGGCGGCACCCAAGACCTCTGGTCGGATCCTTCGGGCGAATTCAAGGCCTGTGTCGCTGCGGGACCCGTTTACCGTCTGCTCGGCAAGAGAGACTTGGGCATGACCGAAATGCCCGCTCCGGACAACGGCCTGATCGCGGGCGACCTCGCCTTCAGGTTGCACACAGGCGGCCACACCGATTTGCCCGACTGGCCGGTGTTCCTGACCTTCGCCAAAAGGTACTTCAGCGCGGTCGCAAAGTGAACCACACCCTGTAAAGTAGGGGTTTTATGAGTGGCGCATCCGGCAGGACTTGAACCTGCAACCTTCTGATCCGAAGTCAGAAGCTCTATCCAATTGAGCTACGGATGCCTGGGAGAACCACGGTCTTGCACGGGCTTATATCCTCTGACCAACATGCACAAAAATCCCGCCGCGGGCAAGGATTTCCGCAGTTTGACTCGGCGGGCGGCAGTCAATACGACGTTTCAATACGATAGAACCTTTCAGCCACGGAAGCATTTGTATCAACCCATGCCCCCGCTGAGTTGGACGGAGTGAGCGTGGCGTCGATCTGGAATGGACCAAGGAGGTTTGTCGCCATCAGCACCTCATAACTGCGTCCGGCGGTGGCGGACCACCCAAGCGTGACCGGCGGGTAGCCAACCGAAATCGCAAACGGTGGTTCAGGGCCGATCAGCCGAATCCAGGTGGTCGCGGTGCGGTACTGGTTGCCGGCGGCGTCTGTCACGATGGCATAGAATGGGTGCAAGCCCAGCCCGAGGTTCGTGCCGGCAACCGAAAAGAACGCGGTGGCCTGGTTGCTGGCGCTTCCCAATAATCCGCCTGTGCTGAATAATTCGATGGCGGTCACGTTGTTCGTGTTGGCTGTGACGGAAAACTGGAGTGTCGCGCCAATATCGGTATTGGCGCCGCCGAACAATGTGTTGAGGCTGGCGCTGAGGCCGCTGTTTTGAATCAGCACATTCTTGGAAACGAAGGTCTGGGTGCCCACGCTGGTTCCCTCATAAGCCACTGCCGTCAATTCGTGATAGCCGTCCTGGAGTTGGGTGGTGTCCAGCGTCCAATTGACCGGCAGGGAAAGCCCACCCGACGCCACGTAAAGATGATTGCGGGGTTTGAGGTCGGAGAGGTTGTCCTGCAGCAGGCTCGTTGCGGGGGTCTGGACCACGAGGTCGGACGAGGCATTCAACGTCACTTGAATACCAGCGGCGGCCCATCCTGGTGATTGGGCGTAGAGATTAAAGTCGGCGAATCCGTAGGAGGACTCGTCGTCAAGGTCGTCGGCGTAAACGCCGTCGGACGATTGCAACGCCGCCGTGTCATCGATCTCACCCAAGAGAACCAGGAGAAACCAGCCGATGGTGGCGTTGGTGGTCAGGTTGGTCACGGTCACGGTCACGTTGTTTCCGTTGGTTTTGGTCACCACAAGTTGCAGCCAGTCGCCAACCGCGGGCGCGTTGCTGACCAGCAGGTTGTGATACCCGGTGGCGACGCTGTCGAGAAAACTGGGGAGGGCAGGCGTCAGAAAGGTGGCGGGCGAGCCTGTGGCGTTGGTTGTGCTCACGTTCAAAGTTACGCTGGCGCCAGGCAAATTGGTGGCCAGAGACTGCAGTTCTATCCGGTCGCCCCACGCCGTGGCGCTGACGAGCGTGCTGTTGCTGGCCGAATTCAATACGTCCGCAAGACCGCTGGCGACCGACGCGATGGTGGCCTGGCCCGGCACGACATAACTGTTGGAAAAGCCGTTGAGCAGGACCGACACCACGTCGCTCGGCGCGGGCGGGAGGTTCGTGATCGTTTCAAACCAAGTGCCGTCAACAAACAAATCCACCTGGTTGAGCGGGAGGTTGGTGGCGGCGGACGAGAATTCGAGTTGCAGGTTTGTGCGGCCTGAGAGCACGACCGTGCCGGCGGGCAGTTGATCCCACATCCCTTCGCCGCGGAGCGCGAAGGGCGCGGACAAAGGTTCGCCGACCATGACGCCCTGGTAAGGGTTCTGGATGCTTTGGTAATAGGCTTCAGCCAGGGAAAAGCCGCGAGCCTGGTAGAAGTAATCGAGCGGGTTCGGAAACTTCTGCAGGTAATTGCAGGGTTCAACCACCGTGCCATAACTGCCGGCGGCTCCGGCATCCAGAAACGCCAGCAATGGTGTCTGGCCGCTGTTGACCAGGAGATAGCCGCCAAAGGACGTCAGGTTGTCAGCCATTGCGCCCGGAACATAGGCGTTGGTGGGTACGCCAAAATCCGTCAGCCCGGTTTCCAAACCGAGCAGGTTGGTGAAGCTGGTCGAATCCGTGTTGGTGCGGAGCATCGAATAGTCGCCGCGGATGCGCGTGTCGAAAATGGCGTTGTCGAATTCGTAATAGCGGACGTTTCGAGCCGGGTCGTCGGTCTTGGCAAGATAGACGGTTAGGGTGGGAAAGGAACTGTCGCTGGCAACGCCCCGGTCGAGGATGAGTTCGGCGTCGGCGAGGCCGTTGCTGTCGGTGAGCATGACCGCCAGGAACGAGTTGGTGGGGGCCGTGTCCGGCGCGGCTTCGCAAAAGGGAAGTTCGCTGAAGGCGTAGCTGTTGCTGGAGTCATCCGGCAGCGAACAGCTTGTTGGCAGACCGGGGGGCGGGACCGTGTCCGGCTTGAAACCGTAGAAGAGGGCCGAGGTGGTGCTGTTCAAACCATTGGTTCCATACACTTGGTAAGGCAAATCCATGGAGAGCAGCACGAACTGAATCTGGTTGGTGAGGTTGCGCCTCTGCAGCATGTCCAGCAACGGACCGCACAACTCATTTTGGAACTCATCCAGCGTGCATGACACGGAGCCGCCCGACCATTGATTGGTCAGCCGCAACACGTTTTGCGGCGGGACACAACGCTGCTCACAATACGCGTTGGCCAGTTGGATGGAGTTGGTGCTGTTTTGATTGATGACGACGGCGACATTCAAGCCGCTGCCGCCCGCCCAGATCGTGCCGGCGGTCGAAGCTGCTGCCCAGGCGCAAAGTAATCCGCGACCAAAACCCATCTTGAATGGAAGTTAACACAACCTCCATTCAAATCAACCCTCAAAAGGCTTTTGTCAGCACGAGCGCCACGGTATGCCCTTGCACGCGGTTGTCCGCCATGAACTCATAGTTATACCGGAGCTGCGTCCAAAGCTTCCAACTTGGAATAAAGTAGTTGAGCTCGGGGCCGAGCGCCGCCACCCGGCTGTATGGAAATAACGTGTTCCCCGGACCCATCAGCGAGCTTCCAGTGCTTGCGGTGACCCTCTGCTGGTAATAACCCACGAGACCGCAATCAAGCGTTTTGATGACCTTCTTGCTGATGCCCCATTCCGCCGTCCAAGCGTCCCCGGGTGTTATGTCCGTGTGGTCCCACTCGGTATTGCAGAACTCAAACCGGTTCAACTCCGAAATCGCCCAGGTCTTTGCCTCATCCGGGTGCCAGGTTACTCCCAAGGTGAGTTCCGGCGTCCAATAGCCCAATCCGGGCTGTGTCTGGGGCGGACCGGAAGAATTGCCTGTAGGCGCCCAGAATCCGGCTGCAAACCCGATGTCGAATTGTTTCGGATGCCACGAAAGAGTGGTCTCGCCGTAGAAGTCGCCGACCCCACACGTGGTGTAGCCCCCCCCACCACCGCCCAACCTTAGGCTGTTGTAAACGAACGGAAGAACGACATCCCCGCCGAGGTAGCCGCCGAGGACTTTAAAGTCGCTGATATAGATCGCGCGTGGCACAGTGGCATACAAAAGCTCCTGGAAACCGGCCGGCGCGATATTATGCCCGCCCCCGTTGTTCAGCTCTTCGCCAAAATAAAATACGTTGTAGTCCCGGAAGTACCAGCCGGGCGGCGGCAGCGTCGCGCACTCGATTCCTTCAATGCCGGGAACATAATGCGCCTCGGGTTGGGCTTGGATCACGCCGGGGGTGGCCGCCAGCGTGGCGGTGAGGAGACAACGAATGATTTGAGTTTTCATCAGATTTTGTTATTTGTTGACTGTGGTTTAGTGTGATTTTAGACATCTTGGATTTTGCCGAGCAGGTAAGTTTCATAGGCGCTGAGGTCCAGCAAACCGTGCCCCGAGAGATTGAACAGGATCACGCGTTTCTTCCCCGCCGCGCGCGCCTCCTCCGCTTCCGTGATCACCGCCGCGATGGCGTGGGCCGATTCCGGCGCGGGCACGATTCCTTCCGTGCGCGCAAAGAGCGTCCCGGCCTCGAACACCTTGGTCTGGTGGATCGCCTGCGCCTCGATTAATCCCAGCTTGAGGGCGTGGCTCACCATCGGCGACATCCCGTGAAAGCGCAGGCCGCCCGCGTGGATCGGCGGCGGCATGAACTGGTGCCCCAACGTGTGCATCATCAGCAGCGGGGTCGTCTCCGCCGTGTCGCCAAAATCATACCGCAACTCCCCCTTTGTCATCGATGGGCAGGCGGAGGGTTCCACGGCGATGATGCGATATTTCTTCTTGTCCTTGATTTTCCCCTGCAGGAACGGAAAGGCCAGTCCCGCGAAATTGCTGCCGCCACCCGCGCAGGCATAAATGGAATCGGGTTCCTCGCCCGCCATTTCCATCTGCCGGATCGCTTCCTGCCCGATCACCGTCTGGTGCAGGCAAACGTGGTTGAGCACGCTGCCCAGCGAATACTTCGTGTGCGGATGAGTCACGGCATCCTCGATCGCTTCGCTGATGGCCATGCCCAGGCTTCCGGGACACTTCGGGTCTTCGGCCAGCACTTTGCGGCCGAATTTGGTCTGGTCGCTCGGACTCGAATGGACCGTCGCCCCCCAGGTGTTCATCAGTATCCGGCGATAGGGCTTCTGCTGGAAGCTGACCTTGACCATATAGACGTTGCACTCCAGTCCAAACAACTGGCAGGCCAGGGCGAGCGCCGATCCCCATTGGCCCGCGCCTGTTTCCGTCGCCAGCCTCTTCGTGCCGGCGGCCTTGTTGAAGTAAGCCTGCGCAACCGAGGTGTTGGGCTTGTGGCTGCCCGCGGGACTGGTCCCTTCATACTTGTAGTAGATGTGCGCCGGCGTCTTCAGCGCGCGCTCCAGCCGCGCCGCCCGCAACAGCGGCGTCGGCCGCCACAGCGCATAGACCTCGCGCACCGGTTCCGGGATTTCCACCCACCGGTCGGGGCACATTTCCTGCCTCACCAGGTTCTCGGGAAAAATCTGCGTCATCATCTCCAGCGACACTGGCTGGCGCGTGCCCGGATGCAACGGCGGCGGAAGCGGTTCGGGAAAATCGGCCAGCAGATTGTACCATTGCTTGGGAATATCCGCCTGCGACAACAAGAATTGGGTGGTTTGGCTCATAAAATCATGGGCATGCGCGGGTCGTGATGAATCTCATCAGCGTCATTCGTAAAATTTTGCCAAAACTACAATTTTCCGACCCGGCCAGACTTCTCATATCTTGCCATTTCCTTTGCAGTAATTGCGCTGGATTCTTTCGGGTTCAGGCCTGAATTGCACGGATTTTGGCATTTTTGGCATTTTTTAATTTTTTCCTCTATTCGATTGACAGACGGGCTCCGCCGCCGCCTGGCCATGCCGGGAACGGCGCCGGAGTGCGCCTGGACCCACGGCTGGCTCATGAACGCCCGACGATCCCTTGTTGCGACCGTTTCGGACGCGCAGCAGCGCGTCCCCACCCAATTGGCTCCGGTCGGGACGACCTGCCCCGAAAGCTTTCGGGGGTGTTCCCGGAAGGTTTTTTCCGTGTATCCGATGAACTTGCCATCGAAGCAGACCGGTCTTGCGCCTCTCAGCCGTGCCTTTGCGGTTTTGTCATTCTTCATGGATGATTTTGTGTTTTTGATTTTCATCATGGCACAGCCACATGGACAAAGCTCTGGCACGACCCCATTGCCCCCTTTGCCCCTTTGACAAGACCGAAATGGCCTTAATGTGTCATTCATTAGACGAACATTACAGTTAAAACATTTATTCGTCAACAGATTTGTGAAAGATTTTCAGAAAAGTTGTGATTTTTTTGCAAATGGTTGTAACACACTGTATTGCAATGATTTATCAAAGCTCAAATGGGTCAAGCCGGAGCCATGCCCATATTTGCTTTTGCCGATGCAATGGAGTCGGAGGAACGGGTAACCGTTTCCAACGGTTTCCCGATCAACGGTAAGCCGTTAAAACGGCCGGAGTTCGGCTTACGCCTCCTCGACACCGGGCTAGAGCGGTTACACAATTCATATGGCGATTTTTATGGCCCGCAGAACACGCAGATGACGCAGAAACGGAGACGAAAATTCTTTTTCTTTTCTGCGGGAATACCCTGTTCTACGGACAAAAGTATTATGGAAGTCTTCCCGCATAAAGAACAAACCTACAAAATCCTCGGCGCTTGCTTTGAAGTGTACAAGGAAAAAGGCTGCGGCTTCCTCGAAGCCGTTTATCAGGAGTGCCTGGAGATTGAACTCGAACTGCAAGGCATAGTCTTTGCCGCCAAAGCGCCATTGCACCTCAAATACAAAGGCCGCTCGCTACAGCAAACCTACCAGCCTGATCTCCTCTGCCATGATAAAATCATGGTCGAACTCAAAGCCGTTTCCGCGCTCGCCAACGAGCATCGTGCTCAGGTCATCAATTCCCTCCACGCCACAGGCTGCGAAGTGGGCCTGCTCGTGAACTTCGGGCACTTTCCCAAAATCGAGTTCGAGCGGCTGGCCAACACGAGGAAGAAAGGCGCATCGGCAGAAGAAGAGCAATGATACTTCCCGCTGAAAAATGAGGAGGGCATGGTCTTTGCTTTTGTTTCTGCGTTTTTCTGCGTGTTCTGCGGGCAAATAATTCCTTGGGTCATTGGGAATATATCGCTACATCATTTGTGGCAATGCTCTAAAGCCGCGGTGTTAATGAGAAACGCCAAGATTTAGATGCGTTTGCCCTGGGTTCGAGCCGAAGGCGAGTCTGGGGGTCAAGTTTGGGGGTCAATCCAAACTTTGGATTGACCCCTCGCCCCGGCAATGTCGCAGAGTTGATTGACGAAACGTGTGCGGTGCGGCATTCTGGCGGTTGAATGCTTGTCAAAGCCTGAAATGCCTGATGGGCAACCCGTTTACAAAAACATTCCATGAATACTGGCCAGCGAAAAATCCGATGGGGCGTCCTGGGCTGTGCGCGCATTGCGCGGGAAGCTCTCATGCCGGCGATCCAACGGGCCTCCAATTCCGTGCTGCACGCCGTGGCGTCGCGCCAGGAATCCAAACTGGCCGAGTGCCGCGTCCAATTTCCCACCCCGGCGGCCTATGTCGGCTATGATGAGCTGCTGCGCGATCCGGCCGTCGATGCGGTCTATATCCCGCTGCCCAACTCACTGCATCGGGAATGGACGATCCGGGCCGCGGAGCGCGGAAAGCACGTCCTGTGCGAAAAACCGCTCGCCTTGGACGCGGCCCAGTGCCGCGACATGACCGTCGCTTGCGCCGCCAACCATGTCTGGCTGATGGAAGCCTTTATGTATCGTTACACCGACCGCACCCGCCAGGTCCTCGAAGTGCTGCGCGGCGGCGCGCTGGGCGAAATCAAATTCATCGGCTCGACCTTCCGCTTTTTGCTCGCCAATCCGGCCTCCATCAAGTTGAAACCCGAACTGGGCGGCGGCTCTCTTTATGATGTCGGCTGTTACCCCGTCAATTTCACCGGCATGGTGATGGATGAAATCGGCCGCGGCCAGCCGGGCGCGGCGGTGCCGGAAACCATTTCCGCGCAATGCGTGCGCAAAGACGGCGTGGACTTGATTTATTCCGCGCTGCTCAAGTATCCGTCCGGGCTGATCGCCTCGTTGAATTGCGGCTTCAACGCCCAGAAACGGATTTGCTCGGAAATCGTCGGAACGCGCGGCGCGTTGGAAATCCCCGACACGTTCTTCGACAACCCCGGCGTGTTGACGCTGGCCACGGGAGAGGAACGCCGCGAGATTCCGGTGGCGCAAAGCGACCGGTATCGCCTTGAAGTGGAAGATTTCGCCGACGCCATTTTGCAAAAGCGCGCGCCGCGCCTGAGCCTGGCCGAGACGCAACGCAACATGAAAATTCTGGACCGCCTCCAGGCCGCCGCCAAATAGTTTCATTGAAATTGGGCCGGGTTTCGCGCATTCTCGCCGGATGAGATGGCTCGCACTGATCCTGTTGATTCTGGCCGGCTCTTTTGCCGGCTGCGAAAAAAAATCCCCCGCGCCGCCCATTGCGGCCGGGCCGGCGCAGCCGCCCCAGCCCTCCTTGCCGACCAAGGCCCAGCCCCAGTTGAAGACCATCCGGCTGTGGCTGGGGGCGGAGGAATTGGCGACGGAACTGGCGTTGACGCCCGAACAGGAACAAACAGGCCTGATGTTCCGCACCAATCTGGCCGAAAACGCCGGCATGTTGTTTGTCTTTGGCAGGCCCACGCAGGCTTCATTCTGGATGAAAAATTGCCCTCTGCCGCTTTCCGCCGCCTATATCAACCCGGAGGGCGCCATCCTCGAGATAAACGATTTGAAACCGCAGGATACCAATGCCGTCGTGGCCGCTTCGGACGATGTGCAGTACGTTTTGGAGGTCAATCAGGGCTGGTTTCTGCGCCATCACATTGCCCCCGGCACATGGGTCCGGACTGAGTTCGGCACACTGCCGGAAACATTTTTCACCCGGCGCCAATAGGCCGCTTCTTCGTTCAGGATGACAATGAGAATCGCCCTGGCCCAAATCAATACGACCGTCGGCGACCTGGCCGGCAATGAAGCCAAAATCATGGAAGCCGCCCGCCGCGCCCACGCGGAAAAGGCTGACGTCGTCCTGTTCCCCGAATTGACAACGACGGGCTATCCGCCGCGCGATCTGTTGCTGAAGAAAGATTTCATTGCCAAAAATCTTGCCCTCCTTCATCGCCTCGCCGCGGCCAGCGCGGAAACGGCGATGCTGGTCGGGTTCGTCGGCCAAAACAAGGACCGGCCGGGGCGGGACGTCACCAACGAGGCCGCCCTTCTGCACCGTGGGAAAATCGCCGCCACTCGTGTCAAGTCTCTGCTGCCCACCTATGATGTTTTTGATGAAGACCGCTATTTCGAGCCGGCGCGGGAAAACCTTCCCCTCACCATCGCAGGTTCGGCCTGCGGCGTGACGATTTGCGAGGATATATGGAACGATGAGGATTTCTGGCCGCAACGGCGTTATCGGGCCAATCCCATCGCCACTCTCCTTGCCGCCGGGGCCGGGTGCCTCTTCAACCTCTCGGCTTCCCCGTGGTCCGTCAGCAAGGAAAAATTGCGCTATGACATGCTGGCCAGCCTCGCCCTCAAATCCCGCCGGCCCGTGGCCTTCTGCAACTTGGTCGGCGGCAACGACGAATTGCTTTTTGACGGCGGCAGTTTGCTGTTCAATGGGGAGGGCCGGTTGATTGCCAGGGCCAAATCTTTTGCAGAAGACTTTGTGGTGGCGGATACGGAGACGGCCCAGCCCGTTTCCGGGCCAAACGCCACGGACGAAGAGAACGTCCATGACGCCCTGGTTCTTGGTCTGCGCGACTATTTCCAAAAGTGCGGCTTCAAATCCGCCGTGCTTGGACTCAGCGGCGGAATTGATTCTGCCGTCGTGGCCTGTCTGGCCGTCGCCGCGCTCGGGCCGGAGCATGTTCACGGCATATCGCTGCCTTCGCAATTCTCCTCCAGGGGCAGCTTGGATGACGCGCGCCTTTTGGCGGAGCGCCTGGGCATTCGCCATGATGTCATTCCCATTCAACCGCCGTTTGAATCGGTGCGGCGGCAGTTGCAACCCCTTTTCGCCGGCTGTCCCGAAGACACCACGGAGGAAAACATCCAGGCGCGATTGCGCGGGGTTATTCTCATGGCGTTGTCCAACAAGTTTGGTTCCTTGCTTCTTACCACCGGCAACAAAAGCGAATTGGCCGTCGGTTATTGCACTCTTTACGGCGACATGTGCGGCGGGTTGGCCGTGATCAGCGATGTGCCTAAAACGATGGTCTATCGCCTGGCCAATTGGATCAACCGCGCCCGCGAAATCATTCCCCAGGCTTCCCTGACGAAAGCCCCTTCGGCGGAATTGCGTCTCAATCAAACCGATCAGGACAGCCTGCCGCCTTACGAAATTCTCGATGCCGTTCTCGATCAGTACGTTGTTCAGGGCCGATCCCTGGCCGAAATCGTCCGGCTTGGCTTTGACGAGAAGACAGTCAAGCAAGTCATTCACTTGATCGACGTGAACGAATACAAGCGCCGTCAAGCCGCCCCCGGCCTGAAAGTGACCACCAAAGCTTTCGGGGTGGGGCGGCGTTTCCCCATTGCGCAGCGCTACCGTGAGGCATAACTGACACGCCGCCATTGACATGATGACAACCACCAAATCTGAAGAGTTGTTTGCGGAGGCGTTGCGATACATTCCAGGCGGCGTCAATTCTCCGGTGCGGGCCTTTCGCGCCGTTGGCGGCCATCCCTTTTTCGTCAACAAGGCCGAAGGCGCCCATGTCTTCGATGTCGATGGCAATGAACTTGTGGACTACGTCGGGACGTGGGGGCCGGCCATTTTGGGCCATGCCAATCCCAAAATCATTCAAGCCATCCGGAACGCGGCGGGGCAGGGAACCAGCTTCGGCATTCCCAATCCGCTGGAAGTCGAAATGGCGCGGTTGCTCTGCGCGGCCGTGCCCGGCCTGGAAAAAGTGCGGATGTGCAATTCGGGAACGGAAGCCTGCATGTCCGCCATTCGATTGGCGCGGGGCTTTGCCCGGCGCGACAAGATCATCAAATTTGACGGCTGTTACCACGGCCATGCCGATTCACTTTTGGTCAAGGCGGGATCGGGCGCGCTCACCTTTGGCCATCCCGACAGCGCCGGGGTCCCCGCCGCCTTCACCCAGCATACCATCGTCGTGCCCTTTAACGAACCCGACGCGGTGCGCGCCGCCTTTGCCGCCAATCCGCGGCAAATCGCCGGCATCATTGTCGAGCCGGTCCCGGGCAATGCCGGCTTGTATCTGCCCAAGCCCGGCTTCCTGGAATTTCTGCGCGACATCACCGCCGCCGACGGCGCGTTGCTCATTTTTGATGAAGTCATGACCGGCTTCCGTCTGGCCCTGGGTGGCGCTCAGGGACGTTTCGGCATCCGGCCTGATCTGACTTGTCTTGGAAAGATCATCGGAGGCGGCTTGCCGGTCGGCGCCTTTGGCGGGCGCGCCGAAATAATGGACTTGCTCGCGCCACTGGGGCCGGTTTATCAGGCCGGCACTTTGAGCGGCAATCCGCTGGCCATGGCGGCCGGAGTGGCGGCCATCAAGGAACTCTCCTCCACCAACGCTTACGCCGCCTTGGAAAAATCAGGCGCCGCCTTGGAAACAGGGATGAAAAGCGCCGCCAAATCGGCCAAAATTCCCGCGCAATTCAACCGCATCGGTTCCATGTTCTGCGCCTATTTCACCGCCCGCCCCGTGCAGAATCTGGCCGATGCCATGAAAAGCGACCGCGCGCGTTTCAGCAAATTCTTCCACGGCATGTTGCGCGAGGGCATTTATTTCGCGCCCTCGCAATTTGAAGCCGGGTTCATCTCCACCGCCCATGCGGCGGCGGACATCGGCAAAACGGCCGCCGCGGCGGCCCGGGTGATGAAATCCCTGTAATGGCATCCGGTATGCGCATTCTTGCCCTCGATCATGGAACAAAGCGAATCGGCGTGGCCATCAGCGACGAAACGGCCATCATCGCGCAGCCCCTGGAGTTTCTGGCCGCCGAACCGCTGGAAGAGTTCCTGAAGCGCCTGGAAGATATTATTGACAATAGGGAGGTCGGGGAAATCCTGGTCGGCCTTCCGCGCAACATGAATGGCACCTATGGCGCCGCGGCGGCCAGGGCCAGGCAATTCGCGGACCGTCTCCGGGGAGCTTTCGCCGTCCCCGTCAAAACATGGGACGAGCGGCTGACCACGGTGCAAGCCAGCCGCTTTCTGATCGAAACCGGCATGCGGCGCGAAGACCGGAAAACCAAAGTGGACCAAACTGCCGCCGCCATTTTGCTGCAAAGTTATTTGGACAGCCTCAACCGGTGAAATTCAAACTCATCATTGCCTATGACGGAACCGGTTACGCGGGCTGGCAGGCGCAAAAGACCGGGGTGGGAGTCCAGCAGCGGGTCGAGGAGGCGATTGCCAAAATCTTCCCCGGCGCCTCCCGTCTGCACAGTTCCAGCCGCACCGATGCCGGGGTGCATGCCCTTGGCATGGTCGCGCAGGTGGAAATTCCGGACGACCAGATCAAAATGCCCGCGGCCAGGATGGCTGTGGCCGTCAATGCCCATCTGCCCCCCGACATTCGGGTCATGGCCGTGGCGCGTTGCCGCGCCGGTTTCGACGCGCGGTTCGACGCCAGGGGCAAGCAGTATCGCTACCTGCTTTGGAACGGGCCAGCCATGAACCCGCTCCTGCGCCGGCACGCCTGGCATGTCCCCCGGCCCCTCAATCTCAGCGCCATGCGGGCCGCCGCCAAACTGTTTGTCGGAAAACACGACTTCAAATCATTGGCCACGACGCGCAACTATGAAATGAAATCCACCGTGCGCACTTTGCGGCGGTGCGACATCCGGCGCAACGGCCCGCTCCTGACCTTTGTCATCGAGGGGGACGGTTTTCTCTACAAAATGTGCCGGGGCATTGTCGGCACGCTGGCACAGGCCGGGCAGGGGAAGATCGCGCCCCGGGAGATCAAACACATTTTGCGCCGCAAAGACCGCCGCGCGGCGGGCATGACCGCCCCCGCCCACGGGTTGGTGTTGTGGAAGGTGTTTTATTGACAAATGAACATTGTCCTGCTGGAGCCGGAAATTCCGCCGAACACGGGCAACGTCGCCCGGCTCTGCGCCGCCACCCGCTCCACTTTGCATTTGATCGAGCCGTTCGGGTTCAAGCTTGACGACAGGCGGCTCAAGCGCGCCGGTCTGGACTATTGGGAACATCTGGACTGGCATCGCTGGTCCGGCTGGCCGGCCTTTGAAAGACAACTGCCCGCCGGCGCGCGCCTCTGGCTGATTGAATCGCATGGGGCGCGGCATTATGCGCAGGCGCAATATCAGCCCGGCGACTACCTGGTTTTTGGCCGCGAAACCGCCGGTCTGCCGAAAAAGATCCTCGAGCAACACCGCGACCGGTGGCTGCGCATTCCGATGCTTCATGCCGGGGTCCGGTCGCTTAAATTGTGCAATTTCGTGGCGCTGGTTCTTTACGAGGCCCTGCGCCAGCAGGGATTCCGCGGAGAGGTTTTGTGAGGCGTGGAATTTGACTTCTTCTCCTAATCCTAATCTTAATCTTACTCTTAATCTCCTGACTTGTTTTCAAGATTCATTAAGAGATTAAGATTAGGATTAAGATTAGGAACCAAAATCCGCCGGTGGATTTCTCTCGCAATTCCGGCAGTAAAGAATAGGTTGGAAAGGTTGGGGCGATTAGCGCAGTGGTAGCGCAGCACCTTTACACGGTGAAGGTCGGGGGTTCGAATCCCTCATCGCCCATTCTTACTTCTCCATCGTCACATCCCCGCCGGTGATCCGCTCCAAATGGCCGTGCTGCCCGCGCAGCAGCAGCGCCCCGTCCGCATCCAGCGATTCCGCCCGGCCGCGAATCACCCGGTCGCCGACGCGGATGCTCACCTGCGAATCTATCGTGGTGCAGTGCTCCTGCCATTGCTCGGCAATGACGTCGAATTCCCCGCGGTTGATCCGTTCGTAATCGCGGTCCAGTTCGCGCAGGATGGCCACAGCCAGTCCGGCGCGATCCACCATTTGCCCGGACTCAATTCTTAATGACGTGGCCGTTTTGCGCAACGCGGCGGGCATTTCATTTGGCTCCAGGTTGACGTCGATTCCGATGCCCAGAATGACCTCCTTCAAATGGTCCAGTTCCGCGCTCATTTCCGTCAGTATGCCCGCCATCTTTTTGCCCCGGATCAAAAGGTCATTGGGCCACTTGATCTCCGGCACAATGCCGGTTTGCAGCGTGATGGCGCGGGCCAGCGCGGTGGCGGCGGCAATCGTCAATTGCGTCGCCGCCTGCGGCGCGATGTCCGGCCGCAACAAAACCGAAAACCAAAGCCCTTTGCGCGCCGGTGAAATCCAGCGGCGGCCCAGCCGCCCGCGCCCCTTGCTTTGTGCTTCGGCAAAAACAACCACGCCCTCTTTCACGCCGCCCCGCGCCAGGCGGGCCATGACATCGTTGGTCGAAGTGGTTTCCTCGAAGACCTGAATTTCACGGCCAATGACCCGCGTCCGCCCCAGGCGCGAATACATGTCATCGGCGTGCAGCACGTCCGGCACGCTCAACAGGCGGTAGCCCAGGTGCGGGCCGGCTTCGATGTCGTAGCCAATGGCGCGCAGATCCTCAACGTGCGCCCAAACCGCCGCGCGGCTGACGCCGAGTTGGCGCGCCAGCTCCCCTCCCGAAACCCCCCATGGCGCGCCGCGCAAGGCGGACAAAATATGGGCGTCGATTGTCGTGTCCGTCGAGATCATGTTCGGAAATCCAGCGCAACGTCCGCCGCCGGCGCGGAATGCGTCAGCGCGCCAATGGAAATGTAATCCACCCCCGTTTCGGCTATGGCCCGGACGGTCGCCAAAGTGACGCCGCCGCTGGCCTCGGTTTTGGCCCGTCGATCAATCAACCGGACCGCCGCCCGCAAGTCCTGATTGGACATGTTATCCAGCAAGATCACATCGGCCCCGGCCCGGCAGGCCTGCCCGGCCTGTTCGAGCGTGTCGGCTTCGACCTCCACGGCCAGGTGTGGAAATTGCGCGCGTGCCCGCCTCACCGCCGCCTCAATGGCGTTGGGCGGTTCGCCGCGCAACGCCGCCAGGTGATTGTCCTTGATTAAAATGCGGTCAAACAAGCCCATGCGATGATTGACGCCGCCACCGCATTGCACGGCATATTTTTCCAGACGCCGCCAGCCGGGGGTTGTCTTGCGGGTGTCGAGGATTTGCGCGCCAGTCCCGGCCACCGCTTCGACAAACCGCGCCGTCAAAGTCGCCACGCCCGACAAGCGCTGCGCGAAATTGAGCGCCACCCGTTCGGCGGTGAGGATGGCGCGGGCCGGCCCTTGAATATTCAACAGTGCTTGTCCCTTGGCAACGCGCTGCCCGTCCGCGGCGACAGGAGCCAGATTCAAGTCTGGGGAAACCTCCCTGAAAACCGCTTCCGCCAAGGGCAACCCGCAAATCACCAGCGATTCCCGCGCAACCATGACAGCGGTCGCCACGGCATCAGCCGGCACAGTGGCGAGAGTCGTCACATCGCCCGAGCCGACGTCTTCCGCCAATGCGGCCCGGACCATTTGGAGATCAAAGTTCAAAGGCAAAACCAAACGTTGAAGGTTTAAGGTTCCTGTGCAAGCGCAAAATTGAAAATGCGAGTCTTTTCTCCATTGTTTCCGAGCCGGCCATTCGATACGATTCTCCCCGTGAAATGAGAATACGATACTTTCAAGACACCGACACGCTGCACATCGAGTTCAAATCCGATGACGTCTCCGAGACACGCGACTTGGATGAGAACACGCTGCTTGATGTGGACAAAAGCGGCCGCATCTTGAGCATCACCGTCGAACACGCCAGCCAGCGCGCCGACATCCCGCGCTTTTCCTTTGAGCAAGTTCCCGCCTGAAATCCGCTGAATGAGGAAAGCCAGTCAGAATTTTAACCGTGAAATACCGGTTTTTCGCGGTTAAAAAGACTCAGTTCTTCGGGCCCGGGGTTAAAAAGCTGCTTAAATCATTGCCCCGCATGGCCTTACACATGTTTGTACCAAACATCACAACTTTTTCAAAAATTCTTGCAAAAATCCGTTGACGATATGATATGTTAACTGTATATTTCGTTTAATGAATTGCCGATAAAGGCCATGTTGAGATGGAAAAAGCATGAACGAAAAATCAGGAACGGGTCTCAGGCGGAAATATGAAGGGGCGGAAAAATCAGCCCCGAAAACTTTCGGGGTTCTGCCCCACTCATCTTTCTGCCATCCGTCTGCCGGGCCTTGGATCGTGGAGATCAGTCGCTCAAACCGAGTCAAACCGATGCCACAGGTCAAGCTGGCGGGAAATTGTATGCAAAGGCTTTAACATGAATGATTTAGAAAATAAGCGGCGTTCGGACGGGCCTGTCCGCCGTAGACGTTCCGGCGAAGGCGGGTCAAACCCAGTCAAAGTGCGTCAAACCAGTTCCAAGGGGAGCAAACGCATGGGAAATCCGGCTTTTCTTTGCAGTGCTATTCCTGAGAATCGCGCATTTTTTGCAAAATTTTCCGAACCGTCTTTCCGAATGACAAATGAGAAATTCTCAATGACAAATTTTCAATTCAGGCTCAGCGCTTTGGTTGCGGCTTGCCGCGCTGTGTCCTGGCGTCTCCGCGCCTTTGCGTTTCTCTTGATCCGGGGGCAAAAAACCCGACTGAATCGCCCCGCGTCGCAGTCAGTCGCAGTCAGTCGCAGTGATTTTTTTATGCAAAAATCAAACCTTCTCAAACCAGGGTTTTCGGCTTTATCGTTATAAACCGATATGAGTGCGCTGCAAAATCGGGCTTGCGCCCATTCCAACATGCCGCTTCCTGTCATTTCAGTCGCTCAAATGCGCGAGTGGGAAAAGACCTCGTGGGCCGCGGGCAGGACTGCATCCGAAGTCATCGACCATGTGGGCCGCGCCATCGCCCGCCGCCTGGAGCAACTGGCCGGGCCGGGTGAAAGGATCCTGTTCCTGGCCGGCAAAGGCCACAACGGCGACGATGTCCGCGCCGCGCGAAAGCACCTCGCCCCGGAGCGCGGCGCGGTTATCCTGGATGTGACTGAACCGGCGCAGGGCCTGGAAACATTTTTAGAGGCGGTCGGCGGCGGCGGCTTTTCGTGGATTGTCGATGGCTTGTTTGGCATCGGTTTGGACCGGCCGCTCGACGCTTACTGGCGGAAGCTGATTGAGGCTGTCAACGGCGCAAATCTCCCCATTTTGGCGGTGGATGTCCCGTCCGGGTTGAATGCCGAAACTGGCGGCGTGGAAGGAGCAGCCATCACCGCGGACGTCACTCTGACCGTCGGAGCGCCCAAACGCGGCTTGCTCAAGGCGGCCCAATATGTCGGGCGGTTGGAAGTCCTGTCCGACGTGGGGCTGGTGCCGTGCCCGTTTGACAGCGAGCTGAACTGGACTGTCAAGAATGATTTTGAGCATTTGCCGCCGCGCCGCCCCGTGGCCGGCAACAAAGCGACTTTTGGACATCTGGCCATTTACGCGGGCAGCATTGGTTATCACGGGGCGGCAGTCCTGGCAGGGCAGGGGGCATTGCGCGCGCGGCCCGGTTTGATCACGGTTTTTCCGCAGGAATCTGTTTATGTGCCGGTGGCCGCGCAATGCCAATCGGTCATGGTCCACGCCTGGCGGTCCGGCCAGGCGCTGCCAAAATCCTGCAGCGCCATCTTATTTGGCCCCGGGCTGGCCGCGCCGGAATTGTCCGACACGGCGAAAAAGGAAATGCGAACACACTGGCAAAAGACGCCGTTGCCGGTGGTCGCCGATGCCAGCGCGCTGGATTGGTTGCCGCCCGGGCCGACGCCTCCGGGTGTCATTCGGGTGATGACCCCGCATCCGGGCGAAGCGGGGCGGATGCTTGACAGTTCAGCGGCGAGTGTCCAGGCGGATCGCGTTCTGGCGTTGCGGGAGTTATCGAAGCAATGGGGCGATTGTTTCGTCGTGCTCAAAGGACATCAAACGCTGGTCGGGCGCGCCACCGGCAAGATGTTCGTCAACAGTTCGGGCAATCCCCATCTGGCGCAGGGAGGGAGCGGAGACCTGCTGGGGGGATACCTGGCCGGATTGCTGGCGCAACCGGATTGGCAGAACGATCCGCTCACCACCATTCGATACGCCGTCTGGCAACATGGCGCGGCTGCCGACCGCCTTTCCGAAGCCCGGGGGAATTGGACAGTGGAGGATTTAAGCCGCCATTTGGGTTCCTGAACAATGAGCTTTCCTTGCCAGAGCGCATTTGTTATGCAACACCCATACATGCGAAGGGTAGGTCTATTTCTCTTTTGCTTATTGGGTTTTGTGTCCATGACGGCTTCAGCCGGGTCATACACTTTGACCGATGGGACCAAGATCGAAGGCGACCCCATTTCAGAAAACGAGAACGGTGTGGTCTTTCAAACCACCGACGGAACAGACCTTGAGCGAATAGGTTGGGACAAGCTCACGCAGGATTCCCTGCGGGCATTGCTGGCCAGGGCCGCGACCGCGCGCGAAAAGGCGCTGCTGGAACCTTTCATCGAAGAACTTCCCCAGGAAAAGGCGCAACGCAAGGAAATCATTGTCAAACCGATTCAAACTCCGGACCGGCCCACAACCCATCTGGGCATGACGGCCATTTTTGCCAGCCCGGTCGGATTGACCATTCTCCTGATTTTATATGGCGCGAATTTATTCGCCGCATACGAGGTTGCCATTTATCGCCGCCAGCCTTTGCCAACCGTTTGTGGACTGGCAGCCATCCCTCTTTTGGGCGTGCTCAGCCCCATCATCTTCATTGCCATGCCGGCCCGGCGGGGATCGTTTGAAGGGCGGGAAGAGCCGCAAACCCGGTTCCACTCCATTCCGCCGCCGGCTGAGGTCATGACGGCCCCGCCTGAAGAGGGCGCAGGGGCGGGGTCAGGACGGCGCCCCTCCTTGAGAACTCAGGGAAGCGGCGCCGCGCGGCAGCCCGCCGGTCCGTTGGCGCAGGAAACGGCGCCCGTTCTGCCGGGACCCATCGTCTTCCGTCGCGGCGATTTTTCCTTCAATCGCCGTTTCTTTGAGACCAAGCTGGCCGGGTTCTTCCGGCTTGTTCCGAGTGAAGCGGAGAGAGACATGGTCATTCACATCAAATCGGGACGCGGTGATTTTACGGGCCGAAGAATTACACGCATCACCCCTTCGGAACTCTACTTGCAAGTGTTCCATGACAACGCCACTGCCGACGAAATGATTCCCTTCGTCGAAGTTCTGGAAGTGCAGATCCGGCACAAGGACACTGTATGATCCAAGGCCCCTTATCCTGATGCCCTTGCGAATCGTGTTCATGGGGACGGCCGAACTGGCCTGTGCCAGCCTGAAGGCGTTGTTGAAGTCTCCTGACTTCGAGATTCCCGGCGTCGTGACCCAGCCGGACCGCCCCGGAGGCCGCGGCTTGAAACTTCAGCCTTCGCCTGTCAAGACTATTGCCGCCGGCGCCGGACTTCCCGTCTGGCAGCCCGGGCGCGCCAGTCATCCTGATTTTCTTGCCCAACTGGCCGCGGTGCGTCCGGATGTGCTGGTCGTGGCCGCCTACGGCCAGATTCTTCCCCAATCGATGCTCGATCTGCCGCGTTTTGGCGGCGTCAATGTCCACGCATCGCTTTTGCCCAAATATCGCGGGGCCGCTCCGATTCAGTGGGCCATTCTGAACGGCGAGGCGGAAACGGGCGTGACAATCATGAAAATGGCGGCGGGCTTGGACACAGGCGATATTTTGAGCCGCCAGTCCGTCCCGATTTTTCCCGAGGACAATTCCGCCACGTTGCGCGAACGCCTTGCGGTCCTGGGCGCCGAATTGCTCGTGCCGACGATTCTTGGGTACACCAGCGGCGGCATCACGCCCCAGCCGCAGGACGAATCAGCGGCCAGCTACGCCCCCAAAATTACCAGGGAGGATGGCCGCCTGGATTGGACGCGGCCGGCGCGGACGTTGTGGAATCAGGTGCGCGCCTTCACTCCATGGCCGGGCGCCTTTACGAGTCTGCCCGAAAATTCCGCGCGACGGCGGTTGAAAATCTGCCGCGCCGCCGTCGAAGAACACCGCAGCGGTCCGCCCGGGGAGATTTTGCAAGCGGACAAAACGGGACTGGTTGTGGCTTGCGGCCAGGGGGCCTTGCGCATCCATGAATTGCAACTGGAAGGCGGACGGAAGATGACCGTTGCCGAGCTGCTGGCCGGACATTCCCTCCAACCGGGAACGAAGATCGGCTGAACTCTCAGGGTTGTCCGGCAATGGCCGGCCCCTTTTTCAGCAGTTCGATATAATCTGTCAATATCCGTTTGGTTTCGTCCAGGGCCGGATCGATTGCCGGTTCTTCCCCGGGCGTTTCGTCCCCGCCGGCATCCAGTCCGGCGTCGTTCTTTGCGGCGGCCGCGGAATTGGTCTTGACGGCCGGCGGCTGCAACTGCGCCACATCGACGTTTTTCAAAGTAATCTCGTAAAGCATTTCATCCGGTTTCTTGCGGGAGAGCCGTTCCTTTTTCCTGGCTTCCGCGCGGGCGGTTTCGGCCTTCTGTTCGGCCACTCGCTCCGCTTCGTTCAAGGAGAGGCTCTTGTCGGCCTGCTCCTTGCGGTACTGTTCGATGTCTTCGCGCCCATAGGTGAAATCCCTGTCTTTCGCAATCCGTTGCCGGGAGCGCGCCTGCAATTCCGCCAGCCAGGGTTTGACGCGATTGAGCTGGAGTTGTTCCAGATGATCGGCGCTGGTCACGGAGTCGCACGGCAAGGCATCGGGCAGGGAGCGTTCGCCGACGTCGGCGGCATCGTCAATGGAAGGCAGTTCAATATCCGAAAGCACTCCCTGAAGCTGGGTGGAAACGCCGCCCGCGCGGTAGAATTTCTTGATGGTCACCTTGAGCTTGCCGGGATCATGGGTGTACTGCAGATGTTTCAGGTCCAACCAGGAGGAAAGCGGCTGCATGGTTTGTACGGTGCCCTTGCCAAAGGTCGAATGATCCCCGACGATCAGGGCGCGTCCGTAGTCCTGCAACGCTCCGGCGAAAATTTCCGAAGCCGATGCGCTGAAGACACTGGTCAGGACGATCAGCGGGCCATCATAAAGGGGACCCGGCTCGGGAGAGGGGTCCGCCACAATCTCGCCACTGGGATCCTTGGTTTGGACCACCGGGCCTTTGGGGTTAAACAGCCCCGTCAGTTTAATCGCTTCCTCAAGATAGCCGCCTCCATTGCGGCGCAAATCCAGAATGATGCCGTCCACCTTTTCCTGCTTCAGCCGCTTGATCAATTGAGTTGCATTGGCTGTGGTGTTCACCTCCGGGTGGTTGTTATCCGCGTAAAAGGAGGACAGGTCAATGACGCCAAGCTTCAAAGGCGGACCGTTCGTGGAAGGAAGCTGGTAAAGCCGCGCTTTGGGCTCCTGTTCCTCGAGTTTGATTTCGTCGCGGATCAACGTCACTTCCTTGCGAACTGTTTCCGCCGCGTCCACCGGGATGATGGTCAATGTGACTTGTGTGCCTTTGGGGCCGCGAATCATCTCGACAATTTTGTCCAGCGGCATTCCCACGACATCGACCGGTTCGGCGTTGCTTTGCGCCACCGCCACAATGCGGTCGTCCTGCTTGATCTGTCCGCTCCTTTTGGCCGGCCCTTCCTTGAGTTCCAGTATTTTGCAGTAGTTCTTTTCCCTGGTCAGAACCGCGCCAATGCCAAAGAGCGAGAGCTTCATTTGAATGTCGAAATTCTCCGCCTGCATGTGTCCCATATATTCGGAATGCGGATCATAGGCGCGGGCCAGGGCGTTCATGTACATTTCAAACACCCGGTCATGTTCCAAATCCTTATAGTTGTCCAGCGTCTGAACGTAGCGAGTGGTCAAAGTCTTGTTAATGGCGGCCAGGTTCGTCTCCTCGAGGTGAATCACGGCGGCATAGTTTGTTGACGGATGAGCGTCCTGTGCCGCCGCCGCAGCCTGATTTGTGGAAGAAACCGGCGCAAGGCGATGGAAACGAATTTCCCCGATTTTCGCCCCGCTGGCGGAAAAGAAGGCGTTGGTTGTCTTGCTCAAGTTCGCGCCCTTGTGCCATTGCAACCGAACCGTGGCGTTGGATCCATTGGTGCTGATTTCCACCGAGCCGATGGGGCGCCCGTCTCTGCCCAACAATCTGGTGGGAAAATACTCGAAATCCTGGGGGTGCGCTTTATTCCGCGAAACCACAATCCCGAGGTCTCCCCTGACGGGACTGACGGTTCCTGCAAACTCAATGCCTTGCGCGACGAGCAGTTGATCCAGATACTCGCAGCGCAGTTCCTGCCGCCAGAATTCCTTCGCTTCATTCATGTCCCTGGCATAGGGCAGGGTGTGGCGATTGACGATGAATCGATCATGACCGTTGAACTCGAATTTCGTGGTGGCCAGCAAATTGGTCACATATTTGATGCGCTCGTTGACGCGCTGCATGAAACGGGAGAAAATGACCCAGCATGGAGTCATGTCGTGATCTTGGAGGGTCAGAACGTGCAAATTGGTGCGGTAAGCCTCGAATTCGTTGATGTCGGATTGCAGGAAATAAATGTGGGAATAATCCAGAGTCTCAAGGTAGCGGTCCAAAAACCTGCTGGAAATCTCCTGGTCAAAGGGATGCTGGGAATACTGCCAGGTTTGAAGCACCTCCGCCTCAATCTGGGCGATGTTGGAATCGGTCGGATCTGCCGATGCCAGGAGCGGCTTTTGCTCCGCAGGCAACCCTGCCCGCGCGGAATGGACAAGGAAAGCCAGCGCCAGAAGCAGGCGGCCGGCCAATAAGATTAATCGACGTCTCATTAAAATCTGATTGATGCTTCTTCGCGTCATCGGGTCATCACCGCTCCCGAATTCCGCGCGGCGCCGTCCTGACGAAGACAAAATAGCAAAGATCGGGGAATTTGCCAGCGCGAGTTTTTGGAGATGTTTGATCTGTTCCGAATTTTGCGCCGAATTTTGCTGTTTTTCTTCAACAGATGGGAGATGGTGGAAGGGACTTTATGCGGCTGATTGGCCATTTGAAAAATGAATCGAGCGCGAAGACCTTGGCGGACTACCTGGTTTCTCTGGACATCAGGAATTTGGTCGAGCCGGACGCGGAGGGCTGGGCGATATGGGTTTATTCCGAGGACCAAATCGAAGCCGGCCGGCAGGCGTTGTCCAACTATCTTCACAACCCCGGCGACCACAGATTTCAGCATGCGAGTCAAAATGCCGCCGTCGTGGATGAGCGCCAGCGGCGCGAAAAAGCCAAATTTGACCAACGGGTTCACACCCGGGATCGGATATGGGTGTCATCGGCCATCGGTCCGGCGACCTTGACTCTCATTCTTGTCTCCGTTGCCGTGACTCTGCTTAACATTTTGAATCCCGCTTCGCCCATCATCGATTTATTGTCCATCAGTCAAAGAGTCCCCGGCATCCTCCCCGAAGTTCGCCATGGAGAAATCTGGCGTTTGATCACCCCAATCTTCATTCATTTCAATTTGTTGCATATCGTGTTTAATATGCTCATGTTGCGGGACATGGGCTCATTGGTCGAAAGTCGTCGAGGCGCGAAAGTCCTGATTCTCCTGGTCGTGACAATTGGCGTCGGCTCCAATGTGGGTCAATACCTTTATAGTGGACCGGGATTTGGAGGCATGTCCGGAGTCCTCTATGGATTGTTGGGATACATTTGGATCCGCGGCCAATGCGATCCGGCGTCGGGACTCCATCTGTCGCCCACGACCCTTGCCATGATGCTCGTTTGGTTTTTTCTCTGTCTCCTCAATGTAATTCCCGGCGTGGCCAATGTCTGCCACGCCGCCGGTCTGCTCATGGGAATGATTATTGGCGCTGCCCCTCTGGCCAAAAGAATCTTTTAGTTGGTTCGGGTCATGTCCTGCCGCTACAAAGCCCAACTTGGCTCAATTTCAGCGTCGAGCGATGTTTGAAAATTCCCCGAGTGGAATTTTCGTTCGGCCAGTATGCCAATCATCACGGCGTTGTCGGTGGAGTATTTTAACCCGGCCAGGCGCAAGTTCAGCCCGGCTTGCCGGCAGGCGGAGGCCAATTCCTTGCGCAACGTACTGTTGCAGACGACCCCTCCGGAAGCGGTCACGCACCGGACGCCGAGCCGTTCCGCCGCGCGCACGGTTTTGGCCACCAGAACCTCGACTATGGCGGCTTGCACGCTGGCGCAAAAGTCGCGCAAGCGCGGCGCGGAATCGAGCGCCCCCGGATTTTTCTCCAAAAAATAACGCACGGAGGTTTTCAAACCGGCAAAGCTGAAATCGTCGCCCGGCTCATGCAACATGGGGCGGGGGAAGGGGAACGCTTTCCGATTGCCGTGGGCAGCGAGCCGGTCAATTTCCGGTCCGCCCGGATAGGCCAGGCCGGCTAATTTGCCGATCTTGTCGAAGCATTCTCCCGCCGCATCGTCCAAGGTCGCGCCCAGGACCCGATGTTTAAACTCGTCCCGCACATGGACGAGCAAGGTGTGGCCGCCGCTGACAATCAGGGAGACCGACGGCTGGAATTGGGCGAAATCAGCCCGGGGCGGTTCGCCTGTAATCCAGGGCGAATAGAGATGCGCTTCATGGTGATGAATCCCCAAAAACGGTTTGCGCAGGCTGAAGGCAAGGCTCTGGGCGGCCTTTAATCCCACCATAAGCGCGCTGGGCAGGCCCGGTCCCTGTGTCGCCGCCACGGCGTCGAGTTCTTTCACCGTGGCGCCCGCCTCGCGCATGGCCTGATGGGTTGCAGGCATCAAATGGCGCAAATGCTCGCGGGTGGCCAATTCCGGCACAACTCCGCCATATTCAGCATGAAGGGTGATTTGAGAGGAAACCACGTTGCTCAGCGGACGGCCGTCGCGCACCACCGCCACGCTGGTTTCATCGCACGAAGTTTCGATGGCAAGCAGGGTCAAAGGTTTGAGAGGCCCGTTTTTTACCGGGCCGAAGCCGCCGCCACTTTGGAGGGGACCGGACCGCGTTGGGCATAGAGCAAAACGCCCTTCAACAGATCGACAGCCCG
>Ga0326728_10005979_pt1 | contig 33400 bp, 24 predicted proteins | sample MB3enrmetagenome_FD_207602 | JGI IMG/M metagenome (GOLD analysis project Ga0326728, IMG submission 207602) | Lab enriched peat soil microbial communities from McLean, Ithaca, NY, United States - MB31MN | ecosystem: Environmental > Terrestrial > Soil > Wetlands > Peat | place: USA: New York... | reverse complement strand
CAATATGATGTCGCCGCAATTGTTTCCGGATCCGGACATACGCGCGACCGTCAATTACGGCTCGTTTGATACGCGCGTGCTCCAGTTGGACGCCGAGAGCGGCTTCTTTGGACCCGGCAGCCGCAACAGCTTCCTGATGAACATCCAGCAACTGCTGTCCGACGGATATCAAACCTACAACCGGCAGAAGCGAGTGGCGGGGTACGGCAAATACCAATACCGGGTCTCCGACCGCAGCTCGCTCACGTTGTACGGCGGGCTGGTTGACATTTGGACCAACACGCCGAATACCACCAACCCCACCCGCGCGCAGGTGGCGGAGTTCGGTGATAACTACCTGATGGATGGCACCCCATTACTTTCGAACGGCACGCCCGACCCCTATTATTATGGCTACGACACCTATCACGTGCAGACCGACTTCGAATACGCCGCCTACAACGCCGATCTGGGGGATGGGTGGAAGTTCGACACGAAACTATACACCACGCGCTACTGGAACAAACAGTTTTACCAGAATGGAGCCACGGTCACGCTCACGGCCGCCAAACCAAGCGGCGTCGACAAGCTCAACGGGTATCGGCATGCCGGGGATACAGCCATCTTGAGCAAGGTATCCAAGTGGGGCGTCTTCCGCACAGGCTTCTGGTACGACTGGGCCTACACCGACCGGTATCAATACCCGTCCAACATCCTGACTCAGCTCGACACGCCGTTGCCCAACTTCCACGAGCATTTCATTACTCAGTCCACGCAGCCGTTCGCCGAATTCGAATGGCACGCCGCGCCGAAAATGGCAGTCACGGTTGGCGTTAAGGACGCGAATTACGCGATGTCGCTCAATCAGTACCAGGACAATGGGAAGACGGTTGGTTGCCTGGGCGGAGTTTTGGGGAGCTATCCGGGCGGCGGCCCTCCCCTCTGCAACGGCGGAGCGGCCTTTGTGACGCATAGCATCGACTACAACAACTGGTTGCCGAATATCGCGGCTCGCTACTACCTCCGGAGCTCCTGGTCGGTTTACGCCCAGTGGGCCGAGGGCAGCGTGATTCCGCCGAGCAGCGTCTTCGACGTTCCGAACGCGCAGGTTCTGACTCCGCCCAAGCCGACCCTGGCTAAGACTTATCAGGCCGGCTCCGTGATGAAGCACCGCCGCTGGACTCTGGACGCCGACGCCTACTACATCCACTTCCAGAACGGTTACGACAGCTACACCGATCCCACCACCAACGAACCCGTCTTTGTCGCGACCGGTCCCAGCAATACCAAGGGTGTTGAAGCGGAAACCAACTTCGTACTCGGATACGGACTCTCGCTGTACGCCAACGGCTCCATGGGTTCGGCAAAATATCAGACGGGCCCCAACTATCCCAACGGCGGCCTCTGGGTGGCCGACACGCCCAGAAACGTAGAGACCGTCAGCCTGCTGTGGCACCACCGGGACTGGAGCGTCGGTCTGGTCGACAAGCGGGTCGGCTCGCTGTATAACGACAACGGCTCGCTCAACTACCTGGTCGACGGAATCTCAATTCCCTTCCCGGTCGATGAGGCCCTTCAGATCAATTCGTTCAATGTTGTGAACGTGTTCGCGAATTACACAGTCAAGGGCAGCTCCTGGCTGCGCGGGAGTAAACTCGGCCTGGCGGTCAATAATCTCTCCAACAGCCACAACATTGTCGGAATCACGCCAGGCACCGCGGCGACGGCGGCGGCGCATTACGTGGAGAGTCCCACCGATCAGTTGAATCTGCTGCCCGGGCGCAGCGTCATGATGACGTTCACCATGGGCTGGGCGCCGAAGCGCTAAGGATATCCGAGTCCGGGGGCGTTGGATGGCCCGATCGTCCCCGGCGTCACAGTTCCAGCTTGCCCTGATAGACCATTTCGTCCGGGAGGAAATCCTGCGTGAGTTTCAGCCGGCCGATCTCCGCGGCGAACTCGAGCCGTTTGTCCTCTCGCGTGATCTCGTTGCTCCGCGGGAAAAGATACAGAATCACCGGCCCCTCGTCGTGCATCAGCACTTCCACGCTGGAAGGCTTCATATCCTTTTTCCCCTCGCGTTTGAGGACCGCGTTTCTCTTGAGTTCCGCGCTCACCGACTTGGGATCCCCGTGGACCTCGCTGCTGGGTATGCCGTACACCGCAATGGCGTAGTGGCCTTCGTCCACGGAAGGCGCATTCACCTCGCGCGCGATCAATTCCGCCGAAATCACGGGCATCGCGCTGGCCCACCGCAGGGTCAGTGTGGGCAACTCGCTGGTATCCTTGCCGCTACCGGGGCCACGCCGCACGCCGCCCCTGCCACCGAGGCCCCCCAACCCCGGAAGTCCAACGCCCACCGGGCCCACCCCAATGCCGCTTCGCCCCACGCTCACTGGCTGGTTCCCGGCCCCACTCGATCCAGGCCGCGCCGGCGTCGCGGTCTTGGCCCAGGGCGAATCGGTGAGCACCTGGCGCGCTTCCTCCTCGCTCCATTCCGCGATCCGCTTGTCCTTCCAAACCTGCGCCCCGGCGGTCATCGCCGCGCCGCCGGCGGCCACCAGTGCGATCCAGGCACACGCGTGTCTCTTGGGCATTTACCTTGTTAAACGCGTCGCGTTCCCCACCAGTTGCAAGATTCGAGATCGCTTCCGGGCCGGATCGGGCGCTCACAGGATCTCGGAAATGAATTGGCCGGTGGAGAAGTCGTCCTGCTGGCCGTAACCGGAGGCCTGATCCTGCTGCTGTTGTTGCAGTTGCCGTTCCGCCGCTTGTTCCATCCCGGCGGCCTGCGCGGCCACGCGGCGGTCCTGGTTCGACGGGTCCACCGGGGCATAGGCGGCGGCCTCGATGACGCGGGCCTTCTCGATGGTCTTCTTCGGGTCGGAAGGATCGGGCGACGCGTCCATTTGGACATCGCCGCCGGTGGCGTACATTTGGCCATCCGGCCCAACGGTGAAGGTGTAGGACGGGCCGCCGATGGCGTACGGTCCAGCCACGGTCAGGTGGGCCATTTCGTGCGCGCGCACGTGGCGATCCGTGGCGCTCAACTGGGCGATTGCCGCCCGCTGTTCGGCTGTGAGCCGAAGAGCGCTCTGCGAGGACGCGGCCGCGCTGTTACCGCTCGCAACGGTTCCCGAAAGCGACCCAGAAATGCTTGCAGCAGCCACTATCCTGACTTATCGGCCCGAAATTGGGGAGCTTCAGCGAACCGCTGCTTCTCACGGGCCATACGAGCTTGCGGCGCACGTGCTCGCGCGTCCGCCACGTGGCCGGATGAGCAAAGCAACCGCTCGCCGGGGGGAAGGAATTCCTCGGCGAGCGGTCAGGTCGACGACTCAGGACTGCGATTACGATAGGAGGCCGGACTAGAGGTTCTCCGGGCGCCGCCGGATCAACCACGGTTCGATAGCGCCGGGATCTTCCAAAATGTCCGCTTCGAGATCCCGGAATTGCATGTCCAGGATGACTCGCTCGATCGCGGCGCCGAGGGATTCGTCGCCCGTTTCGGCGCGCTTTTGCTCGATGAGGGCCAGTACCGCCCCGCAGAGCTTCAATCGGTCTACCGCGTTGCTCATAGCCCTTTCCTCCTACCCAATTAGACGAGCAAAGTGCCTCGAAGTTCCAGGAATCCCCGCGCGGCAGTTGCGGAAGCGGTACTATGCCGTCCAAGCTGGTAACGGATGCCCGAACTTCCGGATATCGCCGCCTACGTAAGTGCCCTGGAAACACGCATCGTGGGGCAACCCTTGGAACGCGTGCGGCTGGCGAGTCCCTTTCTGCTGCGGACCATCGAACCGCAGGTCGCGAGCGTCGAAGGCCGGACGGTGCTTCGGTTGCGGCGCGTCGGCAAGCGCATCGCCATCGGCGTGGAGGGCGATCTCTGGCTGGTTCTGCACCTGATGATCGCAGGCCGGCTGCATTGGCGTCCGCCGCGCGTCAAACTGGCGGGCCGCCAGAATCTGGCCTCTTTCGACTTCCCCGAGGGCTCGCTCACCCTCACCGAGGCCGGCGCCAAGCGCCGCGCGTCGCTGCACATCCTGAGCGGCGAGGATGCATTGCAATCGGTGGACCCGGGCGGCATCGACGTGTTCGCCGCCGATCTCGACTCTTTCCGCGCCGCGCTGACGGCCGAAAATCACACCCTGAAACGCGCCCTCACCGACCCGCGCCTGTTGAGCGGCATTGGCAACGCGTACTCCGACGAGATCCTGCACGCCGCGCAGTTGTCTCCGCTGTTGCAGACTCGCAAGCTGACGCCGCCACAGTGGGAGCGCCTGTTCGCCGCCACCCGCGCCACGCTGCAACTCTGGATCGAGCGCCTGCGGGCGGAGGCGCGCGGCGGCTTCCCGGAGAAAGTCACCGCCTTTCGCCCGGGGATGGCGGTGCATGGGCGCTACGGCGAGCCGTGTCCGCGATGCGGCGCCAAGGTGCTGCGCATCCGCTACGCGGACAACCAGACCAACTATTGCGCGCCCTGCCAGACCGGCGGCAAGGTGCTGGCCGATCGCGGCCTGTCGCGCCTGCTGGGGCCGGATTGGCCGCGGACATTAGAAGAGTTGGAGGCGCTGAAGCGGCGATAGGGTTGCCGGTTATGCGGGGCAGGTTGCCAACCTGCCACACAACGTCACTACTTCGACATCGATGGCGGCGCATCGTCCACCGCCGCGCCCCATTGTCGATTGGGCCTGTCTCCCATCGCGAAGACCAGTTCTCCGCCGTTGAGGATCTCCCGGTGTTCGATCCACGGGAGGTTCAGCGGCTTCCCGTTGAGCTTAGCCGACTGGATGTAGAACTTGCCGGCCGAAGCGCCCGCCGCGCGAATAGTGAACCGCTTGCCGCCGGCCACGTGGATGGTGGCGGCCTCGAACGCCGGCGTGCCCAGCTCGTAAACCGGCAGTCCCGCCGCCACCGGGTACATCCCCAAGGCGCTCAACACGTACCACGCCGACATCTGTCCGCCGTCTTCGTTGCCGGCCAAGCCGGCGGGCCCGTCTTTGTACTGCGCCTCCATCACATCGTGGAGGCGCTGCTCGGTCTTCCATGGCGCGCCCGCGTAGTCGTACAGATAGGCGATGTGATGGCTGGGCTCGTTGCCGTGGTCGTAGAACTTGCCTGCAAACAGGGCATCCAGCTTGCGCACGAAGGCCTCGCGGCCGCCCACCAGCGCGATCAGGCCCGCCATATCGTGCGGTACGAAGAAGGTGTATTGGAAAGGCAGCCCTTCGGTGATGTACGGGCACGGCTTGCCCGGGTCGAACGGTTTCACCCAGGACCCGTCGGCGTGGCGGCCGCGCGCAAATCCGGTAGCGGGGTCGATCGCGTTGCGGTAATTCAGCGCCCGCGCGCGGAACATGGCGGCGTCGGCGGTCTTGCCCAGCGCCTCGGCCAGTTCCGACACGACGAAATCGTCGTAGGCATATTCCAGCGTCCGCGAGACCTGCTCGCCCTTGTGAAATGCCTCCTTGACGGGTTCTTCCAAGGGAATGTATCCCAGCTTCAGATAAACCGGCAGGGCACGGCGGCCGCGGCCGTCCACGTAATCGGCGTACAATTCGGGCGTCTCGGTGGCATTGCGGCGCACCAGGCGGTAGGCCTCCTGGACGTCGAAGCCGCGGATCCCCTTGCGGTAGGCATCGGTGATAGCGGCCACCGCATGGTCGCCGATCATCTCCTGGGTGTAGCTGTTCCAGGCGGGGTAAATCGGCATCCAGCCGCCTTGCCGGCCCATCTCGACGAGCGATTGCATCATGTCGGCGCTGCGCTCGGGATCGACAATGGCCAGCAGCGGATGCAGGCTGCGAAACGTGTCCCACAAGGAAAAGTCGCAGTAGTAGGTGAAGCCCTTGGCGGTTTCCACCGCGCCGCCCCCGGCGAATCGCGGATAGGAGCCGTCCGCGTCGCTGTACGTCCGCGGCGCCAGCATGCTGTGATACAGGGCCGTGTAGAAGACGCGGCGGCGGACCTCGGACGGGTCCTGGATCTCGATCTTTCCCAGTGCCCGATTCCACGCCGCGGCGGCCGCGGCGGCGACGTCATCGAAATCCCAGGCCGCAATTTCGGCGTCGAGATTCTTGCGCGCTTCCTCCACGCTGACGAACGAGGTTCCGATCTTCACCACCACTCGCTCGCCCTCGGCGGTCTCGAAAGAGACGAACGCACCCGGCGCGCCGTTTGACCCGGACTGCTGTGCGGCGCCGTCGCGCCGTTCCGCGCCGCTCCACGTGCCAAAGCCGCGAAACGGCTTGCTGAAACGCGCCACGAAATACCCGCTGAAGCCTGCGGGCTTGCCCGAGCCGGCATACAGGCGGTGCACCGGGTTGACGCCGGAAATCTCGCGCCGCGCGGCGTCGATGCGGACCTCGCCCTCGCCGCGGCGCGAATTGCTCTGGATCAGAATCCATGCCTGGGCCGATTTGGGAAATTGAAAGCGCAGGATACCCGCGCGCGTCGAGCCGCTGACGGAGGCGCGAATGCGCGAATCGGCCAGCGTGACATCGTAACGGTATGACTTGGCCTGTTCGGTCGCGCGATCGAACGCCGACGCGCGGGCTTGGGGCGCCAGCTTCAGCTCGCCCGAGAGTGGCATCACCGTGAGGCTGCCGTATTCCTGGGTGCAGGAGCCGCTCAGAAAATGGGTGCCGCGGAATCCCTGGATGCGGGTGTCCTTGTAGTAATACGGGGCGATGCACTTCTCCTCGGTGCTTTGGGTCTGCGGGGTCCACTGCGTCATGCCGAAGGGGACGCCCGCGGCGGGATAGGTCTGCCCATCGCCCGCGGTGCCGATGATGGGGTTCACCTGGTCGGCCGGTGAGTTGCCGGTTCCGGCGAAGGCCGCGGCGGCCCACACCCCGAGGATGGCGATGATATTGCGCAGTTGGCGGTGGGGCAGCCAATCCTGGCTGCCGCCGGCTTTCAGCCGGCGTCCTGAGAAAGCCGCCTGAAAGGCGGCTGCGGGCAAGATTGCCCGCTCCACAAAACCGGCCAGACTCCGGACGCAGACCACCATGAGGTAGCGCATAACAGTTGGCCGGATGCGGGATACGCCGCGCGGCGTATCCCACTGGATATCGACTCTACCAAGCCAAGCGGGCGCCAAGCTGGACCGTCCGCGACCCATTCGCGGTTGCCGTGATCAGGCCGAAGGCGCTGCTGGTGGGGGTCAGGTTGGGCGTGCTGAATTGCGGATGGTTGAATGCGTTGAAGGCCTCGAGCCTCATTTGCAGAAACCGACCTTCGGTGAAGCGGAAGTCCTTCATGAGCGAGGAATCCCAGTTGTTGATGGCGTCGGCGCGGAGATTGCCGAACTGGGTATCGAAGGTTCGCAGGTTGTAAACCGGCTGGTCCGCCGAGACGCGGTCGAATGCCGCGGTATTGAAGGACGCGCCGATGGTCTGCCGCATGTTGAGGTTGAGCGGTCCGCCCAGGTAAACCACGTTCCCCCAGGCCAGCGGAGCGCCCGTTTGGTAGGCGTAGATGGAATTCCAGATCCATCCGCCGGCCAGCAGGTCGAGAGCGCGCGATCCGCCCAACTGGAAGCGGCGGCCGCGGCCGAACGGCAGTTCCACGGTCACGGCAGCCACCATGTGGTGGGTATGATCCAGCGAGGAAACCCGTTTTTCGGGCGCGAAGTCGGAATCGTTCAGGTAGTTGATGTGCTCGATCAGCTTGGAGTACTGATAGTTGAGCAGTATGGTCACGCCATGCGCCGGGCGCTTTTCCGCCTTAAAGTCGAAGGCGTGGAAATACGAGCCGCCGCTCTGCGTGTTCTGTTCGGAAATGCCGCCGGTCGGAAATTCCGGATAAGTGGAAAGCAACTGCGCCAGGCTGATCTTACTGCCGTTCAAGGAAGTGGAGTTAGGCAGCAGGCCGGCAAACGGGTTGGCGACCGAGCCGCTGAGAGACGAATTGGAAGCCGTGGTTTCAAACTGGCGCTGCACCCAGTTCAGATTGCGAGTGATGTTGAGGCGCACCGCGTGGTTGCCTACATAGTCGCCTTCCACCAGGATGTTACCCGGCAGTTGGTGCTGCACGCTGAATTCCGCGCGCTCCGAATAGCCGTTCTGATAGTTGGGATTGAAGAACGTGACGCTCTGGCCGAGGAACGTCGACAATCCCTGCGACGATCCCGAAGGCTGCAGAATGCCGTTGGGGAAGGGATTGGCGAGGGTCGCCGCGGCGGACAGATAGTTGTTGTTGGTGGCCGTCAACTGCGTGGTCTGGCTGAACCCCGGCTGGTTGACCGAGTTGTTCCACGGAATGATGGGCAGCACGAACACGCCCACGCCGCCGCGGAATACGGTCTTGCTTTTCAGGACCGCCGGCGTCCAGGAATAGCCGAAGCGCGGGCTGAAATCGCGATTGGAGATCTCCTTGTAAATGTAAGGAGTTGACGAACTGGCGAAAGTCAGGCCGCCATTGACGTGAAACTGGCTCGCCGGCAGCAGCGCGTTGGGACTAAGGGTATAAGCGGCGATGGCCGCGCTCGCAATCGGGCTGGTGGCGGAGGTGTCGAACCCGTTGGTCGCGCGATTGAAGTCTTCCGTGCCGTTGAAATCCTTGTCATAGCGGATGCCGAAGTTGAGGGTCAGGTCGGGGCGCACGCGCCAGTCGTCTTGAAAGAAGGAACCTAGGTAGGCGTTGCGGGCGGTAAACTGCGCGTTGATGTAATAAGCGCCACTGGTCGGCAGGCCCAACATGAAGGCCGCCATGTCGCCGCCCAGCGGCTGATTCGTGGTTGACGTGGTGGTCTGTCTGACCCAGGTGTTGTCGAAGTTGAATACACCTTGCGTGCCGGCCAAGGTAGTGTAGCTCTTGCGGAAATCGCGCGCATCCACGCCGAACTTTATGGTGTGATTGCCGCGAATCTTCACCACGTCGCCAAAGACGCCATAGCTGTTGAACGGCGCCAGGCTGGGCGTATTGTTCGAATATCCGATGCACTGGAAGCTGTTGGATTGGGCCGTGGACGGCGTCTGGCAAGCCGAACCGTTGCCCAGGAACTCAATCACCGGCAGCATCGGGTATTGCGCATCGGCCGACACATACGAAGGGAAACCGAAGCTCGTGGCGGTGCTCCCATAGCCCGCCAGATTCTGATTCTGAATGAAGCGCGTGAAGTTCAGGCGGACGTTGGCCACCATGGTGGGTGAGATAGTCTCCACGTCGTCGATGGTCGAGCCCCAGTTCATGCGGTTGAGGCGGTCGCCGGTGGCCACGTTGCCGAAGTAGTCGTTGAAATGCTGCAGCCGGTCGTTGTGCCGGAACGTGAAGAACAGCCGGTTGCTGTTAGAGACGTTGAAATCCAGGCGGCCGAATTCGTTGTTGAAATGATCTTCACTGGCCACCATGGCGTAGTAGTTGTCGAAGCCGTCGTTCACTCCGCTGGAGCGCAGCGTGGTGGTGTTGGGCTGCGGGTAGAACTTCAGAAAGGACTGCGCAATGGGGCTGAGCAGCGAGGAAGGAATCACGTTGTTCGGATAGGGCGAGCGGGTCACGTTTCCGGCCGAGTTCGCGGTGGCGGTGGTGGGGTCGTAGATCTGGTACGAGGCGCCGGCGCTCAGCAGGGCGGAATAATCTCCCGTGCGTTCCGCCGCCGTCGGCACGGTGGTATAAGTGCCGCCGGGATAATTGTTGGCCAGCCCTTCATACGCGAAGAACCAGAAGACCTTGTTCTTGCCGTTGAAGACCTTGGGCAGCAGGATGGGACCGCCGGCCGTGGCGCCCCATTGATTCTGGCGCGAAACCGGGTTTTTGACGCCGTTCTTGTCGTTGATCCAACTGTTGGCCGCCAGTGCCGAGGTCTGGTTGAATTCCCAGGCCGAGCCGTGCAACCCGTTGGTCCCGCTCTTGGTGATCTGGTTGGCTACGCCGGCGCCGGTATGGCCGTAGGCCGCGTCGGATTCGTAGGTGAAGACGCGCACTTCCTGGATCGCGTCCTCGGGCGGGCTATAGGCGGGCGAATTGTCGGAGGCGTTATCCGGCGCGCCGTCGGTCAGCATCTCGGTGGTCTTGTTGGCCAACCCGGCGACGGTGAAGGACGCGCCCGCGCTGTTATCGTAGGCGTGAAATCCGCCCCACGACGCTCCCGTGGCCATCACGCCCATGGTGGAAAAGATCAAATTGAACGGGGTGCGTCCGTTCAAGGGCAAACTCTCCACCTGTTCGTCGGTGACTACCAACCCACTGGTGGCATCGGCGGTGCCGAGCAGCGGCGCTTCGGCGGTCACGGAAACGCTTTGGCTAATGTCGCCAATCTGCAGGCGGATGTCCAGGATGGGGTGATCCCCGGCATTCAGAATCAGGTGCGACTGTTCATATTGTTTAAAACCGGGCACCGAAACGGCGATCTTGTAATCGCCCGGCGCCAGAAACGGCAGGACATACTGTCCCGTGGTGTCGGAGACGGTTTGGGTTATGGTATTGGTCCGCGTCTCGGTAGCGACCACTTTGACGTTGGGCAGGGCGGCGCCCTGCGAATCGAGGATGCTTCCGCTGACGGTACTGCGGGATTCCTGCGAGTAGACGGCAATCGATGCCAGACAGACGAACGTTAAAGCGACAAGGCTTGGTTTCATGTAAGGCTCCCACTGCTACTTGGCCGGTACCTCGCAGTTTGGTGCCGCTCGCGCGATTCGGCAAGTGAATTTACCGTAAGGCTTACCGTGAGGGGTGGTGGGTCCACCATGTTAAATCAGGGGGTTAGGTCGGCTGAGAATTTGTGGAGCAGGTTGGCAACCTGCGGCCCGGCCCAGGGGGGGCACCCCGCACTCGGCCTGGTCGGCTTCGTGCGGATGCCGCCCCGCGGAAACAAGCTTCAGGGCAGCTTGGGTGCCCCGCCGTCCAGCACACGCGTCGCCAGCACGCTGAAACTCTGGACCGTGGAACCGATCGCATGCGTTCGCAGCAGAGCTTCGAAGTAGGGCAATCGGCCGCCGGGCGTCTTGGGCAGGGCGTCGGCGACCTTCCGGAACTGCGGCGAAACGAAGGCTTCTCCGGCGGCCGTGGTCCCTTGCAAGCCGGTGCCCGCCAGCACCAGCGCCGCCCCATTGCCTTCGGCGCCGGGCAGATAGGCGATGATAGCCAGCGACTCGCTGGGGTCGGTGGTGCGTCCCGGTATCGCGAAACTGGCGGTCTCGCCCGGCTTGGGATGCAGATTCAACACCCGGTTGTCACCGGTAGCGGCGTCGTACTCCATGCGGAAGTTCATCTTCTCTTCAAACGCCTCGACCCAGGGATTGGACCGCTTGCTGCCCAGCAGGATGACGTTCATCGATCGCAGACGCTGGCTGGGGTATTCGCGCGCGAAATAAATGGAGACGGTCTTGTGGTCCAGCGCGCTCAGGCTGGTGATGCGCTGCACCGTGATCACATCGGCCATGCTGGTATAGCGCCGCGACATCAGCAGTTGCAGGGTCCGCCGGCGTTCCGCATCCTTCTGGTTGGCGATGCTGCCGAGCAGATATGTTCGATTGATGTATTCCTGAAGATTGACCGGGGCACCCACGATGTCGGTCAACAAGCTCACGCAGGAATCGGCCACGATCAGGTCGGTCTCCCGGTTGGTGGCGAAGAACTGGCGCCACAACCGGTTCACCTGGACCCCCGCTGCCGCGCCGGCGCCGCTGTGTTGGAAATCCCGCACTCCCAGGTAGATGCACAGCCCCGCCAGCACGGCGGAAGTCGCGGCCAGGGTTCGCGCGATAGCCCGGAGGCGCGGCTGTTTGAGCGCCGGCGCGTCCGGAGCCACCGCCGTTGTGGCCGCCGCCGCACGCGCGTGCACCACCAGGCAATAGCCGCCGCGGGGGATCTCCAGAAAATGCGGCTCCCCCTGCCCTTCGGTCTTGAAATACTCCTCCAGCTTCTTGCGCAATTCCGAGACGTGTACGCGGACGATGTTGTCCTGGCTGGTGTCGTATTCCGGCGGCCGCCCGAAGACCGCGACGCCGATGTCCTGTTCGTGGGTCTCGCGCGGTGGAATCGCGAAGGCCTGTCCGGCGAGGTACTCCAACAGCTCGCGCTGCCGTGCGGAACGGCGGAAGATCCGCGCCGCAACCACTTTCGCTACCAGGCCGCGGGCCGCTTCCGCGGACTGCTCGCACGACGCGGTTTGTTGCTCTTCACCCACTGCGGCCCTCTGCCATCGTGACACGCGGCGGGCTGCAAGGCAATTCGGGCGGGCGCACCCGGCGCCGAAGCTATCAGCCATCAGCCCTCAGCCGTCAGCTTGGCCGGCGGACCGATCGGCCGCACCTGGCCATGTCAGCCTTGGCGCATCCCTTCGCCAATGCGGCCGCGTTTGCGGACCAGGCCAATCCCCTGCCGCACAGTCCCCGAAATCCGTCACTGTATTTACGAGGTTGCACGCTTAGCCCCGCCGGCCGCCTGCCCCGTTTGACTTTTGCCGCCGTTTCGCTTACAACTCAAACAAGGAGCGCCAACATGGACGATTTTCGTGTGGGCTCGATTCCTTCATCCGATCCGCTCGGCCGCCAACGGACGGACGATTCGACTGGCCGCAGAAAAAGAAAACAACCCGACCCACAAAGCGCCGAAGACGACGTGGTGAGCCTCTTCGAACACGCGCTGGAGGACGAAGATAGCGGGGCCGGTTACAGGCCGCCCCGGGAGAAGGAATGAGGCGTACGGGCTGGGCCGCGGGCGTCTAATACCCCGCCGCTTTCCCCACCGCCCGCCCATCCGAGCCACCCTGCAGCCAGCCGCCATCGGCCAGGATGGCCTCGACCCGCGCCAATACCACCGCGGGCGAGAAGTCCACGTCGTACCCTCGAGCTTTCAAGATCGCGATCGTGTCGGGCGAGATTCCGTTCTCGCACCGCAGCTTGTCGGGCAGCCACTGGTGATGGATGCGCGGCGTATCCACGGCGTCCTGCGCGTTCATCTTGAAATCGATGGCGTTTAGGATCACCTGCGTCACGGCGGACGGGATGTACGATCCGCCGGGCGCGCCCACCACCAGGAACAGCTTGCCGTCGCGCAGCACGATGGTCGGCGCCATCGAAGAGAGCGGCCGCTTGTTGGGCTGGATGGCGTTGCGCTCGCCCTGCACCAGGCCGAACATGTTGGGCTCGCCGGGCTTGGCGGCGAAATCGTCCATCTCGTTATTCAGCAGGAAGCCCAGACCGGGAACCGTGACGCCGCTCCCGTAGCCGCCATTCAGCGTATAGGTCGTCGCCACCGCATTGCCCTCGGCGTCCACTACGTTGAAATGCGTGGTCTCCAGGCTCTCGGCGCCCGCCGGATGGCCGGGCCGGATCTGGCTCGAGGGCGTGGCGCGCTCGGGATCGATGCCGGCCCGCAGCCGGGCGATGTAGGCCGGGTCCAGCATGCCCGCCACCGGCACCTTGACGAAGTCGGGATCGCCCATGTACTCGCTGCGGTCGGCGTAAAAGCGGCGCATAACTTCGGCCAGGTAATGGTAGGCCGCGGCCGAACCCGCGCCGGTCTTCTCGTATCCGGTGCCCTCCAGCATCCCCGTCATCTGCAGAATTCCGACGCCGCCCGAGCTGGGCGGGGGCGAGGTGATGATGTCGTAATTGCCGTGATATTTCCCGGTCAGCGGCTGGCGCTCCACGGCGGTGTAATTCTTGAGGTCGTCCAACGAGATCAGCCCGCCGTTCCGGGCCATTTCCGCGGCCAGCGTGCGCGCCGTCTCGCCTTCGTAAAAATCGGAGCCGCCCGTTTCCGCGATGCGCCGCAGCGTTTTGGCCAGCTCGGGCTGCAGCAGCTTGTCGCCGGCCTGGTAGAATGCGCCGTCTTTCTGGAAGATGCGTTTCGACTCGGCGAAGCGCGAGAGATTGCGCGCGGTCCGTAGCGACTCGGCGAGCGAGTACGAGACCTCGAATCCCTGGGACGCCAGCGCGATCGCCGGAGCGATATCGTCGGCCCACCGGGCGCGGCCGAATTTCGAGTGGGCGAGTCGCAGCCCCCGTACGGTTCCGGGGACGCCCGATGCGCGCCAGCCTTCCAAGCTGTCGCGGGTGACTTTGCCGCTGGCGTCCAGGTACATGTCGTGGGTGGCGTGGGCCGGAGCGCGCTCGCGGAAATCCAGGAACGCGGTGCGCCCGTCGGCGAGACGGATCAGCATGAAGCCGCCGCCGCCCAAATTCCCCGCGAACGGATGGGTGACCGCCAGCGCGAATCCGACCGCTACCGCCGCGTCCACCGCGTTGCCGCCCTTCCGCAGCACGGCGAGCCCCACGTCGGCGGCCAACGGTTCCTGGGCGACCACCATTCCGTGGCGCGCGCGAACCGGTTGGTGCGCTCCGAGTTGGGCCGCGAGGGCCAGAAGGACAAAGACAAACAGGCGGCGCATGGCTCCGATGTTATCAGAGCGGGGAGGGGCGAACAATCGCGTGCCCGCCGGTTGGATGCCGCTATCTCTGCTGCCTCAACCAATCAAACCAATGTTCGAAGGTGACGGGCCGGTCCCGCTCGCCAGCCGCGAAACAGCCCGTGGCATCCGGACCCTCGACGCCCGTGGCGGCGCTGAACTCGAAGTTCCAGACGTCGCAGGTGCGCGGGCTGTTCTCGTCCGCGCCGGCCTGCGCCAGTACGCTGCGCCTCACTTCATCCACGGAGCGCAGCACGTCGATCCCCGGGGCGCCGAGTTGAACGAAGGGCATCAGACGCGCCGCGGCGCCGTCATACGGCTCCAGTTGAGGCGACGGACGGTCGGGTTCCACCAGCCACACGCGGCGTCCGGAGAAATACCGCAGCAGCTTTTGATTGCTGCCGCGATCCAGTTCCCTCGCCCACACCACCGGCGATCCGTCGATATCGGCGCCGTTGTAAGCCCACTCGTCGCCCGGGTCGTGAGACAACGCATATCTCACGAAGACCAGGTGCTTCCCTCCCGAAGTTTCGAGCTGCTTCAGGATGCGCGCCCTTGCCACGTTGCCGGGCGGCGGCCAGCGCCAACTGCGCTGCTCGAGCTCATCGCCGGAAACGCGGCCTGCCATAACCGCGATCAGCAGCGTCGCGGCGCAAGCCGGGGGCAGGCAGCGGACCACCGACAGGCCCACTCGCCGCCCGCGCCACGTCCAAAGCCTCAGAGATCGCATGCCCAGTAAGACCATCAGGATCGCCAGCCCCGTGGCCGGCGCGGCGTAGTGCGCGTTGTGCCAAACCTGCCCCACCAGCGAAAGCGAGAAGATCGCGGCCATCAGCGCCAATTGCCGCGGCACGCGGCCGCGCCAAAGGAATGCCAGCGCGAGGAGCGGGATGGTGAGCAACGGCCCTATGTAGAAGCGCCAATACACCTCCGCTTTGCGTCTCAGGTCGGCCACCAGCGATCCGCGCGCCTCTTCGTAATTGGCCATCTCCCAATACACGTAAAAGCGGCGCATCACCTGGTTGTTATAGAGCGGCTCGGCGGTAGGCTTCTGCCAAATGAAATGCGGGGCAATCGTCATGCTGGTGCGGTACAGAACGTAGGGCGCCATCCAGGGCTTGCCCGTCACGCGCGCAAAGTAGTAGCCCACGCCAATCCCGGTGAGGGCCAGAAGCACCGCCAGGGGAAGCACGATCTGGCGCCATGCCACGCTCCGGCTCGGCCCGCGTTTTCCCAGCATCCACCAAAACAGCACCACCGCCGCCGCCAGTCCGAAGAACGCGCCCTCCACCGGACGGCTGTTGGCCAGAATGGCGAGACCCGAGCCCATCGCCAACGCCAGACGCCAATCGGGCGTCCGCATCATCCGGGGCAGCGCCCCGAGCACCAGCGCGCCGCCCGCCGCGGCCACAGATCCACCCCAGTACGAGTTCATCCAATAACTCGCCACGCCGATCCGCAACGCCACCAGCAGTGCGCCCAGCAGCGCCCAACGCGGCGGCAACCAGCCCTGTAGCATCCAGCAGATCGCGCCGCACATGAGCCCGGCGCTCATCCAGACGCCCGTCCAAGGATGTCCGAACAGCACCTGCCCCACCGCCAGCGCCGCCGCCGGAGCTATGGGAAACGCACTCGCATACACCGGCCGCGTCAGAATATGGATGCTCTCGAAGTGCACCCAGAACGGGTGCTGCGGATTCACCAGGCGGCCGTGCGCGAAAGTATCGGCCGCCAGCAGGAAGCTGAACTCGTCGTGGGCGCCCGGCGCGGGGGCGGGGAACACCGGCAACAACACGGCCCGCAGAACCAGCGGAGCAGCCGCGGCCAACAGGATCGCCAGTTTCCGGCGCCGCGCCACGAGCGCCAGGGGACGCTCCCACCAGCCCAGCCATCGCCACCCGAAGTGCGAGGCCAACACTCCCACCGCTAGTACCGCGACTGCCAGTACGGTATCGGGCCTGGGTGTTGGGATAGGGCTAGATAGTGCGATAACACCCGAAAGCGAAATCAGCATATAATGCCTAGCTAGTTTAGCGCATGAAGATACTCACTTTGGGCGCCGCTGGTTTCATCGGTTCCCACTTAACCTGGCGCCTGCTCCAGGAAGGACATACGGTTACCGCCGTCGATCTTACTTCGGACAAGGTCGCCGAATATCTTAACCATCCCAACCTGACGTTTCTGCAGCAGGACATCCGCAGCCCCGAGTGGGACCTCGATCGCCTGACGCGCGAGGCGGATCTGGTGATCGATCTGATCGCCTACGCCAACCCCGGGCTCTATCTCCGCATTCCCCTGGAAGTGTTCCGCCTGAACTTCACCGAAAACCTGAAGATCGCCGAGGCGTGTGTCCGGCATGGCAAACGTCTCATCCAGTTCTCCACCTGCGAGGTCTATGGCAGAACCGCCGCCAGCTTAAAGAACGCGCGGGTCGCCGATCCCGAAGATCCCATCCACGGCACGTTTTCCGAGGACACCAGCGAGTACATTCTGGGCCCGGTTTCCAAGCACCGCTGGATTTACTCCTGCGCCAAACAGTTGCTCGAGCGCGTCCTGCACGCCTACGGCCTGGAGAAGGGCTTCAACTACACCATCATCCGACCGTTCAACTTCATCGGGCCGAAGATCGACTTCCTGCCGCAGGAAAAGGACGGCATCCCGCGGGTCTTCTCCTTCTTCATGGAGGCGCTGTTCAACGGCACGCCGATGAAGCTGGTGAACGGCGGCGTGAACCGGCGCTGCTACACCTACATCGACGACGCCATCGAGTGCACCTACCGCATCGTCGTGAACCGCGGCGGCGTTTGCGACCGGCAGATCTTGAACGTCGGTTCTCCGTACAACGAAATCTCGATCCGCCAGATGGCCGAAACGATGCGCGAGATCTACGCCGCGAAGTTCCGCGACCCGCTCACCCCGCTGCCCGAGATCCTCAGCGTGCCGGGCGAGGAGTTTTACGGCGAGGGCTACGACGATTCCGACCGCCGCATTCCCGACATCGCCAAGGTGCGCGCCTTGCTCGGCTGGGAGCCGGTATGGAACGTCCGCGATACCATCGAAGCCACCATGCGCTACCACGTCGCCGAGCGCCGGAAGAGCCTGGCTGGCGGCGCGGGCATTCCCGCCTGTGCGGGTTCCGCGCCCGCGGTGTCCTAGGTCCGCATGATTGAGAACGTCTTCGTCCTGATGCCGGCCTACAACGCCGGCGCAACCATCGAAAAGGTCTTCGCCCGCGTTCCCTCCGAGGCCCGGCAGCGCATTCGCCGCTACGTCGCGGTGAACGACGGCAGCACCGACGACACCGCGGCGGCCTTGCAACGCCTGCAAGAGGAATTCTCCAACCTGGTGGTGTTGAACCACTCCGGCAACCGCGGCTACGGCGAAGCGGAAAAGACGCTGCTGCGCTATGCGCTCGCCGAGGGCGCCGACGTGGGAATCCTATTGCACTCCGACGGCCAGTACTCGCCCGAGAAGATTCCGGACCTGCTTGCGCCCTTCGACACAGACACCGCCGACCTGGTGCAAGGGTCGCGCATGCTGGAGGGCGGCGCCCTCCGTGGCGGGATGCCGTTCTACAAGTACGTGTCCAACAAAGCGCTCACCGCGGTCGAGAACTGGGCTTTCGGCATGAAGCTCGCCGAGTACCACAGCGGCTACATGTTGTACTCGCGCAAAGCCATGGAGACGATCCCCTTCGAGAAGCTCTCCCACTCCTTCGACTTCGACCTGGAGATGATCGTGCTGGCGAAGGTCAAGGGCCTGCGCATCGCCGAGATCGCCATCCCCACGATCTACGCCGGTGAGAAGTCGCATCTGAACCCCATCAAATACGGCTTCGACGTGCTGTCGATCGTGCGCGCCTACAGGCGCGGCAAGTACCACGTGATGTAGCGCGTGCGCCGCCGGCGGCTTACTGTAGCTTGCCGCGCGCGTCGACCTTCCACACCCGCTCCACCGTGTCTCCGCGAACGCCGTACACCCGCTCGTGCAGGTTGACGGCCACGCAGATGTGGTTGGGAATCACGTGGACCCGGTCTCCGATGTCGAACTCCCGTTCGGCATGCGTCAGGTCGACGAATCCGTGCTCCTCGTTCATCTTGTGGAACCGCGCGCCGGGCGCTTCCACCACGTGGCCGAACGTCACCTCGGCCGCGTTCGCGGGCCGGTCGGAGGAGAAAGTCTTCGATCCGCCGTCGACGATCATCTGGCCCGGCCGCGCGGTCGAAACCACCGTCGCCAGGATGGTGGCGGCGCAGTCGTCCAATGTGCAGGCGCCGCTGAGCACGGTGTTGACATCGTTGAAGACGTACGTTCCGGGGCGGATTTCGGTGAGTCCCGCCAGCTCGTGCGAGTGGAACAGGGTGGGCGTGGACCCGCCGCTCACGATGCCCACTTCGATCGCTGCCGCGCGGAAATCGGCCAGGATCGCTTGCAGCAGCTCCGAAAGCTGCGCCAGCGCGCGCCGGCCCGGCTCGTCCAGGTCCTTGATATGGCCGGGGTAAAACATGATGCCCTCGAACGCCAGGCGGGGCTGGCGCAGGATGGAGCGGGCCAACTCCACGAGCGGCGCGCCGGGCGCCACGCCGACGCGTCCCAATCCGACGTCGACCTCCGCCAGGACGCCCACCTGCACCTCCGCGCCGCGGGCCGCGTCGGCAAGCTGGTGGACGGCAAATGCGCTGTCCAGCGCCACCGTGACGCGCGTCCGCCGCGCCACTTCCATCAGCCGCGCCAGCTTGACGCGCCCCACAATCGGGTAGGCCACCAGCACGCCGGCGGGCCCGGCCGCGAGCATCACCTCGGCTTCGGAGACCTTGGCCACGGTGAGCCCCGCCGCGCCCAGCTTCTGTTGCAATCCGGCCACGTAGACCGACTTGTGCGTCTTGGTATGGGGCCGCAGCCGCAGCCCGTGTTGGCGCGCGTAATCGGCCACGCGCCCGAGGTTTCGTTCGAACCGGTCGAGGTCCACCACCAGCGCCGGCGTGTCGATCTCCGAGACGTGCATACCTATCAGGATATAATTGTCACCGAAATCTATGAAGATTCCCCGGTTCGAGATGGAGCGGATGCAGTCGACGTGGGAAAACATCGTCGAAATGGACCTGAGCGAGAGCGGCGTCCGTCCGGTCACGCTGCGCGAGCTTGGCGAGATGGGGCTCGACCTGGAGGCCATCCTCGATATGCCGCTCGGCTATAGCCAGTCCAACGGCACCGTTCCGCTGCGCGAAGCCCTGGCGGAGCAGTATCCCGGCGCAACCTCCGGCCATATCGAAGTCACCAACGGCACGTCGGAAGCCAATTACCTGCTAGCGCTGGCGCTCCTCGGCGAGGGCAGCGAGGTGGCTTTCGAAGTGCCCAACTACATGCAGTTTGGCGGCATACCCCTGAGCCTGGGCGCTCCCGTCCGCCGCTTCAGCCTGCGGCTCGACCGCGGTTGGGAGCCCGACTGGGAGGAATTCGAAGCCGCCGTCACTCCCCGGACGCGCCTCGTGTATCTCTCCAATCCCAACAACCCGACGGGTTCGGTGCTCTCCGCGGACGCCATGCGCCGCATCGTGGCGCGGTGCGAGGCGGTGGGCGCCTGGCTGCTCGCGGACGAAGTCTACCTGGGCGCGGAGATCCACTGCCCGCGCACCCGGAGCTTCTGGGGTATGAGCGGCCGCGTGATTGTGACCAGCGGTCTCTCCAAGGCCTACGGCATTCCGGGCGTGCGCATCGGCTGGATCGTGGGCCCGCCCGAGGTGGTGGCGGAATGCTGGACGCAGCACGATTACATCACCATCGGCCCCAATAAGATCTCCGATTTTGTGGCCCGCGCCGCCGTCCGTCCCGAAAATCGCGAGAAGCTCTACGCCCGCACCCGCGCCATCCTGCAGCACAATCTGCCGATCGTGCGCGACTGGGTGGCCGGCTTCGGCGGCTTCCTCGAATTCCGCGAGCCCCAGGCCGGCGCGCTGTGCCTGGTGCGCTACCATTCGGCAACGCCCAGCTTTCCCCTGTGCGAGCGCATTCGCGTGAACCAGAGCGTGCTGGTGGTGCCCGGGGTTCAGCTTGGGCTGGAAGGCTTCCTCCGCCTGTGGCTCGGCGGCAAGCCGGAGTTCCTCCGCGAAGGGCTGCGCCGCGTCGGCGTGGAACTGGCGCGGGAAGCCCGCTGAGGCAATATCCATCAGTTCCCGCCCGCCGCGAGATTCCAGCTAACCAGTTTCTCCGCCGGAAGTCTAAAGAACAGCCGGATGGAGCTGACCGATGCAGCCATCGTCAGTAGGGCGCGCGCGGGCGATGCGGACGCGTTTCGAGTGCTCGTGGAGCGTCATAGCCGTTCTCTCTTCCGGCTGGCTTTTCGTATGACGGGCAACCAACAGGACGCCGAGGACGTGGTGCAGGACAGCTTCCTGCGGGCCTATCGCCAGCTCGCCGGTTTCGACGAGCGGGCCAGCTTCGGCACCTGGATGTACCGCATTGCCGCCAATTGTTCGCTGGATCTGGTGCGCGCGCGGAACCGGCGCAGCGGCCGCCATGCCCCGGCGGATGAAGACCGGGCGGAGGACCCCATGGCGCAGTTGCCCTCCAACGGCCCCACGCCCGAGCGCATCGCGCTCTCGGGCGAAATCCGCCACAGGGTCGCGGAAGCCATGGAAGAACTCAGCCCCGCGGAGCGCACGGCTTTCGTGTTGCGGCATTTCGAAGGGATGCGCATGGAAGAAGTCGGCCGCGTGCTGGAGTGCCAGCCGGGCGCGGCCAAACACAGCGTGTTTCGCGCCGTCCAAAAACTGCGCCGCGCCCTGGATCCCCTGGTGAGTGTTGCCAAATGAACCACTTGAGCGAAGAACAACTGATTTTGCATTACTACGGCGAAGAGGGCGACACCTTGGCCGCCGAGCGGCACCTGGACGAGTGCGCGGAATGCCGCGCGCTCTACGGCTCGCTGCAACGCGTGCTCAACGTGGTGGATACGCTGCCCGTCCCGGAACTGGCGCCGGACTACGGCGCGCGGGTCTGGCAGCGCATCGAGCGCCAGCTTCCTGCGCGGCGCGGCTGGTGGCCGGCGGCGCCGGTGTGGCGCTGGATGGCGGCCGGCGCGGCCTTCGCCGGATTGCTGGTGGCGGCGTTCGTGGCCGGCCGGTTCTACCAACGCTCGCCCGCGCCCGCCATAGCCCAGGCTGACCCCGCGGCCCACGAGAAGATTCTACTGGTGGCCGTGGGCGATTACCTGGAGCGTTCCCAAATGGTGTTGATCGAGCTGGCCAACGCCAATCCCAAAGCTCCGCTGGATATCTCTTCGGAACAGGAACGCGCCGGCGACCTGGTGAGCGAGAGCCGTCTCTATCGCCAGACCGCGGTCCATACCGGCGATACCGCCGTGGCCAATGTGCTCGACGACGTCGATCGCGTCTTGATGGACATCGCGCGCGGGCCGTCGCAACTGTCTCCCGAGGAATTGGAAAAGATGCGCCAGAGGCTGGAAGCCGAAGGCATTCTGTTGAAGATTCGGGTCCTCAGCTCCAATGTGAGGAACCACGAGGGACCGGAGGCGCAGCCCGCCGCCGGACAAAAACTATAACGAAGGTCGAAATGAACATGACTCCGTCTCGAATTCCGGTGATCGCCGGCTGCCTCCTGGCCGCGGCCTCGTGGCTGCCGGCGCAACCCGCTCCCAAGCCGCCCGTGCCTCCCGCGCCGCCGGCCCCGGCCGCCGTGCCGGCTCCGGCTCCCGCGCCGATCCCTCCCGTCGCGCCTCTACCGCCCCTGCCGCCCCTGCCGCCTCTGCCAAATAGCTATCTCGATGCGGTGCTGGATTACGCCGGGCAGGCCCGCTCGTATCTCGACATGGATGGCATCGCCGAGCAGGCCGCGAAGGCCCGCGAAATGGGCGATAAGGCCCGCGAGCTGGGCGACAAAGCCCGCGAAATGGCCGACCAGTTCCGCGCCGGCATGGCCGGCATGTCGGGCATGCAGGGTCAGTGGGCCTCCGACCTGGCGGCCGAGCAGTCCGAACAGATCAAGGAAATGGTGGAAAAGGCCAAGGAACAGGCCCTGGAACTGAAAAACCAGATGAAGGACCAGGTTTGGACGTTCGCCCAGAGCGGATCCGGTATAGGCGCCGGCGCTGGCCGCATCCAGATCTTCAGGCGGGCCACATCCGAGGAGCGCCTCTACAACGACGGCAAGATCAATCTCGACGCCCACCGTTTCGACGACGCCCTGGCGGCCTTCACCGAAGTGGTCTCGCGCGGCGGCACCAAGGTGGAAGGCGCGCTCTACTACAAGGCCTACACCCTGAACAAATTGGGCCGGCGCGACGACGCCCTCAATGCCATCGCCGAATTGCGCAAGAGCTATCCCAACAGCCGCTGGCTGGACGATGCCAAGGCGCTCGAAATCGAGGTCAAGCAGGCGTCCGGCAAGCCGGTCTCGCCCGACGAGTTGGGCCAGGACGACCTCAAGCTTCTGGCCCTTAACGGCCTCATGCAAACCGAACCGGATCGCGCTTTCCCGGTGCTCGAAGACTTGGTGAAGGGCGCCCACTCGCCGCAACTGAAGCTCAAGGCCGTGTACGTGCTGGCGCAGAACCAGTCGCCCAAGGCGCAGGCGCTGCTGGAGCAGATCGCCCGCGGATCCACGGGCAATCCGGACCTCCAGTTGAAGGCCATCAGCTATTTCGTCGATACCAAGAACAAGCCCGAACGCGGCCAGCTCCTGGCGGAGGTCTACGCCGGCACCAATGACACCGCGCTCAAGTCGACCATCCTCTCCGCCTACCAGCGCAGCAACGACATCGAACATCTCACGCAGGTAGCCAAGACCGAGAAGAACGCGGATCTGCGCGAGTCGGCTTTGTCCCGGCTCGGCGAGGTCAACGGACAGCCGGAACTCTGGCAACTGTATGCCGCCGAGACCACTCCCGAAGGCCGGAAGACCCTCCTGAAATTCATGTACCATAACGGCAACACGGAGAAGCTTGCCGAGGTGGCCCGCACCGATAAGGACGCCGGTGTTCGCAGCGCCGCCATCAACGTGCTGGCCAACCACAAAGGCCCCAACATCACCGCCGCCATGGTCGCGGCGTACGGCTCCGAGCAGGATTCGACCGTCAAGAAGACGATTATCCACAGGCTGGGCGACCAGCGCGACGCCAAGAGCCTGATGGAAATCGGCCGCAAGGAGAAGGACGTCGAACTGCAGAAGATCATCGTCACCGCCCTGGTCAACATGAAGACCCCGGAAGCCAACGACTACCTGCTGGAGATCTTCAAGAAATGACCCGCGCCGCCTGGATGATCCTGGCGGCCACGCTTCCGCTGGCCGCGCAGCCCAAACTGCTCGTCAACGCAAAGCTCGACACCCGCTCCGCCGCCGGGGGCCTGGATCGCGAATTCCAGGCCCTGCTGGCCTCGACGCCGCAACCGGCCTGGATCGCCTACAGCGTGCCTTCCACCCGCACCATGGCGCTGGGCTGCGAGTTCGTGAGCCACGACGGCGCCTGGTGGTCCACTGGAACGGTTCACCTGGAGCCGCCCGACCGTGCCCTCATCCTGTTCCGCGTGGCGGCGGGCGCCTTGGAGCGCATCCGCGCGCTGTCGCCGGATTGCGAAATCGATGCCGGCGACACTCCCTTCCACTGGCTCACGGACGTGCAGCCGGCCGAGAGCATCGCACTGTTGGCGGGGTTCGCCACGCGCGAACTGCCGCTGGCATCGGCGGTGGGCGCCATCGCGGTCCACGGCGATCCGGCCGCCGACCGGGCGCTGGACCGTTTCGCCTCTTCCGGACAGCTCGACACGCTGCGGCAGCGGGCCATCGCGTACCTGGGTTCGGCGCGCGGACGGCACGGGTTCGAAGTGCTGAAGGGCCTGATCGAAAGCGATCCCGACGAGCGCATCCGCACGCGGGCCATCGCCGCGCTCGAATCCAGCAAGGAACCGGAAGCCGTCGACCTGCTGATCTCCCTCTCCGAAAGCGGCAAGGACGCCAAGGTGCGCGCCCAGGCCGTGCGCGAACTGGGCCACAAGCGCGACCCCAAGGCGGTGGCGGCCATCGGCGCCGCACTCGACAAGGATACCGACCTCGCCGTTCAGCGCGCCGCCTGCGGCGCCCTGCAAAGTCTGCCCGACGGCGCCGGCATTCCGCGCCTGATTCAACTGGCCAGGGAGACCCACAACCAGCAGCTCCGCCGCCAGGCGATGGGTTCGTTGCAGAATTCCCACGATCCCCGCGCGCTGGCGTTCTTCGAAGACGTGCTGAAAAGATAGTTCACAGTATACAGTTCACAGTTAACAGTTCCCGCAGCGGCCCCGGAGCGGCGCTTAGGGCCAGTCTAGAAATAACAGTTCCATACGCCCAGCACGGGAAACCCGCGAAACGCAGGTGGACTCGGCGTGCTTATGTGGGGCAGGATGGCATCCTGCGGCCCGGCCCAAGGGGCACCCCGCACTCGGCCAGCCCGCCGCAGGTTGCCAACCTGCCCCACATAAGCACCTTCCGCCACGGCGCTCGAATTGGAACGGCTATTTCGCGACGGGCGCTCAACTGTCAACTGTGAACTGTGAACTGTAGACTCTTTCCCCTTGCGCTTCGACATCATTTTCTCCTACAATGTCCTTGTCGAAGGAAAAGGGGAGCACATGCCCGACGAACGCATCGGCCTGCCGCAGGGCACTCTCGACCTGCTGATTCTCAAAACCATCGCCCTGGAGCCTCTGCACGGCTGGGCCATCTCCGAACGGCTGCAGCAGATCTCGCGCGATGCCTTCCAGGTGGGACAGGGATCGCTGTACCCGGCGCTCTATCGCCTGGAACGGCGCGGATGGATCAAGCCCAAGTGGGGCGTCTCGGATAACAACCGCAAAGCCAAGTACTACGAGCTGACCCGCGCCGGCCGCAAGCAGCTAGAGGCGGAACGGGTGGCGTGGCGCAAGCTCACCGTGGCCGTCGGGCACGTGCTCGACGCGGTGTAGAGAGGGCCGCATGTTCATGCTGAGCGATTTGCGGTACCGTCTGCGCGCCTTCTTCCGGCGCGACTCAGTGGAAGGCGAGCTCGATACCGAGCTGCAATTTCACCTGGAGAAGCACGTCGAGAAACTGGCCGCATCCGGGATGCCGCGCGCCGAGGCGCTGCGCCAGGCCCGCCTGGCTCTGGGCGGTCTCGACCCGGTCAAGGAGCAGTGCCGCGACGCGCTCGGCACCCGCTGGCTGGAGGAGTTCTGGCAGGACGTCCGCTACGCCGGCCGCACCTTGCGTTCGAGCCCCGCCTTCGCCGCCACCACCGTGCTCACGCTGGCGCTGGGCATCGGCGCCAACACCACGGCTTTTAGCGCGGCCAACGCGCTGCTGTTTCGCACCCTGCCCGTGAACCGGCCCGCCGAGGTGGTCTTCGTCAGCAACCGGACCCGTCCGCTGATTCCGAATTTTTCCGTCCTCGATTACCGCGACATCCGCGACCGCAACACCGTGCTGAGCGCCCTGGCCGCATATCGGCCGCTTCCCATGGGCCTCACCTACGCCGGCCGCAACGCCCGCTTGTGGGGCTACCTGGTCTCGGGGAATTACTTTCCCATGCTGGGCGTGAAAGCGGCCCTCGGCCGCACCCTCGCTCCCGAGGACGACCAGGCCCCCGGCGCGCATCCCGTCGCCGTCCTCAGCTATGCCTGTTGGAAGACGCGCTTCGCGGGAGATCCCTCGGTGGTCGGGCGCACGGTAGCGATCAATGGCTCTTCGTACTCGGTAGTGGGCGTGGCGCCGCCCGAGTTCTTCGGCACGGAGTTCTTCTTGTCGCCCGACGTCTGGGTTCCGCTGGCCATGCTAGGCCAGATCGAGCCAGCCCGCGGCTGGGTGATCGGCAGCCGGGCCGACGTCGTTCTGTTGGTGATCGGCCGGCTCAAGCCGGGCGTCAGTTCCCGCCGCGCCGAGGCGTCGCTCAATGGTTTGGCGGCGCAACTCGGGCGCGACCACCCCGACGAGGACGCGGGAATGCGGATCTCGCTGTCGCCGCCCGGAATGTTCGGCGTCGCCTTCCGCGGACCGGTATTCGGCGTCCTGATGATCCTGCTGTCGATCACCGGCCTCGTGCTGCTGGTGGCGTGCACCAACCTCGCGGGGTTGCTGCTGGCGCGCGCCGCCGGCCGCCGCCGGGAAATCGCCCTGCGCCTGGCGTTGGGCGCGGGACGAGGCCGGCTGGTCCGCCAGTTGCTCGCCGAGAGCGGCCTTCTGGCGGCCGCGGGTGGCGCCGCCGGCCTGCTTCTGGCGCGATGGCTGGTCCGGTCTTTGGCGGCGTGGCGTCCGCCCACCGATATACACCTGCGCGCCGATTTCACCATGGACGCCCACGTGCTCTGGTTCACCGTGGCCGTCTCGGTTCTTACCAGCTTGGCGTGCGGACTGGCGCCCGCGTTGGGCGCGGCGCGGCAAGACCTGGCTTCGGCGATCAAAGGGGAGCCGCCCAGGAAGCGCATGCGGCGTCTGGGCGGACGCGACCTGCTCATCGTCGTGCAGATCGCGCTCTCGCTGGTGCTCCTGGCGGGCGCTGGATTGATGGCCGGAGGCCTGCGCCGCGCCCTGTCCGCGAACCTCGGTCTCGACCCCAGCCGCGCCGTGGTGGCGTCCTTCGACCTGGAACTGCAGGGTTACAACGCAGAGCGCGGCCGCGAGTTCCAGCGCCGCCTGGTGGAAAAGATCTCTGCCCACCCCGGCATCGAAGCCGTGGGCGTCACCGTCCGAGTACCCCTCGACACGAAGTATGTGGTGGGGGATGTCCATCTCGAAAGCCGCCAGAGCGAGCGGGCCTCCGAAGTCCCCAAGACCCTGTTTTACAGCGTAACGCCCGGCTACTTCCGCGCCGCCGGCACGCGACTGCTGGCCGGCCGCGCCTTCACCGAACGGGACCGGTCCGGCGCCCCTTGGGTAGCGGTAGTCAATCAAGCCTTCGCCGACACCATTCTGCGCGGCGCGCCAACCATCGGCCAGCGCTTTCGGATGAGTCCGAAAGCCGGATGGATCGAGATTGTGGGCATCGTCGAAACCGGCAAGCACCTGGCGCTCGGCGAGGCTCCCAAGCCGGTGGTGTACCTGTCGATGCTACAGAACTACATGGGCGCCGATACGGTGGTGGTCCGTTCCGCTCTGCCGCCCGGCCAGGCGCTGGGCGTAATTCGCGACGCCGTCGCGGAGTTGGACCCCGTGCTCCCGCTCTACAACGCCGAAAGCCTGTCCGACCACCTGGCGCTGCCCTTGCTGCCGGGCCGCACCGCCGCCGCGGCGCTGTGGGGCTTCGGCGGGCTGGCGCTGCTGCTCGGCGCCACCGGCATTTACGGAGTGGTGGCGTACTCCGTATCCCGCCGTGCGCGCGAGATCGGAATCCGCATGGCCGTGGGCGCCGGAGCGCCGCAGATTGTCCGCGTGGTGGTGAGCCGCGTGGCTGTGGTGGTGGCCATCGGCGCCTCGCTCGGATCTCTTGCCGCGGCGCTGGCGGGTCCGCCGATGCTGCGGATTCTGTTGGGCGAAGGCCGCGCGGACCCAGCCGGTTTCGCTATCGCCGCTGCCGCGCTCGCCGCCGCCGCGCTGATCGCCTGTTGGTCTCCCACGCGGCGCGCCTTGCGCATCGATCCCGCCGCCGCGTTGCGCGCCGAATAGCGGGCGCAGGCTGCCATCCTGCCACACATGAATGGCTTCGGCCAGGTTTCCCCCGCCGTTTTGCCGCCATGTTTGAATAGTAGACGCCGCATGTTCCTCTTCGACTGGTTCCGATCGTTCCTTCCTCTGCACAACCCCATGGGGTTTGGCGCGGCCGACTTCCTGGAGCTGGCTCTGGCCGCGCTCGGTGTCGCGCTGGTGCTCTTGCGGGCCCGCTTCCAGGAAGCCGCGCGCCGCTTGGCGGAACGCACCGGGTGGTGCATGCTATTGCTGGCCGTTCTACCGGTGGTGTTGCGCCTGGCCCTGCTGTGGCGCTTCCCCGTGCCCACGCCCAGCGGCGCGGACGATTTCAGCTACCTGCTGCTGGCCGACACGCTGCGCCACTTCCGGCTGGCCAATCCGGCGCATTCGTTCCATCGCTTCTTCGAAGCTGTTTTTGTTTTGCAGGAACCTACCTACAGCTCCATCTTTCCCCTGGGCCAGGGGCTGATTCTGGCGCTGGGCTGGACCCTCCTGGGCCACCCGTGGGCGGGCGTGCTGCTCTCCGTCGCGGCGCTGTGCGCGCTCTCGTATTGGATGCTGCGCGCCTGGACCACCCCGGGCTGGGCGCTGGTGGGCGGCTTGCTGGCGGTCGCGATCTTCGGCCCGCTCAACCGCTGGATGAACCTGTATTGGGGCGGAGCGGTTTCGGCGGCGGCGGGCTGCCTGATCTTCGGCGCGCTCCCCAGGCTCAAAGCGGGCTGGCGGACGCGGGATGCCGTCCTGCTGGGAGTGGGCATGGGCATCCAGGGGCTCTCGCGGCCTTACGAGACCGTGCTTGTGGCCGCGGCGGCAGCCGTATATTTTGGCAAGGATTGGTTTCGCAACCCGGCGGCACGGCGCGCTGCCGCGTGGGCGGCCTTGGCGTTCCTCCCCGCGCTGTTGCTGATTTTGGCGCAAAACCGGCAGGTCACCGGCAGCTTCACCACCATGCCGTACCAACTGAGCCGCTATCAGTACGGCGTCCCCGCAGCGTTTACTTTTGAACCCAATCCCCAGCCGCATCGCGTGCTGACGGCGGAGCAGGACCTCGACTACCGCGCGCAAGCCGCCGTGCACGACGAAGCCCTGGACCTCGGCTTCATGGGCCGTCTGGTGGCGCGCGTCCGCTTCTATCGCTTCTTTTTTCTGGCGCCGCTGTATCTGGCGCTGCCGGCGTTTCTGCTGGCGCTCGGCGAGTGGCGCTTCCGCTGGGTCGCGCTGGCCATCCTGCTGCTCGCGCTGGGCGCCAATGTTTATCCTTATTTCTACCCGCACTACGTTGCCGTAGCCGCGTGCCTGTTTTTGCTGGTCTCGGTGACCGCGCTAGAGCGTCTGACCCGAATCTCATGGCTGGCCGGCGCGGCCCAGGTGATCCTCTGGGTCAGCGCGTTCCAATTCCTCTTCTGGTACGGGATTCATCTGGCCGGCAACGACCGGATGCTGTTCGCGATGGCGCGTTATGAGAGCACGGACTTCATCAACTACGGCGATCCCGAGGGATACGCCGCCATCGATCGGAAGCTGGCCGAGGCTCCCGGCAAGCAACTGGTTTTCGTGCGCTACTCCGCGCAGCACATGTTCCACGAATGGATCCGCAACGCCGCCGATCCCGACGCCGCGCGGGTGGTTTGGGCCGCCGACCTGGGCGTGGACGAAAACCAAAAGCTGCGCAGCTATTATCCCGGCCGCAAAGCCTGGCTTGTAGAACCCGACGCCCGGCCGCCGCTGCTGATCGAATTAGCGAATTAGCGAATTTTGTAGATGGCTACGATGAAGTCCGATTCGGGCTTGTACGTGGCCGCCGCGCCGCCCCAGCGGTACTCCGTCCGGTCGTTGGAAATGATGTCGGCGATCCCCACCACGTCGTAGTGCTTCGGCCCGTACTCGCCCCACCAACTGAAGACCGTGGGCTTCCCCTCCGAGCGGTAGGCCCACAGGTCCAGCGAATCCACCAGCACCACGTACTCGGGCTGCGCCGTCCGGACTTCGTAAATCATCTCGTCGCGCATTTGCGCGGCGTACGGCTGGTCCTCCGAGAGCGCGAACGTGTAGATGTAGCCGGTGGCGGAGTGCCGGTGCGCATAGAAATAGATCTCCGGCTCCGACCCCAGCACGGCGATGCGCGTACCGGGCGCCGAATGCCGGCGGATGTAGTCCGACACCGGGATGGCCTCGGGAAACGGGTTGAGGGCGTAGAGATCGCGCGACACCTCGAAGGGCGTTTCGCGAAACAGGAAGTGGCCCTGCGAAACCACCGAAAATACCAGGGCCGCCGCGAACAGCCAGATTCCCCACCCGCGCAGCGACCCCGCCACTACGCCGGCGCCCAAGGCCACGGCGGGCAACATCAGCACGAAGTAATGTTCCCGGAAATAGAAGCCTGGACAAACCGCCAATACGGAAAAGACCAGGAACCCCGTCAGGAAGAGCGCCGATGGGCGGCTTTCCCGCTTCCACCAGGCGGCCGCCAGCCCCACCGCCGACAGCGCCCACAGGGCCAGGTTGTGGCGCAGCAGCGAGGGAATTTGTTCTTTCAGATTGTCGATGGCGTCGGCGATGGTGTTCTCGGAAGCGTACGCGCGCGCATAGTGGAACGTCCAGAACCAGAACTTGGGGAACACGCCGGACATCCACAATACCAGGCAGGTCAGCGCGAAGGGCAGCGCCGCGGCGGCGCCGAAAATCGCCAGGCGGCGCGCGGTCCGCGCCCATCCTCCGGGATGCTTCCAGGCCAGCCACCCGGCCCCGAACATGGCGAAGAAGATGCCGTGCTGCTTCATCACGAAGGCCACGCCCAACAGCACGCCGCTCCAGAAGAACGTCCAGCCGCGGCCGCTCTCGATGGCGCGCAGCAGCAACAGCAGGCCCGCCAGCGCGGGGAGGACGACGAAATGCGTGGCGTGCGCCGCCGTCCCCATCACCGCCAGCCCGAAGGAAAGCAGCGCGTAAGCCGCCGCGGCCGCCAGTCCCGCCACCTTGGAAAACAGGCGCCGACCCAGCAGGTAGAGCAGCAGCACCGTGGCCGCGTTCGCCAGCAGCAGCCCCAGGCGGATTCCGCCAATGGTCTGGCCAAACACCGCCATGATGACGGCGTAGGCGGCGTACGTCCCCGGCAGCTTCATGTTGCACGCCAGGGTGTACGGCGGGATGCCCTGCAGGATCAACTGGCCGGCGTAAGCGTATTCGCCTTCGTCACGCTCTAGCGGCGTGTCGCGCAGCCGGAGGCGCGAGACAAGCATCAGCGGGAACACGGCGAGGATCAGCGCCAGCGCGGCGGGGCGCACCCAGCGCCGCCTCCCTTTCACGATCTCGGTCGAAGCCTCCACAGAGGTTCAGGATCGCACAGAATCGGCTCTCGCGAGGTTCCAGTACGCATCTGTGAGCACGGAGAACCTCATTTCCCTTGGATGCCGAGAAACACGCCGTCCGCGCTGGCCTGGTCCCAAAAGACCAATTTCACCGGCACGTCGCCGGAGCCCGCGTCCTGGGGAATCGCGATCCGAACTACATACAAGCCGGGGCTCACCAGCCCGGCGAATAACGGCGTCAGCGAAACCGGCGACGGGTAGCCCAAAACCACGGCCGGAGCTTCTTCCAGGGGATACGCGCCGGTAAAAAGCTGGTCGGTGACAAAGTTGGATGTCGTGGCTCCCAGGCCAATCGCATACAGGTCGATCGTCTCTCCCGGGCTGGCCATTCGCGTGGCGCGAGGGTCCACGTCCGAATGGTTCAAAAGATCGCCGGTCAGGGGGTCGACCGCGGTGACGAAGAACGACGATGGAGCCGACGGGCGCGGCAGCGCATACAACGCCGGCAATACCCGCGACGCCGTGGCCATCACGGTCTGCAAACCGCCTCCGCCACCCTCCACGACGATCCGGACTGCGCCTTCCAGCACGCCGGCCGGGACCAGGGTGTTGATCAGGGTCGGACTGACGTACGAAAGCGCGGCCGGCGACCCGTTGAAGAATACGCCCACGCCGTTCAGCGTGGTCGGAAGGGGCTGGCCCGGCTGCGGGTTCCACACGGCTTCGGAAGGCGCGAGATTGGCGCCCCAGATCGACACCCAGGCGCCGGGCGCCATGCCGGAGGTATAAGTCCACGGGTCGGACACACCCGCCAGCGGAGCTTGCTGCGCAATATACTCATAGGCTCCGAGGTCCGGAACCGAATTCCCATCGATGATTCGAGGCCAGCCGTCGCGATCGCCCGGCGGCAGGTCGGGATCCATGGTTCCTTTTTGGATGGCCGGAGAGATCCCGGACAGGTGGTAGTCCGATTGCAAATTTACGAATTGGGGATTGGAATAGAAGTCGCCGTTCTTGTTGGTGTACCGCGAGTCGTTGAGAATGGACGAAGTCACCGAATCCGGCTGATTGGATCCGCCCACCTTATCCGATTGGCCATTGTTATAGGCGATGGTGTTGGTAACGCGAACCCCGCTGACCGAGTTGCCCGACGAGGTTCAGTCGTTGGCGTTCATGTTCAGCCAGTACCGGGAACTGGAAAGGCCATTTTGCGCGAGCGTATTGTTGAGAATATTCACGTCGCTCACGCTGCTGCTAGAGCTGTGGTCGAGACCGCCCGTCAAAGCGATCCCGTCACCCTGGGAATTGCCGATTATGACGTTGTTGATGATCTTCACGCCGTTAATGCTGCTGTTGGTGGCATAGGATGAGCCGGCGACAAGAAAAACACCGTTGGCGGCAGACGCTGAAATCGTGTTGCCCTCGATCAGAGCGTCGTTGATGTCGTTCTGATACGAGGGATAGGTACTTGCCGGAGAGACGCCCATTCCCCCTTCGAACTGGATTCCCCCGTGCAGCAGCGTGTTTCCCACGATGCTGATTCCGGAAACGCTATTCCCCATCACGTCCCGGGCCAGGCCGGTGGGAACCGGTGGGTTGGTGTCCGTGGCGCCGCCCACGATTTCGACCGTCACCGGCGTGCCATTGAAATTGTTCCCGCTGATCAGCACGTTTTCCAGCGTGTTGTTTTGGGCGCCCTGCGCATTCCCCGCGCTCATCAGCACCGACTCGTGCGTGCCGGTGATGGTGTTGCCCGAAACGGTCAGCCCGGAAATGACATTGTTCACGCTTCCCGCGCTCACGGTTGCCGCGATGAACAGGTCGATTTGACCGCTGTTGAGGATCGTGTTTCCGGAAATCGTGGTATTCAGGATCGTGTTGTTGCCGGGGGCGCTGGCGCCGGCAGTGCCGGACATGGCGCTTATGCTGATGCCATATTGCGAGGCGCCGGAGACGGTATTGCCGACGATTCGCGTATCCGAAACGGTGAGATTGCTTTGATAGAAAGCCGTCACTTCAATCCCCGTTGGGCATCCGGTCACCGTGTTGTTGCGCACCACAACTCCGGCGATATTCTTGCCCGACTCCTGCGTGTCGGCCTGCACCATGATTC
>Ga0326728_10005978_pt1 | contig 33400 bp, 37 predicted proteins | sample MB3enrmetagenome_FD_207602 | JGI IMG/M metagenome (GOLD analysis project Ga0326728, IMG submission 207602) | Lab enriched peat soil microbial communities from McLean, Ithaca, NY, United States - MB31MN | ecosystem: Environmental > Terrestrial > Soil > Wetlands > Peat | place: USA: New York... | reverse complement strand
GGGTCGGCTCGATCCGGACTGGGAGAATGGCCCGAGATGGCAGACGAATAGGGGCGGAGACAAGGCTGCAAATGCTCAGAATAGAAGATGGCTTGGGGGTCGGGCGAGGGGTGAAGAGAGGGTTGGGAGGGTGGCGAGGGTCGCGAAAATTCCAAAAGAGGTCAAACAAAGCCAATCATGTCCTTTAAAATCAGCAATATGACCTTTGGAACAAAGCCAAAACAAAGCCAAAACAAAGTCAATAAGTCCTTTAGAATCGACATGCCATAAGGAAACAAAGCCAAAACAAAGCCAATAAGTCCTTTAGATTTGATGTGCCCAAGAAAACAAAGCCAAGTGAGAAGAAGGGTGGCCGCCCGCCTTGTTCACGGGGTCAATTCCGAAGCGAAGAATCCCTCGATGAGCGCCGAACCGGTGCTTGTTCTCACCGCTGGGCTGGCTAGTTGTATAGCCTCTCTCGTTCCCGGGCGATCGGCGCTCACCGAGCGCCGCTACAGCACCCTGGAGCGCCGATGACGCTGAGGGCAGCTCCCGGGTCTTCTCTCGCCGCGGAGATTTTTCTTGCTTGTCACTCCCCACTCGTCCCACTCGTCACTCGTCACTTCGCAGCCACTTTGGTTGCGGGCAAGGGCTGCGCTCGGCCACCTGCGGAATCTATGGATTCTCCCACTTTTATGTCGGGCGCACCCTCGGGCGGTGAGCGAGTGGAGGATGTCAGGTGATGTGTGATAGACTTACTTAGCCTGGGTTGGAGCCCAAGGTGGCAAAGAGTCTCTATGACGGCCCCGGCAACACTCGAAGTAACTCAACTCCTCAGAGCTTGGGGTGAAGGGGACCAGGAAGCGCTCGAGAAGCTGACTCCCCTCGTCTACAACGAGCTGCACCGCCTGGCACACCAGTACATGACCCGTGAGAAGCCGGGCCACACCCTGCAATCCTCGGCGCTGGTGAACGAGCTATACCTCCGACTGGTGGACATTCCACCGATGGCTTGGCAGAATCGCGCTCATTTTTTTGCCGTTTCTGCGCAGATGATGCGTCGAATCCTCACCGACTTCGCCCGCTCCCAGCATTACCTGAAGCGAGGAGGCGAGGTGCAGCATGTGCCGCTGGACCAAGCTCTCGTCGTGTCTCGGGAGCCGGATGTCGACGTTGTGGCCCTCGATGAGGCCCTGGACCGCTTGGCGGTGCTGGACCCAAGAAAAAGCCAAGTGGTGGAACTTCGCTTTTTTGGCGGACTGGACGTCGAGGAAACAGCCGAGGTGCTGGAGGTTTCCGCTGAGACGGTGAAGAGGGACTGGAGATTTGCCAAAGCCTGGCTCTTACGCGCGCTGAGTGGGGAGAAAGGCTATGGACCCTGAGCGCTTGCGCCAGGTCGAGCAGTTGTATCACGCGGCGCTGGAGCACGAAGAGACCGAGCGGGCCGCTTTCCTGGAGCAAGCGTGTGCGGGAGACAAGGAACTCCGCCGCGAGGTTGAGTCACTCCTCGCCTACGACAGACGGGCGGAAAGCTTTATCGAATCTCCCGCGTTGGAGGCGGTGGCGAGGGCGGTGGCAGAACGCGAAAGCCGAGGGCGGCCGGCCGCCGGCGTGGATCAGGACTTGGTTGGGAGGACGGTCTCCCACTACCAGATCATCTCCTGCCTGGGCGCGGGGGGCATGGGGGTGGTCTACAAGGCCCGCGATACCAAACTCCTGCGTTTTGCGGCCCTGAAGTTCTTGCCCGAGGCGCTGGCCAAAGATCATCGGGCCCTGGAGCGCTTTCGGCGCGAAGCGCAGGCCGCCTCCGCGCTCGACCATCCCAACATCTGCACGATTCACGACATCGACGAGTTCGAGCAGCAGCCCTTCATGGTGATGGAGTTCCTGGAAGGGCGGACGCTGCGGCAGCGGATTGATAACGCGAAACTAGAAAATCGAAACTCGAAAATCGAGCCTGATGCGAGTTTCGAATTTCGAGTTTCGAATTTCGCGGCACTCAGCAGGGCGCCCCTACCGGTCGAGACGGTGCTAGAGCTGGCGATTCAGATCGCCGACGCCTTGGATGCGGCGCACTCGAAGGGGATCGTCCACCGAGACCTCAAGCCCGCCAACATTTTCGTGACCGACCGTCACCAAGCCAAGATTCTTGATTTCGGGCTCGCGAAGTTATCCGCGAAAGTGCAACCGGCAGCAGACGTAAGGGAAGCGCAGGCTGGGAGCATGGAAGAACAGCTCAGCAGCCCGGGCGTGGTGATGGGGACGGTGGCCTACATGTCGCCGGAGCAGGCGCGCGGGGAGGAACTGGATGCCCGTACGGACCTGTTCAGCTTTGGCGCCGTGCTCTACGAAATGGTCACCGGCCGGATGGCGTTTCCTGGCGCGACCACCGCCGTGATCCACGATAGCATCCTGAACCGCGCGCCCATTGCGCCTACCCAACTGAATCCGCGGTTGCCGCTGAAGCTCGAAGAGATCATCAGCAAGGCGCTGGAGAAGGATCGCGACCTGCGTTACCAAAGCGCCGCCGAAATGCGCGCCGATCTGAAGTGCGTGAAGCGTGATACAGATTCCGGCCGTGCGGTAGCGGCGGGCTTCAGCCCGGTATCCGGCCACGCCGCAAAGTCGGCAGTCGGCAGTGGGAACCCGGCAGAGGGTTCCGATTCGCAGGTGATCGCGGGCCTGGTGAGGCGGCACAACAAAGCCATCATCGCGCTGGCGGCCCTTGCGCTCCTTCTGATCGCGGCGGGCTTCGGTTACCGTTACGGCGTGCGCGGACTCCGGCACAAGCCCGCCTTGACCGAGAAGGACAGCATTGTCCTCGGCGATTTCACCAACCAGACGGGCGACCCGGTTTTCGACGACACCCTGAAGCAGGCGCTGGCGGTGGCGCTGCGCCAGTCGCCCTTTTTGAATGTCCTTTCGGACGATCAAGTGGCGGCGACGTTGCGATTGATGGAACGCCCTGCCGGGACGGCGGTGACCGGGCAAGTGGCGCGCGAGGTCTGCCAGCGCGTCGGCAGCCGCGCCTACATCGCCGGCTCGATTGCGGTGCTAGGGAGCCAGTATGTGCTGGGCTTGAGGGCGGTGGGCTGCGCCAGTGGGGAGACGCTGGCCCAGGAGCAGGTGACGGCCGCGGGCAAAGAGAATGTGCTGAATGCTCTGGGCCAGGAGGCAGCCAAGCTGCGCGGGGAGCTGGGTGAATCGCTGGCCTCGGTGCAGAAATACGATACGCCGCTGGAACAGGCCACTACCTCTTCGCTCGAGGCTCTGAAAGCCTACACCATGGCGGTGAAGACCGAGGAAAAGCAAGGCTCTGCGGCCCTGCCCTACTTTCAGCGTGCCATCGAGCTCGACCCCAGCTTCGCCTCCTGCTACGCGGCGGTCGGCATGGAGTACGCCAACCTCGGGCAGCCTGCGCGCAGCCGCTCGTACCTCACCAAGGCGTTTGCGTTGCGGGAACGCACGAGTGAGCGGGAAAAACTCCACATCACAGCGTTCTACTACCAATCGGTAACGGGGGAACTAGGGAATGCAGACCAGGCCTACCGGGAATGGACGGAGAATTATCCAAGGGATGTCGCCCCGTACATTGATCTATCTAACGACAGCTTCCTACAGGGCGATTACGCGACGTTCGCGGAATTGACGCATCAAGCTTTGCGCCTCACCCCCAGTAACGTAATCGCTTACGAGAATCTGGCCACGGGTCTAATGGCGCAAGGCCGCCTCGACGAGGCGCGGAAGACTGTTGAAGAGGCCCTATCACGCAAGTTGGATGACGAAAGTCTGCACGACGACCTCTACGAGCTCGCCTTCCTGGCCGGGGACACCCAGGGTATGGCGAGCCGAGCCGCCTGGTTTGAGGGCAAGCCTGACCTACAGCACGAAATCCTCTCACTCAAGGCGGACACGGAAGCTTATGGCGGCCATCTGGCGAGGGCGCGAGATTTGACTCGGCGAGCTGTGGCCTCGGCAGCGCGCGCCGACAACCTGGAATCGGCTGCGGGGTGGCGTCTGGAGGCGGCGCTCCGGGAGGCAGCCTTTGGCAACGCGACCGAAGCTCGCCGGGAGACGCAGGCGGCGCTGAAGCTCGCACCTGACAGCCGGGACGTGGGGGTGCAGGCGGCGCTCGCCGATGCCTGGGCCGGCGACATGGTCGGAGCGCGGAAGCTGGAGAACGATCTCAAGAAGCGATTCGCTCTGGACACACTCGTGAATGGCTATTGGCTGCCCACCATCGAAGCGCGGATGAAGCTTGCGGAAAACGACCCGGCTGGGGCTTTGGATCGGCTGCAAACTGTTTCATCTCTCTTGGAGCTAGGAGGGGCTAACCCCCTCGCTAACAGCATCTGTCTTTACCCGGTGTACGCGCGCGGTGAGGCCTATCTGGCCGCTGGCCAGGGCAGCGCGGCGGCAGGCGAATTTCAGAGAATCCTGGATCACCGTGGCCTCGTGACGAACTGTAACACCGGAGCGCTGGCGCACCTCGGTCTCGCCCGCGCCTACGCCGTAGAGGCGGGTTTATCCCGCCACGGCGGAAACGGCGGCGTAGGGGCGGGCCTTGTGCCCGTCCGGACAGGGCGCCCACAAGGGGCGCCCCTACAACCTGACGCGCTCGCCAAGGCGCGCGCCGCCTACCAGGACTTCCTCACCCTCTGGAAAGACGCCGACCCCGGCATTCCCATCCTGAAGCAGGCCAAGGCCGAGTACGCCAGACTGCAAGCGGTGACCGGCGCAAAGAACGGTGATCAGTGACGAGTGACGAGTGCCCAGACAAGCAGCGCGAAGCGCCATGGACGGTAGCGAAGCTAACGCCTTCGGGCGACCGGCAGGGCTGGAAGGTGTTATAGAATGGTGGAGGTCTCGGTTCAAGCGACCGCTGAGGAGGTTCCCATGCCCGTCAAAGTTCTGAGCGGGAAGCAGCCCGCAACCAATCCACGAGAGCATGCGAAGCGAGCTCCACTGACCAAAAACAAGCTTACCATCCGCGACTTGGGGTGGACACGTGAGCGCGCGAGGGAAGTGCGCGCCAAGCTGGCGACCTTTGCTGTTGATTGGGACGACCCCAGCATGGACATCTACAATGAACCTTAGACGCGGCGACTTTGCCTTGGTCTATTTTCCCCGCTCCGACCTGAGGACGGTGAAGCTGCGGCCGGTTCTGGTGGTCCAAGCCGAGGAACTCGACACCGGACTCCCACAGGTGATCGTTGCCATGGTCAGCAGTAATCTGGCCCGCGCCGGACATCCCAGTCGTATCACGGTCCTGTTAAAGGACCCACTCGCTTTCCAGACCGGCCTGAAATCCGATTCGGTGATCATGACCGACAACCTGGGGACGATAGAACTGCAATTGGTGAGACGGACCATCGGGCGGATGCCGCGAATGGAAGCTGTCGATCAGGCACTGCGCAATACACTGGGATTGTGAGCATGTTTCCCACGACGAGCGGCTGGTACTCATCCGGCTGTTTCAGAGTTGCGGCGGAAAGAATCGAGGGTCCACGCATCGTGCTCTTCGTCGTGGCGCAGGACGTAGAGATTGCCGTCATCGGCGCGGACGCGGAAGCATCGGTATCCGACCCCGTACCATTGATCGAGCACTTCCGCCACCTCATAGGTGCGCCCATCCCGCGCCTGCGGGATGAAGCGCAGAGGGCGCTCGTCCGCCTTGTAGCCGGCGTAGCATTCGACCTTGAGACAGAGGCTCATTGTCAAGAATTCGATGTTACAGCATACTGGCTTCGAGGGGAGGGCTGAATGAGCGAGCTTATCCGAATGGTCGGTGCGAACGGCTTGTGGCTGATGATCATCGCCGTGGTGGCGATCGGCAGTTGGTTTAAGTACCGCGAGCACGAGCTCAAGGTGCAGCAGCAACTGCGGATGCGGGAGCTGGAGCACCAGCAAAAAATGAAGGAGTTGGAAATCGAGCTGGAGAAGGCCAAGCAAACAGGGAACAAGGGATAGGGAATAGGGAACAGGGAATAGGAATTGCCGATTGCCGACTGCCGATTGACTTAGAAGAAGCTTTCAGCCGTCAACCAGCCGAAAGCAAGACACGCTCACCGGTTGCTTGGCTGAACGCTGATAGGTGAAGGCTGAAGGCGGTTTTTTCAATCGCCAATCGTCAATCGTCAATTCAACATGAGGCGGAACGCTGATAGCTGAAGGCTGAAAGCTGTTTTTTCAATCGGCAATCGTCAATCGTCAATTCAACATGCGCCCCACGGAGTTCATCTCGTTACTGCGGCAAGGCAAGCTTGGGCCAGCCTATTTTTTGCGCGGGCCCGACCGATTTGTGCAGGAAGAGTGTCGGGCCGCGCTGGTGGCTTCGATTCCGGCCGAAGCGCGCGAGTGGTGCCTGGCGGAGATCGAATTTGAGGCGGGGCGAATCGGGCCGCAGCTTGAAGCTGCCTATCAGATGCCGATGCTGGGGCGCCACGTCTTCTTCTCTTTTTCCGACCCCGAGGATTTCAAGCGCGCCGGCGATGAAGACTACGAGGCGCTGGCCGAATATCTGGAGCGGCCCTCTTCCTTTGCGACCCTGGTTTTTTCCGCCAGCGAGCCGGACCGGCGCCGGCGGTTTATTCAGTTGCTGGAGAAGAAGGCCGCGGTGGTAGAGATGTTGCCTCTGGCGCGGCGCGAGGCGGCCGCTTGGCTGTCAGGATACCTTCGCCAAGCGGGCGTGGAAATCGATCCCCGGCTTGCCGAGGAGATCGCGGCCAGATTCGAACCCAGCGCTGATTCGCGGAGCGAGAGGCCCGCGGGCGTGAACCTGCTCTGGCTGCGCACCGAGATGGAGAAGGTGCTCGCGGCCAAGGCGGACGCCAAGCGGATTGAGCGCGCCGACCTGGGCTTGATTGTGGCTTTTCGCGAGGAACACGAAATCGGGAAGCTGCTGCGTGCCATCGCGGAACGCCAATTCGGACCGGCGCTCGATCATCTTCGCGCCCTGATCGCGAGCAAGCAGCCGGAAACCCTGCTGCTGTGGTCCATTGGCGACCTCTTCCGGCAGGCAATCAAGGCGGCTGCCGGGCCGGCGGACGGCAGGGGCTCTTACGGTGGCGCGCGCGGCTCTTGGGACCGCTCTCGAAACCCTTTTTCAACTTACGAGATTGCGCCCCTCGCCGTCCGCAAGTACTCGCAACAGGAGCTGCTCCTCGCGCTGCGGCACGTCCGGCAGGCGGACCTCGGCATCAAGTCTTCGTGGAAGGACTCGCGAATCCTGCTCGAGTTCCTCATCTGGCAGATTTTGATGGGAAAGGGCCCGGGAACATCGCCCCTACTGACCGATGAATTGGCCGCGCCTTCCGTGGAGTGACGAAGAGGCTTTCAGCCGTCAGCTGTCAGCAACCAGTCGAAAGCAAGACGCGCTCACCGGTTGCTTGGCTGAGCGCTGATGGCTGAAGGCTGTTTTTTCAATCGGAAATCGGCAATCACGAAAGGGCGTTGAAGGCGAGGCTCAGCCTGGACTTGTACCGGGCGGCGGTGTTGGCGTGAAGAATTCCCTTATGGATTGAATGGTCGATGAGCGGAAGCGTGGTTTGCAGCAGTTTCTCAGCCTTGGCTTTGTCCTTGGCGTCGAGGGCGGCCCGAAGGTCCCGGATTTGATGCCGCAGCCGCGTTCGGTGAGCGCGGTTGATGGTTTCTCGCTTGCTGGTCTGCTTGATGCGCTTGAGTGCGGAACGATGGCTTGCCACAGAATCTCCTTGGAATAGAATAGGAACTCTTAATCTAGCAGACGCCCAGAGCGGCGTCAACGGAGAAAAGGCTGACGGGAGGACGCGCATGAATGAGGGTCCGAGCGACAATCTCCAAGTGTTGATCGGTGCGGACAAGATTCACGAACGTGTGCGGGAGTTGGCCAGCCAAATCTCCACGGACTACCGCGGCCGCTCGCTGCGCCTGATCGGCATCCTCAAAGGCTCGTGGATCTTTCTGGCGGACCTGATCCGGCAACTCGACCTCGATGTCAGCGTTTCCTTTCTCGGCGTGGCCAGCTACGGCCGGTCGACCAAAACCTCGGGCGAGGTCAAGATCACGCTCGACCTCGACGACAGCATCGAGGGGCTCGACGTTCTGGTGGTGGAGGACATTCTCGACACCGGCGAGACGTTTCGATACCTTCAGGGGGTGCTGACGGGACACCAGCCGCGAAGCTTGAAGAGCGTCGTGCTGCTGGACAAGCCCGCGCGCCGCACCCAGCACGTCAAGGCGGACTACGTCGGCTTCACCATACCGGATGTCTTTGTCGTGGGCTATGGGCTCGATTTTTCCCAGCAGTATCGGAATCTGCCGGATGTTTGTGTGCTCCACCCCTGACCCGGATTTCTCACCACGAGGGTGAGGGAATTGATCCATTGCGCCATTGGTCCATTGAGTCATTGAGGAAGAGGATGGCACTCTTCAATGGTTCAATGAACCAATGATTCAATGGATCAATTCCCTGACTCCAATTCGTGGTGAGAAATCCGGGCTATCGAGGGGAATTGCGGCGCGGTGGTAGTCGGGTAGCCCCGCTTGACACGCAGCGGGACAGCGCCCTGCTGTCATTCTGTAGATGCTTTGCCGGGCGGGATGATTTTTTGGAAGGACAAGGGCTACGAGGCGAAGCGAGGGAGGAAGATGATGAAGAATCACGCGATGTGGGGGGCGGCAATATGGATAGGGTTGGTCTCGGTGTTTGCCTGCGGGCAAGGCCCCGTGGTTGGCCAACCAGCTCTCTCGCTCGGCAAGAGTGTTAAGCGACAGGCTCCGGTGGGCGGTCTGGCGAGTTTGCCCCAGGAAGCTCAATCCAGCATCTCCGCCGCCCTGGGACGCGACCTTCCCGCCTATCAGGTACGGGTACACGTCGGGGCCTTGGCAGCCGAGAATGCGCCCCACAAGCTGGCGGTGGATTTTACCCGGCGGGGCGTTGCCCTACGCAGCGGGACCGCACAGTGGGGACTGGCGCTGCGCGGCTATGGTTACGGCAACGCTCTGAACGTGGTGGGGACGACCGTCCCGCGGGCGAGCTCAAACCGCGTGGAGTACGGGCGGGGGTCGCTGACGGAATGGTATGTGAACGGACCCCTGGGTCTCGAGCAGGGCTTCACGATTAACAAGCCGCCGAACCGGGCAGGCGATCATAACAGCGGCGTCGCCACGGCCGGCGGCCAGCCATTGACCCTTGCCCTCGCACTCTCCGGAAACTCGGCGGCGGCAGTAGATCAGAGCCACACAAGCTTGACGCTGACCGACCGCGAAGGGCAGGCGGCGCTGCGCTACACGGGGCTGACCGCGTACGACTCCGCGGACACGCCGCTGCGGGCGTGGCTGGAGGTGTATGGCGAGCAATTGCTGCTGAAGGTGAACGACGCACAAGCTCGTTATCCCGTCGTGATCGACCCGTGGGTGCAATTGGCTGAGTTGACCGCCTCGGACGGGGCCGCGGATGACAGTTTGGGCTATTCCGCTGCCATCAGTGGCAACACGGTGGTGTTGGGGACGCCCCAGGCCAACAATAATGACGGCGCCGCCTATGTGTTCGTCAAGCCCGCGAGGGGTTGGAAAACCATGACCCAGACCGCCAAGCTGAGCCCCTCGGACCAAGCTTATCATTACGGCAACTCCGTGGCTGTCAACGGCAACACGGTTGTGGTCGGAGCGCCCTGGACGGAAATCAACGGCCATCCGAGTGAAGGCTCGGCCTACGTGTTTGTCAAACCGGCGAGAGGCTGGAGAGACATGAAAGCCACCGCCGAACTGACCTCCAACACGAGCTCCGATTACATCTACTTTGGCACTTCAGTGACTGCGGGTGGCAACACCGTGGTCGTGTCGGCGGGAGGGGCCGGCCTCGCCTACGTGTTCCTCAAGCCTGCGAAAGGCTGGAAAAGCGTGCCGCCCACCGCCGAGCTGTCAGGCGGCCTCGGTTTTGGAGTTGCGTTGTCGATGAGCGGCAACACCGTGGTAGCCGGAGCTAACGGGTGCTGCGTTGAGGGGCAGGTCTATCCGGGTGAGGCGGATGTATTCGTCGAGCCGTCGACCGGTTGGGCGAACATGAGCCCGACCGCTGTGCTGAACGGTTCAGACGAGACGGCGGACGACTCTTTCGGCGCGTCCGTGGGCATCAGCGGCAACACGGTGGTGGTTGGATCGCCATACAATGATAACAGCAAGGGCGCGGCGTATGTGTTCGTTAAGCCATCAGGCGGCTGGGCGAACATGGACGAAACGGCCAAGCTGACTGCCTCCGACGGGGAGTCGGACGACTTGTTCGGCACTTCCGTTGCAATCAGCGGCAATACGGCGGTCTCTGGAGCGTACTTCTATGACCGGGGCTCTGGGCACGAGGGTGCCGTGTACGTGTACGTCAAGCCGGCCAGCGGCTGGAAGACCACATCAAACTCCAATGCCGAGTTGACCGTCTCGGGCAGCGCGTACTTGGGCTACGCCGTGTCGATTAGCGGCAACAACCTGCTGGCCGGGGCGCCTGACACAAATGTCGGCTCGAATTCCGGGCAGGGCGCGGCGTATGTGTTCGGAAAAGCCCAATGAATCCGCGGGAACAAGCTGTGCGGGAATGACAGCCTTTTGTTGTTGCGGCACATGTTGATGCCGGATCACCGGCGAGGCAGCCAGGACCATCTATTATTCCTGCTTCAGGCGCGCCGACACGCGCTCGAGACGGGCAGCGGGCGCGATGGCCTCCAGGACCGCCTGAGTAGCGCTCCGTTGGCTGATCGGCGCATTTTGCAGCTCGACGAGCACGACGCGAGATAGGTTGTCAGGCTTTTCGCCGGCCATGATCAAGCCCACAAGGACGGCCTGGAGCGGGGACAGGCTCGGATTGAAGGCCACATTCTCAAGGTAAGAGCCCGTGTACACCGTTTTGGTCGAGGACAGAGCGGCTACTCCCGACAGAGCTTTAGTATAGGGGGCGTACGACCGGCTGGCGGCTTCTAAAGCGGCGGCGGCCAGCTCATCGGAGGGTTTGGCAGTCAACTCCAGATCAGCCTTCGTGCCGCTAAAGAGCCGCTCCCTGACCCCAAGGTCGTCCGGACCAAATGCCTCCGGCAAGAGCGATGCCAGCTTGATCGGTTGCCTTCCCTGGATGACCAGCTTCAGGTCGGCTCCATTCGACAACTCATTGAGAAACTGCCGGCAATGTCCACATGGAGCCGCCGTAATGGCGATGGAGGCGATTCCACCCTCGTCATGCATAAAGGCATTGGCAACCGCCGACTGCTCGGCATGGACGGTAAATCCAAGCACCTGGCCGGGAACCTCGAGGTTAGCGCCCAAATAGAGGCTTCCACTGGCTCCCCGCACTACGGCACCGACGTGAAAATTTGATAACGGCGCTTGCGAACGGAGTTGCGCGATGGGGAGCAGCTCAACCATCAAGCGATCCACCGCCCGGACTTCCGAGCCAGCAATCGACTCGACGTCCGGCGCGGGGATCCGGCCCCGCAGGCTTGAATCGTTCAAGGCTCGCAGCAACCGGTCTTGCGACGGCACGCTGAGCGAAGGTATCAGCTTGCTCAGGGCCTCGGAATCCAGCCAAGCGTTTTCAAACGGTCCGATTTCACGTCCCACAACTGCCCCCGCGGGATACGCCAAAGCAAGAAGGGCGAGAGCACTTCGCCTGCTCAGCAATCCTTCCGACTCAATCAGCCGCTCCGGCATTTCTCCCCCCTTACATTCAGAAAGGCGCGCAACACCGTCCTCTTCCTCTGCGCTTCTCTGCGCGCTCCGTCGTGAGTTCCTTCTTCCTGGCCCGCAGAGAAGAAGTTGAGGATGACTAGTATATGACAGATCTGATTTTCGATACTCGTGCCGACGAGAACCAACGTCTGAGGATTGCGGGGGGCACAGCGATCACACGAGACCCTCACTTTTGTGTCGCGCACTCCCCTCGGCGCACGAAATCCCGTCTGCAAGAACCGGCAAAGGAGTATATAATCGCGCCTCCTGCTGGGCCGCGGGCGGTAGGGGCACACCCCTCGTGGGCGCCCCCGAAACGGGCAGGCACGAGGCCTTTGGCGCGCACAGCAAGAGACGTGCCGGACCGCCCCTCGTGGGTTCACTTTTCTTGGCTGAGAACTGAAAACTAACTGAGAACTTGAGGACAGAATGGCAGATAAAATCGTCGTGATTGGCAGCTTGAACATGGACTTGGTGGGTTGCGCCCCGCGGATCCCAGTGGTGGGCGAAACGATCGTAGGCCACAAATACTTGAGCGAGCCGGGCGGCAAAGGGGCCAACCAGGCGCATGCGGCGGCGAAGCTGGGAGGACGGGTGGCGATGTTGGGACGAGTGGGGAGCGACGATTTCGGTCGCCAGATGCGGGCGAACCTCGAGCAGGTCGGTTGCGACGTAAGCGGGCTGCTGACCATTCCGGGAGCGATCAGCGGCATCGCCCTGATCTTCGTTGCTGATACCGGCCACAACTCCATCATCATCATCCCAGGCGCGAACGACCGCTTTTCACCGGCGGACGTGGATGCCTCCCAGGAATATCTCCAAGGTGCGGCGTTGGTGTTGCTGCAACTGGAAAACCCTTTGCCCACCGTGCTCGCTGCCGCGCGTGCCGGCCGGCGGGCGGGGGCAAGAGTGGTTCTCGACCCTGCTCCGGCGCGCGAGGTTCCCGAGGAACTGTTCCAGCTCTGCGACATCATCACTCCCAACGAGACGGAGGCGGCGATCCTTGCCGGATTGCCGCCGGCGAGTGTGAACCCTGAGCAGGCGGTGGAGATCGCCCGGAAGCTCCAGGCGCGCAAAGCCGGGACGGTGATTGTGAAGCTGGGCGAGCAGGGCTGTATGCTGGTGGACGCCGGCTCGCAACTGCTGCCGGCGCCAGCGGTCAAGGCCGTGGATACCACGGCGGCCGGAGACGTTTTCAACGCCGGACTGGCCGTCGCTCTCAGCGAGGGTCTGGACTTGGAGCCGGCCTGCAAGTTTGCCAATGCGGCAGCGGCGCTCTCGGTCACCCGGCTTGGCACGCAAATCGCCGCTCCCTCGCGCGCTGAAGTCGATACCTTTATGGCTAACAATCGAAAAGTTAGCATGAGGTCCGGGCGCCCAGGGGGTTAGTGCTGCCAGGCGATCCCGGTGGTTCTTCGGCCTTTTGCATCTTTCCCATCACCAATGCTTCTCCGCTAGACCACGTTTCACGCCTTCGGGATCGTGGGCAATCACGATGAGATACGCACGGGCGGTTTGGTCGGGTTCGCAGCGTCCCTGTTCCCAATTGCGCAGCGTGCCGAGCGGGATGTGATACCGCGCCGCAAATTCTTCTTGGGTCAGGGCAAGAGCCCGGCGCAGGGTTTTGGCTCGCGGCACCCGTCGCGCGGTGCGGAGCTGCTCGGGAGTCATGGGCTGCGCGTCGGGATCGGCTGCCGCGGCAGCCTCGATTTCCGCCTCGGTCATCGGTCGGACGGGTCTCTCAGGAAATGGCCGTTCGCTGCCGTCGGGCAACACTTCAACCACTTTGCCGTCAGCGCGCATTTTCGCGGTAATAATCCTCTCGCTCATGATTTTTCCCACTCTTATGTCGTGCACCCATCAGCAACGAACGGGCGGGGCGTTTCCAAAACTTACCCTTTGTGAAACGGCGCATCTCTAAGGAATGCTTTCTATTCTGGTATCTCTACCTCGGCCAAGCTGCCGGGGGTTGCTGCGTTTACCGTTGCGACAATCTGCGCCACATGCGGCTTGACGACGCTCCAACGTCCTTTTCCTAATACGACAACGGCTATCTTGCGGCCCGCAAGGTTCTGCTGGTAGCTGAGATTCTTGTCCGTCGTCACCAGCACTTCGAACCCTGCGGCCTCGGCCACGGTCAGCAATTCGCCGTTGTCCAATTCTTCCCACCCACGGGCGCGGGCTTCCGTGACTGCGTGGTGGTCGATCAGATAGCGGGCAAGAGTGCGCGGCGTGCCATTGTCGAACAGAACGAGCATTTACGGGCAGGGGGCTGGTGCTTCCGCGCTATGCGCCGCGAATTCCAGAACAGCCTGAACCTGCTCCCGCGTCACGCCGAATTCTTCCACCAACTCGTCAACGCTCATATCCTGAAGGTTCTCGAACACCGTGGCCACGGGCATCCGGGTGCCTTTAAACACCCATGCGCCGCTGCGCTTACCGGGGATGCTCTCCACGGCAGGGCATTGGGACCAATCGAGAGTTGCCATGGCTCCTACCTTCCTTTCATCGCAGCTTATAGCTTTTTACCACAGTTCGGCGGCGGCGTCACGACAGATTGCGGATTGCAGATTGCCGATTGACGATTGGAAGAACTTGTCAGTCGCCAGTCACAGTCAGACTCCGGATGAGTGGCAACTGACAACTAACTGACTACTGACAATGGACGCCTCTTCCAATATTCTCATTCTCCGCACGCCTTGATCCCTTCGGACGTACAGCTTATACTCCCGCTTCTACTCCGACAAAGCGAGGAGCGTTTGCTCGAGCGGCTGTTCAATCTGACTGAAAACCAGACCACCGTGCGACGGGAGCTGCTCGGCGGGCTGACCACATTTATGACGATGGCCTACATCATCGTGGTCAATCCGCGGATACTGGCTGAAGCCGGCATGCCGATCGAAGGGGTGCTCTTCGCCACCTGCCTCTCGGCGGCGGCCGCGACACTGGTGATGGGAGTGTGGGCGAACTACCCCATCGCGCTGGCGCCCGGGATGTCGCTGAACGCGTATTTCACCTATTCGATCGTCCTCGGCCGGGGCGTGCCATGGCCGACCGCCCTCGGTGTGGTGTTCTTTTCGGGCGTGCTGTTCCTGATCCTGACGTTGACGAGGGTGCGCGAGCAGATTGTCAACGGCATTCCGGACTGCTTGAAACACAGCACGGCGGCGGGGATCGGGCTGTTCATCGCCTTCGTGGGCCTGCGGAACGCCAAGCTGGTGGTGGCGCAGCCGGCGACGTTGGTGGGTCTGGGTAGCTTCTCCGATCCAGAGGTTCAGATTGCCGTCCTCGGGCTGGTCCTGACAGCCGTGCTGATGGCGCGGCGCATCAAGGGCGCCATCCTCCTCGGGATCCTCGCCACCACCGCGGCAGGCATCCTCCGTGGGCTCGGCCAGTGGCCGCAGCACCTGCTTTCGCTGCCACATCCCTCGGGCACTCTGCTCAAGCTCGACTTGGCCGGGGCGGCGCGCCTGGGCCTGCTGGATCTCGTCTTTGCCTTCTTCTTTGTGGACCTGTTCGACAACGTCGGGACGCTGGTGGGCGTGTGCGAGCAAGGGGGATTCATGCGGAATGGCAGTCTGCCGCGCGCCGGGCGGGCTCTGCTGGCGGATGCGACCGGCACCATCTTCGGTTCGCTGACAGGAACCTCCACCGTAACCAGCTACATCGAAAGCGCCGCCGGAGTGGCGGCCGGTGCGCGCACGGGACTTGGCAACCTGGTGATCGCGGCGCTGTTTCTGGCGGCGCTGTTCTGCTCGCCGCTGGTCAGTGCCATCCCCGGCTACGCCACGGCCCCGGTGCTGATTCTGGTGGGCGCGCTGATGTGCCAGGCAGTGGCACGAGTGCGCTGGGACGACTTCAGCGAGGCCTTCCCGGCCTTCCTCACCGTGGTGGCGACGCCGCTCACCTTCAGCGTAGCCACCGGACTGAGCCTGGGGCTCATCGCCTACACGTTGGTAAAGCTCGGCTGCGGAAAGCACCGCGAAATCAGTTTGCTGATCTGGGTCCTGACGCTTCTGTTTCTGCTGCGCTACGCTTACCTCGCCGTCCGGTGAGAAGCTGTGCGGGGGAGCTTCCAGCACAGAGATCTCCTCCCGCAGCAGGTCGCATCGAATCCAGCTTGACAAGCACGGAGAACTTGACAGACTTTTCGAAAAAGATATCCCAATAACCCCCATTTTCTGCCACATTTCTGCCACATTTTGGCAGCGTTTAGTCACAAAATGGCGTTTCTTGGCACGATTTGGCACGAACGAAAGCCTCAAAACCGGTTTCGGTCCACCCTCCTGCCAACACCCGGACGGTCGAATCTGCGTTGAACCAGACAGAAGCGACGGACGCCGTAACAGATTGATTTCAAATAATTTCAAACGATATTCCGGCTCACCTTCCCGAGCCCACCTCCTTGGTCGGTCGCCCGGCCAATCGCTCGCCAAGGTCAGTTTGGGTTGGCCGTTCGGGCAGAAGCCTTCAGATTCTAAAGGACTTAATAGTTCCTCTTCTCCAGGTTCCGTTAAGCCAATATTTTTCAATGCCTTAGCGATATTCGCCATCGGTCTTCTTCCTTAACTTATTAATTATAGAGGACATATCCGGTTCGAAGGTCAAATTACGCTAAACCGTCAAAACACGTAATTAAATTGCCTATTTTATTTTTCCATGTATCACACCTTGAGTAAACACCTTGCCCCCGGCAGGACTCCCACGTCCAGCTATCATTGAACAAATCCGACCCGAGCCGGTAGCTCGCCACGCGCTTATTTCTCGGAGTATGACCGCCGGATCGAGGCGTACGAACTCTCTCTTGTCCTCGCCCAGAAGGTGCATCTCGGCCCCGCGCGCCTTGGAGTAGAAGCCATGCCGGGTGTTGGCCGCGCGGATGCGCTCCACCCCCTCGGGCGTGGCCGGCCCTTGCGACTGCCGGGCATTGGCCTGATTGGCGGCCAGCTTTTCCGGAGTCGGTTCAGGGCTCTTGACCAATGACATCACTTAACCTCCCGGCGCCGTCTTGTCTCGAAGAGGCAGTTCGAGCGGACTATCGACAAGCCGATAACCCAACCACTATGTACTATAGGCTTATTTCCCAGTTTTGTCAACAAAAATATTTTCGGGAGCCTAGCGGCAGCGAAGCCCAGCGAGAGCGTAGCCCAGGCCGCAAGGCAAGGTCCCGGGTCTTTCTTTCGGTTGCGGCCACTTGGCCCCGCCGGTGTCGATAAGTGGACGTTCAGCACCAACGGAGTCGGTTCCATGGGAATCATGGGCGTGCCCACGATTCGGCTTTGGGCCGGGCGAAGAGGATGTGGCGCCCAGCGTGATGGAACGCGTGCCCATTCGCCACCTTGTGGAAGCAGCCAAGTTTTGCGCGGCGTTCACGCTAACCTATTGCCGCATAACGGAAGCCCGTTGATCAGCGCATTCGACTTAGAGAGCGCTGGAATAGCCAGCTCACATTTGATAACATCCGGCTTGCCGAACGTTGCCCTTTGGGGAGGTGCACAATGAACCCGTGGGAAGGTGTCTCGTGGAGCGAAGGGATGCGGATTGGATGGTTGTTGCTGTGGCGTGGATTCCTAATCAGTTTCGGAATCGGCTTTGTGGTGGGATTTGTTGGCGGATTATTGCGGGCGCCCCGGCCAATCTATTTTGGCCTAGCCCTGGTGCTCGGAGCGATAATCACTTGGCCGATAATCGTCTCTCAAATGCTGCGTAAGAAATTCCACGGATTTACCATTACCATCGTCCGCGGCCGCACCCCGTCAGCAATGGGTTCGTCAAGTATATAATCGCAGCTCCAAATTCCTTGACTGCTGCTATCCGCTGCGCAGTTCACCTGCCAGTGATTCTTCAAATGACAGCACTACATTCGCAAGTCCGTTTTCATTTTATTGTGTTGGTGCTACCCTCGGATATCGGCACGGCGAGTGTGGATATGGGTCAGGTGAACATTCCGATTCCGGAAGGGCGCATCCGCGATTTCTGTCGAAGGTGGAAAATCGCTGAACTGTCAGTGTTTGGCTCGGTCCTTCGGGAGGACTTCCGCCCCGTCTGGAGCTTGTCTGACGAGTTCGGTAAGATCACAGGGATCGTTGCAGCGCTGGTCAGGGCCCGCCGGTTCTAGTGTTGTGTAACATCTCATTCTTGACAATGGCCTGCCCTGATTTGTAGGGGTACGGAAAGCCGTACCCCTACAACCGGGGCGGGCGCGCCAACTCCAGAAAGCCCAGCCGACCTGCCGGAGTTGCGCTAGACTTGGCGGGCAGAGCGTCAAAGCAATCGAGCCCGCTCAAGCCGATGGCGCCACTCGGAGTTGCTTCGGCAGGACAGGATGAGCGGGCTCCAAACTCTATTTTGGGGGCAACATGGAAGAGCTGTCTTTGGATTTTGTTCGCGTGGTGGAAGAAGCGGCGGTGGCAGCGGCGCGCACCATGGGACGGGGGGATCGCCACCACGCTGACCAGATGGCGGTTGAGGCGATGCGGCACGCGCTCGAGTCGGTCCCGATTGCCGGCACGGTGGTGATCGGCGAGGGCGAACGCGACGAAGCGCCGATGCTCTACATCGGCGAGAAAGTGGGCCTGAAGCAGGAATACAGCGACACGGTGCTGGAGGTGGATATCGCCGTCGACCCCCTCGAGGGCACGAACCTCTGCGCTCTGGGCGTTTCCGGCGCCATCGCCGTGCTGGCCGCGTCCGAAAAGGGCGGTTTGCTGCACGCGCCCGACCTCTACATGGAGAAATTGGTAGTGGGGCCGCAGGCCAAGGGGGCCGTGGATCTCGACGCGCCCGTGAGGGACAACCTGCGCGCCATCGCGCGTCGCATGGAACGCGGGGTCGAGGACCTCGTGGTGGTGGTGCTCGATCGGCCGCGGCATGAGAAGCTGATCGCCGACATCCGCGAGGCCGGCGCGCGCATCCGCCTGATCTCGGATGGCGACCTGTCGGCGGGGATCACGGCGGCGGTGGGCGGCACGGGCGTCCACGTGGTGATGGGGACCGGCGGCGCGCCCGAGGGCGTCCTCACGGCAGCCGCGCTGCGCTGCCTCAACGGCGAGATCCTGGCCCGGCTTGTCATCAAGGACGCAGCGCAAGCGGAGCGAATGAGCTCCATGGGCATCCGCGACTTGAAGAAAATCTATACCACGGCGGAACTCGCGCCGGGCAAGGAAATCATCTTCGCCGCCACCGGCGTCACCGAGGGTAGCCTCCTCAAGGGCGTGCGCTTTTTCGGCGACGGAGTCCGCGTCCACTCGCTGGTGATGACCTTTGCCACTCGACATGTGCGCTTTATTGACTCCGTCCACTTGTCAAAGCGCCCGGACCTGAAGGTGAGGTTCTGAACTCGAAGCGAGAAACTCGAAACTTGAAATTCGAAACTCGTTTCGGACTAAGGGTGGGGCTGGCCCTACTTTTCGGAATCCACGAATCCTCGTGGTGAGAGTACGACAAGCCACACTCCTGCCCTTCGCTCGGAACTTCCGAGCGGTCGGAAGCGTAGTGAAGAGTGAGGGTGATTTCCGGCGGTTCTCCGGCCACGGAATCCATCCGGAGTGGGGCGAAGGATCGAGACGACGACACAAGCTTTTTTGGTCCTTCGCTCCCCTCAAGACGACTGGCAGTTGGCCGAAGAATCGAGGTGCGACCGTGAGCTCCGGCTCTAACCGTTCTCTGTGTAGTGCTAACCCTGAACTTCTTGGCAGCGCGCGAAGATTTTTCTTGCTCGTCACTCGCCACTCGTCACTTGTCACTCGCAGCCAGTTCGGTTGCGGCCACAAGCCGCGCCGGGTTCTATTAAGTCTCATTGTGGCGGCTGCAGCCCTCGTGGCTTTTGAGCCCAGGGCTCAGGCTGCCGGGCAAGACAGCGAGAAAAAGGACAAGGAGTTCGTGATCAAGACGCCGTCGGTGGCGCTCGAGGCTTCCCAGACTCCCGACCTCGCGCACCTTGGATTGCCCGTCTATCCGGGGGCGAAGTACGTGAAAGACGAGTCGCGGGGCAGCCTTGACTTCAACCTCAGCGTGAGCGGCAAACCGAACATCCATTTTGTGGTCCTGAAATTCCAGACCCCGGACAGCAAGGAGAAGGTCCGGGACTTCTACCAGAAGAAGCTCGGGAAAGCAGTGACGAAGTTCACGGAAAAAGACGAAGACGGAAACATGGCCTTCGAGATCAAACACCCCAAGGATCAGCGATACGTCGGACTCAAGAGCGTTGACGGAAACACCGAGATCGACTTGGTCCGCGTCCAGGGTGTAGACGACAATGACAAGTAATGACGCTCCTTGCCGGACCAGGATTGCCGGAATTCTTGCGGCTTGTCTGCTGGCGGCGCGTTTGTTCGCGGCGTCCGCAGTCTCGCAGACGATCGATTTAACCCTGGCGCGTCAATACTTCCAGGAAGCGGACACGATTTGCCAGCGGGACAATGGCCGCCTTTGGGGCGTTTCGCTCTGCGGCCCGATGCTCCTTGTTGACCCAGCGACGCGCACCGCGGTTGCGAATCAGAGCGACCGTGAAGGCCGACTGACCCTCACTAGCGGCGTTTACGCCGGCAAGCTACCCCAAACGATCAACTTGGCGAATACGGCGACGACGTGGGCGGGCACCAAGTGGACGATGATCGTTTGGCCGCTACCCGAGGATCGGGCCGAGCGCGGCATTTTGATGACTCACGAGTTGTGGCACCGCATTCAGAACGACCTCGGATTGCCGATGTCGAGCCGGCGAACGCGCATCTCGACACGCCGGAAGGCCGGCTCTGGCTGCAATTGGAGTGGCGCGCGCTGAAGAAAGGCTTGGAGGGTAGCGCTGAGCATCGTCGCGCCGTGGAAGACGCGCTCACTTTCCGCGCCTACCGCCGGCAATTATTCCCTGGCGCCGCTCTGGAAGAGAACGCATTGGAATTAAACGAAGGTCTTGCGGAAGACACGGGTGTGAAGCTTGCCAGCAGTTCAATTGACGCTGAAGTGAGATTTACCATCAGCCGAATTGATCAAGCCAAGGACATTCCGAGCTTTGTCCGGTCGTTCGCTTACGTTTCGGGCCCGGCCTACGGAATTTTTCTTGATGAAGCGGCGGGAAACTGGCGAAAGGAAATCAAACCGAACGCCGATATGGGGGGTCTGCTTGCCAAGGCAATCGCCTTCGAGTTACCGGGCGAGTTGAAGCAGGCTGCCCTCGAGCGGTCGAAATCTTACGGAGCCGACGAACTTCGTGCGGCAGAAACGGCCCGCGAGGCGCGTCGCCAAAAAGCGCTGGCAGATTATCGAGCCCGCTTGGTGGACGGTCCCGTGCTCGTCATCCCGCTGCGCAAGATGAACGTGCAACTCAATCCCCAAAACCTCGTTCCGCTCGAGGGCTTGGGAACGGTTTATCCCACCATGCGAGTGAGCGACGTTTGGGGAATCCTGACGGTTTCCAAAGGAGCGTTGCTTGCCGCCGACTGGAGTCAAGTGACCGTCTCTGCTCCCACCCCTGTGACGGCCGAAAAGATCGAAGGCGACGGCTGGACGTTGGAATTGCAGGATGGATGGCAAGTGGCGCCAGGGGACCGCAAGGGCGACCTGGTACTGAGGAAACTTCACTAAGCGCCGGCCCGAACGGTGTGCCGGTGCGCAGAATCGGTCGAACGGGTATAACCACGGACGTCCTAAAGCAAGGAGTCTTTTATGGGTGCCACGCCTGAAACCCCCCGAGCCCCGATGCCGCCGGCTCCGCCGCGCACCAGCAGCAACATCGTCCCCATCGTGCTGCTTAGCCTGGCGCTGATTGTGGTCGTTTGCGTGATGGTGGTCTTCGCCAGCCTGCGTTTTCTGGCGCGCGGCATGCACGTGAACGTGCGCGACAACTACGGCGCCAAGAAACAGGTCGAGATCGCGACGCCCTTCGGCGGCATCCAGGTCAACAAGAACGCGGAAGTGAGCGAGGCGGCGCTGGGCGTGCCCGTGTACCCCGGCTCGAAACGCATGCCCCACGAAGACTCGGCGGTGGTCAACCTGGGGCTGCCGGGTGATGCCGGCCTCCACGTCGCCGTGGCCAAATACGAGACAGCGGACTCCATCGACAAGGTCAAGGCGTTCTACCAGGACCGCATCGGCAAAGAAGTGACCAAGTTCAAGGAAAGGGACAACGAGGGCAAGACGGTCTTCGAGATCAAGGCGGGCGACGACGTGAGGGTGGTCGCACTCAAGAGCGCGTTCGATGGGACCCGGATCGAGCTCGTCCACGTCTCGGCGGGCGGAGGCGACACGAACTGAACTTGCCGCGGCCGTCAGGTGCTGGCCCGCTGCGCATTGGAAAGAGCTGCGACGTCCCCCAGCTGCGTGGCTTGCAAGGGCTGAAATTCCTTCTGGGGAACCTTGATGTAATCGATCTTTTTCCCGGTTTCTGCTTCCAATTTCCTTTTTTTCGCTTCACAATGCGCGTATGAAGACAGTTGGGAGTTTCCAGTTCACGGTTTTGTTCGAGCCCGCCGAGGAGGGCGGGTATGTTGTGACGTGTCCGGCCCTTCCAGGCCTTGTAACGGAGGGCGACACACTTGCAGAAGCCCGCGCGATGGCTGAGCATGCTATTCGTGCCTATCTGGAGAGCTTGCGCAAAGACGGCCTGCCCATACCCGATGACAAGAAACTGGTTCTCGATCCAGTCAAAGAGCAGGTTCGCGTAGAGCTTGAAGCCGAATGAGCGGCCGGCTGCCAGCCATCAAGCCTCGTGTCGTGATCCAAGCCCTCAAGAGGGCGGGCTTCGATGTCCACCACGTGTCGGGGAGCCATTACGTGTTCAAGCATCCCGACAAGCCCGGCTTGAGAGTGACCGTGCCCTATCACAACCGAGACCTCAAGCGTAGAACACTTGCTTCGATCATTGACCAGGCCGGCTTGACGCAAGAAGAGTTCGCCGATTTCCTATAGACGATGAATTTGGGTTTCTCTGCGCCCTCATCCACACTTATCATAGGACGAGAGGATAGAGAACGGTTTGTCCTGATCGGGCGTTCGCGAGGGGCAACGGTTCTTGGCCGTGATGTTCGCCGAGCGCGGGGAGGCAGTTCGGCTGATCAGTGCACGGCGGGCGACACGCCGTGAACGGAGAGAGTATGAAGAGCGAGGAAGTCAAAAGTGGCGAAGCCGAAGTTCCTTGCCATGAGTCGCCGCCGGGCACGGGGTCGCCAAGCTCTGGAAGAGCAACTCGACTTATTCCTGGATTTGACCAATACGGTCGGAGGTGAACAGTGAGTCTCAGCAAACGTGCAGTAGCAGAATTATTCGGTACGTTCTGGTTGGTCTTCGGCGGATGCGGCAGTGCGGTGCTGGCTGCGGCTTTTCCTAGCTTGGGGATCGGTTTCGCAGGGGTAGCCCTCGCTTTCGGCTTGACCGTCCTGACCATGGCTTACGCCATAGGCCACATCTCCGGTTGCCATCTAAACCCCGCGGTAACGGTAGGACTGGTAGCCGGCAAGCGATTTCCCGGCTCGGAGCTGCTTCCCTACGTCCTCGCCCAAGTGATCGGCGCGGTGATGGCAGCAGCCGTGTTGTATGTCATTGCCAGCGGGAAAACGGGCTTCGATCTGAGCGCCGGCTTCGCGTCGAACGGCTACGCTGACCATTCGCCGGGAGGCTACTCGATGCTGGCGTGTTTCGTCGCTGAGTTTGTCTTGACCATGTTTTTTCTCATCATCATCATGGGAGCCACTGACCGGCGGGCACCCCAAGGTTTTTATCCGATCGCGATCGGCTTGGGCCTGACCCTCATTCACCTGATCGGCATCCCGGTCACCAATACATCGGTGAACCCGGCACGCAGCACGGGACCGGCGGTGTTCGTCGGGGGCTGGGCGCTGCGACAGCTTTGGCTTTTCTGGGTAGCCCCACTCCTGGGCGGAGTGGTCGGAGGCGGCGTCTACAACGCTCTGTTCGGGGAAAAGCGGTAGCCGTGCAGCCGGCGCGCACCGTTGCGGCACAGCCGCCCAAAGAACCGCAGTCTGGACGTTAGTAATCGGCTCGCCTCGAAAGGAGATGCAAGTCATGCTTAAAGAATTCAAGGCTTTTGCCATGCGGGGACCGGTCCTGGACCTGGCTATCGGCGTCATCCTGGGCGCGGCGTTCGGCAAAATTGTCAGCTCGATTGTGAGCGACATCATCATGCCGCCCATCGGATTGATGCTGGGGCATGTCGATTTTGCCAACCTCTTTATCAATCTTTCGGGAACTCACTACGACAACCTGGCGGAAGCCAAGAAGGCGGGTGCGGCCGTGATGAGCTACGGCGTGTTCCTCAACACGGTCATCGAGTTCGTGATCGTGGCTTGGGTGGTCTTCCTGCTGGTCAAGGCGATCAATAGAATGCAGCGGCCTGCGCCGGCGGCAGCCCCAACCACCAAGGAGTGCCCTTACTGCCTCTCTACGATTCCGCTCCAAGCGACGCGTTGCTCGCAGTGCACGTCGGCTTTGTCTGCGGCTTGACCACGGTTCGATTGCCAGCAGCAGTGGCTCAGTGAATTGGTCACCTCGTCCCGGCCGGCCGGGGGTCACACGCCACGTCGCGAGCGGTCACGCCACCTCGCGAACGGCGCGGGCCCGGTCCAGTCCGAACTCCCACCCTTTTTCGAAGGCGGCGAGGTTGAGGGACTCTGTTCCCGCAGGGACCGAGTCGCGGACGGCTTTTCTCATCGCCTCGGGGCTGGCGACGCCGGTCACGGCCGCGGTGAAACCCACCATCACAACGTTCAAGACCAGTTTGCGGCCCAGTTCTTCGGCTAGGCGTGTAGCTGGAATGCTGAGGGCGCGAGCGGGGTGAGCGGCGGGCGTGGGGACCACCAATTCTTCTTCGTAGATCAGCGTGCCCTGAGGCTTGAGTCCGGGAGCGAAGCGCGCGTACGCCTCCTGCGACATCACCACCAGGATGTCGGAGCTGGTGAGGTAGGGGTAAAGGACGGGCTCGGGAGAAACGATCAGTTGCACACTGCAAGCGCTGCCGCGCGCTTCCGGCCCAAAGCTCTGGGTGAGGGTGACGTGCTTCTCGTCGTAGATCGTCGCCGCGCGGCCGAGAATCATCCCGGCCAGGATCACCCCTTGGCCCCCAAAGCCTGCAATGCGGATCCCGGTCGAGCTCATCACCGTCCTCCCCCGCCCGAGTAACTGCTCCCCAAAGCGTGTTGGAGTTGCAAATCCATGGTTTGTTCCAGCGTCGGCCGGTTGATATCCACAAACTTGCCCACGACGATCTCGCCCCGGAGATCAAGGTCCACGTCTTTGGTGCTGGCGCCGTTCTTGATCACGCTCTTTTGCTTGTAATACTTCATCGTATCGAGCCCGTCGCCCAGACGGTTGCGGCGTTGGTAGAGGGTGGGGCAGGGCGCAATGATCTCGATGAAGCAGAATCCCTTCTTGCTGAACGCCTCCGCCATGGAGTGGGCGATGTGGCGGACGTGGTAAGCCGTCCAGCGGGCCACGTAAACGGCGCCCGAGGACTCGGCGAGGAAGGGGAGGTTGAAGGGACGCTCAAAGCAACCGTAGGGGGAAGTGGTGGCCATGGCGCCAATCGGGGTGGTCGGCGCCACTTGGCCGCCGGTCATCCCGTAGATGAAGTTATTGACGCAGATCACCTTGATGTCGGCATTGCGCCGCGCCGCGTGAATGAAATGGTTGCCGCCGATGGCAATCAGGTCGCCATCGCCGCTGTATACCACCACCGTCAGGCTCGGATTGGCCAGCTTCAGGCCGGTGGCAAAGGGAATGGCGCGGCCGTGCGTGGTGTGAAAGGAATCCAGTTGTACATAGCCGGCGACGCGGCCGGTACAGCCGATGCCGGAGACCACCGCGACTTTGTCGAGGGCAATCTTCGACTCCACCAGGGCGCGCGCGAAGCAGTTCACGGTGGTGCCGATGCCGCAGCCGGGGCACCAGATATGCGGCATCCGCTCGGTTCGCAGAAAGGGCTCGACGGGGTTAACCGGTTGATCGGCGATGGTCGTTTCCGTCATCGGACTGCCTCCCGGATGGCGGCCAGGATAGCCTCCGGCTCGTGGACCGTTCCGCCACCGTGGGGGACCAGCAGCGTGCGCGCTCGCTCCGCCACGCACCGTTCGACTTCGTAGAACATCTGTCCGTAATTCATCTCCACCACCACCAAACCCTTTACTCTTCCCGCAAGTTCGCGCAGGCGCTCTTCCGGAAACGGCCATGCCACGATGGGGCGGTGCAGTCCCGCCCGGATTCCTTCCTCGCGTGCCATCTCGATCGCCCGCAGAGCGATTCGCGAGGTGATGCCGTAGGCCACCACCACCACGTCGGCGTCCTCGATGTTCTTTTCTTCATAACGCACGATCTTGGGTACGTGGGTGCGAATCTTCTCCACCAGCCGCCGCACCAGCTTCTCCTGCGTTCGCCACTCCATCGCCGGGTAGCCCTGCTCATCGTGCGTCAGCCCCGTCACGTGGATGCGATAGCCGTCGCCGGCCTTCACCATTTCCGGAATGCCGTCAGCGCACGGCTGAAAGGGATGATATTCCTGTGGCGGCAGCGACGTGTAGCGCCGCGGCTGGATCTCGATTTCGTCCGCCGGAGGGATCACCACCTTTTCGGTCATGTGCCCGACGCATTCGTCCATCATGAACAGCACGGGCGTGCGGTACTGCTCCGACAGGTTGAAGGCATCAATCATCAGGTCGAAGCATTCCTGGGGGGAGTTGGGACAAAGGGCGATGATCTCGTAGTCGCCGTGCGAGCCCCAGCGGGCCTGCATCATGTCGCCTTGGCCGGGGAGCGTCGGCAGCCCCGTCGAGGGACCGCCGCGCTGCACGTCCACAAACACGCATGGGGTCTCGGTCATGGCCGCGTAGCCGATGTGCTCCATCATCAAAGAGAACCCCGGCCCGGAGGTTACCGTGAAGGCCTTTGCCCCAGCCCAGGTTGCTCCCTGAATGGCAATCGACGAGGCGAGTTCGTCTTCCATCTGAAGGAAGGTACCGCCCACCGTGGGAATGCGCCAGGCGAACCGCTCGACGACTTCGGTGGAGGGTGTGATCGGGTAGCCGGCGGAGAAATTGGCTCCTGCCGCCAGCGCCCCTTCGCAGCAAGCCTGGTCGCCGTCGATAAAGTGGGTGCCCGTGAGCACGGCCGCCGGGTTAGCTTTCACGGGCGTCCTCCCTTTCGGGGCTCGCGAACTCCAAAGATGGCGAAGTCAGGGCAGTAGAGACCGCAGAGGTCGCAGCCCGTGCAGCCCTCTTCGCTGGTCAGCTCGGGCGGGTGATACCCGTGGTCGTTGTACCATCCAGCGAAGGCCAGTACCTTGGGCGGGCAGAACTCTATGCAGAACCCGCAACCCTTGCATCGATTCCAATCGATATAAACCCTTCCATGGACCTTGCGCGTTGCGACCGGCGTTGCCGTTTCCTCAGGCATGATTTACCTCACCCAGACTTGGCCCACTCCGAAGGTACTCTGTCTCCCGCATGTCTAATCTAACGGCCTAAGCGCCCATCAGGCAGTGACCCTCGTCACAGCCAGAGGTGACGGTCGTTACAAGATGCAGGGGCTGAGCCGGCATCCCCACCCGCCACCGCTAACTTGCTCCCCGAGGATTGGGCCCAAAAGCCACCCCAAACCATTGAGGGATTCCGTTTCAATTTGGCCCCCTTTTCCGGTACTGGTGTCATTTGGAATGGGGATCCCCTTGAGCCGCCCCTCATTCCCGCGAAGGCTGTTCCCGCCACCCAGTCTTGGCGATATCCCTTGCACCTCCGCCGCCCTATCCACACCGTTACCGTCATCCACCATCCCCGGGCCTCTCGATTCGCAACCGCCAAGGCGGCGGGAACACGCCCCCGCTGCGGGCAAAGAAGGCGTCCCGCTCGGCGGGCGATTCGGCCCAGCGCTCGATCCTCCGCTTCGTCGCCCAGACCTGAAGGCCGCCCGCACCGCCGTGTTGAACTCCGCCTCGTTGGCCGGCTGCACGGCTTGCGCGTTGAGAACATCGTTCTGGCGGAGAGGGTGGGATTCGAACCCACGTTGCGGTTTCCCGCAAACACGCTTTCCAAGCGTGCTCCTTCAGCCACTCGGACACCTCTCCGTGAGACGCTGCGAGTGACGTGAGTTCAAGTATAACACGTGAGTCCCTCACTGTTTCAGTTAGCTTATGTTCTTCTCGGCGCGCGAAGAAAGAAAGAGCTCGCCACGGAGCGCACAGAGAACAGAGAGGCAGAAGGCCCCGCTCCGTGGAACTCCTGCCCTCCGTCGTGAACGTCTTTTCTTCGGGTTGCGGAAGGGCTGGCTCGATCACTCAATCCCTCGATGGCTTCACTCTTTACACGGTCCCCTGTACCCTGTACCCTGATATCCTATGCTCTACGCTGGCACCTCGGGTTTCGCCTATCCGAGCTGGAAGCCGAAATTCTATCCGGCTGACGTGCCGTCGAAGAGGTTTCTCGAGTACTACGCGAAACGGCTGAACAGCGTTGAGATCAACTACACGTTTCGGCGGCTGCCCGCTGCGAGCACGCTCGAAAGCTGGATCAACGCCACCCCGCAGGGCTTTCTCTTTGCTCCCAAGGCGCACCAGCGCCTTACCCACATTCTGCGGCTGAAGAACGCCAGCGAGTTCACGGACCTCTTCCTGCGTTCCATCGACCCGCTGCGCGCCACGCGGCGCCTGGGGCCCATCTTGTTTCAACTACCGCCATTCTTCCAGTGCGACCTCGCCGTTCTGGAGGATTTCCTTTCGCTGCTTCCCGAGGACCTCCGCTACGCGTTTGAATTCCGGCACGCTTCCTGGCTGGTAGACACGGTGTACGACGCCCTGAAAAAGCACAACGTCGCCCTATGCTGGGCAGAGTCGGAAAAGTTCGAAGTGCCTGAAGTCGCCACCGCCGATTTTGTCTACTTCCGGCTGCGCAAACCCGAGTACTCGCCCGCTGAGCGCGAAGCCATCGCCGCCAAAGTCAAAACCCTGCTCGCCAAACGTAAGGACGTTTTCGTGTTCTTCAAGCACGAGGAGACCCCAGACGGCGCTCTCTACGCCGAAGAACTTCAGCAGACGGTTGCAAGGTAGGCTGACGCTCATTCCATTGACGATTGACGATTGCTGATTGACGATTGGAAGAAGCGCTTGGCGATTTATCCGGCTCTTTCAATCGGCAATCGCCGGTCGTCAATTTTTCCGGGGGCGAAACTCGAAATTCGAAACTCGCCCAGCGGCCAATCGTCAATTCTTCACCTGTCACTCGCCACTCTGCCGACCTGACGGGTCGGCGTTCCTGAATCTGTGGTCGAATTCCGCACCCTTTCCCGAATTCCTGTTAGAGAGAAATGGGCCGTTTTCGAAAAAACACGGTCAAAATCGCTGTAACGATCTGATTTGAAGGCGGATAGTCTCCGTGGCTTCGTTTTCCTCGTTTTCCGAGTAAGCTGTTGATAATACATTGCTTATATATCATGGCTTCGCTTGGCTTCGTTTTCCGAACTTGGCCTCAAAACCTCCGTAACCAACTGATTTAAAAGCAAGTTCCTCGCCGTGGCTTCGTTTTCCGTTTCAAACATAAGCTACTGACAACAAGCGACTTAAGTTCCATAGGAGCGTACAGGATCACTCCCGCGCGCCCTGCCAGGCACCAAATCCACGCCGTCATCCGGTCCAAGCAGCGCATTTCCCGAGGCTCGTGCGGCTGGGCCCGGAACGCCGTCCCAATCCCCCCGCGCACTTTCTGGTAAAGCGCCCCGCCGCGGTCGCCCGCCGCCGTCGGGGTTTCCGGGAGCCTGGCGTAGCGACCGTGCTTCAGGGCGTTCAGGCACGGCCGCGCCTTACCCTTGGCGGTGCGTGCTCCGGTCGATTTCAGGCTGTTGCGGCGGTTGGCCGCCAGGAACGCTTCGGCCCGAGCAGGTAACTTGCGCAGCACAGAATCCTCCATCAGTCCTGGAGCCCAATCAAACGCGGCTGAGCCAGGACTATGCTATAGCTTAATATAAGTACCGTTATGTGTCAATAGGGTAACAAGAGAAAAGTTAGCGTGAGACCCGCGCGCTCAGGGAGTTAGTGCTGCTCAAGCGATTCTGGCCGTTCTTCGGCCTTTTGATCACCGATGCATCTCCGCCAGGGCGCGTTTCACGCCTTCGGGATCGTGGGCAATCACGGTGAGATAGGCACGGGACGGTTGGTCGGGTTCGCAGCGTCCCTGTTCCCAATCGCGCAGCGTGCCGAGCGGGATGTGATATCGCGCCGCAAATTCCTCTTGGGGTCAGGGCAAGGGCCCGGCGCAGGGTCTTGGTTCGCGGCACCCGTCGCACGGTTCGGAGCTGCTCGGGGGTGATGGGCTGCGCGTCGGGATCAGCCATAGCCGCAGCAGTCACCTCTGTGTCGGTCATAGCCCGGAGCCGATTCCAATCCGTTTTGTCTTCAAATGGTTTCGTGGAGCCGTCAGGCAACACCTGAACCATGGTTCCGTCACTCTGCCGTTTGGCTACGATAGTACTCTTTTTGCTCATGCGTCGTTGCCTTTCTCGCTGAGATGACCCGAATGCGGTCACCGCGCTCTGTATAAACCACTGTCAGAATGATATCGTTGACTCTCCCCGTGATGACGTACCTGATCGTCACCGGGTTCCATGCACGAAGATCCCAAGCCAGAAAGCCTTCCCGTCCGGCAGGGGCCGCTGCTCCTGGTGGAAAAGATGGAATCCCTTTTCTTCAAGCCTTTGGTGAAACTGCGAAACATCGATCAATACAAAATGGTCCCGCAACGCTTGCATGGATGAATATCGCGTCACCGTCACGTCCTGTCCCGTTTCACTCGGCAACTGGAGCACGACTGACAAGCTGCCCCCAAACGCGACCAGCGACAGCGCGTTTTCGAGGCAGCACCCCAGCCCGGTATGTTCGAAAACCAGAGCGACATGCACCAAATCCACTGGAACCAAGCTCAAAGGCTCGACGGCCAAATCACTACAGTAGAGCTCCAGGCCGGCCAAGGCGCCGTATCGCTGGCGGACGGCTTGGAGATACTGCGCGTTGATGTCTACCCCGACGATCCTCTTGGTGGTGGCACGGTCCACCAGATCCAATCCGTTGCCGCCAGCCACCCCGAGAATTGCAACGCTTTCCGGCATGCAAAGGTCGAGGGCCCGCTTAAAAAGATCGGAAAGCGCCTCCAACTGGCGCACATTGCCGGAACCCATGTGCCCTTCGTAGTCCTCCAGGGCGATGGCGAGCCACGGATTTGACATGCATTCATTATAGGCCGCCGAAGCTCTACGATTACTTCCGAGTGGGCGAGTCCACCAGAAGGTCGTCCCTCGCTTCCCACAAGCCCATTTGTTGCCAGCGATGGTGGCTGAACAATGCTAGAATTGCGCCGCTCGCCGTGGCTTCGGCTTGCTCTTGCCCTTGAGATTGAGCGCCACGGCAGCGCGGATGAGATCCTTCAAGGCCGCCTCATCCACCTTGTCGCCTTCGTGGATGTCAATGGCGCGCCTGACATTCCCCTCGAGGCTGGAGTTGAATAGACCTGAAAGGTCCTCGAGCGCAGCTCCCTTGGCGAATGTCATCTTGACCGCGTTCTTGTACGTCTCTCCCGTGCAGACGATGCCGCCGTGGGACCAGACCGGCGTTCCGGGGTTCGCGGGTTTCACCCACTTCAACTCTTCGACGATCTCAGGGTCGGCCTCGTGTATGATCTCGCGCACTTTCGCGAGCGTCTTCCCGCGCCAGTCCCCAAGTTCCTTGATCCTCTCGTCGATTAATGCCGAGGCAGATTCCACCGCGACGGGCCTTTTCATGTTCACCTCCAACTCTCGCACCTAATTTAGCTGCGCCTAGGGTAACCTGGAACCTCCGCAAGCGAGCGAGCAGCGCGGACCAGCGTCGTTGTGGTCCGCGTCTTTCCCGTGCCGGCGCGCATCGACTCGATGCCATGGGCTATCACGGTGGCCTCTGTCAGGAAAAAGCCGCAGACTTCGAAAGAGCCGAAGTCTGCGCTACCGGCTACTTATGCCAGTGGCACCGGGGGCATAGCCATTGGACATTTCTCCGCGAATAGTTTCGTGTGCCGTCCTTCCGGTCTAGGCTAGGGTGAAGAGCCCGTGGGGTGAATCGGCTTTTATAGGGACAACCTCTGTGGGAAAGGCCAGGGCAGGCATACGGAATCGTGGGCACCTGAGCGAGGGTCAAATCGCACGGTCCCTTTCCAGTTTTCTCATGCTTTTTCCCGCGTTCCCGCATCCTGTGAAATTCCGTACGTATGAAGGGCCACCATTCAGCATGCCTTTTGACGCAATTGCGGAGTTGGCGCGGGGTACATTTCGGGTTAAGCCCGAGGAAGAGAGAACACTCCCGGCACGCAGCCCGAGCACGACTTTTGTTGTGGTTCAACCAATAAGTTGATCGCTGTTCCGTCTTCCCGCAAAGCAGGCATCTCACCAAATGGTACCATTGATGTTTCGTCTTAATCCCGGCGGCCACAATCTCAAGCCACGTTCGCCCATGCCGACCCGAGGGGAACCTCCTGACCGCATTGTAAGCAGTCTTCCCGTCTGGGTGTCGGATTGGGGCTCCCAACTCTTTAAGCCTCCTAGAAACGGAATCTCCGCGGGAGAGGCCGAGCCTTCCAGCCATCTCTTCCCTCGAAAGTCCCCGCTCGTCCAGAGCCAGCAAGAGCCTTCTCCTTTGCGGTGACCAGGCATGGTACTTGCCCTGTCCGCGACCAGGCAGCCCCAGGCTTCGGCGCCGTCCCGCCACGGAGTGATATGTCCTCTCGGTACCGAACCTCTTGTTCAGTACCTGCTGGATGTCTCGAATCAGTTTTGCGTCGCCTTTAGCCCACTCGGCTCTTAAAACCTCATCCTCCGCGGAACTCCAGGGGCACCAACCTCTGCGGCACGCCATTAAAGCACCATCCTTCTCCCCGGCGGGTGGCGCATACGTCCCGGTGGTTTTTGCCGGGATATATGCGACCAACGGCCGTCGTAGTGCTTGAGCGTGGACATGCCGGCACCTTACGCCTGAGGTCGCACACATGCCGATAAAAGGCATCGGCACGTGTGCGGCACCCACGAAGGTGGGAAAAAATCCCCGCATAAACTTTCACCGCAGAGGTGCGAAGGCGCAGAGGTCTGAAAACAAAGAGCGGGTAGCGCGGAGTTGTGCGCCTTTCAGCACTACTCCGCGGTTCCTACATGGGAACATCAACCATGATATTAACATCCAAAAATAAAATCCCATGGACGGACGAAGAGCCGTAGACGAACGCAAAGAACGCGTGCGTCTGCGCTACCCGCTGCGCCGCCGTCCCGATCGCAATTAGGGTGCGGTCGGGTCAGGGCTCCTCGACTTCAAGCAGAACACGCCACGGTCGTAGTACGTGACTAGCCAAATCTCCGAAAACCCTAACGATCCCGGAGGATTCGCTTCTCGGAACCGAGCGATCTGTTCGATATCGACGAAGGCAGCCACGCCGAGAACTAGCATGACTTGCTTGACCGTCTCAGGCCCGTACCTCTCCAGCTTCCTCTTGATCCCCTCCTCGATCCATCGCCCATCCGACGGAAGGAACTGCCCTGTGGCCACATCTACCTGCACACCCCGACTCCATTCGTGGCGGGACAGGCAAACATCAGTAAGGCACTTGGCCAAATCCGGCGAACGCCTGTGGATTTCGCCGAGCCCCACCCTTGTCCATGTCGCGCTAGCCTGTCCTGAGACTCCCTCCGACAAAATCTCTGCTAGCCGCTCAATCAGGCTGTTATTGAT
>Ga0326728_10005977_pt1 | contig 33405 bp, 29 predicted proteins | sample MB3enrmetagenome_FD_207602 | JGI IMG/M metagenome (GOLD analysis project Ga0326728, IMG submission 207602) | Lab enriched peat soil microbial communities from McLean, Ithaca, NY, United States - MB31MN | ecosystem: Environmental > Terrestrial > Soil > Wetlands > Peat | place: USA: New York... | reverse complement strand
CGAGGGGATCGAGCAACTCCTGAATGTCGAGAAGGCTGACGTCCCAGGGATGCTCTTGCCCGGCGAGCGTGGCCTTGAGAGCGTCCGCTGCACTTTGATGTCCTCCGCCGGCGTGGTGGAAAACGATGGTCAGTTTGCGCAAGAGTTCTCTTGCCTCGTCTGTGGTTGAATTTTACTGGAGACCGCACCGTCGGTGGAGTTGGCGTCAGCGGCCAACACCCTCGTACTCGCTATCTTCGAGTAGCTCTGCCTCGCCAGCGAATTCAGCAGGTTCGGAATCAGTTCGTTCTTCGCCGAGATGGAGATCGTCAGGCCGCTCGACGTATTCATGGATTTCGACTCCCTCTTCACCAACGGTGATGTAGGTGGGATGCGCGTCAATCCAGCTTCCGCAATTGAAATAATCGGTTCCATGCTCGTGCTTGTGCATGGCGGCATGAGTGTGGCCGCAAAAAATGCGTGCCGCCTGACGGTGACGGGCATGAGCGAGGGCGCCTTCGGCGACCTTTGACGACAAGCGCAGCCAGCGCGTGTTGAGCCGGTCGAGAAAACGGGTCACAGTCTTGTTTTTCGAATCCCACTTCTGCAGTTGCAGGTAGAGCAGCGTCCCAATGTAATAGCTGATGTGGACGTTGCTCACCACGAAGCCGTCGAACTGGTGACCATGCACGGCGATGTGGCGCAGGCCCTCATATTCCCATTGATATTCGTGGTACACGCGGACACCCACCAAATGGGACATGATTTGGGCCAGGCCGTGGTCGTGATTGCCTTCGACCCAGACCACTTCGACCTTGCGCTTGGGATTGGAGAGCTTGCGAATGAAGCCGAGAAATTTCCAGTGCTCTTTTTTCAAGCGTCCGAAATTGAGGTCGGCAAAAATATCGCCCAGCAGAATAAGGCGGCGATACTGATTTTCCCGCAGCACGCGCAACGCCTCGCGCGCGCGGCTCATGTCCGCGCCGAGGTGCAGATCCGAAAGGATCAGCGTGTTATAAACCTGCGCCGCCACAGCTTCCATTGTCGCCGTGGAGTGTTACGAGGTGATGAATTGGACATCGACCGCGAGGCCAGAGGTAACCTGTCAGTCACCTGCCTCCAACCTGCCTCTAGAGCCGGCTGACTGTCCGCAGACGGCTTGCCCCGCGCCGTTTTTGGCTTGGTTCGCGGTCGCAGGGCAGTCAGTGCGTTGGGGGGACGTACTCGGCTGGATGCGCCGATCCCTCACCGAAGAAAAACTGCTCCATCTGCTGCACGATGACTTCCTGATCCTGCTTGCGCGCCGGGTTCAGGCGATATTCGTTCAGCAGCATCTTGCAGTGCTCCACCCACTGGCCCCATGCCTGTTGTGAAACCTGCTCGTAGATTTTTTTCCCCAAATCGCCGTCGAACGGAGGCTCGGGGAGCCCAGGCAATTCCTCTTTCAATTTTGCGCAGAAAACTTTGTGATCGGACATAAATTTGTTCTGAAATTATCGCACAGACAGCGCGGATTCACTGGCGTCTGCGGGGAAGGTTCTGCCGCAACGGTGAAATTCTGCCTGAGTTCGCCCGAGCGAGCCAAGCACGCCCTTCACCAAAATCGTCGGTGACGTGAAATTTCTATTGACAAATTACATACAAATGGCAATATCTTGTGGTAGGACAGCTGCTCATACTACAAGTTGAGTGGCCCGGGCATCAAGGTGCCCTGTCGAGAACCTTGGGAGAACAAATCGTTCAAACGGAGGAAAACACTTCATGGCAACCAAGAAGAAAGCCGCCAAGAAAAAGAAACACTAAGCGAGCGGACGCTCGTTCAGAAATTCCCCAAAGCCTCTCCGGAGAAGCACCTCTTGAGAGGCTTTTCCTTCCCTTCCGAACTTGACGTTCGCGGCGCAACGGAGAGCGGAGCGCCAAAAGGCCCTTGCGGCGGCCCATCCATACTGGCTAGGTACTTTTGGGGGTTGTCCCGCGGCGCGGCTCGTGCTAGAAACGCTATACAGGAGTACGGCAGCGGCCCCCATGAGTCTGCGCAAGAAAGCATCGAAGAAAGCGGCCCGCAACGCCGAAGTGGTTATTCCAGACAAGCTCTATTTCCGCATCGGCGAAGTCGCCGGCTTGTGCCGTCTCCCTGCCTATGTGCTTCGATTCTGGGAAACGGAATTTCCGCAGCTCAAGCCAGTAAAAAGCAGCACCGGGCAGCGCATGTACCGCAAGCGCGATGTGGAATCCGTGGTGCGCATCAAGAAACTGCTTTATGAAGACGGCTTCACCATCGCCGGCGCGCGGGTGCAGTTGCGCGAGGAAATCAAATCCGATCGGAGCCAGACCACCCTTCCGTTTCCGATGAGTCCTCCGGTAAATGTGACGCATTTCCGGAATGAACTGCAACAGATCCTCCACATTCTTTCCGCACGCCACTAGCCTGCAAGAAAAAACGCGGGCCGTGAAGCCCGCGTGCATTCCTTCGCAAATCGATTTCGTCTTATGCCGATTGCCGCAGCGGCTCGGCCTCGACCAGCGGTGCATTGACCAGGTGCTCGCTCAGGAACCAGGCTTGCAGTTCGCTGGGGCGAAGCACATCGCTCACCACCAGATCGTTGGTGCCGGGGTCGCCCAGTTTGCTAGCGAGCTCCGCGAGTTCACGGCATTCGGTGATGATGACCTCGTGCGCGTCCAGCAGGCGAGACAGTTGCACTGGAACCTCTTCACGGCCCTTGGGCGGGCGCGGAATGCGGGTCAACTCGGCAACGTCAGCCGCCATCGCGATACTGACTCCGCCCAGAAGCTGGATTCGTTCCGCGATCGTGTCGACGATCTCGTTCTGTTCTCCGTAATGCTTATCGAAAAGAAGATGGAGTTGATAAAAAGTGGCTCCGGACACCTGCCAATGGGACTTCTTGTAGAGATCCCGAAGCGTCATGGTGTCGGCCAATAGTTGATTGAGGCGCTCGGTCATTTCCAGCCGGACCGGTTCTTCCAATTGCAGCGGCATCACACTGGTCACCGTGCCAAATGCCTGGAGTTCGCGCGCGCTCTGGTGGTAGCGGGGTTGCGCTGAAGCTTTGCTCGAATTGCTGGAGATTGGTTTCTTAGCCATGAAGTTCTCCTGAAACTACGAATTGGGGGCAAGCCAGAAGAGGAGGAAATTGCCAAAACGGAGGTATCTGCTTCCGGTCCTGTTTGCCGGTTCAACCCCATTGGATGCGAACCGCCGGAAATAGATTCCGAGCCTCTCGAATGGAAACTCTGCCCAGCGTATGCCGGTCAGTTGGTGGACAGCAGTGCCTGGCCCCGCGCGCTCAGTCGGCAGCGCTGCGCCGGACGCTGTGCACCTCAGTGAGGAAGTCGACTCGAGGCGCACCTTTGACACCCGCGCTCGCCATTTTGGCTTTGAGTTCCTCGGACGCTATGAATGCGCGCGCCTTTTCCAGACTCTCCCATTCGAAGAAAAGAACAAGGTCGTTGACGTTTCCAGCGCTGCGGAAAACGCGGCAACCGCACTCGCCGTTCTTGCGCCGCCAGTCGAAGGCGGAATCGAACACCGCTTTCCAGGCCGTATAGTCGGAGACTTCGTGGTGGATGAGAACGTTGATCATGATTTCGGAGGCACTCCTTTCACCGTGAAAACGTTGCTCCAAACGCAGGAAAAATGCAAGGGCAGGGATCACAAGGGGCTGGACTTGCGCGCCAGAGTGGTTTGCCTCTCAGCAATTGGAGCCGGACGGGCCACCGGATACGCGGGGAGGTAAATGGTCGGGACGGCGAGATTTGAACTCGCGACCCCTTGCACCCCAAGCAAGTGCGCTACCAGGCTGCGCTACGTCCCGATGGAATCCGCTGCCCAAGATGACGACGACAGCGTGGGGTTTGACTTTCAAATTCTACACCAGTCGGCAACCACGGGCGAGAGCCCGCCCTGAGCTTGCCGAAGGGACGCCCGTTCCTCGTTGGCGTCGTCCTAAATCGGCAGCGATCCCCCGTCCCGAGCAACACTTACCACGGAGACACAGAGGATTCAAAGGATGGGAAAAGCCTTGCTTTTTACAGACTCGAAGGTTTTCTCCGTGCCTCTGTGTCTCCGTGGTGAGGTGTCCTGGTTTGTGAACGGCCCCAGTTCTTCCCCAGAGTTTCTCGGCCGACCACCGCCGGCCGAAATCCCTCTGTCACAAACGGAGAGTGATGGGTATCACGTCCGGGCGACTGCTTCCCGCGTCATCATCGAGTAGAAAAACTCAGGCCTTCGAATCACGCGAATCCTGGAGGCTTTTCTTGGCGATCTTAGTGACGGGCGGAGCAGGTTACATCGGCAGTCATGCGGCGCGCGCGCTGCGGCGTGCCGGCTACGACGTCGTGCTCTATGACAATCTCTCAACCGGGTTTCGCTGCCTAGCCGAAGGCTTCGAGCTGGTGGAGGGCGACATCGCCGACGAAGCCAGGCTCCGGCCAGCGCTCGCGCGCATGGACGCGGTCATGCACTTTGCCGCCCACGCCTATGTTGGAGAGTCGGTAGAGAACCCGCGCAAGTATTTTCGCAACAACGTCGCCGCGGCGCTCAGCCTGCTGAACTCCGCGCTGGACGCTGGTATTCGCCGCTTCGTGTTTTCCTCCAGTTGTGCCGTGTACGGCATCCCCAAGCAAATTCCAATTACCGAGCAGACGCCGCGCGCGCCGGTCAATCCCTATGGAGCGTCGAAGCTTTTTTTCGAAAACGCCCTCGAGGCTTACAGCCGCGCTTACGGATTCCGCTCAGTGAGTCTGCGCTATTTCAACGCAGCGGGCGCCGCAGACAGTGAAGACGACAGCGGCGACATCGGCGAGCTCCACGACCCGGAAACTCATCTGATCCCACTGGCGATCGCCGCCTCCGCCGCAAACGGACCCGAGTTGCAGATCTACGGCTCCGACTACCCAACGCCGGACGGCACCTGCGTTCGCGACTATATTCATGTGAACGATCTCGCCGATGCCCACGTACGAGCGTTGCAATACCTTGAAAGAGGCAGCGCCGAAAAAGACGGCGACTCGCTGGCCATCAATCTCGGAACCGGCCGCGGACATTCCGTTCTCGAAGTCATCCGCGCCGCTGAAGACGTCACCGGACACCCGGTTCGGCGAAAGATGGGACCGCGGCGGCCGGGCGATCCTCCGGTTCTGGTGGCCGATCCGTCAAAGGCCCAAAGCGTGCTCGGATGGACCGCCACACGCGATCTCGCCGGCATGGTAACCAGCGCGTGGACCTGGATGCGGACAAATCGTGGAAGGCGCGCGGCCTAGGTCCACGCTGTTTGGTCAAATGCCGCGACCGGTGCGGGAACTCGCGGGAAGCCGTTTTCCAGATCGATAAAATGCGCTTGACGCGCTGATGCCGCCAGACTAGAATTCGCCAAGTCGATTTTTGAGAAAAAGCGGCTAGAAAATGGATTTTGTTGCGCTTCGAGTTCGTTCCCTCCCCAAGCTGATCTATCGAACGATTCCGCGTCCGATGAGCCGAGGCTGATTCAGGCCGCATTTCCGTGACACAGCAGGGTTGCCCCCGCGAGTCGCTCAAGTCGTCTTCAATTTCCGGTGATCAAGACTTCTTCGGCCCGCAACCCTCGGCAAAACCGATTGCGAAACTTCAACCAGAGACGGGAGCAGAATCCATGCTCCGGAAAGGTAGTTCACCAATGCACTCCCAGGAAAATCGAAATGCCACGAAGATCGCTGCGATTATTGCTACGGTACTCCTATTGACGGTTGGCGCGTGGGCGCAAACCGGCACTGTGCTGTACAGCTTCACCGGCCAGCCCGACGGAGCCTATCCCCATTCCAGCCTGCTGCTCGATCCAAAAGGCAATCTATTCGGCACCACCAACTCAGGCGGAGCGTATGGACAGGGCTCGGCTTATGAACTTACCCCCAATCCAAACGGCGGCTGGACGGAGAGCGTGATCTATAGCTTTAACTACGGCGCGGGCGGCTATCTGCCCTCTTCCAACGTGATTCGCGACGCGAAGGGCAATCTCTACTCAACCGTCTTCTACGGCGGGGACTACGGGGCCGGTGCCGTGTTCGAGTTGACTCGTAACAAGAAAACCGGTGTCTGGACGGAACAAGTAATCTATAGCTTCCAAGAGTACCCCAGCGATGGTGGAAACCCATCGAGCGGCCTGATCTTCGACAAAGCCGGCAATCTCTACGGAGTCACCGGGGTGGATGGAGCCTATGGACAGGGCGTGGTCTATGAGTTGAGTCCCAACGGAAGCGGTGGCTGGACGGAGACCGTGTTACATAGTTTCGTCAGTTATGACCCCCAAGACGGGGACGGCCCCTCCGGTTCGCTGGTCATGGACAAGGAAGGCAACCTCTACGGTATGACCGTTTCGGGCGGCTCTGCCGGTATGGGTACCGTCTTTGAGGTCTCTCCCGATGGCAATGGCAACTGGACCGAAAGCTTGCTGTACAGCTTCCAAGGTGGCAACGATGGAGCAAACCCCGTGAATTCCACCTTACTTTTGAAAGGCACGACTCTCTATGGCGCCACCAATAGCGGTGGCTCCGCCAACGATGGCACCATCTTCGAGCTGACCTATTCGAAGACAAAAGCCCAGTGGCTGGAAACTGTGCTCTATACCTTCCCGGGGGGAGCGAACGGCGCCGCTCCGTACGCCGGTCTGGTCGACGATCCTAAGGGAAATCTCTACGGCACGACGACCACCGGCGTCTATGGTGAGGGCGGGCCCGTTTTCGAATTGGTGAAGGGTTCCAGGAATACCTGGACCGAACAAGTGCTCTATTCGGATTTTAGAGGATCGTACGCCGGCCTGGTGCGCGACAAGGCAGGCAATTTGTTCGGGACGTCCGAGTTTTACGGCCCTGACTACGATGGAGCCGTCTTCGAAGTCACCCCGTAATCTCATCGCTTGAAATCACGCTGGCTGGAAACAAGGCCACGTTCAGAAATGAGCGTGGCTTTTTCTCTTTCTCCAGTTGCCAATCCTGCCCGGCTTCACGTACTCTGCCGCGCATGGGAATTCGAACTCTTTCCGCCTTGTCGTGCGTCTGCGTTTTTTTGCTGTGTTTCTCTCCGCTTCCTTGTTCCGCACAAAGTTCCGCGCAAACGGCGCCTCACGCCTTCTCGCTGGAGCAGGTCATGAGTTCGCCGTTTCCAACCAACCTTGTGGCCTCCCAACCTACGAACGGACGTGCCGGACGAGTCGCCTGGGTGTTTGCGGCCCGGGGCGAGCGCAACGTGTGGATCGCGGACGCTCCGAATTTTGAGGCCCGCCAGGTCACGCACTACGTGGGCGACGACGGCATGCCGATTGCCTCGTTGAAGCTCACGCCCGACGGACGGACCGTCGTCTACGCGCGAGGCAGTGAGGCCAACCGCGCCGGTGAAATCGCCGACCCAACCAGCAGCGTCGAAAAGCGCGTGCAGCAGGTGTGGGCCGTCGATGTGGACAAGGGCGATCCTCGTTTAGGCGATCCTCGTTTGCTCGGCGACATGGGCTGCGATGAGGAGGGATGCGAGGACATCCAGATATCTCCCAACAGCGAGTTCGCGGTGTGGCCGGCGAAGAAGCAGATCTGGATCGCGCCGATTTCCGGCAAGAGCGATGCCAAAGCCAAAGCGCTCGCCTTCGTGCGCGGCAGCAGCGCCCAGCCGAAGTGGTCGCCCGACGGAAAGAAGATTGCCTTCGTCAGCGATCGCGGCGATCACAGCTTCATCGTCATTTACGAATTTGGCCGCAACACGCTGCGCTACGTCTCGCCCAGTGCCGACCGCGATCTGTATCCGCGCTGGTCGCCGGATGGCAGCCAGCTCGCCTTCGTGCGGCTGGTCGGCAAGCAGATGAAGCAGCCTGTGATTCCGCAGTCGCCGCTGCCCTGGGCGATCTGGATTTATGACGTAGCCAGCGATTCCGCGCGCGAGATTTGGAAGAGCGGTCCGGCCCTGGATGATTCGCTTCCCGAGCTAACCGAAGATGGATCGTTTCACTTTGCCGCAAAGAATCGCATCGTTTTCTCTTCCGAACAAGACGGATGGAACCATCTCTATTCGGTCGCAACATCCGGTGGCCCGGCCACGCTGCTGACTCCCGGAAAATTTGAGACCGAGGATGTAGCGCTGAGTTCCGACAAGACCTCCGTCATCTATTCCTCAAATCAAGATGACATTGATCCTCGTGACATTGACCGGCGTCATCTGTGGCGCGTCGCAGTTGAAGGCGGAACGCCGGAGGCGCTGACGCGCGGCGAGACGATGGAATGGACACCGCTCGAAATCGCGGGCAAAGTGGTCTGCCTGGGTTCGACGGCCACATCTCCGGCGATGCCGTACGTCGTCACGTCGCAGGGACGCGAGATGATCGCAAAAAGCGCGCTGCCGGCGGACTTCCCCTCAGGCCAGCTAGTCACACCAAAGCAAGTAATCTTTAAGGCCGCGGACGGCTGGGAGATTCACGGGCAATTATTCGAGCCAAAGATGTTCGAGCCAAAGCAAAGCGGGCCGCGCCCAGCGCTGATTTTTATTCACGGTGGATCGGAACGGCAGATGATGCTCGGCTTTCATTACATGAATTACTACCACAACGCTTACGCCATGAATCAGTATCTCGCGAGCCGCGGATATGTGGTGCTGTCGGTCAACTATCGGACGGGCATTATGTACGGCCGGCACTTTCGCGAGGTGAAAGATGGAGGCCCGCTTGGTGCCGCCGAGTACAAAGATATTGTGGCGGCGGGAAAATATCTGCAGAACCTGCCGAATGTGGACGCGAAGCGAATCGGGCTGTGGGGCGGATCCTACGGCGGCTACCTGACCGCGATGGGGCTGGCGCATGACTCCGATCTGTTTGCCGCCGGAGTCGATTTGCACGGCGTGCATGACTGGTCGGTGTTCAGGGAGCAAATCCCGGCAGACGCGCCCGATCACGATGCCGCTGTCAAGCTGGCGTTTCAGTCGTCACCAAATGCAGCGATTGCAACCTGGAGGTCGCCGGTGCTGCTCATCCAGGGAGATGACGATCGCAATGTCAATTTCTCGCAGACGGTCGATCTGTTGCAGCGCCTGCGCGCCCAAAAAGTGCACGTCGAGGAACTGATCTTCCCCGATGAGATTCATGGCTTCTTGTTGTGGAGGAGCTGGATCAGGGCGTATGGCGCAACGGAGGAGTTCTTCGAGCGAGAATTAAAGTAAGGCGATTTGGTAATTTTGTAATCTGTAATTTGGTAATTTGAACCGCTTTTTGATTACCAAATTCCAAAATTACCAACTTACAAAATCGCTTTCCTGATCCTCTCCCACGTCACATCCAGCGCCTCCGGCAGCACCCGCGTTTCGCCGATGACGCTGACGAAATTTGCGTCCGCGACCCAGCGTGGCAGAACGTGCATGTGGATGTGTCCGGCCACGCCGGCGCCCGCGGCCTGTCCGATATTCATGCCGAGATTGATGCCGTCGGGCCGATAGAGAGTGCGCAACACCGTCTCCATCCGCTGGGTCAGAACCATCATCTCTTGGGCCGCATCGGCGGGGAGCTTGTGCAACTCATCCAGATGCGCGTAAGGCACGACCATGACATGCCCATTCGTGTACGGATATGTATTGAGAATGACGTAGCAATGTGCCCCGCGGTGGACGATGCGGGCCTGTTGGTCGCTTTCTTTGGGAGCGTCGCAGAAGATGCAGCCTGATTCTTGGTTGGCGCCAGTAACATATGCGTAACGCCACGGGGTCCAGAGAAGGTCCATGGGGGGAGGGTAGCAGAAGCGGCCAGCGCGGAGCCAATGGCTGTGTTCCGGTCCAAGCTCGCTGGCGGAGAGCCGGGCGTCCCCGCCCGGCCTGACGGGCGAGGCGCCCGTCTCTCCATCGTCTGACTCAGTGTGACGAATCTGTAAATTCTTAGGCCATTGCCCAGAATCGTGTTTGACACTGTTCCAAAGCGGTTGCTATAGTCGAAGAGTCCCTATTGGACGCGGTTTCGAACCAGCTGGAATTGTCCCAGGGTCGTCCGCCAGGTCGGCCTCAACGCAACCTAATGACCACGCCAGCAGTCCGCTCGACCACGTCCCGCATGAGTCGCGCATGAACGCGCGACGACACAGAGGCTATGAACTTGTTTGACGACAGCACCGCCCGCAATCTTGAATCCAGTCCTGAAACCATGACACCTGCCCACGACACCCACACCGGCGGCCCGGCCGTAATAGACGCTCCCGAGCACGCACAACCCTCGCCTGCGGAACTAACGTCCGCCCCTGACTCTCCGCAGCACGACGCTGCGGGAAATCACGCTCCTAAGAACGACGCTCCTCCTGTCGAAGCACCGGAAATTCCCGCCCCCGAATTTGCCGCGGCTGGCAGCGACGATTTCGCCGCCGCCCTCCACAGCTTCGAGACCGAGACCGAGGAAGCGGTTGGCGGCGACCACGTCATCAAAGGCCGCGTGGTGAAACTGACCGCGACCCACGTCGTCGTCGATATCGGGGCGAAATCCGAAGGCATGGCGCCGATTGCGGAAATTCTCGATCACGAGGGCAAGCCAAAGTTCCAGCCCGGCGACGAGATCGACGTGATGCGCGAGAAGGGCGAAACCGAAGAGGGCTACGTCAACCTCTCGCACCTGAAGGCGCAGCGCCTGCGCTCGTGGGACGAAATTGAGCGCGCGTACAACGAAAAGAAGCCGATCAAGGGCATCGTCGTGGAACGCATCAAGGGCGGCCTGACCATCGACATTCATGGCGCGCGCGCCTTCCTGCCGGGCTCCCAAGTTGACCTGCGTCCCATCCGGAATCTGGATGGCATGAAGGGCCAGACGATGGAAGTCGCCATCATCAAGCTCAACAAAAAGCGCGGCAACATCGTGGTCTCGCGGAAACAGCTTCTGGAAGAAGAGCAGAACCAGAAGCGCGGCAAGACACTCGAACATCTCGAAGAAGGCAGCGTCCTCACCGGCATCGTCAAGAACCTGACGGAGTATGGCGCGTTTGTGGATATGGGCGGAATCGACGGCCTCTTGCACATCACCGACATGTCGTGGGGACGCCTGACTCACCCGCGCGATCTGGTCAACGTCGGCGACCAGATTCAGGTTAAGGTCCTGAAGTACGACAAAGACAAGCAGCGCGTTTCGCTCGGCTTCAAACAGCTCACGCCCGATCCGTGGCTCGACGCCGAGCATCGCTACCCCGTGGGTGCGCACGTCCACGGCCGCGTAATCAGCGTCACCGACTACGGCGCCTTTGTAGAACTCGAACAGGGCATTGAAGGACTCGTCCACGTGAGCGAAATGACCTGGTCGAAGCGGATGAAGCATCCCTCGAAGCTGGTCAACGTAAACGACGAGGTGGACTGCGTGGTCCTGAGCGTGAACCCGGCCGAGCGCCGGATTTCACTCGGCATGAGGCAACTCGCCTCCAACCCCTGGGATACGCTGCACGACAAATATCCGGTGGGAGCGACGGTCGAAGGCCGGGTCCGCAATCTGACCGAGTTTGGCGCCTTCATTGAAATCGAAGACGGAATCGACGGTCTGGTGCACGTCAGCAACCTGAGCTGGACCACCCGTGTGAAGCATCCGTCCGAGGTGTTGAAGAAGGGCGACAAGGTCAAGGCCGTGATCCTGGCCATTGAACCGGACAAGCGGCGTCTTTCGCTCGGCGTGAAGCAGATGCAGCCCGACGTTTGGGATTCGTTCTTCACGCAGCATCGCGTCGGCGACATCGTGCACGGCAAGATCCTGCGCGTGGCGAATTTCGGCGCATTTGTCGAGATTGCCGGAGGCATCGAAGGCCTGTGTCACAACTCAGAGGCCGTCGATCCGAACGGACAGCCGATGCATCTCGAACCCGGCAGCGAGTTCGAATTCAAGATCATCAAGATGAATCAGGAAGAGAAGAAAGTCGGATTAAGTATTAAGGCGGTCGGCGAAGAAGCGTCGCGCCAGGAAGTCGAGTCCTACAAACACCCGGCATCCTCGTCCTCAACCAGCACCACCATCGGCGACTTGATCTCGTGGAAACGGGCGGGCGGGGACAGCAACTAGATTCTGAGCAATTCGCCGGACTTTGCCGGAAGGCCCCGCAGCCGTTCTAGGGCGTGTTTCATAAATCGGTTTTTGGGAAGGGCACGGCTTCAGCCGTGCCGTTGAGACCCAATAAAAATGCGGGCTTTAGCCCCTGAGGGACGCGCCCTCCGAGCTGAAAGGCATTTATGAAACACACTCTAGCCAATCTTCTGCAGGTTCTGGAAGCTGATTCGAAGACTCTCCATGGCCGGAAGGTCGCCTGAATCGCGTTCAACAAAGAAATGCTTCACTCCGTTCTTCTCCGCCGCCGCGAAAATTTCCTGCCAGTGAACGGTCCCGGCTCCGACTTCGGTGAAATGTTCCGCCGCCGCGTCCTTCACCTGGGTGGTTGGGAATCCGGGCTTGCGGTCCTTCAGGTGAAGTAACTTGATGCGGCTGCCGTACTGTTGAAACATCTGCAGCGCATCCCCGCCCGCCTGTGCAATCCAGTAACAGTCCATCTCAATGCAAACCAGCTTCGGGTCGCAGCGTTTCATCATGGTTTCAAAACCGGTTGTGTCCCCGAAACGGCGGAACTCATAGTTGTGATTGTGAAATCCGAACTGCATGCCAGCCTGATGAATCTTTTCACCCCAGGTGTTGAAGTGATCGGCGGCTTGCTTGTAACCGTCGAGCGTGAACCACATGCTTTCGGGCATCATCGGGCAAACGACATACTCAACCCCAAGCGATTTCGCGTAGTCGATCTTCGACTCAAGTCCGTCATAGTTGAAGTGCCCGCTGGGGACGTTCAGGCCGTGGTCGTTGATCATCCGGCGCAATTCCGTCGCGGGATGCCCATAGATATCCCAGTAAGTCTCGACCTCCGTGTAGCCAATCTTGCGAATGGCTTCGAGGACGGCGGGAAGATCGCGCTCAGCCTCCTGGCGCACGGTGTACAACTGCACTCCGAGAGCGCGGCGCTCCGAGGCCAGCAGTCTCGCAGCGGCCAGGCCACTGGCAGCCGCAATCGACAACTGAAGAAACCCGCGACGATTAAGCATGCGTTGGAGGATAGCTCCTGCTCAGGTCTCTTCGCAACCCGTAGTGATCATCCCTTGCCTGTACTCTTATCCGGCACGAGCGCGTAGCCGGAGAAGCGCGAGCCTCGGCTGAAGAGTTTGGAATTCTAAGTGGCTAGGCGGTGCCTTGTCCCCGGGGGAGTAAGAGTTTCACTTCCACCTGCTGCCGCTCCTGCTCGTTCACCCGGAACATCTGCCGCGGCTGCAGTTTCATCAGCCGCGCCAGGAAGAATTCGGGGAGCTGTGCGATACGCGTGTTGTAGGTGTTGACGTCGTCGTTGAAAAACTCGCGGCGGTCGGCGATTCGCTCCTCCAGTTCGGAGATGCGATTCTGCAGCGCCAGAAAATTCTCGTCGGCCTTGAGCTGCGGATAGCGCTCCGCCACCACAAAAAAAGACCGCAGCGCGCTCGTCAGCAGCGCGTCCGCTTGAGCCTTTTGCGGAATGCTGGCCGCGTTCATCGAAACCGCGCGAGCCTGCGTCACCGCCTCCAGCGTCTGCCGCTCGTGGTCCATATAGCCCTTGACGCACGCCACCAGGTTGGGAATCTCGTCGTGGCGCTGCTTGAGCAAAACGTCGATATTGGCCCAGGCACGGCCGATTTCGTTCTGCAGGCGCACCAGTCCGTTGTACACGATGGCCGCGTAGATCGCGGCGCCCGTAACCAGCAGAACGACGGCGGCGGCGGTAAGAACCGGCATGCGCGTTTTTCGCGTGAAACCGTTTTCTTGTAAAACAGCCTCGAATGTAGCGGAAAGTCTGGTCACAGACAAGTTACCCCCGAGTGGAGCCGTCAGTAACTCTTGAATGTGGTGGAGTAAACCGGGCGACGCATGGCAGGCGGAAACGGGCTTACTTCGTTTCGGCCTTGGTGTTGATTTTCAGACTGATGTAAACCTGCGAACGATCGTCAAATTGGCTGACGGTTTTTGTTCCGCTCTTGTGGTTGTTGTACTGCGCATACACCTCGTAATCGATGCTGGGCTGAAGCGCCGGAAAACGGTAGGCTCCGTCCGCGCCAACGATGTAAGTCTTCACGGAGCGGGTGTGAGTGTTGGTCAGATACACGACCGCGTTCGGCAAAGGATTGTCGCCGCCGTCCAGCACCTTGCCAGTAAGCAGGCGAGTCTTGTCTTGCTTCGAATCGCGGCCAAACAACTGCGCTGGAGCGGCCAGCACCGATGTCGAGAAGACCGATGTCGAGAAGACCGGCGCCGGCAACATAACCAGCGACAACATAACCACCAGCGAAGCTGCGATGATCGCATTCTTCATGAATTTCTCACGGCCGCCGATTCCCCACCGCAGCGGTCACTCCCAGTCTAAATGAAGACCGATGTCGGAACGCTCGTCATTGTCGATGTGCACGGTTACTTCGGAGCCAGGCTTCAGATGTTTGCCCGAGGGCAGCTTGTAGCCCTTCACGTCCGCCCAAACGATGTAGTCGGCCTTGCCGGCCGGCAGCCGCTGGGCAAACTCGCCCATGTGATTGGAATAGACCTCCCAACGGGCTTTTTTCTCGTCGGCCCGCCGGATCATCACCTTGACCCCGTAGAGCGGGTGCCCGTCGGGGTCCCAAACCGTTCCAAAAATTAGAGCGTAAGGCTGCAGCTGTGGCTTCTCGGGGCCGCTGCCCCGGGCGCTCGCAGGGGCAAGCAGGGACGCGAGAAACAACACTGACCAAGCCACTGCGACCAAGCGCCGGAACACGCGGATATGTGCGCAGTCCTTCAGGAATCCTCGTCCTCCGACTCTTCTTCGTCGGCGTCTTCTTCGTCCTCGTCTTCTTCGATCTCGTCTTCGCCCACTATCTTCAGTTCAATGGGATTGACGGTAACCACCTCGAAGTCCGTGCCGCACTCCGGGCAGGAGACGACCGCGCCTTCATCGACCTCATCCTCGTCGATGTCGAGATCTGTCTCGCATTCAGGACAGTACACCATAATTTCCTCCACACTCGGGGTACCCTGTTATATTTAGTTTCTTCGAGAGGAAAAGGTCAAGTGGCTTACCCAAGAAATTCTAAAATCGCCGAGTCTTCCATTGCCGGTTATCCCTTCACTAGTCTTGGGGCAGCCGTGCTGGTTGCCCTGGCGCTGACGTTGTGCGCTTCTCCGTGCCCGGCGCAGGAAATGGGGCAGGGACCGGCGCCGCGCTTGGCAGCCGACCCACACACCGACTCGCACATCGCCGAAGCGATCCGGCAAGTTTCAGCGGACCACGTCCGCCAGACGATCGAGAAGCTGGTCAGCTTCCAGAACCGGTCCACGATTTCCGCGCAGGACGAGGAGTCCATCAAAGCGGGCAAGGGAATCGGGGCGGCGCGGGAGTGGATCAAGGCGGAATTTGACCGCTATTCCAAAAACTGCGGCGGCTGCCTGGAGGTGAAGACTGACACTTTCACCGAGCAGCCCGGCGACCGCATCCCGAAACCGACCGAAATCACCAATGTTTATGCCGTGCTGCGCGGAACCGACCCCCGGCACGCGAATCGCATCGTGCTCGTAACCGGCCATTACGACTCGCGAAACAGCGATACTTTCAATGGGACCGACCCTGCGCCGGGAGCGAATGACGATGGCAGCGGGACGGCGGTGAGCCTGGAATGCGCCCGCGTTTTGAGCCAAGCTGCCAGCAAACTAAAGTTCCCGGCGACAATCATTTTTCTGACCGTCGCGGGAGAAGAGCAGGGTCTGAACGGCAGCAAGCACTTCGCTCAGATGGCCAAAGAGCAGGGGTGGAAGATCGAAGCCATTTTGAACAACGACATTGTGGGAGGCGACCGCAGTCCGCAACAGGACACGAGCGTGGTGCGCGTGTTTTCCGAAGGGCTGCCAGCGGCCGCAAGCGAGGCTGAAATCCGGCGAATTCGAGTGCTCGGCGGAGAGAGCGACTCGACTTCGCGCGAGCTTGCCCGCTACATCGCCGACGTCGGGCGCTCCTACGATGCCGGAGTGAAGCCGCTTCTGATCTTCCGGCTGGACCGTTTTCTGCGCGGAGGCGACCACTATTCCTTCAATCAGCAGGGCTTCGCCGCCGTGCGGTTCACCGAATTCCGCGAAGATTACAACCATCAACATCAGAACGTTCGTAGCGAGAATGGCATCGAATACGGAGACCTGCCGAAGTTTGTCGACTTCGACTATGTGGCGCACGTAGCGCGGCTGAACGCGGCGACCCTGGCCTCGCTGGCGTCGGCTCCAGCGCCGCCAACAAGCGTAAAAATGCTGACCAAGAACCTCGATAACGACACGACTTTGACGTGGGAACCTTCCCCCGGAGCGGCCGCCTACGAGGTGGTCTGGCGCTCGACGAACGCGGCCGATTGGGAGTACGTCCAAACGGTCAGCAGCGGTGCGCGTGCAACCCTGAAGGTTTCGAAGGATAATGTGATATTCGCCGTGCGCGCGGTAGATGCTGCTGGACATCGCAGTCTGCCGGTTGTACCGGAGCCGGAAAGATAAGTAGTGAGTCGTGGACAAACCATCTCGTTCAGTTTCCCTCCATTTGCAGGATGGGTGAAGCGCATCATTCTGACTTGCACCGGGATCTACCTGTTTCAGGTGGTGATGGGCAGGTTCGCCCCCGACGTTGTCGTTCAGATGCGGGAGTGGCTGGCGCTGATTCCCGTAGACGTGATGCACGGCAAAGTGTGGCAATTGTTCACGTACTCGTTGCTGCATGCCGGCTTAGGTCACGTGTTTTTCAACATGCTCACGCTCTGGTTTATCGGTGCCTACCTGGAACGCGATTGGGGGCCGCGACGATTCATCGAGTGCTACACGTTCTGCGTCGTGGGCGCCGCTTTGGTAACGATTGCCGTCTCCTATACCCATTTTCTTGGGATGGATCCGACAACCGGGACGGTGGGCGCGTCGGGCGGCATTTTCGGATTGCTGATGGCCTTTGGGATTCTTTACGCCAATCAGGAAATGTTCCTGTTCCCGCTGCCGTTCTCGATCAAGGCCAAATACCTGGTCGGCATCTGGGTCATCGTCGCGATCATTGCGGTTTTTGAGCCATCGCAAGGCGGAATCGCGGTTTTCGCTCATCTGGGCGGATTGCTCTTCGGCTACCTCTGGGTGAAGTTCTTGCCTTCTCGCGGCCTCAGCTACGCGGCGTCCGAGCATTATTTCGGCGTGCGAAACTCTTACTATCGCTGGAAGCGGCGGCGCGCGGCGAGAAAATTCGAAGTCTATATGAAAGATCACGACCGCAAAGTCACCTTCGACGAGCACGGAAACTACGTGCCCCCCGAAGATAGCGACAAAACGAATGGCGGATCGAAATCAGGCTGGGTGAATTAGGGCGATCTCACCGCCGGGACGCAGAGGTCGCCGAGAAAAGCTTGCCTTTGTTTTCTTGTGTGGGGACGGGGCGTAGCCCCGCTTCCGCACGCTCTAGCTGAACATCTCTTCAAACCCGGCTAAGATACTTGCCGGAAGTTCTATCGACCGCGCCTTCCCCTTAAAGCCCAAATCGTGGCCTGCGCCTTCCACTTTCATTAACTCGGTCTTTGCCGGGATTATCTGCAGGGCTTTCGTCATCTCTTCAACGCTTCCAAACGGATCGCGCGTTCCGTGTACGAACAGGCTCGGAACGCGCAGATCGGCCAGATGTTGAATGCGAAGCTGATCAGGCTTGCGCGGTGGATGCAACGGGTACGAAAGCAGAAGCAAACCCGAGACCGGCGCTGGCTCGGCGGCGCAGAGGATCGTCGCCTGCCGCCCACCGTAGGAGTGACCGCCGAGAAAGATCCGGCCCGCAACATTCTTGCGCAAAACAGCAACCGCGTTGCCGAGACCCGCGCGATCGCGTTCCGCATTGCCCGGAAACGGCGGGCCGGTGCGCCGCTCCTGGCGGAAAGGCAGATCGCAGCGCAGAACGAGGTAGCCATGTCCGGCAAAAGTTTCACTGAGCGCCAGCAACAGAGGAGCAGTGCAATCCGAGCCCGCTCCGTGAGTCAGGATCAGCGCGTCGCCGTTTGGCACATCTGGAGTGTGCAGCCACCCTCGCACTGCGGGATCGAGCGAATGGTCGGAAAATGTGATCGCCGGCGGCATCGCGTCACTCATTCACTGAGCTTCGGTATCTACCCGCGGAGGCGGAACTTTCGTGAGACAGCGAGGAAAAAGCATGGCGTTGAATTCGGCGCCAATCAGCACAACCAGCGAGATGATGTACATCCATGCCAGCAGCGCAATGCCGACGCCGAGCGAACCGTAGATCACGCTGTAGTCCACATAGCGCTGCAAATACCATCCGAATAATGCGGTCGAGATCAGCCACATGGCGGTCGCCAGCGCCGCGCCCGGCAAAACGCTGTGCCAGGGCTGAGTGCGGGGCACCGCGTTGTGATAGATGAGCTGGATCACGGCGATGCTGGTCAGGATCGCAATGGCCCAGCGTATTGCGCCCCACGCCAGCAGAATCAGGGGTCCGAACTCATGCCCGAGGTGAAACAGAATCCGCGTTTCAATGCGGCTGCCGAATGCAACCAGAACGGTGGCGAAAGTCAGCGGCAGACCCGCCACCAAAACCAGCGAAATCGCAATCGTGCGCTCCTTGACTAACCCCCAGGTCTTGGGAAGCTGGTAGGCACGCCGAAAACCGTCCATCCAGGAGATGATGACGCCGGAAGCGCTCCAGACCGTCAACAGCGAAGTGGTAATGAGCAGGCCAACCGGCCGGTCCGTGTTGCCTCTCAGGTAGGAAAGTGCGGCTGAGCTGCCCGTGGGCAAGATGGTGCCCAGGGCGTAGGAGATCTCACGAGCGTAGACTTTGCCCCGGTTCAGGGCGGCGAGAATGGAACCCAGTACCAGTAACGCTGGGAAAAAAGTGAAGATGGCCGAATAGGCGGACGCTTTGGCGGTCCCGAATGCATCGTGCTCGAAGGCGCGCCAGATCGACAAGCGGAACAGCCGCCAGAAGCGCCCCAGGGCCGGGGCCAACACCAATCCACCAGGAACCGGCTCCGGCGTGGGGCTGCGATCCTGAGCTTGCCCGGTCAGGCGCTGTGGTTCCAGTGCTAAAGACATTGGTTTAAAAAAAACGTCATCCAAGAAAATGAGGGGCAACTCGCGTTGCCCCTGGCTTCGGTTCGTCCCGTCTTACTCCGCGGCGAGTTCTTCGGTCTCGCCTTCGTGCCGCATGAGTTCGAGCGCGCGCTCGGCATCTTCGTAGGCTTGCGAGACTTCCTCCTGCACCTTGCTGGCAGCCTCTTCCATCTCCGGAGAGAGACGCACGTTCCGGTAATATTCCATGCCGGTGCCGGCGGGAATCAAGCGGCCCACGATCACGTTCTCCTTCAAGCCGCGCAGATGATCGACCGCTCCCTGAATCGAAGCTTCGGTCAGCACGCGCGTTGTCTCCTGGAAGGAGGCAGCGGAGATAAACGAATCGGTGGAGAGCGACGCCTTGGTGATCCCGAGCAGCAACGGACGCCCGGTGGCCGGTTTGCCTCCCTGCGCGATGGCTCGCTCGTTCTCCTCGTGAAAGCGGAACTTGTCCACCTGCTGTTCTAGCAGGAACTGGGTGTCGCCCACATCTTCGACCTTCACCCAGCGCATCATCTGCCGGACGATCACTTCGATGTGCTTGTCCGAAATGTTCACACCCTGCAGCCGGTAAACTTCCTGGATTTCATTCACCAGGTAAGCCTGCAACTCTTTCTCGCCGAGCACGGCCAGAATGTCGTGCGGGTTGAGCGGCCCGTCCATCAGCGGTTCACCCGCCCGGACGCGTTCGCCTTCCTGCACGTTGATGTGGACGCCGCGCGGAACGGAATATTCCTTCTCCGTGCCGTTATCGGCGGCCACGTAGATTTTGCGCTGTCCCTTGGCGACCTCGCCGAAGCGCACCACGCCGTCGATTTCGCTGATAACGGCGGTCTCGCGCGGCTTGCGGGCCTCGAACAATTCCACCACGCGCGGCAGACCGCCCGTGATGTCCTTGGTCTTGGTGGTTTCGCGCGGGATCTTAGCCAGCACGTCGCCCGGAAACACCGTGTCTCCATCCTGCACCATGAGGTGAGCGCGCAAAGGCATCAGGTAGCGCTTGCTCGCCTTGCCCTTGACTACGATGGCCGGCTGACGCTTCTCGTCGGGCGAGTCCGCCACCACGTGACGCGACAGGCCGGTGACCTCGTCCACTTCCTCGTGCAGCGTGATCCCTTCCTGCAGGTCCTTGAACTGCGCCGTGCCGCCAATTTCGGTGAGGATGGCAAACGTGTACGGATCCCACTCGACCAGAGCCTGGCCGAGTTGCACCGGCCCGCCTTCAGTGACCTTGACCTTGGCGCCATACACCACCGCATAGCGCTCGCGTTCGCGGCCCTTCTCGTCCACCACCGCGATCGAGCCCTGACGGTTCATGACAACCAAGTCGCCAGTCTTGGACTTCACCGTCTGCAAGTTGATGAAGCGAACCAAGCCGTTGCTCTTGGCATCCAGACGCGACTGTTCCGAAACTCGCGACGCCGTGCCTCCGATGTGGAAGGTGCGCATGGTGAGCTGCGTTCCCGGTTCGCCAATGGACTGCGCCGCGATCACGCCGGTAGCCTCGCCCAGTTCGACCAGGCGCCCGGAAGCCAGATTGCGTCCGTAGCACATGACGCAAACCCCGCGCCTCGACTCGCAGGTGAGCACCGAGCGAATCTTCACCCGCTCGATACCGGCAGCCTGAATCGCGCCCGCCAGATCTTCGGTGATCTCGTGGTTCACGTCGACCACCACTTGGCCTTCGTAGTCCTTGATCCTCTCCAATGACACGCGGCCCACGATGCGGTCGCGCAGCGGCTCGATAATTTCGCCGGCTTCGACGATACCCGAAACGAAAATTCCGTCCACCGTGCCGCAGTCGTATTCGCTGATGATCACGTCCTGCGCGACGTCAACCAGGCGGCGCGTCAGGTAACCTGAGTCGGCGGTTTTCAGAGCCGTATCGGCCAGACCCTTGCGGGCGCCGTGCGTCGAGATGAAGTATTCGAGCACCGTCAACCCCTCACGGAAGTTCGCCGTGATCGGTGTCTCGATAATTTCGCCCGTCGGTTTCGCCATCAGTCCGCGCATCCCCGAGAGCTGACGGATCTGCTGTTTCGATCCGCGGGCGCCGGAATCGGCCATGACGTAAATCGGATTGAGTTCGCCCTGTTTGTCCCGCGCCTGCATCTGGTTGAACATTTCATCGGCAACTTTTTCCGTAATCGCCGACCAGATTTCGATGACCTTGTTGTAGCGTTCGCCGTTGGTGATCGCGCCGTCCAGGTACTGCTGCTGCACGTTGATCACCTGCTTGTCGGCATCCTTCACCAGCGTCTTCTTGTTATCGGGGATGACCATGTCATCGATGCCGATCGAGAGGCCGGCACGCGTGGCGTACTTGAAGCCGAGCGACTTGATCTCGTCGAGCATCTTGACCGTGATTTCCAGGCCGAACCGCAGATAGCAGTAATTGACCAACTGGCCGATGCCCTTCTTCTTGAGCAGTCCGTTGATGTACGGCATGCTCAAGTTGACCCCAGTGACTGCCTTGGGCAAATGGTCGTTCAGAATGGCGCGGCCGACGGTGGTATTCAGAAACTCGCGCTCAAGATGCGTGGACTCCGTATGGGTCACGTCCTGATCGTCGTAAGCTTGCGTCAGGTCGATGACTTCGCCGGTGTAGCGCAGGCGAATCGGGGAAAGCGTTTCCACCTCGCCCATTTCGAGCGCAATCACGACTTCGTCAATGTTGGCGAACGCTCGGCCTTCGCCCTTCGCACCCGGTTTCGCTTTCGTCAGATAGTAGAGACCGAGCACCATGTCCTGCGTGGGCACGGTGATGGGCTGGCCGGATGCCGGCGACAGGATGTTGTGCGAAGACAGCATCAGAACACTGGCTTCCACCTGCGCCTCGGGCGACAGCGGAATGTGCACCGCCATCTGGTCGCCGTCAAAGTCGGCGTTGAACGCCGTGCAGACCAGCGGGTGAATCTTGATCGCTTTGCCTTCCACCAGCACCGGCTCAAAAGCCTGAATGCCCAGGCGATGGAGCGTGGGCGCGCGATTCAGCATCACCGGATGATCCTTGATCACCTCTTCCAGAATGTCCCAGACGATCGGGTCTTGCTGTTCCACCATTTCCTTCGCCTGTTTGATGGTGGTGCAATTTCCCGTCTGCTCCAGCCGGTGGTAGATGAACGGCTTGAACAACTCAAGCGCCATCTTCTTCGGCAATCCGCACTGGTGCAGCTTGAGTTCGGGACCAACCACAATCACCGAACGTCCGGAGTAATCCACCCGCTTGCCGAGCAGGTTCTGGCGGAAGCGTCCCTGCTTGCCCTTCAGCGTGTCGGAGAGCGACTTCAGTGGCCGGTTGTTAGCGCCACGCAGTACGCGCCCGCGGCGTCCGTTGTCAAACAGGGCGTCGACTGCTTCCTGCAACATGCGCTTCTCGTTGCGCACGATGACTTCGGGAGCGTGCAGGTCCATCAGCTTCTTCAGCCGGTTGTTGCGGTTGATGACGCGCCGGTAAAGATCGTTCAGATCGGAAGTGGCGAAACGTCCGCCATCGAGTGGAACCAGCGGCCGCAGCTCGGGTGGAATCACCGGCAACACGTCCAGGATCATCCACTGCGGCTTGTTGCCGCTTTTGCGGAAGGCCTCGACCACTTTGAGACGCTTGGTGTGCTTGAGCTTCTTCTGCAGCGAGGTTTCGTTCTTCATCTTCTCGCGCAGTTCGGCGGCCAGCGAATCTACCTCAATGCGCTTGAGAAGTTCCTTGATCGCTTCCGCACCCATCATGGCTTTGAAGCCGGCGGGGCGATATTGCTGATCGAGTTCGCGGTACTTGGCTTCGTCCTTGATGACCTCCCGCTCTCTTACCGGAGAATCGCCGGGATCGACGACCACATAGGCCTCGAAGTACAGAATCGCTTCCAGATCGCGCAGAGAAATGTCGAGCAGATGCCCGATGCGGCTGGGCAGTCCCTTAAAGAACCACACGTGCGAACAAGGCGAAGCCAGCTCGATGTGTCCCAGGCGCTCGCGGCGGACTTTGGACAGCGTAACTTCCACGCCGCACTTGTCGCAGATCACCCCGCGATGCTTCATGCGCTTGTATTTTCCGCAGAGACATTCCCAGTCGGTGACCGGGCCGAAAATGCGCGCGCAGAACAAGCCATCGCGCTCCGGCTTGAAAGTACGGTAGTTGATGGTTTCCGGCTTGGTCACTTCCCCATGCGACCAGCTCCGGATCTTTTCCGGGGACGCCAGGCTGATCCGGATGGCGTCAAAGTCAGCCACGGGATTTGCCATATCGAACGGGCTCGAACGAAACATGTTCCTCCGCTTCCTTGCTCTCAGCGGCAGTAGCCAGTTGCCAGCGGCCAGTTGCCAGTTTTTATGTTCCGCAGCGACCGAGAGCCTGAGTCCCGCGAAACGTTTTCTTAAATCCTCAAAAACTCTTGTGCGCTGTCAGTGGCTGCGGCCGGGCCAGCCGTTTTTCACTGGCAACTGGCCGCTGGCAACTGGCAACTAGTCTGCTGCTATCGCCACCGGCTTCTTCTCCGTGGCCTTGATCAACTCGACATCCAGGCAAAGCGCCTGCAATTCGCGAATCAGCACGTTGAACGACTCGGGCACGCCCGGCTCCATCGCGGCCTCGCCTTTGACGATGGCCTCGTAGATTTTGGTGCGGCCGTACACATCGTCCGACTTCGCGGTCAGCAATTCTTGCAGGATGAACGCCGCGCCGTACGCTTCCAGCGCCCACACTTCCATTTCTCCGAAGCGCTGGCCTCCGAACTGCGCCTTGCCTCCCAGCGGCTGCTGCGTGATGAGCGAGTACGGCCCGATGGAACGCGCGTGAATCTTGTCGTCCACCAAGTGCGACAGCTTCAACATGTAGATGTAGCCCACTGTGATCGGCAATTCGAACTTCTCGCCCGTCATGCCGTCGCGCAGCGTGGTCTTGCCCGAAGTGGGGAGTCCCGCACTCGTCAGCAACGCCTTGATTTCGCTCTCACGGGCGCCGTCGAATACGGCCGATCCCATGAACACGCCCCTATTAAGGGTCGGCGCCACCGCATCGAGCTCATCCTCACTCATGTCGGCGATGGTCTCGGCCAGCACCGTGTCCTTGAACAATGCTTTGAGATCGCGGCGGATGGCCTCCGCGCGAGTGTTCTGCTTCAGCAACTCCGCGATCTTCAGACCCAGTTCATGACCCGCCCATCCCAGGTGGGTTTCAAGAATCTGTCCCACGTTCATACGGCTGGGCACGCCGAGCGGGTTCAGGACGATCTCGACCGGCGTTCCATCCTCCAGGTACGGCATGTCCTCTTCCGGCAGAATGCGCGCGATCACACCCTTGTTCCCGTGCCGCCCGGCCATCTTGTCGCCGACGCTGAGTTTGCGCTTCATGGCGATATACACCTTCACCAGCTTGATCACGCCCGGCGGCAGCTCATCGCCCTTGGTCAGCTTCTCTTTCTTTTCGTTGAGGATCTTCTTGAGCACGTCGATCTGCCGCGAGGTCATTTCCTCGATCTCGTCGATCTGCTCGTTCACCCGCGGATCTTTGTCGGCGTACTTGATCCGCTTCAGGTTGCGGGTCGAGATGCGCTCGATGGCGTCGCGGTCCAGAATCGTGTCCTTGGTCAGCAACCGCTTGTTGGTGCGCTCGTCGTGCAGATCGGCTTGCACTTCCTTGCCGCCCAGCAGGCCTTCCAAACGCTTCAGGCGCTCATCCGTCAGAATCCGGATCTCGTCCGATAGGTTCTTTTCGAGCTTCGCGATCTGGTTGCTTTCGATCGTCTTGGCGCGCTCGTCCTTCTCCTGGCCTTTGCGCGAGAAGATCTTCACGTCCACCACGATGCCTTCGATTCCAGGCGGGCAGTACAGCGAAGCGTCGCGCACGTCGCCGGCTTTTTCGCCGAAAATCGCGCGCAGCAGTTTCTCTTCCGGCGTCAGTTGCGTCTCACCCTTCGGCGTAACTTTGCCGACAATGATGTCGCCCTGCTTGATGCCGGCGCCGATGCGGATCACGCCCGCTTCGTCCAGGTTTCGCAACGTGGATTCACTCACGTTCGGAATGTCGCGCGTCACTTCCTCGGGCCCCAGCTTCGTGTCGCGCGCTTCAAGTTCGAACTCTTCGATGTGAACCGAGGTGTAGTAATCCTCCTTCACCATTTTTTCCGAAACCAGGATCGCGTCCTCAAAGTTGTAGCCGCGCCATGGCATGAACGCGACCAGCACGTTGCGTCCCAGCGCCAACTCGCCAAAGTCGGTGCACGGACCGTCCGCAATCACTTGCCCCTTCACCACCCGCTGCCCTTTCTTCACGATCGGCTTCTGGTTGATGCAGGTGTTCTGGTTTGAGCGCTTGAATTTCGTGAGCTGGTAAATGTCGCTGCCCACTTCGCGCGAAAGCTGCATGGGATGATGCTCGCCCTCGACCCGAACGATGATGCGTTCGGAATCGACCGAATCGATGATTCCGTTACGGCGCGCCAGCACCACCGCGCCCGAGTCGCGCGCGGTAACGCCTTCCATCCCAGTCCCCACAATCGGGGCCTTGGCCCGCAGTAGTGGCACCGACTGACGCTGCATGTTCGCGCCCATCAGCGCGCGGTTGGCGTCGTCGTGCTCCAGAAACGGCACCAGCGAGGCGGCTACCGAAACCAGTTGCTTCGGGCTGACGTCGACGTAGTCCACTTCGTCGCGGTGCACCAGCACAAAGTTGCCCGCCTTGCGCGCGTTAACCAGCTCGCCGGCGATGCGTCCCTTCTCGTCCAGTTCGATGTTGGCCTGCGCGATGGTGTGCCGGTCCTCTTCCCACGCCGAGAGATAGAACGAAAACGGCTCGACTTCGACTGGCTTCTTGCGCCGTTCTTTCAGATCGGCGTTGACCTTCTCCATTTCGCTCTTCTCGGCGTAGTCGCCGACTTTGTAGCTGCTGTCGCCGGCGTTGACCACGATGACGTAGTCCACCACCCGCGAGTTCTTCACCTTGCGGTACGGCGACTCGATGAAACCGTAGTCGTTGATGCGCGCAAAGCAGCTCAACGACGAGATCAGTCCGATGTTCGGACCTTCCGGCGTTTCAATCGGGCAGATACGTCCGTAGTGCGTCGGGTGCACGTCGCGTACTTCGAATCCCGCGCGTTCGCGCGACAACCCACCCGGCCCCAGGGCCGACAGACGCCGCTTGTGCGTGATTTCCGACAGCGGATTCGTCTGATCCATGAACTGCGAGAGTTGCGACGATCCAAAGAACTCTCGAATCGCGGCCATTACCGGCTTGGCATTGACCAGGTCGTGCGGCATGGCCGTCGACATTTCCTGGTACACGCTCATCTTTTCCTTGATCGCGCGTTCCATGCGCACCAGGCCGATGCGGAACTGGTTTTCCAGCAACTCGCCCACCGCCCGCACCCGGCGATTGCCCAGGTGATCGATGTCGTCCACCGCGCCAATGTTCTTGCGCAGCTTGAGCAGGTATTTGATCGTCGCGTAAAAGTCGTTGGGGTCGAGCGTGCGCTGTTCCAAGCTGGTCGCGTCCTGATTTTCAAACAGCTTGATGTTGAACTTCAACCGGCCCACGCGCGAGAAGTCATACTTGCGCGGATCGAAGAACATGCCCTGAAACAGCGCCGTCGCCGTGTCCAGCGTCGGTGGATCGCCCGGGCGCAGCTTGCGATAAATCTCGATCAGCGCTTCCGATGGACTCGCGATCGAATCGCGGCGCAGCGTCTGGCTGATCACCGTGCCCACGTCGTCGCGCTCCGGGAAGAAAACGCTCAGCTCGACCACGCCCGATTCCAGGATCTTGGCCAGCTTGTCGGCCGTGATTTCCGAGTTGGCCTCGAGCAGCACTTCACCGCTCGTGGTGTCGACGACGTCGCTGGCCGCCCACGCGCCTTCGAGATCGGTCGTGTCCACTTCGATTTCGCCGATCTTCGCCTTCTGAATTTCTTTCAGGATCGCGGTGCTGATCTTCCGGCCGGAGTGCGCCACTTCGTCGCCCGACTTCGACTTGATGCTGTGCGCCAGCTTCATGCCCAGCAGGTTCGTGGGCTTTTCGCTCGCCGGATCCAGCGTCCAGAACAGCTTCTTATCGCGCACAACCAGGCGGTCCGTCGTGTAGAAAGTCTTTAGAATGTCTTCCCCGGAACGCAAGCCCAGCGCGCGCAGGAAAATCGTGCCCAGGAACTTGCGCTTGCGGTCGATGCGCACGTAGAGAACGTTCTTCTGGTCGTATTCGAACTCAACCCACGAACCGCGGTAGGGAATGATCTTTCCCAGGAAGTACGTGCGGTTCGCCGCCGTCTCAAAAAACACGCCCGGCGAACGGTGCAACTGGCTGACGATGACGCGCTCGGTTCCATTGATGATGAACGTGCCGTTCTGCGTCATCAGCGGAACGTCGCCGAAGAAAACTTCCTGCTCCTTGATGTCGCGGATGGAACGCGTGCCCGCCTCATCCTTGTCCCAGATGGTGAGCCGCATCGTGACTTTAAGCGGCGCCGAGTAGGTCATGCCGCGCTCTTCGCATTCCGGCACGTCATACTTCAACTGCAAGCCCACCGGATCGCCGCACTTGTTGCAGAAGTCGGGAGTATTCGCGTTGTAGGTGCCGCACTTGTGGCAGAGAACTTCGCCGGGATGAAACGGGTCGGTGATCACCGTCGATCCGCAATTCTTACAAGTCGTGCGCAAGTGATGCAGACCCTTCAGGTGGCCGCACTTGCATTCCCAGTTGCCAATCGCGAAGTCCACAAACTCAAGCTGCGAAACGTTGCGGAAGTCGGTAATCGGAAACACCGACTGAAACACCGCCTGCAGCCCGCCGTCTTCGCGCTCGCTGGGCAGTTTGTCCATCTGCAGGAAGCGGTCATAGGAGCGCTTCTGAACCTCGATCAGGTTCGGGATCTGGATGGTCGCTGGAATTTTGGCAAAGTCGAACCGCTTGCGGTGTATATTGTGCTTTGTCATGCTCAGGAACTCCTGCTTTCAGGCAGCCCGGGGCTGCGGTACAGCGCGGAATGAGGGCGCAAAAAGTGGCGCCGGAATACTGCTACGAATACCGAGCGGTGTACGCGGGAAAAACACACCGGCCCCCGCGAAGACATGTCTCTCCGCAGGCGCCGTGTGCGACGCTTAATAATGAATAGCTTGTAAAATTCCGCGCCAGTTCAAAGGCCTGTTCCGTCCCGCCGCCCGCGGGACCGGCTGCCATACTTTCATTCCAGCGACCCGGTTCCGTTCCGCTTCCTGGGTATATTTGGAGGACACAGGTCGCCGTCGCCTCGCAGTGAAGCCAGGGTAAGCGGGTTATTTATAAGATATTAACACCACTCCCCAGGATTTGGCTACTGTTCGGTCAAATAATTGCAAGTGGGGCTCTCCAAGAGCTTGCCTCACCCGCAAAACCCGCTGTTCGCCTTCCGTCGTTCGCTTCCGGCTTAAGCCCGAATCCGCTCTTGCGAACCGCGAACGACGAACAGCGACGCAGCGTTACTTGACTTCGACAGTTGCGCCCGCTTCCGTGAACTTCTTCCTGATGGTCTCGGCTTCGTCCTTCGAAACGCCTTCTTTAATGTTCTTCGGAGCGCCATCCACCAGGTCCTTTGCCTCTTTCAAGCCCAGGCTCGTGACTTCGCGTACTGCCTTGATTACGTTGATCTTATTGGCTCCCACTTCCTTGAGAACGACCGTGAATTCGGTCTTTTCTTCAACCGGAGCTGCCGCGCCCGCCGCTGCCCCGCCGGCAACCATCACCGGGGCCGCGGCCGCCGCCGAAACCCCCAGACGCGTTTCCAATTTCTTCACTAGCTCTGCCGCTTCCAGCAACGACAGGCCAACAATCGACTCTTCCAACTGCTGTAGATCCGCCATGTGAATCTCTCCGCCTTATGTAAGATTTGCGATTTCGCTATCGCTTGGCCAGGTTTCCAGTGCGACCAGGTCCTCAATCCCAGCGCCAGACAACGCCCGAATTTCAGACCGCGCCACCCCGAGCTTCGCGATAACTAAATCTTTTTTCGAGCAGCATCGCTGCCCCGAAAATTTTGTAATTTTGCAATCGGGTAATTTAGTAATTTGAAAATCCCGCGACCAAACCACGCTGCGGCTTTCAAATTACAAAATTTCAAAATTACCCAATTACCAAATTGAGGCCTACGCCTCTTTAAACTTTTTCTGCTCCACTCCCTGGTCGATCACCACCGCCAGGTTCCGTCCGACCGCGTTCATCGCCGTAACCAAACGCTGCGCCGGTGCGTTCAACAGGAAAAGCAACTTCGAGTAAAGCTCGCCCTTCGACGGCATGGCCGCCAGCGATTCGATCTCCTTCACGGTAATCGCTCGGCCTTCCACCACCCCCGCCTTGAAACTGAATTGTGGATTGTCCTTGGCGTACTTCGCCAGCGCCTTCGCCAGCGCCACCGGATCGCCTTCGGTGTAGGCGATCGAGGTCACACCCTGAAGGTTCTTCAGCGCTTCCTCGACCTTCGTGCCCTTGCCGGCGCGCTCCGCCAAAGTATTCTTTACTACCCGATACTTTGCCCCGGTAGGACGCAACGCCTTCCGCAATTCGAAGTCCTGCGTCACCGTCAGCTTGGAATACGTCGCCACGATCATGCTGGAAGCGTTCTTGAGTTCGCCGCCAAGTTTTTTAACCTGCTCAATTTTCTTAGATCGAGTAACCGCCATCTTCAATCCCTTTCAGAACTTTTGTAGAGACGGGGCTTGCCCCGTCCAGCCTCACGTAGGAACAGACGCCCTCGTCTGTCCAGCCGGGCGAAGCCCGGCAGTTATGCCTTAGCCGCAACTTCGATCGAAGTCGTATCCAGCGCGATCCCCGGCCCCATGCTCGAACTCAGGTAGCAGGCCTTAATGTACTTGCCCTTGGCCACCGAAGGCTTAGCCCTGATCACACTCGAAATCAGCGTGGTTGCGTTGTCGATCAGCTTGTCGGGCGTGAATGAAATCTTTCCCACCGGCACGTGCACCAACGCCGTCTTATCGGTGCGGAACTCGACCTTGCCGGCCTTGACTTCCTGCACCGCGCGCGCAACATCCATGGTGACCGTGCCCGTTTTCGGATTCGGCATCAGACCCTTCGGCCCAAGAACCTTGCCCAGGCGGCCCACCGATTTCATCATGTCCGGCGTGGCAATCAGCGCGTCGAAGTCGGTCCAGTTTTCTTTTGTAATCTTCTCGACCATATCCTCGCCGCCGACGAAATCCGCCCCCGCCGCCTCGGCCTCGCGAACCTTTTCGCCGCTCGCGATCACCAGAACTTTTTTCGACTTGCCCAGTCCGTGAGGAAGCACGACCGTGCCCCGTACCATCTGGTCGGCATGCTTCGGGTCGACGCCCAGCCGCAGCGTCACCTCGACCGTCTCGTCGAACTTTGCGTATTTCACTTTCTGCAGAAGCGGCACCGCCTCTTGCAGCGTATAAGGCCGCGGCTCAATTGCCTTCCGCGACTTCTCGATATTCTTTCCCGACTTTTTCATTTTCCCCCCAGTCTCCCACCGCCGCTTCGCTCGTCCGAAGAGCCGTGGTGCTTTCGACAAATTTTGCAATCTTGTAATCGGGTAACTTGGTAATTTGAAAAACCAAAACTTCGGAGCTCTTCAATTACACAATTACCAAATTACTCAATTACCCAATGACTTCAATTCCCATCGACCGCGCCGTGCCGCGCACGCTCTTAATGGCCGCATCCACCGAAGCCGCATTCAAATCCGGCATCTTCTGTTTCGCAATGTCCTCGACCTGCTTCAGCGTCACCTTGCCGACCTTATCTTTATTGGGAGTGCCCGATCCCTTGGCGATGCCGGCCGCGCGCTTCAGCAACACCGAAGCCGGTGGCGTCTTGGTGATAAACGTGAACGTGCGGTCGCTGTACACCGTAATCACTACCGGAACAATCAACCCTTCCAGTTCTTTCTGCCCGGTGCGGGCATTGAACTGCTTGCAGAACTCCATGATGTTGACTTGCGCCTGCCCCAGCGCCGGTCCCACCGGAGGCGCCGGCGTCGCCTTGCCCGCCGCAATCTGCAACTTTACCGAACCTGTAACTTTCTTAGCCATGATGCCCTTCCCACCCTACCTTCTTCTGTAGAGACGGGGCTTGCCCCGTCTCCCCGCCGCCAAGTCTAGGATTTTCGGCTCAGCGCTCCGAACCACCTAATCTTGCCACCGCTCGTCTTCGGACGCTCCCAGCGCCAGCATTACGGCTGGCACCAGCTTCTTCTGAACCGGATCTGCGGCCATGCCGAGTCCCTCGATCGTATGTGCACCCATGACCTCCATCTCGCCATCTTCGGCCATGACTACGACGTCGGGAACAGAATACTTGTCGGTCGACACGTAGACAGTTGCCATATCCCTTTCCAGCAACCGTCCCTCGATCGTGCGAAAGCTCATCTTTCGAGAGGGCGCAACGCCAAGCCGTTGAAGTCTCGCCCGCGAAATCCAACTGAATGCCGCACCTGTATCGACGAATGCGTCCAACTCTTCCACTCCGCCAGGCTGCGCTGGATTCCACACTCGCAGCTTTACACTAAACGTGCCCATGCCTCACCTGTTGACCGCTACGCCACTTTCTCCACCTGCCCGAATTCCAATTCCACCGGAGTCGACCGGCCAAAAATCGTCACCATCACTTTCAAAGTCTCGCGATCTTCGTTCACGTCGTCGACCACGCCCGTAAAGGTCGCGAACGGGCCCTCGCCGATGCGCACCGTCTCGCCTTTTTCGAATTTGACCTTGAGCTTCGGCTTCTCCCGGCTGTCGGCCACTTTATAAACAATGTGATTGACTTCCTCTTCCGACAGCGGAGTCGGCTGCTGCCCCGTGCCCACAAATCCCGTAACCCGCGGCGTCGACTTCACCACGTGCCACACGTGATCGTCCATGTCCATTTCAACCAGCACGTAGCCGGGATAGAACATGCGCTCCGACGTGTACTTCTTGCCCCCGCGGACTTCGGTGACCGACTCGGTCGGAATCAGCACTCTGCCGATCCTCTCCTGCAACCCGAAAGCCTGCACCCGCGATTCGAGCGACTCCCTCACCTTGCGCTCGAACCCCGAATAGGCGTGGATGATGTACCACTTCATATTCGGATTGCGCACCGGTTCGCCCGGAACTGCTTCCGCAGGCGGCGGCGCCTGCTGGCCGGCATCTTCTGAGCCAATGCCAACCACAGCGCTTTCGTCCTTCTCTTTATTCGAATCCGTATCCGGCATTCAATCGCTTCTTTCGCTCGCTGCCTAACGGCGCGAGAAATAATGCAGCATCCGCTCCAGGCTGTTGCTGATCGCCAGATCTGTCAGGAAAAAAAACAACCCAAACAGAAACACGGTGATAATGACGACCGTCGTCGTTGCCTGGACTACCTTGAACGTAGGAGACGTGACTTTCGCCATCTCCGTCCGCACGTCGCGGTAAAAAGCCCTGATCCGCTCCGGCCAGGACCTCAGCGTGGTTACAATCGCGTTCTCTTCTACCGCTGTCGCCATACTTCCCGCTTTCCTCGACTGCTCCCTCTCGGGTCTGAACTCTGGCAGGGGCGGAGGGATTCGAACCCCCAAGTCCGGTTTTGGAGACCGGCAGTTTAGCCGTTGAGCTTACGCCCCTAGAAAAATTGGTAATTGGGTAATTTGTAATTGGTAATTTGAAAACCTCGGCAGCTTGGGATTTTCAATTACAAATTACCAATCACAAATTACAAATTTCACTTCACTTCTTTGTGCAGCGTGTGCTTGCGGCACCGGCTGCAGAACTTCTTCAGTTCCAAGCGGTCCGGAGTCGTTTTGCGGTTCTTGGTCGTCGAATAGTTCCGCTCTTTGCAATCGCCACACTGCAACGTAATAATCTCTCGGGGCATTTCAACAGCTCCTGGCTGCTAGCTCTTAGCTTCTAGTTCAAAACCAAACCGCTCTCGATGCTTTTACTTCTGCAATCTGACCTCTTACCTCTGCCCTGCCTTACTGAATAATCTCCGCGATCGTGCCCGCTCCCACCGTGTGCCCGCCTTCGCGAATCGCGAACCGCAATCCCTTCTCCATCGCCACCGGCGTGATCAGTTCGATCACCAGGCTCACGTTGTCTCCCGGCATCACCATCTCCGTCCCCGCCGGCAGCTCCGCGATCCCGGTCACGTCCGTCGTCCGCAAATAAAACTGCGGACGATAGCCCTTGAAGAACGGCGTGTGCCGCCCGCCTTCTTCCTTCGTGAGGATATACACCTCAGCTTTGAACTTAGTATGTGGAGTAATCGACCCCGGCTTCGCCAGCACCATCCCGCGCTCCACTTCGTCCTTGCCAATGCCGCGCAACAGCAGCCCGGCGT
>Ga0326728_10005976_pt1 | contig 33405 bp, 31 predicted proteins | sample MB3enrmetagenome_FD_207602 | JGI IMG/M metagenome (GOLD analysis project Ga0326728, IMG submission 207602) | Lab enriched peat soil microbial communities from McLean, Ithaca, NY, United States - MB31MN | ecosystem: Environmental > Terrestrial > Soil > Wetlands > Peat | place: USA: New York... | reverse complement strand
CAGCAATAAATCCACTGTTTTGGAATTGCCTCTGGCGAAAACTGGTCGCATATTGCCCGCCAGTATAACGCGACCACTCAACATGTCGAATTATTTATGCGCGGATGTATAGCGATAATGCCTATTGTGACTGACCCCTCGGTAAAGGTTCTCGACGTAGGGTTATGAATGCCTAACTTGTAATTTAAAGCGTAAGTGTAACCTGTAATCTTTGGAGAGTCCTTTAATTCAATCCCGTTGAGGTACAACTCAAGACGCTGGGCTGCTTGCTCAATCCGCTTCTCAGGATGGTCAATAATCCAACTAGTCCTTTTAGTAAGTTCATCCTTCAACGCTGCAATCTTTCCCGAGTACACGATGTGAGCATAGTGTTTTAAATCAAATGGAATATCATCTGCATTCTGCGTCAATAAAATGACCTGTTTTCCAAGCGCATGAGCATAACCGACTTCATAGAAGACATTTGGATTGCGACCCGTCATGTCTGCCACAATTATATCCGCTTTGGCGATTTGATTATAGATTCGCGCAAGCATTGTTTCCTTTTGAAAAATCTGTTCGTCAAGTCGTTCACAATATGCCCCCGCATCCGTACACGCTGGCTTAATGCCGAGTTTATAAACATCCTCGAATGCCTCGTCAAAAGGCATTAAAACAAAAACAAACGGCTTTGGTGCTGTGTCTGCCATAAAATTATTCAACACCCTTTCGCTTAATAAGCCAACTTCTTTTTTTAATTCGGAATCCGCCCTTTTTGGGTTCCATCCCAAGCTCGAAAAAAGGTGCATTTTAAGTCTTGTAATCCCCTGACGGACAACCCATATTCGGCTGTCAGATGAGCTTAAAACATGTAATGCTTTTAGAGGTAGCGGGAAGCAATGCCTTAACGCTGTGGCTTGGACTAATTCTCATTCTCCTTTCCATCGGCATTTTGTTTTGGTGGCTGGCTACTGGCAAACGTAAAGGGGTCAAGCCCGCATAACCGCATATTCTATTTTTCCCGCAACGCGCAGCAGGTTCGCCAAAGGAACCTGAACGGGTCATGAACGTGAACGGGTCAGTTTCGGGTCGTGATCTAATACTTTGTTGCCGGAGTCCGCAGCCGCTTACTTTTCGCCGCTTTTATACGACCCGAACCACCAAACAGCAGCCCCGACGACGTACCACACAATGCACTCAGGAGCGAGCAGCACTGCAATGCCGTCTCGCCAAGCGTAATAGATGGGCGGACACAGGCCGATTATCAGGGCATACCGCCTGTTTTTGTTGAGTTTCATAATTACCACACCATAGGGAAACATGATGTTTGCCAAAACTGAAGAACTTTGGCAACCTTGCCCCAATCAGGTCGAAACCTGATTAAGCATAAAATTTGTCGCTCAGACTGTCACCGCAAGGCCAGCACCTTAACGGGTTTCGAGTCTGGGCGATTTTTTATGAGCTTAGAATCCGATTTAGAAAAACTCACGTTTCGCGCCAGAATACTGACGTTGGACGGCCAAGAGCTTGCCATTGGGACAATAATGCCTCCAATTCCTGATACTCCCGGTCAGTTTTGGCCAGACGCCGAATCTTCGCCTCTTTTGGACTCCCACAATCCCAAGACGCGAGAAGTTGCAGCAGTGACAACGACACATCAATATCGTATCCGAGGCTGGTCACGGTGCGAGGATAAGCCGGAGTTGCCTTGCCACTATGAATTTGTTGATGGGGTTGAGACATAATCACTAACCTTTTTCACTGCGAAATTACCTTTACCTGATATTCGCTGACGACTTGGAATAATTCTTTAACAGACCAATCGTGATCTGTCAAGCCCGCACCAACCGCCGGAGTGCATCCCAAGGTGGTATGCCGTTTTACAAAGTTGTGCGCGGCAACGAAAATCGCCACCGCATGACGGTGATTTTCCAGCTTGCGCGACCAGCCCAAGCAAAGGTGCGTAAAACGCCAGTTGCTAGTTGCGCTCTGCGGGGTGTTACAAGCACCCCGCAGAGCCTTGGTTAATCTTTAATACTTTTGTGCGGTTTTTTCCACCAATCTTTGAATGAAGGCCCCGACGTGGATGTATGCGCTTTGCGCCTGCTTTTCATCGTATTCCCCTCTGAAATGCGAAACCGGATTGCGCCAGAGATGTTGAAACGCTTTTACAGGCAGGACAAGGCCGCTGTAAAATGTCCGCCTCTTTTCTTTGGCGTCGCTTTTCCCCCTCAACGCCTCCAGCTTAACATCAAGCTCCCGCAATACGTCTCCCCACGTTGCGTATGTAATCGGTTTGTTTTTGGGGAGCTTCACTCGCAAGTCTTTTGCAATGCGGCGCAGGCCAAATTCCGCTACGCGCATCAAATGAAACACGGCAGCAGTGTTTAGATCAGCCAGCAGGCAATCTCCGGCGCTGTTGATGTCATTTTTGGCCGGAGAAAACGCACTCAAACAACAAGCCCCATAAAACGCCTGCTTGTGTTCCAGAACAAACTGGTGCTTGTCGGCGGGGATAAACACAAGCCATCGGCTCCCTAATTCTTCGATAATGTTATGCCAAAGACCCTCAAATTCCGCAGCCACAACTTGCGTTGTACATCCCTGCGAGATTTGAGACCGAAACGCCCGCAACCGCGCCTTGCCAACCACTAGCTGCATTTTGTCACAAAACCCTTCCGTTCTTTCGAGGGTATCCTGTATGTCTTTCCCGATTGCGCTGGTGACCACTGCGTTTGGAATACGCAACGCAAACGCCGCCGCCATCAGTGCAGTAGCCATTGCAGGCCCGTCATTTGCCAAGATGAGTGTCATATCCCACAAGTTTATGGCCTTTCGCCCCTCGAAAACCATCTTGATTTCAGCCCCTGTCAACCCCCTTGTTTTGTATTTAATCATAGTTTTTCAAAATGTGTAAACCGTTTAGCGTGAACAGAATAAGCCTTAAAAAAGACCTCACAAAGCGGGGCAGTGATGTTTGGCAGGAAAGAAGATTAAAACACCCCTTGGAACCCGAAAAACACCATCAGCAGCAACAATCCGTTAGATCACGACCCAGTTTCGAGCATTGCCTTATTATTGATTGACAGATTGCCTTTTCCGGCACAAATTCGGCCGGACGGCCATAAACTTTCCCGGTCAGGCTGGCTCCCTGGGCTTTCCGAAACTTCCATGAAGCAGGCGATAGGGCTGTCAATCGGGCATGATGGTTTCAATCACTTGCCGCCCGTGCTTTCGATAGATCCGGAAATCCTTGTCCAGAGTGAATACGGGGGCATTTTGGTGCAACTCTGACATTCGAACCAGGCACGCATCAGCGAAGGAAATCGGCACATTGCGGTAGGCTCGCATCAACTGCATGACCGCCGGGCGTTGCAGGGCGAATTGAAATGGCGTCTTAAGCCAGCCCCTTTCCATGAAGCGGTCCACTTGCTCAACGGCTTTTGGAGCGAATCCGAGCAGGAAAAGCGCTTCGGTCAATACCGCCTCACAAGTGAGAAAATCCGGCTTGAGTTCTTTGAAACGCTCGACGGCCCATTGATGATGTTCTTCATCCGACTCAAGAAATGCGACGAGCGGTCCTGTGTCCAAAATCGTTTCCTCAGTCACGCCCAAATCCTTTCATATATTTTGGATGGGTTGCCAAATCGCGGCGGCCGCTCTTGATGATTCCGCACGCCTCCTTCATCACGTCGTAAGCGGAAAGCCTGCCCTGTTTCTTTTGCTCCTGAAGATTCGAGGCAATCGCTTCCCGAACCACTGTTGATTTCGGGACTTTTCGTTTTTCCGCCACCGCCTCGAGTTCCGCATCCAGTTTCTCGGGAATCCTGCAAGTGATCGTTGTCATGTCCTCAATGTAATACAAAAACAGGCAAAAAGTCAATACCCCGCAATGGGGAACTTTCCCAATTTCAGCGGTTTTGTAAATACTAATTTAAATCGTCTTTTGCAAATACCTTGCTGGCAACAAGTTGTGACTTTGCAAAATGCCGAAATTTTCACTGTTTTTTTTGGGCGGGTTTTCTTGGGAATTCCAAAGATGGACTTCGGGCTTTTTCCGGCCCTTCAAAATGAAAGGCAAAACCCGCGAAGAATTTTGTCCCACACCCGTCAGACCTCTATTCCACTGCAAACAACGAAGAACCCGCTCCTTCCTCGCCGCGCGCCGCGGACTCCCCGATGACGCGGAGGATTTCTTCGTGCAGAAAAGGTTTGTTGATGCAGGCGTAAATCAGTCCTTCGGCCTGGGCCGCCGCCGCCGCTTCCCTGGAAAGGAACCCGGAGACGATCACGAAGCGCAGGAAGGGGTCCAACTTGTGCAAACGCCTGGCCAATTCCAGTCCGTTCATATCCGGCAGGGTGACATCCAGGAACACGAGTTGGAACCGGTGCGCCTTCATCAAGTCCAGGGCCGCCTGGGCGGTCTGGGCTTTTTGACAAGGCAGCCCTTTGGAGGTCAAAAGATACTCCAAGGCCCAGCACGCGCCCGGCTCGTCATCCACAATGAGGTACTCACGGTTCATCGCTCTGGTTCAGGGATCAATCCCGGACTCAGGCCCAATCGCACCGTGAAGACGCTTCCTTGTCCCGGCGCGCTGTACACCTCAATGGTGCCGGCGTGCTGTTTGACAATGGCATAGCAAAGCGGCAGGCCCAAGCCGGTGCCTCTTCTGCCGTCGGACTTCGAGTAGAACGGATCGAAGATGTTGTCCAGGTCCGCCACAGCGATGCCGTGCCCGGTGTCGGCCACCCGGATGCTGACCTGGTGGAGGGCCGTCTCGACGACCACGCTGAGCTGGCCCCCGGTGGGCATGGCGCGGATGGCGTTCAAGAACAGGTTCATGAACACCTGTTGGAGCAGGTGAGCGTCCCCACGCACGAACGCGGGCGTATCGGGCAGTTGCGCCGTTACGTTTACATTTTGAATCTTGGCCTGGTCGGCCACCAACGCCAGCGTTTCTTTCAGCACGGTCAGCAGGTCCAACTTGACCCGGTCACCCCGCTCGGACGGCCGCGTGAATTTCAAGAGGTGATCGATGATGCCTGAGGCCCGTTGCATTCCCTGTTGCACCTTTTGGGCGCACTCGCGGCGAAACTCCGGCGTGATTTCCTCCTCCATCAGAAACTGGGCGGCAGAGGAACAGATCGCCAGGGGATTGCGCAACTCATGGGCAATGCCCCCGGCCATCACCCCCAGGGCGGCCAGCTTTTGGGCCTGCAGCAATTGCGCTTCGAGTTTGAAGCTTTCGGTCAGGTTCCGCCCGACCGCCACAATGCCGATGGGTTCACCCTGATCGTCCATCATTGGCGAACAAAACCAGGAAACGGGAACCTCTTTGGCGCTTTTCGTGACCAAATTCCATTCCGGCCGTTGCGGGGTTTTCCCCGCGTTCGGTTCGGAAAACAACCGCCGCACGCCGGCCTGATGTTCCGGAGCGCAAAACTCCCAAAAGTACTTCCCTTCCACTTCCTGCAGGGTGTAGCCCGAAATCTGCTCGGCGGATTGGTTCCAACTGAGAATCCGGCCCTCGGTGTCAGTCGAAAGAATAATTTCGCTGGCGCTCTCCACCACGGTCCTCAGGTGGCGCTCCATCCGCCGGATGTCCTCGCTCAAACGCTCCCGTTCCGTCACGTCCTCCATCACCAGGATGGCAAACTCCACATTGTCCCGGTCCGGCAAGGGGAGGACCCGGTAGTAGTAAACCCGCATCAGTCCGCCTGGCGCGCGGTAGGTGATTCTTTCGCCGGTGGTTGGCTTGCGGGTGTCAAAAACGCTTTGAATGCGCCGAACAATCTCCGTGTGATCCAAAATCGCGGGCGGAAAGACTTCCGGCAATCGCCGATCCAGAGTCTCTTCCCTGGTGCGCCGGCTCCTTTCCAGGAAATTGCGGTTCGCCAAGGTGATCCGCAAATCCCGGCCGACCAGCAACACCGACGAAGGAATCGCATTCAACAGCATCTCGTAAAGGTTGTCATCCCTCTTGGCATCCGCATGGTCTCCGCTCATGGTTCTACTCCTCCACTATGGCCCCTTCCGACGCCGACGCCGCTTCCACGACCGGACAGAAACTGTAGGGGGGCCAGGGACCAGACACTTCGAAGGCCAGGCCGCCAGGATTTTGTTCCGCGTTCGCGCGCTCAATCCGGCCGCGAAAATCCGCCACCGCCGCCGAGGGCAACAGCAACGCCCAATTCAGCACCAACTCCCGCGCCGATTCCGGGGTTTCGTGCGCCAGAACCCTGCGCGGGACAATTTCAGAAGCCAGGGAATTCAACTGGTTCAAGAGGTCGCCGCACGCCTCCGCGAGCCGGTCGTCCAACGCCTGTCTGGCCTGAATCCGCAGGCTTTGTTCTTGCAGGTAGGTCACACCTGGCGACGAACCTGACGGGCATGGCTCCTCTGACCGCCGGCGAGCCACCCACTCCGCCTCCGCGCGCGCCTGGTCCAGGAAGCCCTTGACCGCCCATTCTTCCTGGCCGCCCACCCGCTCCAGAAACCGGGCAATGGCGGCTTCATGTTTCCGCATAAAAGTTTCCAGACTTGCCGTCGAGGAAAAGAGCGTCCCGAACCGCGCCGGCAACACCGGTCCCAGGCACATCACCTGCTCCAGCACCGCCTCGTGCCGGCAGGCGCGCGGGGCCAGCCAGGCCAGGTCTTGCAGATTTTTTTCACCCGTTGGTCCGCAGAATTCAGACCGCGAAACCCGGCTCAAGACCGCTGCCACTCTCCCGTTGCGCCGGAAAAATGAAGGGTGCGGTTCATCAATCCCGTCACTGAGAAGGCTTGCGAAAACCCCGGCTTCAGTCACCGCCGCGCCCCCGGCTTCCGGCACGGGGCCAGCCTGCGTGAAGCCGTAAACGTACAACACATTGATGGAATCTCCGTTCATGGCTTGGGAGAAACTTCCGCCAGCGCGGCCGCAAGGTCATCGGGCTCGATCTGCGCCTTCGCCTGAGGTGCCGGGGGCGGTTTGCCGGTGTCCGAGTCGCCGGCCAGCGCCACCGCGCGGCGCACCGCCCGGAGCGCGGCGAGGTTGCAGACCGACGCGATTTGCGCCCCGCTGAAGCCCCCGCTCTTGGCCGCCAGGCCGCTGAGTTTGAGGTTTGGCGCCACCGGCTTGCCGCGCAGATGGACTTCAAATATCTCGCGGCGCTCCGGTTCGTCTGGCAGCGGGATTTCCACCACTTCGTCAAAACGGCTGGGCCGGAGCACCGCCGGATCCAGCCGGTCCAGCCGGTTGGTGGCCCCCAGCACCAAAACGCCTTTGAGTTCTTCGATGCCGTCCAACTCCGCCAGAAACTGGCTCAACACCCGGTCGGTGACCGGCGTGTCCGAAACCGCGCCGCCACGCGCCGGCATCAAAGCGTCCAGTTCGTCAAAGAAGATGATGCACGGCGCGGCCTGCCGGGCCTTGCGAAACACGTCGCGCACTTGCCGCTCCGATTCGCCGACATATTTGGACAGCAGCGCCGGGCCTTTGACCGAAATGAAATTGACCTGGCTTTCGTTGGCGATGGCTTTGGCCAAAAGCGTCTTGCCGCAGCCGGGCGGGCCGGAGAGCAGGATGCCCTTGGGCGGGCGGACTCCCGCTTGTTCAAACAGGGGCGCGTAACGCAACGGCCACTCCACGGCTTCCACCAGCCTTTGTTTCAGCCGGGCCAGCCCGCCGACGTCGCTCCACCGCACATTGGGCACTTCGACAAACACCTCCCGGATGGCCGACGGTTCGACCTCCCGCAGGGCGGTCAGGAAATGGTCCATGCGCACTTCCAGCCTGGCCAGACGCTCGTATGGAATTTTGGCCAGGGAAAAATCCAGGTCGGCCAGAATGTCCCGCAGGCAAATCATGGCCGCCTCCCGGCAGAGCGCCTCCAGGTCCGCCCCGACAAAACCATGCGTGATCTCCGCCAGGCGGCTCATATCCACATCCGGCTTCAAAGGCATGCCGCGGCTGTGGATCTCCAGGATGTCCAGCCGCCCGTGGCGATCCGGAATCGGAATCGCAATTTCCCGGTCAAACCGGCCGGGACGCCGCAAGGCCGGATCCAACGCGTTTGGAATGTTCGTGGCGCCGATCACAATGACATTGTGCCGCTTGTTCAGCCCGTCCATCAGCGCCAGAAGTTGGGCGACTACCCGTTTTTCCACCTCGCCCGCCACCTGCTCGCGCCGCGGCGCAATGGCGTCTATCTCATCCAGAAAAATGATGCTTGGTCCCTGGCGCGTCGCCTCCTCGAAGACCTTCCGCAAGTGCGCCTCGCTCTCGCCGTAGAATTTGTGGATGATCTCCGGCCCGCTGACGGCAAAGAATTGGGCTTCTGTTTCATGCGCGATGGCCCGCGCGATGAGCGTCTTGCCGCAGCCGGGCGGGCCGTGCAAGAGCACGCCTTTGGGCGCGTCTATGCCCAGGCGCTCGAATACTTCCGGATAACGCAACGGCAGTTCAATCATTTCCCGGATGCGGTGCATTTGGGGCTTGAGGCCGCCGATGTCTTCATACGGCACAGCCATCCGGGCGTGCTCCTTGACCTCCGCTTTGCCGACCACCAGTTCGCTCGTCGGATTAATCAGCACCGGCCCGCGGGGCAGCGTGTTTTCCACCTTGAAATCAGCGGACCGGCTGCCAAATAACGCGGCCCGAATCCGGTCCCCTGCCTGGACCGGCAAGCCGTCCAACAGGCTGCCGATGTATTGGAGGTCGCGGCCGTCGGGCGCAATCGTCAGCGGCGCCAGCCTGATCCGCTGGGCCGGGCGCACGGCGATCTTCCGCACCTGGACAAACTCGTCGAGCGCGGCCCCGGCGTTCTCGCGGGTCAGGCCGTCGAGTTGCACGCGCGATTGGCCCCGGAGTTCCCTGTAGGCCGGCATCACTTTGCAGACCGTGGCGCGCTTGCCGGCGACTTCGACGGTGTCCCCAATGGCGACGTGGAGCCGCTCCAGGTCTTCCGGCCCGATGCGCGCCAAAGCCCGGCCGACGTCCTTGCCGATGGCCTCCGTCACTTTGAGTTTGAGTTGCACAGATTCGGTTTTGTCCACAGGTCAGCCTCCCGTCATTTGACGCACCTGATTTCCAGCACCCCATTGTTGCAGGACAGGCGCATTTTTCCTTTGGGATAACTGCCGGGCAACAGCACCTCTTTGCGGTATTTTTTATCGCTTTTGGCCGCCGTAATCGTCAGCACGTCGTCCTTGACCTCGATCTTCACGTCCGCGGCGCTGATCCCCGGCATCTCGGCCACAATCAGGAGGTGCTCTTTCTCCTCAAACAGGTCCACGACCGGTTCCCGGATTTCCTCCACCACCGCCTGGCCGGTTGTTTTGTCGGTGCGGATGTTGCCGAACGGCTCGACGCGGGCCGCCTGGTCGCCCAAGCCGACCTTGACCGTAAATCCGTAGATGCCTTTAAGTTCCTTGCCGGCGCCGTGAATCTCGCCGGTGCGCCGCAGTTCGGCGCCCGTTTCCGCCAGCTCGTTGAGCTTCTCCACCAAGCCAGTCAGTCCTGAAAGGATGCCTCCAACACTGCCGGCGGCTTCGCCTCGGCGTTCATTTTTATCCGGGGTCTTTTTCTTCATAATGTTTCCTCATTGGGGCTGATCCCATAGTGTTTGATCTTCGACTGAATCGTTTTGTAGTCCACTTGGAGCAGGCGGGCGGCCTTGGCTTTGTTGCCGCCGGTTTGACGCAATGTCTGTAACAAGACCTCGCGCTCCACGACGGTCTTGCTTTGCGCCACGATTTCCTTGAGCGAAAGCTCGGTGGCAGACGAGGCTTGCGCCTTGACGGGTGACGCCACACGTCGCGAAGCCTCACTGTTCTCCTGGAGAATATCCAGATGCTGTTCGGTCACCACGTCGCTGGCCAGGAGCACGGCCCGCCGGATGGTCGAGCGCAGTTGCCGGACATTCCCCGGCCACGGGCAATCCAGCAGCGCCTGGATGGCCGGCTCGGAAAATCCTTGCACCGTTTTTTTCAATTCCTGGTTGGTCAAATCCAGGAACCGCTTCGCCAGGTAGAGCAGGTCCCCCTTGCGCTGGCGCAGCGGCGGAATCCGGAGCGTGAACTCGTTCAACCGATAGAACAAGTCCGCCCGGAGCCGCCCCGCCGTGACGGCCGCATCCAAATCCTGGTTGCCCGCCGCCAGCACCCGCACGTCAATTTTGATCGGCTGCGTGCCGCCGACCCGGCAAAAGGACTTTTCTTGCAGCGCCCGCAGCACTTTCGCCTGGGCGTTGAGCGGCATGTTCAAAATCTCATCCAGGAAAAGCGTGCCCCCGTTGGCCTGTTCGAATCGGCCCGGCTTGCGACCGACCGCGCCGGTAAAGGCCCCCTTTTCGTGCCCGAACAATTCCGCCTCAAAAAGCGTCTCTGGAATCGCGCCCAAATCCACCGGCACAAAGGGGCCTGTGGCGCGCGGGCCGCTCCTGTGAATCGCTTGCGCCACGACTTCTTTGCCGGAGCCGGTTTCCCCAATGATGATGACGCTGAAGTTGGATTTGGCGACGCGGTTCAGGTCCCCAATCAGCCGTCCGATGGCCTCGCTGGGACCCATGATCTCGGTGAGATCATGGCTGGCGCCGGGCGGGAGGGCCAGTCGCTTGATCTTCAGGCTCAGTTGCCGTTGGGCCAATGCGCGGCGGACCACCCGCACCAACTCCTGATGGTCGTAAGGTTTGGCCAGATAATCGAAAGCGGCCGCCCGCATCGCCTCCACTGCCCCGTGGACTTCCGCGTGGGCGGTCAGAATCACCACCGGCAGATCCTCATCCAGGGCTTTGGCCTGCCGCAGGATTTCCAGCCCGTCCACATCCGGCAACCTCAGATCCACAATCATCGTGTCCGGCGACGCGGTGCGAAGTTGTTGCAGGGCCGTCTTTCCGTCCTGCGCCACGAGTGGGACAAAGCCCTCTTGCTCCAACAAGTGGGAGATCAACTTGCAGATCGCCTCCTCGTCGTCCACAATCAGAACCTGGCTTTTCCTCTTGGTCATGGGCATGGGTGTCCCCCTGGGGCTGGCGGATAAAGCGGATGCGTGACTTGGATATCCCGATTCAGCCAGCGTTCCAGGGAGTGTAACATTCCCAAAAACAACAGGCCGATTTCACCCCGGCACAGTGTGTGGTTGATCCGTTCCGCGATGGCTTGGTCGCGGCGTCTGAGCAAGGAACGGCTGTTCTCCTGACGGCGGGCCTCCCGGCGGGCAGCCGTCGCCGGGTCGTTGATCGCCAGCGTTTGTTTGATCAGATTATACTCCTGCACCAGCAGGTCGGCCGATTCGGTCCCCATCAAGGTGGCGCCGCGGTCCTTCAACCGCAGCAGCAGTTGGTGGTTGCGGCTGCCGGCCTTGGCCAGTTCCGAGACAATCTCCAGTTCCCGCCCGCACACCGGCAACCCATCCTGGTAGAGGCGCACTTTCTCGTAGGGCAGCGACCAGCGGTCAATCGCCTGCTCAATTTGCGTCCAGATGCCGCCAATCAAGCTCACGTTGCGCTCCCACCCTTTGGCCCCCAGCTTCCGCACGGTCATCGCCTCGATGGTTGGACTCAGGCTGCCCATCTCCGCCTGGCTGTGAATCACTGGAATGTGAAACAAACGCCGCCCTGACACGTTCGAATCCACGAATCCAGTTGAACGCGCTGAAGTCATCCCCGCCACACTATAATTGCTAGTTCGCACTTCAATTCCCCTGACTAAAATGCAAGTTAGAGTAATTCCGTGGTTAACGCAATGGAAATCAGAAAATTTATCGCGGGGCAGTAGAGACTTCCCAAGAAGTCACTGAATGACACTAAGAGTATGCATTGACTGTCAGTAGAGATTTCCAGGGCAGTTACTGAATGACACCAGAAGTCTGCATTGGCTGTTTGTAACTTTGACCATCGGAGGTGTTGGAGTTATCGGACATTACAGGGAAAAGCATCCAAGGAGCAAACCAGCGAAACGCCAAAACCCTATCGAACCCGCGGACGGAAGAGAACGTCAACGACGTTGCGGACGTATTGCTCGGCGGTGATGCCTTCGCATGCCTCGGCGGGAAAAAGGACCAAAGATCGAAAATGGGAAGCCATTTGCTCGAATAAATCCAGCCGGGCCTGTGAATCCAACTGGTCGCGGCGCAGCAATGCCTGCAAAGCCAGTCCGGCTTCGCGCGGCGACACACGCTGCCGCAGCCGCGCTTCCAAATGGGGATAGTCACGCAGGGAATTGTACTTGCCGGCCATGAGTTGATCAACGTCTGGTTCGGGCAGTTTAAGGTGCCGGACGACGATGGTGTTGGCAACGAGGTCGCCCAGGCGTTGGGCGCGGGGATTGAGCAGGGAGACCACGCCGCCCGCCAGGTAGAACGCCGGCAGTGAGTCAACAAAACGAAGCAGATTGCGCAGGGCAACCTGGCTGAATTGCAAGTGCAGCCCCTGCGCATCCATGACGCGCAATCTCAGCAGGCGCTTGCCCACGGTCTGGCCGCGCCACAACCATTCGCAAACAATTCCATAACCGACCTGCACCACAAAATAACCAACAATGACCAGGGCGCGACCTAGGTCGCTGCTGACAAGGCCGGCCAGCCCGAGGAACGCGCTGACGATGATGATCAGCCCCATGATGCAGCCTAAATCAATGACCCAGGCCAGGCAGCGGGTGACAGGGCAGGCCAGTGGCAGGGAAAATGCAATCCCTTCGGGCGTGCGAATGACCAGGGTGCTGACGCGGGAAGAGGTCATCGGAGTCAGCCGGCCTCCGTGGTTTCGGGAGCGGCTGACGCGCCGGATTTTCCGAGCAGCAGTGACAGCAACGCCAGTTCGATCAGCCCAAATATAATCTTGAAAGAATAGGGAATGACCGGTTCATGGTATTGGGAAAGGAAGCTTTCGACCAGTCCCGCCCAAATCAACAAAACAGCCACGCCGAAAATCAAGGTTACCAAGTCGCCCGACACCGCACGCAAACGGGTTTTGAGCGAGGCGCGCGTGCCCCAGCCGATCAGTGCGCGGCCCAGGATCAATCCGCCCTGACCCGCGATCAATATGGCCGGAATTTCGAATGAGCCGTGCGGCAGAAGCCAGCCGGCCAGAAACCGGGTCTGACCCGCGAGAATGTAATCGACCGCCACTGCGCCGAGGATGACGCCGTTGTAAAAGAGGAGCAGGATCGTGCCCACTCCCCAAGTGGCGCCGAGGGCCAGGGCAAAGACGGAGACTTGCGTATTGTGCGTCATCAGGGAGGCCGAGAAGCTGCCCCGTTCCCCGGCCAGGCGGTCGAGCGTGGATTGTTCCTCGCGCGCCACGCGTTCGGAGGGGTTGCCCTGCAAATGTCCGAAGGGCATGATCACTGCCTTGGCGTCCGGATCAAGCGCCAGAGCCAATCCTCCAAACAGGCAGCCGGCCAGCGTTACGGCCACGGCAAGCCAGAAGGCCCGGACGTGGCGGCGAAACGTTTGCGGAAAGGTGTGGAGGAACCAGTGCAACAGGTCCAACCGGCGGCCCTTTGCCCGCGATTCATGAATCTCACCGTAGGCCCTGGCGACGAGCGATTCCAAATAGCGCCGCGTCTCCGGCTCGGAGGCGAAGGTGACAATTCTTCCCAAATCAGCCGAGGCGCGTTCATAGAGGTAATGGAAGTGTTTGAGTTGGCCCAGGTCCATGCGCCAATTCGGTTCGTCCTCCAGTTTGCCCAGGATCTGTTCCAATTCCCCCCAGGCGGGACGCTCGGTTTCGAGGAATTTATGCAAATCAATGATCACAGCGCCTGCCTTTGTTTGACACTCAAGTATTGCGTGATGAGTTGCGCGCCCAGGCGTTCATTCCCGATGAGGGAAAAGCGCACGCCGCGGCGTTGCAGTTTTTTCTCCAATTCGCGCAGGTTGTGCCAGAGGATATGCCCGCCCAGATGCCGGTAAAGATCGTCCACTGCCGCGGCCGCGGGGCCGGAAAACATCGGCGCGATTTCCGGGGTCTGCATCATGTTGACCAGAATCACATGCTGGCGGCAGATCAGGTCCATGTCGCGCACGAAGCTTTCGGCCAGGACCGGGTCGTCCAGCGATGTCAAGACCACCAGGAGGGCGCGCCGGCGCAGGCGCAGGCGGATGAAGCCGGCCAGTTCGTCGAAATCCGGAGTGATGGGGCGGGGTTCAAGGGCGTAAATGGCGTCGCGGCAGAGGTTGTAGTGGGTCCGGCCGCTCTTGGCGCGCACAAAATTTTCCACCCGGTCGCTGAAGGTGATCAGGCCGAAGAGATCCCCCTGCTGTTCCGCCGCCATGCCGAGGACGAGCCCGGCGGTGATGAAGCGTTCCAGAATGGTGGAACCGCCCGGCGCCAGCCGCCCGCTCAACCGGGAGGCATCAATGACGACATAGACCTCCTGGGTCCTTTCAATTTGAAAAATCTTTGTGACAGGATGGCCGCGTTTGGCGGTGGCCTTCCAATGAATGTCCTCGTAGCCGTCGCCGACGATATACTCGCGCAAGTGTTCAAAATCGCGCGCTTTGCCGATTTGGCGCTGGGCGTGGATCCCAAAAACTCCGCGATTGAGAAAAATGGAGGCGGCGCTGTTGCGTTCGCGGAGCAAATTGGGATAGACGCGAACTTCACTCCGCACCGGCGCGGCGGCCCGCATCGCCCAAAAACCCATGGGCGAGATGGTTTCAAGGTGGCATTTATCAAGCCGGTAATTGCCCCGGCGCAGCGGCGTGCAGGGCCAGGCCAGTCGCGAACGCAGAGACTGTCCGGGCAACCGGACCCGCAGGTCCTCCTGCGGAGCGGAAAATTCGCGGGGCAAAGCCAGGCCCAGGCGGAGATGGCGGGCGTTTTGCCGTTCGTTTTTGATCTGAATTTCGATGGCGCCATCACGGTCTTTGCTCAGCCTGACGACGGCGGGCAACACGACTTCGATCCCCTCCAGAGCGCCAAAGCCGAGCACGGCGTCCAACGCGGCAATGGCCAGAAAAAGCGCCACGCCGGCCAGCGCCATCGGGGAAAATGACTGCACCAGGCCGGCAAGCAGCGCCAGCGGCAGCGCCACGATGGCGGCCCATGTCAATAATCTGTTGCAGGGAACGATCATTTCAACGCCTGCTTTCTCAGCGGGGGACGGCGACTTGCTGGAGGATTTTTTGGATGACTTCGACCACGGTCACGCCTTCAATTTCGAATTCGGGACGCAAGATTAGGCGATGCTCCAGCACGGCGGAGGACATGGCTTTGATATCATCGGGGGTGGCGAAGTCCCGCCCGGCAATGGCGGCGGCGGCGCGGCTGGCCAGGAGCAGGCTCTGGGTGGCCCGGGGGCCGGCGCCGACCAGGACGCTCTCGTGCTTGCGCGAGGCGCGGACAATATCAACGATGTAGGCGAGAAGCTCCTCGCGCACGACAATCTGATCCAGTTGCGCGCGCAAGGCTGCAAGCGTGTCCGCCGCAAGCACCTGACGCACGCCCCCGGCGGTCAGGACGGCTTCCGGGGAATCCTTGCCCAACATGCGTTTGGCCAGAGTCAGCTCGTCGTCACGATCAGGAACGTTCATGGTGATTTTGAGCATGAAACGGTCCTTTTGCGCTTCGGGCAGCGGATAGGTTCCTTCGTATTCAATCGGGTTCTGTGTGGCGAAGACGGTGAAGTTGGGCGACAAGGCGTGTGTCTCACGGTCAATGCTGACCTGGCGCTCCTGCATCGCTTGCAAGAGGGCGGATTGTGTCTTGGCGGGCGCGCGGTTGATTTCGTCGGCCAGGAGAAAGCTGGTGAAAACAGGGCCTTTGATCAGGGCGAATTCATTTCGTTGCAGGCTGAAAACATTCGTGCCGGTGATGTCGGCGGGCATCAGGTCGGGCGTGAATTGAATGCGGCCAAACTCGCAGCCCAGGACGTGGGCCAGGGTGCGGACGAGGAGTGTTTTGGCGACGCCCGGAACGCCTTCGATGAGGGCGTGGTGCCCGGTGAAAATCGGGATCAACGCTTTGTCAATTACATCGCTCTGGCCGATGATGACTTTGGCGACTTCCAGACGGGTGGCGGCAAGGGTTTCTTTGAGTTGGTCCACGTTGGTGTTCATAAGGCTGGGGTGCGGCTCATTTTCGTTCTGTTGAAATGCGGTGAATGGTTTGCCAGGTCTCGACGGGCCGGCGCGAACCGGGCGGAAGCGCCTGTTCCTCCTTCATGATCTTTTCGACTTCGGCCAGCCGGGCGGCGGCACGGGGAGCGCGGGCGCAGGCGGTCTTCCATTCGGCAAAGCAAACAGACAGGATGTCCGCCGGCGCAATGCTCCGGCGCAACAGGCTGGCAAAACCAGCGGTGGATTCCCTGCCCCGCACCAGGGCGGTTCGGCCTTCGCCGGGTTCGTCCTGAAACGGCGGGACCAGGGGCGCGCTGTTTTGCCAGACGAACAGACCCGCCACGAGAAGCAGGCCCAACAGCATGCCCTCCAAATGATACCGGCGCAGCAGAGCCGCCACGCCGGGGTGTTCTTCCACGCCCAAGTGGGTCTCATCGAACAGAACCTCGCGCCGGCCGCCAATGAGCCACGTCAGCAGGGCGGGATGAAACTCGCGCCGGAGGGCTTCGTTGCTCACAAAATAGGAATCGGCTGAAAGCACCAGCGATCCCGGGCCGAAAGAACGTTCGATGACCACCGCGTGTTTCCCCCGCTGGTAAATGGTCCGCCAACCGCTGTTCAGGTTCGTGAAATAAGCGGCGCTGTGCCAGGAAATCGAGGCAGGCAACCCGTCCGTCGCGGGAGAGTATCCCGCCAATCGAGCGCGGCTGGCGGCGACATCGGGATCGAACAGAGCCTCGTTTTTCAGCCGCAGGCCGTCCTTGTCAAGAAACGAGACGGTCCTGAACTCCGCGGCGGCGGCGTTGGTGTCCGCCTGCGGCGGCGTTTCCTTTTTGGCCGGGGGTTTGGCGGCCTGGCGCGCAAAGCTTTCCTCCGACGCGGCGGGCAGGAGGGAGACGACCACGCGGCCGCCGCTGAACATAAAATTCTGCACGGCCTTGAAATCCTCCTCGGGCATCACGCCAAGGTCCGTGCTGTAAACACCAAAAATCAGCAGAACACGCCGCCGCCCGCCTTCCAGCCTGGCGGAAGGCTGGAAAAAGCGGCGCACGGACAGATTCGGAATGCCTTGCAGGCTTTCGTAGAAAACCTTGGTGCCCAGTGGATCGGCGCGGAGGGAGGAATAGGGGGGATAAATGTCGCCGGCATTGAAGCGGAGTTGAAAAAGACAGATCACGCCCCAGCCAAAACCGGCGAGCAACAAGGCCAGCAGCACGGGTGCAATGAGGCGGGATTTCAACATGCGCGGATTTGTTCGAGATTGGTTTGGAACTCTTGCAGCGCGTCGGGGGTCACCTCGTGCAGTCCGTACCAGGCGCGGTCGAAGGCGGCCACATTCCGGCTGAAGGCAGTTTGGAGGACGGGCAGGCCGCGCGCGCGCCGGCGCAGTTCCATTTCATATTCCCGATTGGACTTGAAACTGGCGATGGCAATCATTTCACGCGCGGCCAGGCTGGCCAGGCCCGCCAGATAAAACGCGCGCAAGGCCAGGCGCAAATTTCCCCGGGCCATCATTTCACGCGCCATGTTCAGCCAGCCTTCCTCGGGCAATTGATCGGCGGCGATGTTTTCATCATCCAAATCCGGCGTGGCCCCGATCGCGCTGGCGGCAACCTCGTGGGGTTGGCGGCGGCGGCGCCACATGCGGATAATCAAGACAGCCAGAAGTCCCGCGATGCCAACGATCAATATCAGCAGCAGCCTTTGCAGGAACAAGGCCCAGCCGGACGCCCAGCCGAATGGATTCGACATGGCCTCATTGGAGCCGGGCCACAATTTGCGCGCCACATCCAGGATCCATTTCAGCAGCTTGCCGAGGGACTTCAAACCATATTTCATCACGTCCCTGAGCGTGTCAACGACGGCCCCAACGGCGCGGGCGTACCACGTTGTCCGCCCGGAGTCTGATTCCTTCACTGCTTCACGCGGCATTCGCCAGGCAAATTCGGGGCGTTGCAGGACTTCTTCGATGGAACGGTTCAGGTCCGCAGGCGAAACCGCCGCCGCTGGAGGACCCCCTTCCGCCGGCGGCGCGGCCAGGACCGGGCTGGCCAGGGAGAAAAACACCAAGGCGGCCAGCATGGGCAGGGCCGGGGAGGCCGTCGCGCGAACGCTGGCCAGGTCCGATTTCAAGTCGTCGCCCGTTTGCAGCGATTGGCCGTAGAAACAGCGCAGCGCAAAAACCGCCTTGATCAGGGGATCGACGAAAAGATAGGTCAGCGCGAATGAACAAGCCAGATAAGTGGTGTTCAACACGCTTTTCACGCCGGCTTGAGTGAAAGCGGTGTCAATGCCCAATAAAGCTTTGAGCAGATACGGGAGCCAGGCCATGGTGGTCGCCACGTTCAACCAAACGAAAAGTGTAAAAATGATTAAAAGGCCCTGCAAGAGATGGTTTTGGACCGGCCGGGCGCTCGCCTGCCGTGCCGCGGTGTTCCAGGCGTCGCGCAGGCCGCCCGCTTCCGCGCCCATGGCGGTAAGGTTTTGGTAGAAGGCGAATACCCACGGGAACGGAATCATTACAACCAGAGCCAGCGGCATGGCAAAGAGGCCGGAAGGTTGCAGCGCGCTCTGCTTCAGCGCCAGCCAGCCCGCGCGCCGGGCGGTCCACGGCGGCCCGGCCTGGCCGGTCCTCTGCGAACGCAGTCCGGCGGCGAAGACGGCCTGCCAGCATTTCATCCACAAAAAAAGCAGGCCCATCGCCGCCGCGCCGCGATCGATATGTTCGCGCGCAAAAGCCCCGCGGCTCATGTCCGCCCAAAAATAAAGAAAGGCCAAAACGAACGGCAGCGTGCCCAGCGCATAGACACCGATCAGGCCCGCCGGCGCGCCGCGCAACAGATGCACGGCTTCTTCCAGCAAATCAATGGCGGAATCGCCGGGCGCGGACGATTTCTTTTTCATTTGCGCCAGCCCCCAATGGATTTCCAGAGTGTTCCGTCGTGAAATGAAGTGGGAACCAGGAGCAAGATTTGCCCCATCCAATAAAAGAAAAGCGCCGCCGTGAAAAGGCCGGCGAGACTCAATCCGGCGCGGGCCAGAACGCGGAAAGGATTCCGGCCCCTTCCGATGTTCCGGGAAGTTTGGCGCAAACAGGCGGCGCAGAGGATCCGGTCGTCATGTTCGGTGATGCACTCGCGGCAAAAGAAGCGGCTGCATTGCGGGCATTGCGCGACGGCTTCGCGCGCGGAATGATTGAGGCAATGTTGATGGGCCAGGGACAGCATGGGTCAGGTGGCATCCGTGGCCGGTCCCCGAGTCTGACGCCGCACAAGCTCTTCCAGCCGCGCTTTCAGTTCCCCGGCGGATACATCGCCCTGCGCTTGCAAAAGCCGGGGGCGAATTTTCCTCATCCCTTTGCGGGCCGTGCGCAGCCGGTTCCACGGAGGCAATTGTTCGATTTGCACGGCGGTCTTAATCTGAGTCACACAAGTCGGTCCGCGCCATAAATTGAGCAGGGCAAAAAAGCCAAAAAAGCCGGAGATGATCCACAATGTAACCCGGCCGGGCAGATTCACCACATTCAGCGCCCAAGCGGCAAACAGGAGCGCCAAAAGACCCAGGATGTAGTTTCCCACCGCGGCCTTGTTGGTCTTGCGAATGATCACCGCCTGAATGTCGCGAAAGTGGAAGCGCTTGTAAGATTCGGTGTATCCTGTCCGATCCACCAACAGCAGGTGGTCTCCACCGAGCCAGAGCGTGCAGAGGGACCGGGAAATGGCAAACAGCCGGTTCCCTTCCACCCGCATGCCGCGTCCAGGGAGGCGCTGGTATTCTTTGGGCGCCTTGCTCATCGGTGTTTGCGGGTCAGCAAGAACAGGAGCAGCAGCACCCAGGCGGCGATCTGCAATACGGCCAGAACCGCGGCCACAATAAAATCCAGGTTCGATTTTCCGGTGATGCTGCAAGGCGCCTTGCGATACCGTATGACCAGGTAGAGCGCCACGGGCGCTCCGATAACGGACGTCCAGATGAAAATCAAGGGCAGGACCGCCACCGCGACCGCCATCCGGTCCCAGAGCACACGCGTGTTTTCCAAGTCCTTGAATTTGGCTTTTTTCTGCCCGGATTCCAGGCAAACCGGGCAGACATGCCTGCCGTTCAATTCCAAATCGCACAGCGCGCACAGAAAACGCCCGCAGCCCTGGCACACGACCGAGGCTTTTTTGGCGGGATGATAGAAACAACTCGATTCGCCCTCCACCAGAATCGGTTCCGGAAAAACGGCGGCGGGCGCAATCAGCATGGCGGGAAAAACCTCGATGTCCAGCAGCGACTGGCAGGAGGGGCAAGGCGTCAATTGGCCGATGTTATACAGTTCCGGGAAAAGCAGCGCCTGGCATTTGCTGCATTTGACCAGGCTCGACTCCAATGGCGTGGTCATTTTCGGATGACTCGCGTGCTGCAAATGCGATCGTGCAAGGCCCGTCTTTCATCATCCCACAAGACCATGAGATAGCCGATGCAGAGGGTGAAACACCCGCTGATAAATTCCGCCGCAAAATAGCGCCCCAACGCCTTGGCGTAGCTGACCTTGGAACCGTCCGGATTGACGACGAGAAGCTTGGCGGCCATTTTCCCGAGGGTCGCCCCGTATTTGCCAACAAAGAATGTGTAATACGACATCGACATCAGGATGGTGATGGCGTTGCTCAACAGCGTCCGGGTAATATTCGGCGGCCCGGAACGGTGGATGCCTTGAATGGATAACGAAACGGCCAAGGAAAAAGCGCCCAAGAGCAGACCGTCAAGAAACTTGGCTCCGAATCGAATCCCAAAGCCGGCATAATTCAGCGCTCCGTGGATGGCCACGCCTTCCTTGAGTTTTTGCAGAAATACAGGCTTGCACGCCCCGCAGATGAACACGTTGCCGTGGCGGATGACTTGATCGGGTGGAAAAAGCCCGGCCGCATTCGGCGCAAACCACCCCGGCCGCCGCAAGCGGTGGAGAAGACGTTTCCACGGCCGGGCTTTTCACCTGGCCGTAAGGCTTCCACTCCGCCATGCCCTCGTGCCAGACAAAGGTGTCATCGCTGATTTTTCCGGAGCGGACGAGCGCCTCGAAATCAACATCCGTTACGGGGCCTCTCTGCTCATTGCCTTCGAGATAATTCCAAGTCATAAATCAGCTTGATTGCTGCAATACTGTTGGAGGCAGAGCCTGTTGTTTGTTGGGGAAATTGTAAAGGTTCTTTTCTGCGCGTAATTTGCGCAAATCATCATCTCAGACCTTGTCCTTCTTCCGATAGGCCAGGCCTTGGAAGTGCGCAATCAGGTCGCCTTCGTCGTCCTTGATTTCGACCGAATAGGTCCCGATTTTGAAGTTCTTGGACAGTTCCCGCGCCTCGGCCCAAAGCGTGCCCCTGCCGGCGGCCTTCATGAAGGTGATGCTGGCGTTGACCGCCACAGCCAGTGTGCCGTGCGAGTTGGACGCCGCGGCGAAGGCGAAGTCGGCCAGTGTGAAAATGGCGCCGCCCTGCACGGTGCCGATGCCATTGAGATGGTGCGGATGGAGCGTCATCCGGGCGGTAGCGCGGCCGGGTGAAACGGAGAGCAATTCAATATTGCATCGCCCGGCAAACTGGTCGTTTCGAAGCCGCTGTTTGACGTGTTCCATGTGCGTTCTGTTGTGAGATGGATGGGCTGGTTCAGCCTTCGAGCCGCTTGAAGAGTTCGGCGTTTCCGACCACGTTGATCTTGCTTTTTTGCAGCACCCCAATGGCTTTGTCCGGGTCGTCGAAGCGGAAAAGGAGCAGGCCCTTGCTGTCACGCTTGAGGGTGAAGGGATACATGTATTCCAGATTGATGCCGGCTTCTTCGAGCACCACCAGGACCTCGGCCAAACCGCCCGGGTGGTCGGGAACCTCGATGGCCAGCACGTCGGTGACCTTCACCACCAAACCGTTCTTCTCCAGAAGTTCTTTCGCCGCCGCCCAGTCGCGGACGATCAGGCGAAGGATGCCGTATTGCCGGGCCTCGGCAATGCTGAGGGTCAGGATGTTGATTTTGGCACCGGCCAGAAGTTTGACCGGACCGCTGAGCGCGCCGGGTTTGTTTTCCAGGAAGAGGGACAGTTGCTTGAGTTTCATATTGACTCCGTAATTTACATTTTGCGCTGATCAATCACGCGTTTGGCCTTGCCCTCGCTCCGCTGAATGGAACGCGGCTCGATGAGACGGACGCGCGGCCGCAAGCCGGTCGTGGTTTCGATGGATTTGGTGAGGCGGGCCTGCAATTGTTCCAGTCCGCCCATGGTGTCGCTGAACACGTCGCGTGTGACTTCAACCTGCACTTCCATTTCATCCAGCCCCTTTTCGCGTGTGAGAATAATCTGGTAATGCGGCAGCGCGCCCTCGACCTTCAACAGCGCCGTTTCGATTTGCGACGGGTAAACATTCACGCCGCGGATGATGATCATGTCGTCGCTCCGCCGGCTGATGCGTTTGATCCGGCGCAACGTCCGTCCGCATCCGCAAGGTTCCGACGCCAGGGCGGTGATGTCCCGCGTGCGATAACGGATCATGGGCATCGCGTGCTTGCTCAATGTGGTGAGCACCAGTTCGCCCTCCACGCCCTCGGGGCACGGCTTGCCGCTCGCCGCATCGATCACCTCCGGGTAGAAGAAATCCTCGAAGATGTGCGGCCCCGCCTGGCAGGGGCATTCCATCGCCACGCCGGGGCCGATGATTTCCGACAGCCCATAGATGTCATACGCCTTGATGCCGCTGTCGTGTTGAATGTGCTGCCGCATCGATTCGGTCCACGGCTCCGCCCCAAAAACGCCGGCGCGCAATGGCAATTCCTTGAGGTTGACGCCCAGCTCGGCCGCCTGATCAATGATGTGCAGAAAATAACTCGGCGTGCAGCAAATGGCGGTGACATTGAAATCCTTCAGGACCATGATTTGGCGCTGGGTGTTGCCCCCGGAAATGGGAATCACCGTCGCCCCAAGCGCCTCCGCGCCGTAATGCGCGCCCAGCCCGCCGGTGAAAAGCCCGTAGCCGTAAGCATTCTGAATGATGTCCCCGCGATGCAACCCACACGCCGCGAAGCTGCGGCACATGACGTTGGTCCAGACATTGATGTCTTCCTGCGTGTAGGCGACCACGATCGGCTTGCCGGTCGTGCCCGTCGAGGCGTGCAGCCGGACGATCTCGCTCATCGGCCTTGCGAACAATCCGAAGGGATAGCTGTCGCGAAGGTCAGCCTTGTCGCAGAACGGCAGGCGCGTGATGTCGTCCAGGGATTTGACGTCGCCCGGTTCCATGCCGCGGTCGCTCATGCGCCGCCGGAAGAGGGTCACGTTGTTGAACGCTTGCGCGACCATGTTTCTCAGGCGTTCCAACTGCAATTCGCGCAACTGGATGGGTGGAAGAAAATCCGGCGCGCTGATGGGATCAAACGGCGCCACTTTATGGATGGAGTGTTTGCTCATGGGGATTCGGCTGTCTTGGCCATCATAACCACAAGCCAATCCGGCGGCCGAATCGGTTTGCGGGTGGCATCGGTGAAGGCGTGGATGGTGTAACCGCGCACCACCGGATTTCCGGTGGACTCTTGGTTGATCTGCACGTCGAAGCGAAGGCGCGCCCGCCCCGCAAGGTCCGCGGAAGTCGAAACGGCCAGCAAATCATCATAGCGCGCTCCGCCGCGAAATTCCAGGTGCGCTTCGACCACGGGCAGAAACACGCCTTGCGCCTCGAGCGCGGCGTAGGAAAAGCCGAGCCGGTGGCGCATCCATTCCGTCCGCCCGCACTCGAACCACTCGAGCGCGCGCGAGTTGTAGAAAGTTCCCATCTGGTCCGTTTCGCTGTAGCGGACGCGCAAGTTCAACAAGTCCGTGGACTTGCCCAACACGGGTTTATGCGGCGGCGGCGGTTGCATGGACGCTCTTGTTTTGGAATAGCTTTCGCATATTTCGCATATTTCATGATTATCTATTCTCGTCCCAATTCCAGCAAAATCTGGGTTTTGACAGGATTGACGGGACAGACGGGATGTTTTGCCACAAAGAACTCGGCGCGGCAAGCCGCAACCAAAGCGAGCCTGAATTGAAAATTTGTGATTGAGAATTTCTCATTTGTCATTCGCAAAGGAGATCGCCCCTTCAAACCTGACGGCCGCAGTGATAGGTGGTCAAAAATCGCCAGAAAGGTCATATTGATAGATAGAGGTCCGGAAAATCGGCAACACGGCAACAAGCCTTATTTTACAAGGGTTTCATTGAGCTTTTCGGCTGGCAACACAGCGGCAACAGGTGGCAACATGTTGCTGGTTTTGGTCTTTCGCTGCCTCAGAAGGTGTATAAATTGAACCATCTGGAACGGCACAAACGGGGAGCCAAAACCACAGAATTGCCGCCAAGCATGGCCAGAAACGCCCAGTGGTTCATACTTTAGCCTTTAGCCTTCAGCCTTCAGCCTTCAGCCTTTTCGATCATAGGTCTGGAAAATCGGCAACATCGGCTACATCATTGATAGTCAGCGACTTAGCTGGCAACAAAATCGGCAACAAACCGGCAACAAGCCCGTTACGTTAACGATAAAGCCGGTAAATGCGCCTTGAAACTGCACCTGCCGGATGAACTCAAAGCTCCATTTTGGACAGTAGCGGGCCGGGAGAATGGGAAAGTTAGTTGTTTGGCTCGCCCTCATCCTGACCTTCTCCCCCTGGGAGAAGGAACACCTTTTGCGCGTTTCCATATTTCCGGCCAATCACGGCGCAGGTTTTTCAAAGACGCGGCAGACGATTCTCCTTCTCCCTGGGGAGAAGGCCGGGATGAGGGAGTGCAATGCTTTGACACCTCATCTTCAGCGGCTTTTGCGCGGCACAACGGAAAGTTGCCCGGTCTCGTCATGGAAATGTTATGGGCGACCCCTTTGACGCTTTGATGGGCAAAGCTCCGGTTTGGCCCTCTTTTGATGAATGAAGATTCAGGCGGGCGCAAGAGGCGGGCAAACACAGTCATTGACGGGTTGACATGGGTAGCATAAATGATACCCTATGAATGGCTCTTTTGAAATTCGGGAATATGTCGAAAACGGGCGCTCGCCATACGCGGAATGGTTCGATGGCCTTGAAAAGGTCACGGCTGCGCGGGTAAGCACATACATTCGGCGCATTGCGGCTGGCAACTTTGGCGCGGCCAAAGCGTTGCAAGAGGGCATCTTTGAAGTGAGAATGGATTTTGGGCCGGGCTATCGCGTGTATTACGGGCGCGAAGGCCGCACGATCATCATTCTGCTTGGCGGCGGAAGCAAACGACGGCAGGACGCTGATATTGCCGCCGCTGTGCGACGATGGAAGCGACTCAAGCAAACTGGAACATAAAATGATTACAACACGAGATCATACTGAAACGATCATCGCGCGGATAAAACGTGAACCCGGATTTGCGCGGGCGCTTTACGCGGAAGCGATCAACTGCTTTTTAGAGGGTGAAACCGCTATTGGCCTTTCCATCCTGCGCGACCTAGTCAACGCCGAAATTAGTTTCAAAGAACTGGCGCGGCAAACCGGCCTGGGCGAAAAGTCCCTTCATCGGATGCTCCATCGCAACGGCAACCCGACGGCGCGGAACCTGGGCGTTATCATCAAGAGCATCGCCGAAGACCTGGGCATCAAACCCCGCGTGGAATTTGCCTGAGAATCCGCCCTGATTCACGCCCATGATAGGTGAAGAAAACGAAAATATGCGGTTATGCGGGTGACCCCTGCGATGAAGCAGTGTCTGACAGAAAATCTGTCACAGTCATCCAGTTTAAATAATGAGAACTGACACTTGCGGTCTTGCGCAGACACTTGCGCACTTGCGCACACTTGCGCACTTGCGCTTGCGCAGTTTAAATAATGAGAACTGACACTTGCGTTACAATTGACAAATGGAGATGTTTCGATTGACGGCAAAATAGTTGTGGTTACGAAAGGCCAGCAGGTGATAAATATGACGGGCTGTGACGTTTGGGTGTTTGAAGAGAACACCTTACGTCAAGTTGTCCGTAAGGCCAATGAGGAATTGGCTGCCAAGTTTCCAGATTATGAAACACGTATGCTTGCCCTCAACTCCCATGATGAAAAACAAAGCCTTTGGTCGGAATGGGAAGCATTGAAGGAAAAAACAGTGACGGATAAAATACACGACGAGGTAATTATTGAGCCATTTGATACGCGAAAAGATTTTAGGGGGCTTTGTCAGCATTCTGTGACCGACTACCAAGGACAATTTAAATTCGTTTTACCAAAGAAGGGAACATATAGTGTTGTTGCTACTGGTCAAAGAGAAATTATCGGTGAATCCGAGCAGTACTTCTGGCTCGTTGTGGGGCCGATTGACTCAGACAGACATGTGGTTATTGACAACAATTACGAAATCAGAGGCCAGCTTGGAATCCCTCATGGACTAAGTACTGGCTTTGCTTGGGTACAGTGTCTTCAGATCTATTTTGGACTAAGGGATGACAAATTAGAATTCTACTAAAACTGCCCGATTGTTGAATAATCCAAAGTCTGAAAAGTGAGGGGGGTCAAACCGAAATGGCACTTAGTTGATGCCTAAAACTTTTGTGGTCAATGGTTTGCTACGGCGAGGATTTTGTAAACGGGTCCCGCATAATCGCATATTTTCGTTTTCTTCACCTTTCATGGACACTTTTGTTTTGGCTGGCGCGGCCCAGCAGGAATGCCTGCCGGTTTTCCTCGAGGAACTTCGGCGCAAATGCCGAGCCGACAGAATCCAGCCATTCCTGTTCAGCCATCGGCAGGTGTGCGCTCAACGCGCCGAGGAGCGCGACGTTCAACATCTTCTTCTGTGGCAGCTTGTCCGCGTCAATCACCGAGGGCTCAATCGTCACCCCGCCCGAACGCAACAGATGCCGGTTTGGCTCCAGTTGCGCCGGTTCGAGCGCCAGGAGAAAATCCGCCTCGCCCGCCGGCACCATCGGGCTGTGGATTTGGGCGCCAAACCGCACGTCGCAGGCGACCGAGCCGCCGCGCTGGCTCATGCCTTTGATTTCGCTCTTCTTGACATCGAAGCCGGCGCGCAACGCCACGTCCGCAATGATGTCCGTCGCGGTCAGGACGCCCTGGCCGCCAAGGCCGGCAACGACGATGTTACACGGCGGGCGCGCAGAGTTCTTCGCTTTCAGGGCATTGGCTGCGTTTTTCATATTCCTTGAGTTCTCGCGCGATCAGAACGCATGGCCTCCGCGCGATGATGACGGCCAGTTCGCCGCTCTTGAGGGCTTCCACCAGAGCCTGCTCAAACGCGTCCGACCCCGCGCGCGGTTCAATGACCTGGACGCGCCGAATCCCGCACGAACGCGCCATGTCCTCCAGCACGACCTTTCCCGTGGGTTCATGCTTCAGATTGCGGCCGGTGCCCGGGTGTTCCTGGTGGCCGGTCATGGCCGCGGTGGCGTTGTCAAGTATAATCACCACATGGCCGCCGGGCGGCGGATTGTAGGCCATTTCGATCAACCCGCTGATGCCGCTATGGACGAAAGTGCTGTCTCCGATGACGCTGACGACCCGGCAGGCTTGATCGGGCGGCAGCACGTGGCGCAAACCCAATCCGACCCCCAGGCTCGCTCCCATGCAGACGCACGAATCCATCGCTTCGAAGGGTTGCAACACCCCAAGCGTGTAGCAACCAATGTCGCCGGCCACGATGCAGTTGTGGCGGCGCAGCGAATCGAACACGATCCGGTAAGAACAGGCCTCACAAAGTTGCGGCGGCTTGCCCGGCGGCGCAGTCGGTTCAGGACTGCTGTCGGCGCGAAGGATGCGCCGCACTCGCGTCACGTCCAATTCGCCAAAGCGATACATCTCCGCCTTCCCGCTGACCGGGATTCCCGCGGCGCGGATGGCTTCGACAAGGTACGGATCGCCTTCCTCGATCACCACGCAACGCTCGACGCTGGCGGCGAATGCCGCGATCTTGCGCAGCGGCAGGGGATGCGTGAAGCCGAGTTTCAGCACCCTGGCCTCCGGCGCGGCTTCCCGCGCGTGCATGAAGGAAATCCCGGAGGTGATGATCCCAAGAGATTTGCCGCCCGGCACAACCCGGTTCAGCGCGCAATCCTCGTTCCATTCCGACATTTCCGAAAGCTTCTGCCGCAACCGCCGGTGCGCGGGCCGCGCATGGCCGGGAACCATCACCCGCCCTTTCAAATCCCTGACGAAGTTGGTCGCTTGGGGAGGGTCGCGCCGGGCCTGCGGCCGCACCACCGTGGAACTGTGGCATACCCGCGTCGTGGCCCGAAGCAGGACGGGAATCTTCCAACGCTCGGATATTTCGATCGCGGCGCGCATGAAATCGTAAGCCTCCTGGGAATCGGACGGCTCCAGCATGGGCACTCCCGCGGCGACTGCGTAGCGGCGGTTGTCCTGTTCGTTTTGGCTGGAGTGCATTCCCGGATCATCGGCGGAAACGATCACCAGCGCCCCTGCCACTCCGGTGTAGGCCACCGTGAACAGCGGGTCGGAGGCAACGTTCAGGCCGACGTGTTTCATCGCGGCCATGGCGCGCGCTCCGCCAAACGCAGCGCCGATGGCGACCTCCAGCGCAACCTTTTCGTTGGGGGACCATTGGGCGCGGCCGCCAAGCCTCGAAAAATTCTCCAGAATTTCCGTCGAGGGCGTGCCGGGATAGCCGGCGCCGAGGGCAACCCCCGCGTGCCAGGCAGCCAAAGCAATGGCTTCGTCCCCGCTCAGCAAAAGCCTGTTTCCATCATCCATATTGTGCCTTTTAAAAAACTGATAATAGGGCTTGCATAAGATAAAGGCAAATTATATCACTTTGGCTAATTCAATGTTTTGGCATCAGGAAATAGAAACGCTGGATCGCCCGGCGCTCGATGCTTTGCAACTCAAACGGTTGCGGGAAACGGTGCGCCGGCTGGAGCGAGTGCCGTTTTATCGCGGGAAATTCCTCGAAACGGGTCTCAAGCCGGACGAGATCAATTCGGCGGCCGACATCCGGCGGCTCCCCTTCACCACCGCGGCGGATTTGCGCGAGAATTACCCGGATGGATTGCTGGCCGTTTCGCGGGAGGAGGTGCTCAGGCTCCACACCTCGAGCGGGACAACCGGAAAACCAAAGGCGTTGTTTTTCTCAAGGCGCGATGTGGACACCGCGGCGGAACTGATCGCCCGCGCGTTTTGCATGACGGGGGTGACCCGGCGCGACGTCTTCCAGAATATGATGAGCTACGGACTTTTCACGGGTGGTTTGGTGATGCACTACGGGGCGGAGAAAGTGGGCTGCATGGTCATCCCAGCCGGACCGGGCACGTCTGAACGCCAGTTGCTGCTCATGCAGGACTTTGGCACAACGGTCATCCATGTCACGCCCAGCTACGCCTTTTACTTTGCGGATTTTCTGGAGAAAAAGGGGATTGATCCGCGAAAAAACCTGGCGTTGCGCAAGGCCTTCGTGGGTGCCGAGCCTTACACTGAGGAAACCAAGCGCAAGATCGAAGCCGCTCTGGGAATTGATGTCTATAACTCCTACGGCTTGACCGAAATGAACGGTCCCGGCGTGGCGTTCGAGTGCGAGGGCAAATGCGGCATGCACGTCTGGGAGGACAATTTCGTGCTGGAGATCATAGACCCCGCCACGGGCGAACCGGTGGGCGACGGGGAACCCGGCGAAATGGTCTTGACCAGCATCAACCGCGAAGCGATGCCGTTGTTGCGCTATCGAACGCGCGACCTGACTTCCATCATCCCCGGACCCTGCGCTTGCGGGCGCACTCACCGGCGCATCCACCGCATCACCGGGCGGTCGGATGACATGCTCATCGTGCGCGGGGTGAACATTTTCCCGCAACAAATTGAGCGGGTGCTGATGTCCATTCCGCAGGTGGGGCGCAACTACCTGATTCAACTGGAGGGTCTGGACGAGATGACGGTGAAGGTGGAATTGTCGCCCTCCGGTTTCGACGGCCAGGTCGGGCACCTGACTCAACTGCAAATCGAAGTGATGGAAAAACTGCGGGCCGAACTCTCGGTTCGGCCGACGGTCGAACTGGTTGCCTCCGGTTCGCTGCCCGTCTCGGAAGGCAAGGCAAAGCGTGTCATTGACAAGCGATCCCTTTGACCCAAATCATCCACTCTATGAATACGGTTAAACTGGTGGCGGTGTTCGCTGAAAATCGGCCGGGCCAGATCGCCCGCATCACCGACGTTCTCGCCCGCGCCAACATCAACATCCGCTGCATCATCGTCGCCAGCAGCGGCAACTGCGGCATCATGAAAGTCCTGGTCAACGACCCCGATCTGGCCTGTCAGTCTCTTAAAAAAGAGGGCTTTGCCGCCACGCTGACCGACGTCATCGCCGTGGAAATGCCGGACAAGCCGGGCGCATTGCACTCGGTCGCCCAATGCCTGGCCGCCCATAATATCAACCTCCTCAACACATCCGGTTTCGCGGCCAACAACCGCGCCATCCTGGTTATCGAAGTCGAAGACCCCGCCCAAGCCGGCGAGGCCCTCAAAAAACACGGACTCCACGTTCTGACACAAAAGGAGACGCTGACAATTTAGGCAAACCTGATTCAGGAGGCACCCATGAATGAAAACAGTTCGCATGCGACCAAAGGCTGGACGGTTGTCATTGCCGCCCTGGCCATCAACCTCATCCTCGGCGTGTTGTACGCCTGGGGAGTCGTTGCCAAGGCGCTCGTCAGCGATTGGCATTGGACCAAGACCGACGCCACCCTGCCGTTCACCGTGGCCACAGTTTGTTTTGCCGGCATGATGGTGTTCGCGGGCCGATGCCAGGACAAATTAGGCCCTCGCCTTGTTGCGACGGCGGGTGGCATTATGCTGGGTCTCGCCTTGATCGCTTCAGGGCTGGTTCATTCGCCCGCCGCAATGGCGTTGACCTTTGGCGTCGGCGCCGGGTTGGGCATTGGCCTCGGTTACTCAGCGACCACCCCGCCCTCCATCAAATGGTTTCCCCCCGCGCGCAAGGGCGTCATCACCGGGATTGTCGTCAGCGGCGTCGGCCTTGCGGCGGTTTATATCTCCCCTCTCACCCAGTACCTTCTGGGAAAAACCACCATTTCGATGACATTTGTCTGGCTCGGCATTGGCACGCTGGTTCTGGTGCCGCTGCTCGCGCAGCTTCTGCGAAACCCGCCGGAACAGCCGGTTGCGCCGGTGTCCGCCACTCAAACGCCGGCCGCTCCCCGGCGCGAGTCGGATTGGCCGGAAATGCTGCGCACCGGACAGTTCTATCAACTGTGGCTGTTGATGGTGCTCTCCGCCTCCGCGGGCATGATGATCATTACGCAGGTGGCCATGATCGCCAAGGAACAGGCCAACTGGAAGTGGGGATTTGTGCCGATTGCGACGCTCGCCATCTTCAACACCCTTGGCCGCCTTCTCAGCGGTGTGCTTTCGGATAGAATCGGGCGGACCCGGACGATGACGCTGGCGTTTCTGTTGCAGGCGGTGAATATGCTGGCCTTCAGCCATTATGACAGCCCGGAGCTGGTGGTTTTCGGTTCCGCGTTCACCGGGCTTTGCTATGGAACCATCTTTACGCTGATGCCCGCGGCAACGGCGGATTTCTACGGTGTCCGCAATCTCGGCGTCAACTATGGTTTGGTGTTCACCGCATTCGGCGTCGCGGGTGTGGTCGGCCCCCTTCTTGGCGCGGGAATCAACGATCACTTCAAATCATATTTCTATGCCTATCAAATCTCGGCGGTGATGCTGGTGCTCGGCGCCTTCCTGGCGATGTTGACCAAACCGCCGGGCACGCCAGCCAGGCTGGCAACGCCGCAACCCGCTATTTCACCCGCGAGCAATCCATTGGAACTCAAACATTAAAACTCAAACAAAGCACAAATCTATGAATCAAACCCGATTATTGACAACACTGGCTCTGACCGGATCACTGGCACTGAGCCATGCCCAATCCCTCGTATCCACAAACGGAACCCCGCCGCCCGCCCTGAGTCAGTTCGAACAAACCGTCAACGACATCAAGAACCCGGTTTCATGGTTCAGTTGGGGCGCCGACCTCCGGTTGCGCAACGAATACTTCAACAATGCGATCAGCCTCGGTGTGCCTGCCGGCGGTTTCGGTTTTGGCAACGTGCATGAAAATGATTACCTTCGCTTCCGGGGCCGGGTTTGGTTCAGCTTGATGCCCACCAATGACCTGACTCTCAATGTCCGCCTGGCTGCGGAGCCGCGCGAATTCATCAAAACCTCGAGCATTGACACCTTCTACCAGGAGGAAGGCCCGCAATGGCGTTACGGGATATTTGACAACTTGAACGTCCAATGGAAAACCCCCCTCAATCTTCCCGCCACCCTGACCGTCGGACGGCAGGACATTTTCCTCGGAGACGGTTTTTTGGTCGGAGACGGCACCCCGGAGGACGGCTCGTTCACCACCTTTCTGGACTCCGTGCGTCTGACTTATAAACTCGATGACATCCACACGACGATTGACGCCATCGGCTTGCTCCAGGACGCCCGGCCCGACGGATGGCTGCCGACCCTCGGACCTTCCACCGCCACGGGAGATCATGCGCAACCGCTCCTCTTGACAGATCAGAACGAAAAAGGCGCCATCCTCTGGGTCGCCAACAAGAGCCTGCCCTACGCCAACCTGGACGGATACTTCATGTATAAACACGATGACCGTCTCAACGATCCCGTGACCTTCGGAGACAACGCTGATATTTACACGGTCGGCGGCCGTCTCTCGGGATTGGTGCAGCAGCGATGGAAATACTCGGTCGAAGGCGCCTACCAGTTCGGAAAAAAACAGGACCCGGACCTCAACCAGGACGGAGCCAACCCGGTCCTTGCGCCCTCCGCGCAAACCACCGGCTTTCGCGGCTTGGATGCTTTTGCCATCAACAGCAAACTTACTTATCAATTCAAAGACCCCTTGAATAACCAGCTTTCTCTCTCCTGCGAATTCCTTTCCGGCGACAACCCCAACACCAGCCGCGACGGGATGTTTGACGTGCTGTGGGGCCGCTGGCCGAGTTGGAGCGAGATGTACAACATTTACGGCTATGTCCAGGAAACCCGCGTCGGCCAGACCGCCAATCTCATTCGATTCGGCCCCTCTTGGTCCCTGAATCCGATGCCGAAGATGGAATTCGACATGAGCTATTATCTTCTGCTGGCCGACCAGGACGTGCCGACACGCGACCTGAACAATATATTGGTGGAACAAGTTCCAGGAGTTACGCACGCGACAGACCCGTTTACCGGCACGGGCGATGACCGCGGTCAATACCTGCAAAGCATTCTCAAATACAAATTCAACGAGCACGTCAGCGCGCATCTTTGGGCCGAGTTGCTCTTCCCTGGCGACTTCTATGTCAACCATGAGCTGATGAGTTTTTACCGC
>Ga0326728_10005975_pt1 | contig 33410 bp, 21 predicted proteins | sample MB3enrmetagenome_FD_207602 | JGI IMG/M metagenome (GOLD analysis project Ga0326728, IMG submission 207602) | Lab enriched peat soil microbial communities from McLean, Ithaca, NY, United States - MB31MN | ecosystem: Environmental > Terrestrial > Soil > Wetlands > Peat | place: USA: New York... | reverse complement strand
TCTTGCGTTCGCATCCTCAGAAGGCTTTGGCTCGTTCGACGAAAACTTGCGGCCTCAGGTGCAGATTGTGAAGCTGGATGCCGACACGGATGTGGAGCATGTTGCATTTAGCCCAGACGGGCGGTGGATCGCCGCCGGGCTAGGCGGCCCCCACACAGCACTGCGAGTCTGGCCAGCCTCGGGAGCACGCAGCCCCATCACGCTTGACGCTGGGGATATTACTTACGGGCCACAACCACCGGCGTTCAGCAGCGACTCGCGATGGCTTGCAAGCTTCAAGCAGGGTAGCACGTTGATGATTTGGCGGACCGCTTCTTGGAAAGTCGAACGGACGTGGACAATTCCAGGATCAGGAGAAGCGCTTGCATTTGCCCCTGAAGGACCTCGGCTCGCAATAGCCTCAGATGGCGAAGGCGCTATATGGGACGCAAGCTCTGGCCACAAACTGGTAACCTTCTCTGTTCCGGGCTCCGCCGAATTGAACGAGATCGCCTGGAGTCGGAATGCTGAGCGAGTGGTCACTTCGGCGGACGATGGAGTGCTGCGTTTCTGGAACTCGTCCGATGGCCGACTGTTGGCTTCCCTATACATGCTGGATTCCGACGATGACTGGTTGCTGGTTACTCCGGATGGCCGAATCGATGGAAGCGAGAAAGCTCTGACGCGCCTGGTCGCATGGCGAATTGGCGATCGTGTTGTTTCAGACAGTGCCTTGACTGGGGCTCATCGTGTGCCAGGACTTTGGCGTTTGATTTCGACACCGATGGGCCGTTAACCCTTTGGAGGATCTGCAATGCTCTCTGGCGAGCAAGCGGAGTGTGAGCACGCGCGTCCAGGTTCCAATTCCTTACAAACGGGGCACTCGAAAGATACCGACTTGGTAGTGCGATGCCCGGTCCTGAGGTGTTAAGGTCTAGCGATAAATCCCGTGTGACGCTACAGCGTGTGCATCACAATTTACTTGACGCCTTATCTGAGATTGAGCTGTAGCGCCAGGACGACACGTAAAAACCGGTCCCGCCTTGTCGCCTCGTGTTCAGCAAGGAATGCGCAGGGACAATCCGCAGTTCTGGGCGGGCGGCAGCGTACTCAGAAACCAGGCAGGTACTTCGCGGGCCGGCGCGGACCTGCTTTGCAGGCCCGCGGCTCGTCCCCGTTTGATCGCGAGAAGCCCCACCCCTTAATCCCTCCGATTTCTGGAGTTGACTGGTCCGATACAGAATTGGACCGCAAACCGGACCACCTTAACCAAGAAGAGGGTTTCTCTAAGTGGGTCCGCGCCAGGCCGATTCCGTCCCCGCCCGCGAATACGACGAGAGCATAAACAAAGCCCGCGCCGTCCTTCGCGCCTTCGAACTTGCTGAAAAAGGATTGTGAAGAAGTCGAAAGTTGAGAGTCGAAAGTTGGTAGTCAAGGCGCTTTTCAGCTTTTACTCTGAACTTTCGACTGTGAACGGTGAACTTCTTGCCAGAGAGACACCAGAACCATCGGCTTGCGCTAGCGTCAAGGCTGACATATAGTAAAAACAGAGAGGAAGCGATGACGGTCACCCTGAACCTCAAGCCGGAAGTCGAAGCGGATCTCTTGGCGCGGGCGCGAGCCAGCGGCATGCCCCTGGAACAGTACCTCCTCTGCCTCGTTGAGAGCGCCGCCCGACCGCCAGCACGGAACGCGGCCGACGACCGACAGCCGGCGCGAGCGGAAGCCGTTCGGCGCATGGTTGAATTCGGGGAGAAACATCACCTCAGCCTCGGCGAGCCGATTACCCGCGAACTGCTGCATGAAGGACACCGCTTCTGATGGCCCTCTTAGGCAGGCGGCGATTGCCCAGGGCATCGCGCTGCTTGGCTGAAGGGCAACAGTCATGCCGCTTTCGACTCTTACTGTGAACTATTAACTGTGAACTGTTGACCTTATTTCAACGTGCCTGAACAAAGCCCGCGCCGTCCTCCGCGCCTTCGAACTTGCCGAAAAAGGCCTGTGACCCTTCCGGAATCCGGAATCCGGAATTCGAAATCTGCGATGGCCCGGGCGGGTTCACCCCGCCATAAAAGTGTCATCGCGGCGAGTCGATCTCGCCAATTTCGGCTACGACTCCGCCGGCGGCGACGGGGATATGATTCTGAAAACGGCGGAAGGCAGGCTCTCAAAGCGCACGCTGATATCTCCGTAGTTACGGCGGAAGCTCCGGTCAACGTCGTGGGCCACCACCATATTTTCGCCCTGGAGATAAACCCGGCGAAATGCCTGAAGGTTCGCGGCCTCAAAGGCATCCGCGGACCATTTGCATTCCAGCGCCAGAGGTTCCTTGCGGCGGGTGGGCAAAACAAAATCCACTTCATGCCCACGCTTATCCCTCCAATAGAAGACTTGGCGAGTCTGCAACTGCGCCATGATTTCATTCAACACAAAGTGCTCCCACAGGTCTCCCAGGTCCTGCCGGCGCAGTTCCTGCCAGCCACGGTGGTAACACACAAAGCCCGTATCGAAGGCGTAGACCTTAGGCGCGGACACGATTTCCGTGGGGCGGTGGCTGCTGAAGGGGCGGATGACGTGGGCGGCGAAGGTGGCCGCCAGCACTTTCAGATAGTTGGCAATGGTGGGACGGCTGACTTCGCACGGACCCGTAAAGCGTGTCGCCTCAAACACCCCTCCGCTTTGCGCCACCAGCAACTCCGTGAATCTCTGAAAGCTGCTGCGGCTTTCGAGCCGAAAGAGTTCCTGGATGTCTTTGGCCCAATAAGCGTCCAGCCATTCCTGGAAGTCCCGTTCCGGAAGTTCGTGGGCCAGGAAGAAGGGCGGCAAACCACCCCGCAGAAAGCGGTGCCGGAGGTCAGGGCGCTCAAAGTCTCCCAGGTCCGCCAGGCACATCGGAGCAAGCCAAAGGTCCCGCTTGCGCCCCGCGAGCGTGTCCTTGAATTTGGCGGAACCGCCCAGCGTGGATGAACCCGTAGCCAGGATGCGTATTCGGGGGTAGTGGTCTGCCGCGATTTTGAGCAACTCGGACGGGTTGGGAAGACGGTGGATTTCGTCCAGGACAATTCGGCGTCCCCGCAGGCCGTCCAGGAAGCCCTGCGGGTCTTCGATCATCCGCCGCACCCGCGGCAACTCACAATCGAAATACTCCGTGTGGGGCAGGGTCTGGCTGAGGCAGGTTTTCCCCACGCGCCGCACTCCGGCCAGCCACACCACGGGTCGTTCCCGCCAAGCCCGTTCTATGAGTTGTAACCAAAAGTGCCTCTGTACCATATGCAGCCATACTTTCATATAGTGTCACTAACTGCAACAGCAAAATCTTTTGGCATAGGGTTCGAACTTGCTGCCCTACGGCGTTGATGGAGGGTCATAGGTCGTAGGGCACTTCCATTGTTAGGCCGTTTCCCGTCAAAGTGCCCGGCCTGGCAGGACGCACAACGATTACTAAACCCTTGGCGACTAGTGAGGGGTAAACCGCGGCGCGTAACCTAACTTCCGGGTGGCTGACGGTGCGCCCGCCGATTTTGCGATTCCGACCGCCTAAAACGCAAGACTGCCAGTCACCGTGCATGATCAACACGCACTTCCACGTTTTGAACCGGCGCGGTTACGACAAAGGGTAGAGTCGATGTGGCCAGAAATATTCTGCCTTAATATGACAGAATTCTGCGAAGAAGGTCCTACTGACTATTGGCAATTTCCTGCCTTTACTCCGACCTCAGCACCTGCATCGGCTCCATCGACGCAGCCCGTCGCGCCGGCAAATAACACGCCAGCACCGCCGTTGCCAGCAGGACCACGCCCACCGATAAAAATGCCGAAACGTCCAGCGCCCTCACCCCGAACAGCATGCTCTGCATCGCCCGGCCCACAAAGTAGGCGCCCACCAACCCCAGCCCCTGGCCAATCGCCGCCAGCGTCGCGCCCTCCCGCACCACGAGCGCCACCACGCGGTTGGGAGTCGCCCCCAGCGCCATTCGTAGCGCGATCTCATGCGAACGCTGCGCTACCGAGAACGCCATTACCCCATAGATCCCCAGCGCCGCCAGAAACAGCGCCACCACCGCGAAGCTTCCAAACAAAATCAGCATGAACCGCTCATTGGCCATCGTCTCGTCCCGAATCTGGTCGAGAGTCTTGGGGCGCGCCAGCGCAACTTCCGGATCAACCGAGTGCACGGCTGCCGCGATGCTCCGCTGCATCGACAAAGGCTCCTCCGCGGTCCGTACCCCAAATGACGCCTGTGGCCACGGAATCTGCCAGAACGGAACCAGTATTGCCGGCCGAATTTGGCGCTGATCCGCGGTATGCACATCGTGATACACGCCCACAATCTGCCAATCCTGCGGAGGCCCCAGCTTCGTTACTCCCGGAACCATTTGCTCCACCGAAACCCGCTCCCGCAGCGGATCCTTCCCCGCAAGGAACTTCTTTACGAAGCTCTCGTTCACCAACGCTACCTTCGTGCTTGCCGCCGTGTCCTGCTCGCTCAACTCGCGCCCCTTGACCAGACGAATGCCGAACGCCGCAAAATAATCCGGCGTCACCATGCCGAACGTGGTGAGGGGCCGCTGCGACGGATCCCCATACGTCGGCCCGCCCACGATCGTGAACGGCATCCCAAACCCCACCCCATACGGCGGCATACCCGTCGTCGCGGACGCGTGCTGCACCCCTGGTACCGCTTCGATCCGCGCCAAAATCTCGCGATAGTAAGCCGTGATCTGCTCCGGATCCTTCGGGCGCTGCTCGGGCACCGGCAGGAAAAACGTCAGTACGTGATCCGTCTTCACCCCCAAGTCCACCTGCGTCAGATTCCAGAAGCTGTGCAGCGCCAGGCCGGCTCCGGCCAGGAGCACCAGCGCCAGCGTGAACTCCCCCACCACCAGAATCCGCCGCAGATGATGCTTCCCGGCGCTGGTTCCCGTGCGTCCACCCTCCTTCAGCGCCTCACCCGGATCGACCCGCGACGCGTACCACGCCGGCGCCAATCCCGCCAGCAGCCCCGACAGCGTCGTCGCCAGCAGCGTGAACAGCAAGATCGGAATATTCAGCGTCAAGTCCGCGTGGCTTGGCAGCGTGCCCTCCGGCATCACCGCGATCAGCCCCTGGAGCATCCCGTAGCCAACCCCCACGCCCAGCGTCCCCCCGGCCAGCGCCAGCACCACGCTTTCCGTCAGCATTTGCCCAATGATCGTCCGCCGCCCCGCTCCCATCGAGGCGCGCACCGCCAGCTCTTTTTGCCGCGTCATGCCGCGCGCCAGCAGCAGATTCGCCACGTTCACGCACGCGATCAACAGCACGAAACCCACCGCCCCCATGAGCAGCCACAGCATCTGAATTCGCTCCTTGGGGACAAAATCGTTATACAGGGGCTCCACATACGCGCCCCAACCCTTGTTGCTTTTCGGATACACCTCCGCGATGTGCTGCGTCACCGCATCCATATTTTGCTGAGCCTGCTTCAGCGTCACCCCGGGTTTCAGCCGCCCCTGCAAGAAAAACCAGTGAAAATCGTGGTTCATCTGTTCCGGCTTGAACACCAGCGGCACCGTCAAATCCCACCCCTGCCGGTCGTAGTCCCCCTGCTGCTCCACTCCCACCACCGTGTACGGCTGCCCATCCAGCCGCAGCGCCGTGCCAATGATGTTCCGGTTCGAACCCAGCTTCAACCACAGCTTGTGGGTCAGAATCACCACGTGATTCTTCCCCTCGATTCCCTCCTCGGGCAGAAAATCGCGCCCCAGAAACAGCGGCTCGCCCATCATCTTCACCATGCCCACCGTCTCTACCAACGCCTGCAGATACTCCGGCTGATCCTTCGTTGCGATGTTGAAGCTTTGTTCGGTCCGCGCACACAGGTCCTGGAACACCGTCGCCTGTTGCTTCCAGTCCATGAAATCCCCCGCCGACACCACACTGTGGTAGGTCTGAATCTTCGACCACACAATCACCAGTTGCTGCGAGTCCGGATACGGGAGCGGCGCCAGCAGCGTTGCGTAATCCACCGTGAAAATCGCGGTAATCGCGCCAATGCCCAAGGCCAGCGTCAACAATACCGTGGCCGTCAGGCCGGGATTCCTGGCCATCATTCGTAGGCTGAATTTCAGGTCCTGAAGCACGTTTCGCATCGAAAGAGTCCTTCGATTAAGCTTATGGGAGCCCCGAAGATAGCTATTTTCCCATTTTCCTCGCTCCTTCAGGATCGTTTTTTTAGAGTCACGACGGGATCGTTCAGCTCCATTGGGATTTTCCGCGGATGGCCGCGCTGGCTGATGGTCAGGCGGCATCCCGTACGTTCTTCCGTGAGCGCTATTTGAAGCGCATATTGCCGGGTAGCGGCGCAGTGTGGCGTGGAGGCCGGCGGGAAGAAACGGACCCGAAAAATCTGCTAACAATCGATCATTCCAGTCGCCCCACTCGGAGGTCGTGCCGGGCGACGGTCCTTTACGGCCGCCGGTCAGTCGCGATCAACGGCGTAGCGTTTACGAATCCACTTGGCTGGTAAGTCTCTTTATCTGAGATTGAGCCGCAGCACCAATACGACACGTAATAATCAGTCCCGCCTTGTCGCCTCGTGTTCAGCAAGGAATGCGCAGGGGCAATCCGAAGTTCCGGGCGGGCGGCGGCGTGCCGGGAAACCAGGCAGGTACTTCGCGAGCCGGCGCGGACCTGCTTGGCAGGCCTGCGGCTCGTTCCCTTTTGACCGCGAAAAGTCCACTGGGCCCAAACCGATACCCGAGCCCTGAATGGGCGGAACAATCCTTTTCAATCCCACACGCACTCCTCGTCGTAAGCGATTCCGTGCGCGTCCAGCGGTATCCCGCCCTTTCAGGGCTGGAGGCAAAATCGGCGGATAATCTAAACCCAGGCCGTTGGCCTGGGCTTCGTTATTGCGCCCCTTTGGGGCTGAGCGGGTTGCACCCGAGGAGGCATTGCGGCTTTCATAACATCACAGGTGCGCGTGTTGGGCGTACCCGTGTGGCTCTTCCTCACGCGCTCGCGCGAACCGCCTACAGCGCAACCAACGGCGGGTGGACGACCGGCTCTTCCTCACGCGCGCGCGCGAACCAGCCGCCGCACACGAAGACAGTGACAAGTGGCTGGGGAACCGGGGTGCGGGAATCGGGATGCGGGAGCAAATCCAGGGCACGGGAAGTGCAGTGACAAGTGGCGAGCGGCGAGTCGAGAGCACGAGCCCCGCTTCGTTTATCGGCGGAAGGGTGGCGGAGGATGAAGGAATATTCTTTGTGGGCGGCGGGGCCGCTCGGGAAGGTGAGCCCCAAAGGGGCGAAATAACGAAGCCCAGGGCAACGTCCTGGGTCAACGGGACCCAATCCGATGCGCGAGCCCTGAAGGGGCGGAACAATCCTATCAATCCCACACGTACCGCTTGTCGTAGGCAATTGCGGAATGGGGGGAAGACCTATTTCGCCCTTTCAGGGCTGGGGGGTGAAGATTGGGGGGTAATCTAAACCCAGGCCGCTCGACTGGGCTTTGCGATCATGTTCCTTTGGGGCTGAAGTATGGTGCCTGATGCCCGGCGGGGTAGCGCGGGGAAAGGTAACATAGCGCGGCAGAGCCGCAATCAAAGCGAAGAAAAACAACTCAGCGCTACGCCACTGAAATGAATCGAGACGTACCTACGCCGTTCTCATCCGCTTGGGTCCAGACACGTAAGGGCTACCCCTTTCATAGAACCGGAGCAAACGCCGGGTTTCTCGCGAAATTCCGATCCTTACGCTGCTGCCTATTTCGCCCGCCGGCCGGCCGGAGTCACCCAGCCACAAGGGGCGGGCGGCGCACAGGTCCACGCCGTCATGTTCGAGGCCAATACCCATGGCCTTGGCGAGTCTCCCCGGGCCTCGAGCCAGGTCGATCAAGGGCGCATGGGGGCGGCGAAGACGCATGAGATCGATTCCCTCCAGCGGCTCAAGAGCGCGCAACAGGACGCCCGCTCCCACCCCGCGAACTTCGCTCGAGACGTTTACCAGGAAGTGTAAACCATAGGCACGATAAACATACGCGTGCCCACGATCGAGAAACAGAGACTTGTTGCGCAGCGTAAGTCCCGGATAGGCATGCCCGGCGGCGTCGCCCACCACGTAAGCTTCTGTCTCCACGATCCGCCCGCTCACTCTGCCGGCCCCAGTGTCATGCACGAGCGTCTTACCGATAAGGTATTTCGCGAGTTCGATGGTGCCAGCCGGTAGGCGCGTCCGGTGAAGGCGGCGAATATAACTTTCGTTCTTCATCTGAGCCATCGCATTTCATCAACAGGTTGTGGAAACCCCATCCTCGCACTAAATTTCGTACGCGTCATCGACATCGCGAATCAGAGGTTGACTTAAGTTTCCCTCTCCGGTGAGATTATACTCGTGAAGCCTCTGGAGCTACTCGGCGAGACGGTCACCCCCGACGGTACCGACATGAAGTTGGTCCGTCGCGATCACGAATACATCATACTCGCGAACGGTAAGAGCCTTATGTCGAGCCGCATGCACGGCTCGGAGGAGGCGCTGGCCACATTTGGCTGCCGGCGGGCGCGCACGCTGGAGCAACCCTCGGTGCTGGTCGGCGGCCTGGGAATGGGCTTCACGCTGCGCGCGACGCTCGATTTTCTGCCACGCGACGCGATCGTGGTGGTGGCCGAACTTCTGCCCGCCGTCGTGGAGTGGAACCGGGGGCCGCTCGGGCCGCTCGCCGGACATCCGCTGAAGGATCAGCGAGTGCGGGTGGAGGTGGGTGACGTCCGGGTGACGCTCCGTTCGGGCACCGGCCGCTTCGATGCCGTGCTCCTCGACGTGGACAACGGCCCGGCCGCGTTTTCCGCGTCGGAGAACGCCGGGCTCTATGACAATCGGGGAGTCGCTGCCGCTCATGCCGCTCTCAAGGTGGGCGGGGTGCTGGCCGTCTGGTCGGCCCGGGAAGATCGAAAATTCGAGCAGCGCCTGCGCTATAGCGGATTCGCCGTCCAGGTGGAACGCGTCCGCGGCCGCCTGAAAAAAGGCGGTCCCCACCACCTTATCTTTCTGGGTCACAAAACGAATTGAGAACACCCACAGGCACGGCCATAGCAATTGCTCTCTTGGAATTCAGCGCCACGTCACCCCCCACTTCATCTCCGGTCATTCCGTCCCCCTTCCCACCTTTGCACGCAAAATAGAGCGATAACCCCCGACGCAAAAGCCCGTCTTTGGAGTACAATTGTGCTCCCAAAGGAGGGGGGGCAATTATTATGGCTGACATTAAAGACCTGAAGATGATGGGGCCGCAGAAGCGGTTGCGAGGGGCATTACCGAAAATCGGGATACGCCCGGCGATTGATGGGCGCCGCAAGGGTGTGCGCGAATCGCTGGAAAAGCAGACGATGGGCATGGCGAAAGCCGCCGCGGATTTTCTGGAAAAGAATCTGCGCCATCCCAACGGGCTGCCGGTGGAATGCGTCATCGCCGACTCGTGCATCGGGGGTGTGGCGGAAGCGGCCGATTGCGCGGACAAGTTTGCGCACGCGGGCGTGGGAGTGTCGCTGACCGTGTCGCCCTGCTGGTGCTATGGGTCCGAAACGATGGACATGGACCCGCTGATTCCCAAAGCGGTGTGGGGCTTCAACGGCACGGAGCGTCCGGGCGCGGTCTATCTGGCCGCGGTGCTGGCCGGACATAATCAGAAAGGGTTGCCGGCCTTCAGCATTTACGGGCAGGACGTGCAGGATTCCACTGACACCTCGATTCCCGCGGACGTGCAGGACAAGTTGCTGCAATTCGCCAAAGCGGGCCTGGCGGTGGCGGAGATGCGGGGCAAGTCCTATCTGTCTTTGGGCGCCGTCTCCATGGGCATCGCCGGTTCCATGGTCAATGCGGATTTCTTCCAGAACTGGCTGGGCATGCGCAATGAGTACGTGGACATGTCGGAGTTCGTCCGGCGCATGGAGGAGAAGATTTACGACCCCAAGGAGTTCGACCGCGCCATGGCCTGGGTAAAGGCCAATTGCCCCGAGGGCAAGGACTGGAATCCGCCCAACCTTCAGAAATCGCGCGAGGCGAAGGACGCCGACTGGGTGACGTCCGTGAAGATGGCCATCATCGCGCGCGACCTGATGGTGGGCAATCCGCGCCTGGCCGAACTGGGATACGGCGAAGAGGCCATGGGCCACAACGCCATCGTGGGAGGCTTTCAGGGACAGCGCCAATGGACCGATCATTTTCCCAACGGCGACTTCCTGGAAGCCATCCTGAACTCCTCGTTTGATTGGAATGGCATCCGCGAGCCTTTTGTTTTCGCCACGGAAAACGATTCCCTCAACGGGGCCACCATGCTCTTTGGCCACCTGCTTACCGACACGGCGCAGATCTTCGCCGACGTGCGCACTTACTGGAGCCCGGCGTCCGTGAAGCGCGTGACCGGTTATAAGCTGACCGGGAAGGCGAGCCAGGGCATTATCCATTTGATTAACTCGGGCGCGGCCACGCTGGACGCCACCGGGCGCATGATGAAGGACGGCAAGTCCGTCATGAAGCCCTTCTGGGAAGTTACCGTGGAGGATGTGGGGGCTTGCCTGGACGCCACGCAGTGGGGTCCGGCGATGCTCGAATATTTCCGCGGCGGCGGCTATTCCTCGCAATTCCTCACCTGCTGCGAATTCCCCGCCACCATGGCGCGCATCAACTGGATCATGGGGCAGGGTCCGGTGCTGCAAATCGCCGAGGGTTACACCGTGGGCCTGCCGCCGGAAGTCAACCAGGTCCTGGATGAGCGCACCAATCCCACCTGGCCCACCACTTGGTTCGCGCCGCTGCTGACCGGGCGGGGACCGTTCCGCGACGTCTATTCGGTGATGAACAATTGGGGCGCCAACCACGGAGCCATCTGCTACGGACACGTTGGCCATAATCTGATCAGCCTGGCGTCCATGCTGCGCATTCCCGTGTGCATGCATAACGTCGGCGAAGAAAGAATCTTCCGGCCCAGCGCCTGGACCCACTTCGGGACCCACGATCCCGAGGGTGCCGATTACCGCGCCTGCGCGAACTACGGTCCGGTGTACGGAAGAAAGTAGGTTTGAAGTCAGGAGTCGGGAGGCAGGAGTCAGCGTAACGGCTGACTCCTCCTGACTTCCGGTGATCGGTGACCGTGCACAGCCGACAACCCACAACTCACCGTAGGGGCGGTTCGCGAACCGCCCTTACGTTCACGCCACAGAGGTACCCATGGAAATCTTTCGGTTTATCAAAGGGATGAACAGCAAACTATCTCTTGGTCTCGCCTTGCCAGCCTTTCTCTTTTTGACGAGTGGCTTGTTTGCCCAGGAGCGCGCTGGCGCACGGGGCGAGCCGCGCTTCAATCGCGTGGTGATTGAGGCCCTCGATTCGGACGCGTGGAACGGCGTGGTGTTTATGGCGAAAGCGTATCAGCAGCAAATCTCGTTTGGTTTGCGCGTGGGCTCGCGCCGCGGCCGTTTCTTGGACGGACAGAAGATCTTCAGTGCGGTGAGTGAGGTGGGTCCGCATGCGCCGGATGCTTCTTACTGTCGCATGAGCTGGCGGCATCCCGCGAAAGAAGCTCCGGTGACGCTGGAGTGGTCGCGCCTTGACGGAACCACGGTGGTGGGCCGCCTCAATTCGACGCAAGGCCTGCAACTGGTGCTGGAAACCTACTTCCCCAACTCGTCCCAGGGAACAACGGGTACGTACGCGGTGGATGAATCCCGCCGCGCCATTCTGGGTGAAAAATATTTCGATAACGTGTTCGATCACGTGGCCCGCCTCGTGGTGATGACGGACCGGCCGCTGATGGGCAGCGGCGCTTATCGCTCTTCGGCCGATTTGCAGACCGCCATGGAGAGCCCGGGTTTGCTGGCGCCGCCCATCCCCAACGATTTCCTCCAGGGAGCGGCCGGGCTGGAGTTTGATGATTCCGCGCCCGCACATTTTGTGGCCGTCATCGGCTGGGATAAGGAAACCTTGCTGAATCAGGCGAGCGGGATGCTGGCGGCGGGAAAGATCGATGCCATTCTCAAAGAAAAAGCCGAGGCCTACACGGCGCGCCGTCCCTCCGTAAACGGATTGTTTGAGGGCGCGCCCGAGGCCATCGGCAATTCCATGTTCTGGAATACCCTTTACGCACCGCAATTTGACCTCATCTTCCCCAGCATCAGCCGCGCCTGGGCGCAAGGCGGTTTGGGAAGCTGGGTGGTGGGCGAGTGGGACTGTTTTTTCGGCGCGCTCCTGACCAGCCTGGAAGACGAGGCGCAAACCAGCGCCGGTGTACACGCCATCCTGTCGTCGCAGACGGAGGCTGGCGTGGTGCCCAATATGTCGGGCAGCGGAGGCACCAGTCCGGACCGCTCGCAGCCGCCCGTGGGCTCCTACGTGGTTTGGAAGGTTTACCAACGGCGGCAGGACCGCGACTTGCTGGAGTGGGCCTATCCACGGCTGAAAAAGTGGCACGAGTGGTGGTTCCGCGATCGCGGCGACGGCCAACCGTGGCGCGACGGCAATCGCGACGGCTTGCTGGAGTGGGGGAGCGACCGAGGCTCGACTCCCTCCAGCGGTGGGCGTGGCAACCTTCAGGCCGCCAAGTGGGAAAGCGGCATGGATGACAGTCCCCAGTTCGACGACGCCATCTATAATCCCCACACCTACACGCTGAATCTCGATGATGTTGGGTTGAATTCCCTCTACACGCTGGACGCTGAGTGCCTGGCGAAGATTGCTGCCATCTTGGGCAAGGACGAGGACAGCCGGAAACTCGCCGCTGAGTATGAGCACATGAAGCAACTGGTGCGCGAAAAACTCTGGAACGAGAAGGACGGAATCTACGAGAACCGCTTCTGGGACGGGCGATTCTCGGGCCGACTCTCCCCCACGAATTTCTATCCCCTGTTCGCCGGCATTGCCACGCCCGAGCAGGCGGAACGCATGATCAAGGGCCACCTGCTGAATCCCAAAGAATTTTGGGGCAAATACGTGGCGCCCACCATTGCCCGCAACGATCCGGCCTTTCCCGACCAGTTCTACTGGCGCGGGGACATTTGGGGACCGACCAACTACATGCTCTACGAGGGTGTTAATCGCTACCGTTTCGATCAGGTGGCGCTGGAATACGCGCAGAAGAATTACGACCTGTTCATGGATGATTGGCGGATCAACCAGCGCGACGACGAGGAGTACTACGCCTGGGGCGGCGCGGTGGGCAACGACTCCTCCTCGCACTACACTTGGGGAGCGTTGCTGTGCCTGATCTCGCTCGAGCAGTACATCGATGTGAATCCCTGGGAAGGCTTGCGGTTTGGTGCTCTCGACCCACCGGCGCAAGGAGATTTCCACCGCGCGGTTTGGGAGAATCACACTTACGACATCATCGTTGGCCCCAGCCGGACAGTACTTGTGCGCGATGGGCGGGAACGTTTTGTGGCTGACGCCGGCGTGGTGGTGAGGAACTACGAAACATCGGCGTCACAGTTGACCTTCACCTTGAAGGCCGAGCGCCCGGTTGCTGTCGTCACGCGGGAATTCGACGACGGCGAATTGAATCTGAAAATCGATGGCAAGCCAGCGGGGAAAGTGAGCGTGCAGCAGGGGCGCGCGAGTTTCCAACTTCCGGCGGGCGAACACAATGTTGAGTTGGCGAGGTGATTTTTAAGGTTAGGCCAGGCTGCGGCCGCGGGTTTCCGGGAGGGCGAGGGCAAGGACTCCGGCCAGAAAGAACGCCAGGCCGCTGATGCCAAAGGCTGACCCCAGGCCTCCACGGGCGGCGATGACGCCAATGGCCCACGGCGCGGCGGCGCTGAGGGCGCGTCCAAAATTGTAGGTCAGGCCCATGGCCGAAGCGCGGAAAGAGGTGGGGAAAAGTTCCGCAGTAATCACCCCGAATCCCGTGAAGTGGCCGGTGCCGAAGAAGGCAAGCAGCGGCCCCACCACCAGCAGCGCCAGGGGATGAGCCCGCGCATAGAGCGGCACCAGCAGCGCGGCGACGAAAAGGTAAAAGACGTAAGTTCGTTTGCGGCCCACCACATCGCTGATGAACCCAAACGTCACATAGCCGAGCCACATGCCAGCCTGCATGGCAATAATCCAGGTGGAAGAAGCGGCGAGGGAAAGACCCCGGCCACCGCGCGCTATCGGCAACGCAAGGTAAGCGGGAATCCATGTGAAAAGGCCCCACCAGCCAAAGAGCGCGGCGCTGTTCATCAGCAGCGTTACCAGGATGGCCTTGGTGTAGGTGCGGAAGGAGCGGGGCTGGGGAGGCGGGATTCGGGGCACGGGATACGGGACACGGGGCTCGGACTCTGCATCCGGAATCTCATGTCCCTGACCTCGAGTCCCGGATATTTTCCTTTGCGCCAGCCAGAGAGGAGATTCCTCCACGCTGCGGCCAATCCAGAGGGTAAGGAGGGCGGGGAAGATGCCGGCGAAGAAGACGGGCCGCCATCCCCAGCGCGGCATGATGAGCGCCGCGATCACGGCGGCCAGCGCATAGCCGATGGCGAAGCCCGACTGCATGATCCCCAGCGCCTTGCCGCGATGCTGATCGGGCCAGGTCTCCGAAACCAGCGCGGCGCCCGTGGCCCATTCACCGCCCATCCCCAATCCCACGCCCAGGCGCAGCGCGGCCAGTTCCCACAATCCATGGGAGAATCCGCAAGCGGCCGTGAATGCCGAATAAACGATGATGCTGACGATCAGCGCCATGCGGCGGCCGAAGCGGTCAGCCAGCAGGCCGAACAGAATGCCGCCGGCGGCGGAGGCGACGAGCGTAACCGAGGCGAGCAGGCCGGCTTGCGCGGTGGTGAGTTGCAGTTCGTGCAGGAGTTCGCGCAGGACCATGGCGTAGAGCGTAACGTCCATGCCGTCGAGCATCCAGCCCAGGGTGCTTGCCGCCAAAGCGCGGCGCTGGCGTGGCGAACTGGAGGCGAGAAAGTCCAGAGGGTTGGAAGTCATCGGGAACCGGCAGTATAGCCGAAGCAAGGGGAGCTAGGGCGTCATTCCCCACCACCCAAATGCATTTCCCGCTTGTTTCGGCGCGGGCTTTATGGTACCAATAACACGCCTGTAAGTATCAAATAGCTTCCTCAATGCAAGCGGAAAAACCGGGTTGGCAGTCCGAAGCGGATGGGTAAGTAGGTCACGACGCGACGATTCCACCGATTCCGCGAAAGGAGAAAAGAGCATGGCATTCTGTGCGCAGTGTGGTGCTCAAATGGCCGAGGGAACTACGTTTTGCGGCTCGTGCGGCGCGCCGGTGGGCGGTGCTGCCCCGGCTGCTGCGCCTCCCGCAGCGAGTACGGGATTGACCTCGAATGTGGCGGGGGCATTGGCATATTTCACCTTCATCCCCGCGATTATTTTTCTGGTGGTGGACCCCTACAAGAATGACAAGTTCATTCGGTTCCACTCCTTCCAGTCGATTTTCTTTGCCGTCGTGTGGGTGGTGTTCCACATCGTCTGGATGATCCTTACAATGATTCTCGGGATACTCACGCTGGGGTTCCTGGGAATGATCATGGGGTTGCTCAGCCTGGTGATCTTTCTGATCTTCTTTGCCTTCTGGCTCTTCCTGATGTACAAGGCGTATCAGAACGAGACTTTTAGAGCTCCGATCATCGGTGACTTGGCGGCAAAGCAAGCGGGCCTCTAAGCTCCGGCAACGAAGGATCATCTGCCGAGATTAAGGGGGGCGGCGCATTTGTGCCGCCCCTTCGCTTTCTAGGGGCGAACGGCGCACGCCCCGGGGCCGAACGCCGCTCGGGGGTGCAGTCTTTCCACTCGCATTTCCTCTTGACAATTCCTGGCAGCAGGGGCAGTTTAGGTAGTTTCGCTCGCGTTGATGAGGCCGGGCGGACAACTGTTACCTCATCCTCAAGACCTATGGCGGTTCTGGTTTGTTTTCACGATCGATGTTTTGACGGGGCCTGTTCCGCGGCCGTGTTCACGCGCTTCTACCGGCAGTGCGTCAACGCCCGGGCGGAGTTTCGCTACCGCGGCATGATGCACCGCGCCGGACAGTTGTTTGATGCGGGACTGTTCGACGCGGACGAAAACGTAATCGTCGATTTCAAGTATTCCGCCTCCGACCGCCTGACGTGGTGGTTTGATCATCACCAGAGCGCCTTCCTGACGGAAGCGGACGCCGAGCATTTCCGGCACGACCATAGCGGCAAGAAATTCTATGGGCCGGATTACAAATCCTGCACCAAATTCATCGCCGAAACCACCGGCAAACACTTTGGTTTTCAGGCTCCCGACCTGGAGGATTTGGTTCACTGGGCCGACTTGATTGACGGAGCTCAGTATCCGGACATCCGCACGGCGGTGGAAATGCGCGAACCCGCCACCCAGTTGACCCTGGTCATCGAAGGGACGAGCGAACCGGACTTTTGCGTGCGCCTGATTCCGGAGCTTCTCTCCCGGCCACTTGCGGAAATCGCTGCCCTGCCGCACGTCCACCAGGCTTTTGAAGTTCTTTACGCCCAACATCTGAGGTCCATTGAACTGATTCGCGGGCGCGCCGAACTTCAGGACGGCGTGGTTTTCTTTGACGTGGCGGACCAGAACGTGGAGGGGTTCAACAAATTCATACCCTATTATCTTTTTCCCAGCGCGGTCTATTGCGTGGGATTAAGCTCGTCGAAGGAGCGGATCAAGATCGCAGTGGGCAGCAATCCGTGGAGCAAGGCCCCCAAGGCTGCCAACCTGGCGAGTATCTGCGAGCGTTATGGGGGCGGGGGGCATCCCAAAGTGGCCGCGATCTCCCTGCCGCCACACGATCTGGAGGGCGCGCGCCGCGTGGCCGCGCAGATCGTTCATGAACTTCGCACCGGCCCCCCGTAGGAGTTCTTACCCGGCGATTGAAAGGCACCGTTGGAGGGCGTGGGGTCCCGGCCGGGAAGAGTTTGGACTTGACAACTTTTTAGCCAGTGAAACAAGGGGGGACGGAGGGAATCATCAACTGGCTTGATACCAGGCGGCGGGTGTGGTAAGAAAGAACAGTCATTTCATTCCAAACAGAGCCAGCCTCGTGGCGAAACAGGTTGTTCGTGGCTGTGGAAATGCGGGGAAAGGTACCGGGGCGAAAGTGAAATCCCTCTGGGCTTGAGTTCGGGCTGATTCTCAAGATGCACCGACACCTGCCAAGAGCGGTTTCACCAAGGTTACGTTTGAGCGTGACTGCCACCGGGGGAAGGTGAGGGCCGTGGCCGAGACAACGGGTGGTGATGCGAAGGCCATTCATGTGAGCTTGTTCGCGATGTCCGATATGGGTCGCGTCCGCAAGAACAACGAAGACAACTCGGTCGTCTGCAATCTTTCGACGGGGGAAGTTGGCGTGACACCCTCTCTCCGCGAGCATGATTTGGGCCCGCTCGGCTCATTGTTCATGGTGGCGGATGGAATGGGTGGCGAAGCCAGCGGTGAGGTGGCCAGCCAACTCGCGGCGGTCACTGTTCCCAAGCGCCTGTATGACAACCTGAAGTCGCTGGGGACGGTCAGCGAGGCCAACTTTGTAATTCTCTTGCGCGAGGCTATCGAGTACGCCAACCAGATCATTTTTCAGAAGGCCATGGCCAATCCCGCCTACCGTGGCATGGGAACCACCACCACGGCGTCAGCCCTTTTCGGCCAGCACCTCTTTGTGGGGCAGGTGGGAGATTCACGCTGTTACTTGATTCGAAATAAACAGATGACCCAGTTGACGCGCGACCAGACGTTCCTGAACTACCTGAAGGACATTGGCGCGGAGTTGCCCACCGATCCGGAAAAAGACAGCCGGAAAAGTATTCTGACTCAGGCGGTGGGAAGCAGTGAGACGCTGGACGTCAAGGTCACCTACATTCGGGTGAATCAAGGAGACCGAATTCTGATATGTAGTGACGGTCTGTATAACATGGTCCCCGAGGCGGATTTGCTGGAGAACGCTGGCCGAGGGGATGGGCTCTCCGACAACTGTAAAGCCCTCATCGAGAAGGCCAACGCCAACGGTGGGACGGACAACATCACCGTGATCCTCGCGGAATTTTCAGGCCCAGGCCTTCCCCCCTTGGACCCCGGGACCCCCGTGGAGTGCAAAGAATTCAACGAAGAAGATTTTAAACCGCAAACTTAGAAAATCGTCAGTCGTCAGTTGTCAGTTGTCGGCGGGCCTTACTGATGAGTGGGTCAGGAGGCGGATTGCTGAAAGCTGAGAACTGAAAACTGAGGATTCTCTCATGAAATGCCCAACGTGCGGTGAAGTCAATGAGGGCGGCTTTCGATTTTGCAGGGTTTGCGGCCACCCCTTGAGTGTGGAGCAGGCGGCCGGACCGCCGCCGGCGGCCGTGCCCCCAGCCCCGAGCCACCGGGAAGAACCGATCGCCACGATGGTGGTCGCCCCTCCTCCCGCCGCTCCCCCCGCTTTCCGATTGGTCGGCACTTCGGGATTCCTTTCCGGCCGCACATTTAGTATTACCCAGAAAGGTCTTATCGTCGGCCGGGATCAAAGCAAATGCCAAATCGTCCTCGCGGATGACCAGATCTCCCGCCAGCACGCCTGGGTGGGCTTGAACGAAACCGGCCAAATAGTGCTTCGCGACCACGGTTCCTCCAACGGGTCGTTCGTTAACAAAGTGCGGGTCCAGGAAACGGTTCTCAAGCCCAACGATATGGTTTCCTTTGGGGCGGGCGACAAGCATCTGTTTCGGGTGGAATCGTTCGTCCAGGCGCCGGCCGTGGCGCCGGCGCGAAAGGCGCCCATCGTTGAGGAAGCCGGCCATGTCCACACCTCCGTCATCAGCCAGGCGGACATTGCCGCCGCGCAGCAAGCCGATCACTCCGCGGGCGGCACCGTGGCCATCAAGCTCACGGATATCATGGCCCGCCCGCACGTCGAGCTGATTGTTGACAAGTTCGCGGTAAAGAGCGAAGACATACCGGACGAGGGTCTGGTGGTCGGCCGCGATTCGGCGCGCTGCAAGATGCTGATGGAACACGCCTCCGTGTCCGCAGTGCACGCGCAGTTTTCGATCAAAGGGGACCGAGTCGAGCTGACCGACCAATCCGCCAATGGTACCTTTGTCAACGGGATCCGCGTCAAATCCGCCGAATTGCATGACGGTGATTACATTACCTTCGGCCGGTATTCCGGCAAGTCTCTGATCTTTCGCTCCGGCCTGGAGCCGGAGCTGAAGATGGAAAACATTGACCTGAGCAGAGACCATCTGGTGATCGGGCGCGACCCGGGCTGCGATGTGGTTATCGCCCATCCCGTCGTCTCGAAAAAGCATGCCGAGATCGTCAAACAAAACGGCAAGAGCCTGCTGGTTGATCTGGGCTCGGTGAACGGAACTTTTGTCAACGGCATTCGGGTGAAGCGCCACGAACTCCAGGAACTGGACCGCGTGGTCATTGGTCCCTCGGAGCTGCATTTTCATGGCGGAGCCCTGACCCATGTTCCTGACCGCCGGGTGGTGCGGCTGGATTCCGTGCACCTCAATTTCCAGGTGACCGACCGCAATACGGGCAAGCCCAAGCTGTTGTTGGATGATCTCTCACTCGTGGTCAAGCCGAAGGAATTGATTGGCCTGTTGGGGCCGAGCGGGGCGGGCAAAACCACCCTGATGAACGCGCTGAACGGGTTCGTGAAGCCCACCTCCGGCAAGGTGCTCTATAACGGCGTGGATTTGTATCAAAACCTGGACGCGATGAAATCCACCATTGGATATGTTCCTCAGGAAGACATCATGCACCGGCAATTGTCGGTGCGCCAATGTCTCTATTACGCGGCGAAGCTGCGCTTGTCCGATGACACTTCCGATGACGAAATCAACCGGCGCGTGGAAGAAATGCTGGATATTTTGAAACTCGACCCACAGCGCTGGGACAACCCCGTGGCCACCCTGAGCGGCGGCCAGCGCAAGCGCGTGAGTTTGGGTATTGAGCTTCTTCCCAAGCCTGGCGTGCTGTTTCTGGATGAGCCCACGGCCGGACTCGACCCCCGCACCGAAACGCTGATGATGATGCTCTTCCGGCAGCTCGCCAACCAGGGCTCCACGATCGTTATCACCACCCACCTGCTCGGGTCGTTCGGGGTGCTTGATAAAGTTGTGGTCATGGTGCAGGGGCGGTTGGCTTACTACGGTCCGGGAACAAAATTCCTGGAGTATTTCAAGGCGGAATCACCTCCGGACGTTTATGACGACCTGACCGATAACAATACCGTCCCCTATGCGCTGGAGTTGAAGAAGAGATTCCAGAGCGCCCCCCTGTACCAGAACCTGGTGGTGGATCCGCAGCGAAACATTCCGGCGGAGCAGGCCATGGCGAGCGGGGCGCAGACTCAGGCGCAATCCCAGCAAAAAAGATTTAGCCTGCGCCAGTTCACCACCCTGCTGCAACGCACCTGGGAATTGAAATTCAGCGACCGGGCGCAGACCCTTCTGCTCTTCGGCCAGGCTCCCCTGGTGGCTTTGCTCGTGGCTTTGATGGCGAGCGGGCCCAATCAGGTGCAGACCATCTTCATGGCAATGTTTTCGGCGCTCTGGTTCGGCTGCTCGAATGCCGTCCGGGAGATTGTGGATGAGCAGACCATATACCGGCGGGAACGGCAGACCGGCCTGAAGATTCCCTCCTACATCCTGTCGAAACTTGCCGTTTTGTCTTTCGTGGCGCTCGTGCAGTGTTTCTCGGTCGTGCTCATCTGTTTGTTCGTCAATCATGCTCTCTCTTTAAACCTGCCGGAAGCCGGCGCGGCCATACTGATCATGTTCCTGGTGGCGGTAAACGGCTCGCTGGTCGGATTGCTGATCTCCAGCCTCGTGGCGACGCCGGAAAAAGCCTTGACGCTGTTTCCTCTGGTCCTGATTCCGGAGCTCCTGCTCTGCGGCCTGTTCCTGCCGGTTCGCCCCATCCAGACGATCATCCCGATTTCGGTGGAACAGCTCCTGGAGGGAAAGATGTTTGCGCAGCCGGAAGCGAAGGCCCAGTTGCAACGGATCCAGCAGTCCTCGGCAGCCGATGAAGCCGCACAGGCCAAAGCCGAAGGGGGACGCTTCGGGCATATGGTGGTGGGCGCGACCACGCCCTCGGCGCAAACCATGAAGGTTTTCCATAAATACACTCCCGCTCCGGTGGAGGGCATGGGGACGCCCATCCGCTGGATTTCAGCCCTGGCGATTTCACGCTGGGGCTTGGAGGCGCTGTCCGACCTCTGTATACACGGCGGGCATTCCACGCAGGACTACGCCTATAAAATCATCAACACCATCACGATTTCTCTACATCCGGACGATGTGGGGAAGCTGGAAGAAGGCTTGGAAAAGCCGCCGGACGACTTTAAGACTCCGGGTGCGTTCCCGGCGTTCCCACTCCCTTCACAATTCTGGAGGGACAAAGGGCCGTACCTGGCAATTATGACGGGGTACGCTCTCCTGATGTTGGTCTTCATCCTGGTGGTGATGAAACGCAAGGATGTGAAGTAGGAGTGACGAGTGAAGAGCCGGCAGGTCCGAAGTCCAAAGCACCGCTGCTTTATGCCCGGCCTTGGACATCAGAGGGGCTTGTTGCTCGTCACTCATCACTTGCCACTCATCACTCGTCACTGCACTTAAAGGAGTCAGTATGGATAGCGGATATTCCACGGTTCGCAACCTGCTCTACATCGTTCTCGTGCTTGCCTTGCTGTCGATCTTTTCCAATTTCTACGTGGCGACAGAACTGGCTAAGAACAGCGATGAACTGGACGGGGTGCGCCAAGTTATGGCGAAACAACTGATGAGTACAGCCCTGGCGCAGTCGCAGCAACTACAGCAAAGAATGGACCAGCTCAATCAGGACGCCGCCGGAATCGACGCCAAGCTGCAAAAGGCTCAGGATGATTTTGTGGCGAGGATGAACGTTGAACTTCCCCGGATCATGGACAACTACATCAAGACTCGCGCGCCCGAGGTTGAGAGGCAAGCCATGAAGCAGATTCCGCATTAGCGGGCAGGAGTAGCGCGGACCGTTTTTGCAGGTCCGTGCCTTGTCCACTATGGGCAAGGAAAGCTACGCTTCCTTTGCGCCCACCGCAAAAAACAACGCAGAGTCCGGAAGAACCGAACTCTGCGCCTGCGTTCCAAGCATCAAACTGCCGCACCGCCCTTATAACGTATTCTTCAAATCCACGTGGAAGAGCTGTTCTCCCATGAAGAATTCGTCGCCATCGGTGAGGACGAGTTCCGAGCGCACCCGGCGATAAACACCGTTCCGGCTGCGCAGATCCTGGAGAAGGAAGCGCCCCGGCTGGGCGACGATGCGGGCATGCGTTCCCGACATGTACGGGTCATCCTTGAAGACCAGGTCGCCCGTGGTGCGGCCCAGGGTGGTTTCCGGCTTGTCGAGTTTGAACTCCGCTACAACTTCACCATTCAACTTGATGTGCTCAAGCTTGGCGGTTAGCGGTCCCTTTTGCAGTTTGGGGACGCTCCACATCACCGTGCCCTCGACGGGTTCCTTGCTGAGCGATTCGTCAAGGCTCTGGGTGACGAAGCGGAAGAGTTCCCGCCCCAGCAGGAAAACGTCGCCGGGGGTAAGTTCCGAATCCTGCCTTTGGCGGATAAAGGAGCCGTTTTGGCTGTTGAGGTCCTTCAGCACCAATTTGCCTTCGCGTATGGCAACCGAAGCATGGCGTGGAGAAAGCAACATATCCTGGGGATAGCTCAGGTCGCAGTTCTCGCGGCCGATGAGCGTCTCCTTGGCGACGGGCACCGTTCTGCCGAATGTTCCATCTGGTTTCTTTTCGGAAATCTTGGCTTCGAGGCGCGGAGCTGAGCGCAGGCCAGAAAAAACCACAGTTCCATCGATCGCGGATTCCGGCAGGCTCAATGCGGCGGGCCCTCCCGGCTTGGCCACGGGGGGCGGTGGCGCTGGGGATGGAGCGACGGGGCGCGGCGGCGGAGGCACGGGCCGGGCCACGGGGGGCGGTGGTGATGGAGCCATGGGACGCGGCGGCGGCGCGGGGGGAGGCGGTACGGGACGCGGCGGTGGTGGTGGCGCGGGCCGGGCTATAGGGGGTGGCGGCGGTGGAGCCACGGGGCGCGGCGGGGGCGGCGGTGGTGGCGCGACCGGCCTGGGGGGCGCAGCAGGCCCCGGCCCTGGCGGCGTCGCCGCCAATGGCGGTGCGGTCGTGGGCAGAGGGGTGCCGCAGTATCCACAAAATTTACTTCCTAGCGGAAAGGATTTGTGGCACTTCGGGCACATGACCTGAGGGACGGCCTGTGCACCCGTGCCGCGTAGAACGGGCGGCGCGGCGGGCGCTGGTGGCGCCGCCGAGTGTTGCGGCTTTCCGCAGCGCGCGCAGGTGGCCGCCGTGGCGGGGTTCATGCTTCCGCAGGATGCGCAGCGCATGTAACGTACGGTTCCTTGTTCATTTGCATCAGCGGTCATATTCTGTGCTCATCTCAATATTATTCGGCGTTACTCGCCGGTGGCTCTAATCCAAATGGGATTAGTATAGCAGCGAAATTCATTATTGGCGCTGTTTCGTGTGCTCGCCACCAAGCGGATGTATTTCCAATCGTCCGATCCCTTCTTCAGGATTTCGCGAAGGTCGAGAGGAACCAAGCCTTGGCTGGCGAGAGCCTGGGCGGAAGGTACCGGCACATCCACGGGCGGCAACTCTCCGGTGCTGGTCCCAAGTATCAGCTTAATGGATTGCAGGGGCCCAAATTCTTCGCTGCTCACCCAGCGAAGTTGCAAAGGGGGCAGTGACTTCAGGGGGCAGGAAATCTCCTGCCCGATGCCGACATCTTCGGGGTCGTCGAGCGAGCCATTGGCATTGCGGTCGAAACCGGCAATCAGGATCGGGCCAGTGCTCCCGACGGTGCGGCCCTCGCGCAAGGCACGCAGAACGTTCTCACCTCGCGCCCCCATGCCGGCCGGTGCATAAACCACGGTGGAAATCCGGCCCAGCGCGTTGTCCTCGGCATATCCATTCAGGCCGCGCGAAGGTTTGCCGAGAAAGTCCACCACGTCCATGGTTGCTTCGTAGTTCAGGTCGCCATGCGCGTCCGACCCGGCGGCAAGAAAGGTCTTGAAGAGCGGGGCATCGGTTTCATCGCTCCGTGGCGCGAGGCCGCGCTGAAGCAGCGGTTGCCATCCATCCTTGATGCCTTGTTCGAGGCGCGCGTACTGGTCGGCGCCGGGGTCGTGCTGGAAGCAGGCGCTGGCATCCTCGTGGGCGTGAATGCAAAACGGGTCGCGCATGTCGTCCGCCGTGGACAGCGTGGCGCGATTCCAGGGTTCCAGACCTGCCAGGCCGGCCTGAAGTTGTTTTCCGCCCGGCGCCAGAAAATCCACATCAAGGTCCCATTTGCCCCCGCGCATGACCGGACTGATGGGATCGAATGGGTGGGCGGCATAGGCAAATCCTCCCGCCGCGGCAATGCGTGCCAGAGCGTCCTTGAGAGGTATGGCCGGATAGGAAATGGAGCCGTCGCCGGATACGATAACGGTATCGTCCGGATTCTTGGGGTCGGGAAATCCTTTGTCGGGGTTATCCGGGGATGGCGCCGCCACCATGTGGACGGTGGTCAATACCGCGTCCTTGCCGGAAGCGAGCGTGACCTCCTCACCCCGAATCAGCATCAGCCGCCCGTCGCGAAATTTCTTGACGTCCTCCAACTCCTCCTTATAGCGGTCGGGCGAAAGATCAGTTGAGTGATCAGTCAGGAGCAACCAATCCATTCCCGCCTGGATGGCGGCTTGTTTGGTGACGTCGAGCGGATATCCGCGTTCCGCGGGATTGTCTGTGAAGCCGCTGTGGTAATGGATGTCTCCCCGGTACCAATTGGGGATTTGCGGAAGCGGCGAGGCGTTCAACTTCACGCGAAGATAAAAGTCCTGGACCGGCCAGTCCACGGCGCGAATTGAAACCCATAAGTCCACGGAAGCGAACGGGCCGCCCAGGAAGTGGCCGGCGAGATAGGACTGAATCGCGTCGCGGGGAACCTCGAGAGTCTTCTTAAACCGGTCTGGAATCGACAGCGGTTGGCCGTCCGTGCGGGCGTCGAAGGAAAAATCTTTGCTCGCGCCCAACAGTAGAGGTTCAGTGGTGAACTGGTGCCGGGCGCCGGCGGGCTTTACGAAAACGTCCACCCCCTGGAGTTTCAACGGGTCGCGTTTGACATAGTTGGAGACTCCGGACCCCGTCGTGTGGGCTTCCTGTTCGACGCCGTTGATGACCTCCACAAAGATGGGGAGATAAACATCGCCGGAGTTTCGTAACGAGCGTGGGGCGTCAGCGCGGAAAAACACTCCCGTCTTGGAGAGCTTTTCCTTCAATTGGTCCACCAGCCCTTCCTGGGGCTGGGAAAAAGCAGGCAGGGCCGCGATAAAGCACACCGTCACGATCATGACGCCAAAAAGAGAATGAGAATGCCCGACTTTAGCTCTCATGGGATCAGCTTTCGTGCGACCTGAATGGGGATGCACTGGTTTGCTGAGGTCGCCAGCGCCACGACCTTTCCATCATCATTGAGCAAAGGCGCGCCGGATTCACCCGGATCCGCCTTATGTTCCATGGTCAGGGCGCTTCCCTGCGCGGTCACCTGAACGCTGAGAAGGCGCGGGGCGATTTGAGGCTGGCTGATGCCGAAGGGATAACTGCACAAGACCAGCTTGGGGTTCGCGGCAGGCTTGGCCGCCGGGTCAGGAAAAGCCAGGGGTTGAAAGCCCGTCCCCGTAATTTGTAACAGGGCCAGGTCCGACGGGCCTTCAGCGTGAAGGTGCAGCGTCGCCTTCGCCTCGGAGTCCGGATCCTGGTAATCCTGCTGGACCATTTCATCGGGCGGAGTTTGAAGGATCTTCAAGGATTGCTTTTCGGTGCTGAGAGCCGATGAAAAATTAGGCTGACCGTCCGCCGCCATCACTTGCGCGCCCGCGGGCCAAGCATAAGTCTTCACACTGTTCTTGTCCAGTTCCAAGTGTTGTTGTTCGATCAGGAAGTCCACTTGCGGGTCGAACTTCCAGGGCGCGATTACGCGTTTGGTGGTCAGCAGTTTCCCGTCCGCACTCACCAGAAAGCCCGTGCCGGATTGCGAGAACTCCTCCGAGGCTTTGGATCTCGGATCGTGCACTCTGTATTTCGTGTACACCAGGTAGACAGCGGATTTGGTCTTTGCGCCCACCGTTTCGTCCAAGTGCATCTTCGCCAGGTGTTCCTTGGCCATGTTGATGGCCGCAGCGGAAGCGGGGTTGGAGAGGGTGGCCAGGATTGTGTCGGCAGTCATATGGAGGAGGGGGTTGCCCTGGAAAAAATTGAGCGGGACTTGTTCGTTCAAGGGCACCGGGATGACGACTTGTTTGGAGCGCAACGCCAACTTCTCCAGGGAGTTCAGCTTGACCTCGATAAAACTTTGCCCGGTGATCTGAATTTTGTCCTTGTCCACCATATCGCGGACAGGCTCCATGGAACCGAGGTCGGCAAAAATAATGGCGCATTTGAGGGGCGCGGGAAGGTTGACGGGTTCTTTATTGGATAGCTTGAACTCTTGGTCAAACGTTTCGATGTGGACCGGAATGCCGTTTATCGCCACATCCTGAAAATACATGTGCTCCACCGTGGCGGCGCGGTCAACGGGCTTAATGCTGACGGAGAGGCCAAGCAGCAGGCGCTCAAAGTTTATATCCCGGAAGGAGAGGCTTTTATAGACACCCGGATTGGGCGCCGGCTGACCTCCCTTCGTGGGAAGTTTATAAACCTTGGCGTCACGAATGGCCTCCGGCATTTGGCCGGTGGGTTCGGCTTGTTGGGCGAAAATGGGCGGGGAAAGAGTGCAGAGCATCAGGACGCTGAGCGCAACGAGCCCCAAGCGTGAGAGATGGGATGGCGGCGAGGACATTTTGTGTGGACTCCCGGTATAATCCGGCGCCGGAGCGGCTTACCTGGGGAACCGTGCAGGTTCTTCCCTAGGAGACGGGATCTTTCCAGGGAACCTCATAAAGTTCCACAGGCGTCTCCTTGCCTTTCACGCGGATGGCTTCCAGTCGTTGCGCCGGTATTTTGCCATTCAACTGCAAGTAGGTAGATTCCGAAACGAGGATCTGCCCCGGGGCGGCGTTCGAGCACAGCCGCGAGGCCAGGTTGACCGCGTCGCCGATGACAGTGTAATCCATGCGCTTTGCGGATCCAATGTTCCCGGCCGTCACCGGGCCCGTATTGACCCCCACACCCATGCGCAGTGGTTGTTGGCCGCGGCTTTCCCATTCGTGGTTGAGAACGGCCAGGGCGCGCTGCATTTCCATGCCGGTCTTGGTGGCGCGCAGGGCGTCATCGGGTTTGGGAATGGGGGCTCCGTAAACCGCCATAATTCCATCGCCGAGGTATTTGTCGAGCGTCCCTCCACTGTCAAAAATGATGTCCGTCATCTCCGAGAAATATTCATTCAGCAATTCCACCACGGCGTGCGGTTCCATGTGCTCAGACATTCGGGTGAAACCGCGAATGTCGGAAAACAGGATGGTGACGGTTTGGTTTTCCCCTCCCAGGTGAATCTCACCGGGGTTGGCGAGAATCTTCTCCACGATGGTGGGGCTCATAAAGCGCTCCAGCGCCTGGCGTTCTATTACGCGTTGGGCCAGCTCCTCATGCGAGCGCGCATTGTCGAAGCTCATGGCGGCCTCGGCGGCGATGACCGAAAAAATGCCCAGCTCCTCCTGGGAGAAGGCATGGGATTTGCTCAGGCAGTCGACGTAGAAGATTCCGAACACGTGGTCTTTGTAAATTAACGGCGCGCACATGGCGGAGCGGATGCCGGAGATGCGCAGGCTCTGGCTGGTGGAAAAGCGTTCGTCGGTGCCGACATCATAAATCAACAGTGGCACGCGGTCATTCATGAGTTTTTCGGTCACCGTTGTGGAAAGCGCCACGCCCCGCGCCTTATCTTTCTGGGCTTCGTCTTTGTAAAGGAGGACGGCGGGCTTGAAACCCTCCTTCTCGTCGCGGAGCATGACGAAGCCCCGTTCGACGTTGTTCATCTGAAACACCAGTTCCATAACCCGGTGCATGATTTCATCCGGCAGCAGAACGGAGGAGAGCGTCTTGCCAACCGCCAGGAGCAATTTCAGGAGGTTGTTTTCCTTCTCCAGAGCCTTCAACTGCTCCTCAACCGGCACTGCCGCTACGGGGGCCGTAATCGGCGTGAGTCGCAGGGCCGTGCTGATATCTTCCGCGCCCATCAAACCTTTGACATCGGTCACCGTTCCGCTGCCGGCCTCGATGTGGAAGTCGCGGTCGCGCGACGTCTCATACTTCAATTCGTACATGCCGATCGCGATGCGGTCCTGGTCCTTAAGCCGGTGCTCCTGAATCTGCTGGTTGTTTACAAAGGTTCCATTCATGCTCCCCAGATCATTCAGCAGGGTCATATCGCCGGGAAGTACGGTGATCCGCACATGGTGGCGGGACACACTGGGGTGACGCAGCACCAGATCGTTTGAATCCGCCCGCCCCACGCTGATCGTTGGGCTGGTAATCTCGAATATCTGGGTCCGAGCCGAGGGATCGGTAATGACGAATCGAGCCATGAAAAGAGTCTTGGTTACTCCACGCGCACCACGTCGGAAAATTCCGGTTTCACACCGGAGTTCATGGTAACAATCCGGGCACGCGCGTTTCCGGTGTCGATCACCTGGGTGACCTCGATGATTCCCACCCGCGTATTGGGGTCGGTGGCCTTGTAAACCGCCAGCCGGGATCCCTGTTGAATGCCCTGTGCGGACCCCATATCGATCATCACATTCACTCCATCGACCGCCGTGACGTAGCCCTGGTTCGTCGGGTGTGCCGCCGTGGGAGCGGCGGGATGCACCACCCCTCCCGCCTCCGTTGTAGTGCCGGGCGCGGCCGCGGGCTGACCGGTAAGCTTGCTGACCGCACTTTCAGTCTGGGCGCGCAAGTCCGCGATTGCCGTCCGCAGCTTGGAGAAGTTCTCCTCGTTGCCAATCCGCAGCGACGAGAGCATCTCATCCAGGTCCTGGAGTTGGTGCTGTTGACGAATGATCACCGCCTGGAGCTGTGCCTGATTCTGTTTTAAGTCCGCCAGTTGTCCGTTCAACGCCGCCACCTGATTGCCCATCGCCTGCATTTGGTCGAGCACGGCCTTAAATTGGTCATCGAGATATTTCTGTTCATCCTCTTTGAATTTCGGCCACGCACTGGGAGCCAGGGACAGTACCAAAATGATGGCAAGCATTATCCGGCGCGTCATGTTCAAACCTCCGCAACATTTATGGTTGCTTCGCGACAGACGTCCCCGTTAATGGCTGTTGAGGGTCACATTAATGGGGGTTGTCGCGTTTTCTGAGACGGTAACTTGCCGCTGAATGGGCGGATATCCGGATAACGATATGACCAGCGTATGAGCTCCCACGGACAAGCGAAAAGACGTAGGAGTCTGCCCGCTGACCGGCGATCCATCCGCCAACACCGTGGCGCCGGGCGGAATGGTCCGGACTTCCACAATCCCGGTGGCCACTACCGTGCCAAGGGTCAACCTGATGGTAAGGATTTGCCCGCTTTTGAGCGTGAACGCTTTCTCATAAGGCGCCATCCCGGGCGGTGTCACGGTGTAGGTATGATTCCCCGTGGGCAGAGTGGCACGAGCGGGACTCGGCCCATAAGATTTTCCGTCAATGAGCACTTCCACACCCGGCGGTACCGTGACAACGTCAACTTCCGCGCGGGGGGATGAAAGGTTGCCCACCACGCTGCCGGTCTGCCCGCCATCAATGGTCACGCTCTGCTGGAAACTCTCGTAGCCGTCCATGGAAATCACGACGTTGTGTGCCCCGGCCGTGAGGTCAGGGATGGTATAGGGCGTCAACCAATTTGGGTCGGACCGTCCATCGACGGAAATCCTGGCCCCGGTCACATTCGCGCTCACCATCAATTGTCCCACCTTGGCCGGTGCGATGCGCGAAACAGGTTCCCGCGGTTTGGGCGAGGGTGCCGGTGGCGTCTGCGTCCCCGTCGTGGCCGTTTGCGCGGCCGGCTTCTCCGGTACTGGCGGGGGCGTGATTGGCGTCCCCGGTCCGGGCGCGGGCGTGGTCGAAGCCCCCGTCGCGGCCGCCGGCGTGGTTGACGTCTCCGTCCCGGGCGTGACCACCTTCACGGGCGACTGCGGATTCTGCGGTGGGGGCGCCTTCTCCGCCGGCCGGGAGATTTCCTCCTTGCTGGTTCTGCTTTCCGGCCGCAACACAAAGAGGTAACTGATCACACCCATGATCGCCACCACCAGCAGCGCACCGAGAACCCAGGCAATCTGCGGGATGGATTGCCGGCGGGGAGCCGGCGGGGGAATCATGTGAATATTGAGAGAACTGGCGACGGGAGTTTCATCCACGGAGGCGGGAGTCTCCTCACCACCAATCGGAATATCCGCTACTGTCGTCGGAGGTGCCTCCACGATCGTCGGCATGGATTGCCGGGGCAGGGGGGGCGGTGGCGGCGCCTGATACCGGGGTGGTGGTGCAGGTTCGGGCGCCGGCATCGTAACCGTGGGTGCTTGGAGCATCACCGTGCCCTGGCCGGTGGCGGGGCCGCCCAGGTTCCTATAATTCCGCAGGTCTTCAGCCAGCTCGCGGCACGTCTGATAGCGTTCCTCAACATTCTTGGCGAGCGCTTTGCCGATGACGTAGCTCAGACCCGCATGGATTGACGCGTCCAACTCGCGCGGGGGAATGGGATTCTCATTGATGATCTTATAGATCACCGTGGTGATGTTCTGGCCCCCGAAGGGCTTCTCGCCGGTACACAACTCGTAAAGAATGACGCCCAGAGAGAAAATGTCAGACCGGCCGTCAATCTGGCGGCCTTTCACCTGCTCCGGCGACATGTAATTCGGCGTGCCCAGAATCTGGCCCGCTTGCGTCATGCCCATGGCCATCATCTTGGCAATGCCGAAGTCGGTCACCTTCACCAGGCCATTTTGCAAAATCATGATGTTAGCGGGCTTGATATCGCGGTGCACGATCTTGTTACGGTGAGCCTGGTCGAGGGCGCTGCAAACCTGGTCATAAATGGGCAAAATGGTTTCGATGGGCAGGACGGTCTGTTCCTGCACAATCTTTTCCAGTGATTTGCCCTCTAGAAACTCCATGGCGAGGTAGAGGACACCATTGTCTTCGCCAAAATCGTATACGGTGATGATGTTAGGGTGAGCGAGAATTCCGGCCGCCATCGCCTCCCGCTGGAAGCGCGCCTTATACTCCTGAAACTCCTGGGGAGACAGGCCTTCCGTGAGCATGGTCTTGATGGCCACCGTACGGCCTATGATGGGGTCAAACCCCTGGTACACAACTCCCATTGAGCCGCGGCCCAGTTCACCGACTATCTGATATCGCCCTGCTTTCGTCAGTGCTTCGGCCATAATGCCTCGCTTTCACACCTCGGGCTTCGTGCCTTTGTGTTCGGAAGCCTACCCACTCTAATTTTTGTCTTCAGACTGCTCTCACACGTAGGCCTAACCGGCTTCAGAAACAAAGCCTTATCAGCAAGGCAAGCGTAACCCAAGAGGTTGGTGCAAGTCAACGCCTCTCCCTCCCGGCGCGCCCGCCAAACCGCCCTCCTTCCCCCCTGCATCTTTTCCCCCACCTGACATCGTCCCCCTCCTCGGGTTCGGTGCCGGCGCAAGTTCTGGCTTGCGTTGTAACCCATACGGATGTATTAATCGCTTCATCGGATGGGGCAGACCCTGGGATGATCCCGGTGCTCCTCCCCGTCATGTGTCCAAACCAAATACATTGAGGTGGACCTTGAAAAACCAAGCCATGAGCACTCATTTATCCTTCCCACCCGTCTTCCGATTCCTGCCGGGAGCGCTGTCCCATTCCTGGCCATTTCTCGCGGGTATCGGTCTTTGTTTCACGGTCCTGGCGGCCACCCTGGGCTTCCCCGGGCGTGGCGTGGCGCGGGCGGACGCCCCCAACACGCTGGGAGAGGCCACACGGCTCTACGTCCGGCTGGAGGCGCCCGTCAGCACCAGGACTTCGCACCTCCATCAGCCAGTCACCGCCCGCGTAGTGCGCGAGGCCACCAGCGACCAGGGAGTTCTGGTTCCGATCGGAGCGGAAGTAACCGGGACGATTGAGAAGCTGTTCCCATCGTCAGATCCAGCCGACCACGCCCGCCTGCTGATCCGCTTCACCCAATTGGCCATACCGAACCATCCCACCCTTAACCTGACCGCGCACCTTGTGGAGGTGGAGAACGCGCGGGAAGCCGTCCTTCAGGATGGGACGATTCAGGGTGTCTTGGAAAAGGATGCGGCCGTGGGACGCATGGATGGCATGTTGGATAAGTTGGGATCCGCGGGCAGCGAAATGGAGAAGATGTCGGGCAAGGCTGTGGGCAAGATGGATACTTCCATTGATTATCCGGCGGGCACCGACCTGATTTTGAGTCTGGATCAACCCCTCACCGTGGATTCCATCTCGCCGCCGGCCGCGGCGACGGAAATCTCGCCGGCCCTCGCCGACCCTGTCCAGAAAATGCTTGCGGACGCGCCGCAGCGCGTCCAGAACAAGTTCAAGAAGCCCGGGGATCCGCTCAATCTGGTCGTCGTGGGAAATTCCGACCTGATTCTGAGCGCCTTCAAGCAAGCCGGCTGGAACGAGGCAAAGAAACTGGGCGCTAGGTCGGCGGCCGGAACGGTGCGCGCCATGGCCAACGACGAAGGCTATGGGCAGGCCCCGGTTTCCCAACTCTACCTTTACGGCCGCGCGGAGGACCTGGCTTTCGAAAAGATGCTCAATACCTTTTTGAAACGGCATCACCTGCGGCTGTGGCGCACGGGCACGACCACCGCGGACGGCCGCGAAATCTGGATTGGCGCATCGACCCACGATATTGGCCTGGATGTGCACCTCGGGGTGGTCTCCCACGCCATCGATGCCAACTTGGATGTGGAACGCGCCAAAGTCGGCGCCGACCTGATGGCCGGCGGCATGGTGGCTGCCGAACAACTGGTGACCCGTCCCAATCCTCTCTCCGAAGGAAGGACGGCGACGGGGGGCACTTGGAAAACCGATGGCCGGATGCTGGTGATTGAACTGAAAGCCTCCAGCGCCATGTGAGGGGATTTCGGATCTAGAATCCAAAATCCGTTGACGCCCTTCCCGGGCTCGATGTATGTTTCTGGGCGGAGGAACCAAGCCTCCGTTTGCCTCAGGTCGGCGTTTGGAGCGTGAGGTCCAACATGGCTTCCACACCTGCTACCCCCACCGCGGCGGCCCCCCGCCTGGCCGGTAAGATCATCGACTCGGTCGTGAAGGTATCCGTGGATGCCACGCGCCCTCTGCCCATGGCATGCGCGTTGTACGCCGTGGAAAACGCCGAGGGCATGTGGCTCTGCGCGTATTACGGAGCGAACCGCAGCGTCTTCGACTACCTCCCCCAGAAGGACGCGGAAATCGAAGAAACCCGAC
>Ga0326728_10005974_pt1 | contig 33410 bp, 28 predicted proteins | sample MB3enrmetagenome_FD_207602 | JGI IMG/M metagenome (GOLD analysis project Ga0326728, IMG submission 207602) | Lab enriched peat soil microbial communities from McLean, Ithaca, NY, United States - MB31MN | ecosystem: Environmental > Terrestrial > Soil > Wetlands > Peat | place: USA: New York... | reverse complement strand
TGGTTCTGGGTGGCCATGATCCCCAGTTCCATGAGAACCTTGATGACCTCTGACACCTTTACACCCATCTCCTTGGCGAGGTTGGCCACGGTTATGGTGGCCCCTATCTTGAGTTTCTTTTTCTTGAGCGTCAGAAGAACCTGCTGGAGTCCTCTCCTGTCCTTTTTCTTCTTGAGTTTCTTCCCCTGGGTTGTCCTGCCTGCACCATAGAGGTCGGTCTGGGTGTAGACCTCCGTCTCCGGGACAGGCTCGGGCTTCGGCTTCAGTATAGCGACGCGGGCCCCGGTCTTATCAACACCTGCTTCTTCCTCTTCGGCAAGGACTTCAATGGCCTTTGGCGGCTTCTTGCCCTTCTTTTTCTCCTTCTTCTTTATCTCTTTTTCTTCTTCCTTCTCGATCTCCTGGGGTTTGACGATTACTCCGGGAACCGGGGAAACGGCTGCCGTGGTCTGTGCCGGCTCAGCCTTGGAAATCTCTGAGACAGGGGCTGCAGGAGTCTTTGCCGGTTCAATAAAGGGTTCTTCGAGAGCTGGTGTGGCTTTCATCTCTTTTTGTGTTTCTTCAACCGCTACACCCGGTGTAGCCGCAGATACCGCAACGGGTGCTTCCTCTTTCAGGGCAGCCTCTTTTTTCGGTGTCTCCTTCTTTTTAGGAGGCTTCTTCTTTTCGGCCTTTTCCTGTGCAACCGCCTCTTCCTCGGGTTTTGGTTGTGCCTCTTGTGCAGAGGAGACTTCCAGCATAGGGGCTTCCGATATGGGGGCGGCCTTGGCCCTGCGTCGAATGATGTTCGTGCTTACCCTCTGTTCTTCATAAACATCCTGAAGCGGCAGATCATCCTTTTTCTGGGTATCTTTATCGAGCCGCTTCCTGATTCTCTCGATATCATGGATGTCGAGGATGCTCATGGTGTTTTCCACTGAAATGGCCAAGTCCTTGGCAACGCGGAGCAGCTCTTTTGCCTCGATGGAAAGGTCTTTTGCCAGTTCAAAAACCCTCATTTTTTTCATAATGCTCGCCCCTTGGAAGACAACCTCTCATAAAACCGAAGATTTCTCAATATCGGCGATATCTTCGGAGTGTTCTTCATGATGACCCGGCAATCGGTGCCTTTGAGCACTTCAGCGGGAACGAGGAAGATCATTGCCCCTTGCTCTTTCGCAGCAGCGAACAGGGCCTGTCTGACCGGCGCCTTCATATTTTCTCTCACCAATATGACAACGCCTGAAGGAAAGTCTCCTTTGTCAAAGGCTGTATCAACGCTCATAGAAAGGCCATTCATTCGTTCAATAGATCCTAAAAGCGTATCGCTGACAGAGTGAAGCAGGTGCCTCATGGCCGATTCATCCCGAAAGAGAGCTTTAACCCTCTTGTTCTTCCATGCACGCAAGAAACAGCCTTGCTCGGGGCACAGATAGTAGCCCCTGCCCGGACGGCACTGCCGTTCATCAAAAAAGGCGGGGTCTTCCACCTGTTGTACGAAACGCAAGAGCTCCTCCTTGCGGAATACCCTTCTGCAGCTTAGACATTGCCTGTATGGGCCTCCTTTATGCCTCACTGCCCCCCACCGTTGCCTTCTGAATGATCTTTTTTGCCAGTGTCTCGTCGATCCCCTCGAATTCAAGAAGGTCTTCTTCTTTTGCCTTGGCAAGGTCGTCAAGTGTCTTATATCCGGCCTCAATCAAGACTTCTATGAGCGCCGGATCAATATCTGCCAAACTCTCCAAAGACCGCTTGTCCTCAGAGGATACTACCACCTCGGTGCCCTCCGCCCTCACGTCAATCTTCCATCCCGTGAGTTTTGCAACAAGCCTCACGTTCTGACCCTTTCTCCCGATGGCGAGGCTCAGCTGGTCGTCGGAAACCACCACATCCATGCTGCGGTCGGACTTGTCCACGATAACCTTGGATACCCGTGCGGGTGATAATGCATTACAGACAAAACGGACCGGGTCCTCGGACCACACCACGATGTCCTGCCTCTCACCTTTTAGCTCCTGGATCACGTTTTGGACCCGGGCCCCCTTGACGCCGACACAGGTCCCCACCGGGTCTACCTTTGAGTCATGAGAACGGACCGCTATCTTGGCCCTGATACCCGGTTCCCTGGCCACGGCCACGATCTCTACAATCCCTTCAGCCACCTCGGGGACCTCCATCTCGTAGAGCTTTACCAGGAACCTCGGATGAGTCCTGCTCAGTTCCACCTGCGGCATCTTGAGCGATTTGGTGACATCAAGGACCAATGCCTGCGCCCGGTCTCCCCGCCTGAGGATCTCGCCCGGGATCTGTTCCTTCTCACGCAGAATGGCCTCTGCCTTGCCGAGGTTAACGATAACATCCTTACGATCAAAACGATGGATAAACCCTGAGACTATCTCTCCTTTGACGTCGATGAAATCGTTGTAGATCGCATCGCGCTCCACTTCCTTTACCTTCTGGACGATCACCTGTTTTGCGCTCTGGGCCGCGATCCTGCCAAGCTTGCTGGAATCGAGCTTTTCACCGAGCTCATCACCTATCTGGCAGTTGGGATCGAGATTGCGAGCCTGTTTACTGGAAATCTGGATATTCGGATCCTCCACTTCTTCGGTGACAACCTTAAATTGGAAGACCTCCACTTCGTCCAGCTCGGAATTGTAGTGAGCCTCGATATTATCATAATCTCCATAGACCTTCTTTGCTGCACTCTGGACGGCCGCCTCGACGACCTGAACCAGATCTTCCTGTCGTAGGCCCTTCTCCTTTACGATGAGCTCGATCACTTTTGAAAGATTCAGAACCATACCATCTCCCTAGAAATCAAGATTGGCCTTGATGATATCGCTAAACTCCACACATACCTCTGATCCATCCACATTGAGGATCACCTTTTCCCCTGTGAGGCCCTTGATGGTCCCCCGCAATATCCCTTCGGGTACCTGAATTTTCGCCTTTCTCCCGGGAAAATGCTCAAAATCCCGTGCAGTCTTGAGCTTTCTGTTCAGCCCGGGGGAGGATACCTCCAGCCGGTAGGATCCATCTATGGGATCTTCGGTATCGAGGAGGAGGCTCACCCGCCTGTTGACAGAGACACAGTCGTCGAGCGTCACCCCGCCCGGCTTGTCGATGGTAAGCCGTAAGCTTTTCCCGGAAAACTCCAGCTCAATGAGCTCAAAGCCCATCATCGCGAGCTCCGGGTTTACCAGAGTGAAAAGCTTATCCATCAGTTCTTTTTCAATCATACGAAATAAAAAAGTGGGCAAGTGCCCACTTCATCGCCTCCCTCGTTCTCGTATTTCTGCTTCCCAAAAAGCGTCAGAGCGGGCAACGGGATTCGAACCCGCGACATTCAGCTTGGGAAGCTGACACTCTACCAACTGAGCTATGCCCGCATTGCCCTCTCTAATAGAATATGACTATATTGCTTGTCAAGGTAGTCTTTGGATAGGCGCACTTACAGCCGCCTTCACCTCTTAGGCTCGGTGAGTATCTCTGCTCAGATACGGTCTCGGACGAGCGCGTCGACTGAGAGGCCTTTATCTAGCCGGGAATGAACTTTATCAGGACCGACCTCTTCCTTGGACCGTCGAACTCTGCCAAAAAGATCCCTTGCCAGGTACCCAAGATGGGGGACCCGCTCTCGACGATCACCGTGGCACTCGATCCAAGCAAACTGGCCTTGATGTGCGCATCCGAGTTCCCCTCGGTATGGCGGTATGCCTCATCGGGGGGCACGATTTTCCCAAGGAGCGCAGTGATATCTTCCTTAACCGAAGGATCGGCATTTTCGTTGATGGTGACGCCGCATGTGGTATGCGGCACATAGATGACAAGAATGCCGGAAGATATGTCCTCACTTCTCAGAAAGGTCTTCACCTGGGTAGTGATGTCGATGAGCTGGATACGCGCGCTCGTTTGTACTTCAAGCCTCTTTATCATCTGATTCCTTTCCTGCTCGCTTATCAAGCCCTTATTCCTTCATAAAGGGCACGCCTCTCAGAAAGAGTTTTGTAAAGTTATCGGTGGTGAAACGGGCCACCTCTTCAGGAAAAACCCCTTTTATCCTTGCAGTTTCTTCTATAGCCTTTACTACATGAAGCGGTTCATTGCGTCTACCCCTCAGCGGCTCGGGGGTAAGATACGGGGCATCGGTTTCTGCGAGGATATGTTCCAGAGATATCTGTCTCGCCACTTCCTTTAACATGGCAGCGTTCTTGAAGGTGACCACGCCCGGGATGGAGATAATGAATCCTTTGCTTATAACAATTCGTGCAAGGTCGGCGTCTCCTGAAAAACAATGAAAAACCCCTCCTGTTGACCATGCATCCGTTTCATCCATGACCTTTAATGTCTGATCATGAGCGGCACGATCATGGATCACGAGCGGGAAGCGGAGTTGTTTTGCAAGCGCGATATGGGCTCTGAAGAGTTCCTCTTGCTTTTGCTGGCTTTCGGGTGTGCGGTAAAGATCAAACCCTGTCTCCCCTATGGCCACAACCTTGGCCTCTTTGCAGAGATCAGCAAGCTTGAATACATCTTCAGGGCCGAATTTATCGGCGTTTTGCGGGTGAATCCCCACAGAAACAAAAATTCCCTTATGGGATAGGGCAACCTCCAAGGCATTTCGACAGTCTTTGGGATCGATCCCCACAGCGAGCATAGAGGTAACACCTCCGTCAACCGATCGAGAGATGACCTCTTCCCTATCATGACGAAACGCCCTGAAATGGATGTGATTATGTGAATCGACCATATTCATCCTACATGCAACCTAAGAGCTCCTCATGCACCCTGGCATTGCTCGCCAGGATATCTCCCCTGTACAGGTCAAAGGCCCCCCCGTCAATGGAAGTGACCAGGCCGCCCGCCTCCTTGAGGATCGTCACACCTGCCGCCATATCCCACGGCTTCAACCCCTCCTCCCAAAAGGCATCGAACGCACCCGATGCGACATAGCACAGATCGAGTTCCGCAGACCCGAACCTCCTGATTCCGCGTGCCTTACCTAAGACCCGCGAAAATCTCGATACGATCGCCGCTAGGTTATCTTGTTTATAAGGAAAGCCTGTAGCAACGAGAGAATCGATCAAACATTCTGTTGGCGAAACAAAAACTCTCTTCCCGTTTCGATATGCCCCCCGTCCTTCCTGCGCGTGAAAGAGTTCGCCGCTGAGAGGATTGTAGCATACCCCGATAAAAGGCATGCCTGCTTTCATCACGGCAATGGAGACACAGAAAACCGGGATGTGGTGGATGAAGTTTGTTGTCCCATCGATGGGGTCGATGATCCAGGTGTACAAGGAAGAACTCTTCTTATCAACACCCTCTTCAGCAACGATATTGTGGTCGCCGAAGGCTCGCTCGATCTCGTCCACTATTACAGATTGAACCTTGCGGTCCATATTGGTCACAAGGTCGATCCGCCCCTTGTGTTCTACCTTTACCTCATCACGGAGATGGGCATTAAGAAAGTCTCCCGCTTTTTTTGCAAGACGCACGGCAAATTCCAGCATGGCTCCACTTGTCAAACAAAAGATTTTATGCAACATAAAAGACATGCAGCGGGTTTACAAGATAAAAAAAGCCCTCAAGGCGCCTATGTCGCTTGCCGTCATTATCTCCATCCCTGTTTTTATGGATGTCATCAACCGAGGTTATGAAACAAAGATCCTTGTCATGGCCTGTATACTCATCGTCCTGTTTTATCTCTTCACCTTGAATAACCTCCTGAGACAAATCAAGGTGGGTGATGGTGAAATCATCATCAGGAGCCTGTTCGGATCAAACAGAATTCGTATCGAGGATATCAAACTCGTAGACGGCGTTACCATCGGCTCCCGCCAATTCATTACCATCTCGGCAAAAAAGAACTCTCTCATCCCCAATACCTTTGATGACTTCAGCGGCATCATCGACTCCATCCGGGAGGTTGTGAAGGAAGAAGCCATAGGCAAGGGACTGGCAGATCTCAGGGGGAATGTTGTCAACCGCAAGAGCGATATCACCATGGCGTGGATCACGGTGATCCTCTTGATCATTATTGTTGCTATCCGTTTCTTTCCACAGTTCTTTACATGGTGATGCATATTATAAATATCAAACTTTTCAGTCAGTTATAAGTCGGATTTTTTTGGAAAACGCTGTTGGATGCGGGTTTGTTTCACGTGAAACTTTTTCAATTCATCTTTCATAATTTTTATGGTACTGCTCCATTGTGCCTCAGAAGATAATCAGCATATCCAATCAAAAAGGCGGCGTTGGGAAGACAACTACGGCCATTAACCTTGGCTCATCCCTTGCCCTTTTGGGGAAACGGACTCTCATTATCGACCTCGATCCCCAGGCTAACGCAACTACCGGCCTTGGGGTCGACCCCACAAAACTTTCTTCCCATATCTACCACGTTTTGCTGGGTGAACAGCCCCTGGATTCCATCATCGTTCCCGCAAAGGTAGGCGGCCTTTTCCTCGCACCAAGCAATACCGACCTTGTCGGTGCGGATGTGGAGCTCATGGATGTATCCATGCGCGAGAGGATAGTTTCCAAGGCGTTAAACGCCATGGTTACTCCCTTTGACTTCATCCTCGTCGACTGCCCGCCGTCTCTCGGATTGCTCACCCTGAATGCCCTGACTGCATCCGATACGCTCCTCATCCCTGTTCAGTGCGAATATTACGCACTGGAAGGCATCAAGAGCCTTCTCAATACATTCCAGTTGGTGAAAAAAAGGCTCAATCCCTTACTGGCCATTGAGGGATTTCTTCTCACCATGTTTGATTCCCGCACCCGCCTCAGCCATGAAGTGTCGAGCAACATGAGATCGCATTTCAACAATCAGGTTTTCAATACGGTTATACCCAGGAACACACGATTATGCGAGGCCCCGAGCTATGGGCTCCCCATCTGCCTCTATGATATCTCTTCAAAGGGGGCCCAACATTATCTGATGCTTGCGAAAGAGATCCTGAGCAGGGAGGTTGCCGATGAAGGTAAAGCCTCGTCTCGGTAAGGGGATTGACGCGCTCATCCCTGTTGATGAAAATGATACAAGTTCACTTGTCATGGAGCTGTCTCTCGACGAGATCCGGCCCAATCCCATACAGCCGAGGAAATCCCTTGATAAGGAAAAACTCTCAGAGCTTGCAGAATCCATCAAAGTCCATGGCCTCATCTCCCCTATTCTTGTAAGGAAGTTCAATACCAAATACGAGATTATTGCAGGTGAGAGAAGATTTCATGCCTGCAGGCTGGCTGGAATGAAAACCGTTCCTGTTATTGTCAAAGAGGTTTCCGATGATAATTCCTTTAAGCTCTCCCTCATAGAGAATCTCCAGCGGGAAGATTTAAACCCCATGGAAGAGTCCGAGGCCTATTACACTTTAAAGGAGCAGTTTGGTCTTACCCATCAGGTGATCGCGGAATCCGTCATGAAGGACCGGTCAACCATCACCAATGCACTTCGGCTGATAAGTCTTCCTGAGGATATGAAGTCTGCATTGCGAGAAGGATCCATTACCCCGGGTCATGCCCGCGCCATCCTCATGCTGGAGTCGGAAGAAGAGAGACGTTCTCTCTTTAAAAATATCATTGCTAAGGGACTAAGTGTTCGAGATGCCGAGCATCATGCCTCTCGGAAGCGAATTCTTAAAGATAACAAAAAAGACATTGACCCGAGTCTGGACAAACTATCATCCTTTCTCTCCGATCGTTTCTCTACAAAAGTTGTATGCTCGTGGTCGAAAAGAAAGGGAAAGATAACCATAGAGGTATCATCTCGAGATGAGCTGAAAAGGATTATCGATGATCTTACCAGGACGATATCTCCTCTATGACGGAACCATTGTGAACATATGGACATGAGATTGTGAAATGATCTTTCGATATGAGAGTTATCAACGTACAAACGATATGTTTATAATCAATAAAATTAAAAAGTTGTATGATTTTTTGACATATTGACAGGATCATTAGTATATATAATTCATACATATGAGGAGTATAAAGAGATGAAGTGTACAATCTCAAAAAGCATTCTGCAGAACATGCTCTCCAAGGTGCAGGGTTTCACGGAACGAAAATCCACTTTGCCTATTTTGAGCCATGCCCTCCTTGAGGTATCGAAGGGATCTTTATTCATAAAGGCAACGGATCTGCACACCTCGATCCAGGTGTCGTCCGACTGCTCTGTGGAATCTCCCGGTTCATGCGCCATTAATGCAAAAGGCTTTTACGATATCATCCGCGAACTCCCTGACGATAATCTTCTCATATGGACCGAAGACCATAGCCGGGCCCACATCTTGGTTGGGAATAAGAATATAAAGATGAATATCATGGATGCAGAGGAATTCCCTACCATCGACCTGCCGGCCAATCCGAACGGATTTTCCATACCTATAGATGTCATGAAGCCGTTGATCGACAGAACCATTTTTTCCATACCCGTCTCAGCGGAGAGCGATACGAAATATTCTTTAGGGGGGGCATTGCTGCTCGCCCGGGAAGAAAAACCCAAAACTACCTATATTGAGATGGTAACCACCGACAGCAGAAGGCTCTCGCTGGCCAGATATGCTGTGAGTGGAAAGCTTGATATGGGTGAAGGGATCATCGTTCCGAGAAAAGGACTGCAAGAGCTAAAACGTCTCATGGATGGGAAAGAGGACGAACAACACATCGTCTTGACAAAGGATTCCCTTTACTACACATCCAAGGAAACAACCGCCACGGTTCGGCTCTTTGACGGCAAATTCCCGGATTTCAGGAGTATTGTAAATATAGACACATACCCCATTGTGACGAGGGTCAATGTGAATGAGCTTGTCAGCGTACTCAAGGTATGCGTCGCCATGGTTTCCGAGCTTGCAAGCTGTGTGAAATTCTCGTTTACCAAGGACAAGACCATAATCTATGCCAATAATCCCGAACAAGGGGAGGTGGATACGGCAATCGCATCCGAACATACCGGCGACGAAGTGGAGATAACCTTCAACCCGAGGTATTTCGTCGAGTGCCTCGCCTTCATCGATGGTGAGGCGGAGATCCGCCTGAAAGGGCCCCAAGGTCCCTGCTTGGTTACGGACAGCGCCGAGCGGGAAAGCAAGTGGGTCATCATGCCCATGAGGTTTTAATTACTTTTAAAGAAGAGGAAGCTAAATGCAAGAATATACAGCAGACGATATCAAGGTGCTTGGCGATTTTGAGGCGGTGCGGCTCAGGCCGGCCATGTACATAGGGTCGACCTCGAGCCAGGGACTTCATCACCTCGTCTTTGAGGTCGTGGATAACAGCATTGACGAGGCTATTGCAGGCTATTGCGAGCACATCAAGGTCATCATCCATATGGATGAAAGTATTACTGTTATAGACAACGGCAGGGGCGTCCCGGTGGACACACACAAGGAGACCGGGAAATCCGCAGTAGAGGTAGTCCTTACAACACTCCATGCAGGAGGAAAATTCGATAACTCCATCTACAAGGTTTCAGGAGGTCTTCATGGAGTAGGTGTATCTGTGGTGAATGCGTTGTCCGAATCCCTTGAGGTTGACATCTTCCGGGATGGATACCGGTATTGTCAGAAATACGAACGGGGAGTCCCTGTAACACCCCTGAAAAAACTGGAACAGACAGACAAGAGGGGAACCACGGTACATTTCAAGCCGGATCCCGATATCTTTGAGACCACCACCTTTGAATTCGATATCCTGGCAAACAGATTGCGCGAGCTGGCCTTCCTCAATAAAGGGTTGAAGATCGAGATGGAAGACGAGCGGACAGACACGCTCACCACCTATGTTTACAAGGAAGGGCTCCTTGACTTCATTGCATATCTGAACGCCAAGAAAAAGCCCATTCACCAGCCCATCTATTTCAGAAAAACCAAAGGAGATACGGTTCTGGAATGCGTGTTGCAGTACAACACCTCCTACAGCGAGAGCCTGTTCTCCTTTGCGAACAACATCAACACCCACGACGGAGGCACGCACGCTATCGGCTTCCGCAAGGCCATAACCCGAACCATCAATGCCTATGCAAGGGACAAGGGGATGCTGAAGAGCGCGAAGATAGCCATCCAGGGAGATGACACCCGGGAAGGATTATGTGCCGTTGTCAGCGTCTTGTTGCCGCAGCCCCAGTTCGAGGGACAGACCAAGGGCAAGCTCGGCAACTCGGAGATCCAGGGCATAACCGAGAGTATCACGAATGAGGCACTCGGGGCCTATCTGAACGAGAACCCGTCAGAGGCGGCAGCCATCGTGAAGAAGATCCTGGACAGCGCCCAGGCCAGGGAGGCGGCCCGCCATGCACGGGAGCTTACCAGGCGCAAGACCGCGATGGAGAGTACGCTGCTGCCCGGCAAGCTGGCTGACTGCCAGGAGAGGGACCCTGCCCTGTGCGAGATCTACATCGTGGAGGGCGACTCCGCCGGCGGGAGCGCCAAGCAGGGGAGAGACCGGAAGAACCAGGCCATCCTGCCCTTAAGGGGAAAGATCCTGAACGTGGAAAAGGCCAGGATAGACAAGATGCTGTCCAGCCAGGAGATCAAGAACCTGGTGACCGCCCTGGGCACGGGCATAGGTGCTGACAGCTTTGATGTGTCCAAGCTCAGGTACCACTCCGTCGTGATTATGACGGATGCCGACGTGGACGGCGCACATATCAGGACCCTGCTTCTGACCTTTTTCTACCGGCAAATGCCCGAGATCATCGAACGGGGACATCTCTATATCGCCCAGCCTCCCCTGTTCAAGCTCGCCAAGGGCAAGAAGGTGAGCTATCTCCTGAACGAAGAGGTGCTTGATGACTTCCTCGTGAAGGGCATCACTAAGGACATCGTCTTGAAGGGTGCGATAGAGATCACCGGCATTGAGCTTGCCCGGTATCTCAAGCTCATCACCCGCAGGCAGAACATCCTTGAGAACTACGAGCAGAGGCAGATGGATGACAGGATCGTCCAATCGGTGTCCTATGTAAGTGAAGAACTCATATCCTCTGCCCTTGATCCGGCCCGGATCAGGGATGAAATTCTCCATATAATCAATGAATGGTTCCCCCATATCGGCCCGGTCACCTGCGAGATCTTTGAAGACCACCTCGTGTTCCATTCCATCAAGAACGGCATACGAAAGGCGACCCCCATTGACAGGCGACACATTGAATCCAAGGGCTTCGAGGAGCTCCAGAAGATCCATAACCAGCTCTTAAAGATCGGCAAGCCGCCCTTCAAGGTGATCAAGGGCGATAGCGTTCATGAGGTGACGAACCTGACAGACGCGGCGAATAAGATCTTTGACGAATCCAAGAAGGGCTACGCCATCCAGCGGTATAAAGGCCTGGGCGAGATGAACCCGGAGCAGCTCTGGGAGACCACCATGGACCCGGCAAGGCGAACCATGCTCCGGGTGACCATCGATGACGCGCTCGAGACCGACCAGATCTTCTCCACCCTCATGGGCGATGAGGTAGAGCCGAGGAGGGAATTCATCGAAAAGAATGCGCTGAAGGTATCCAATCTTGATATCTAAGGAAAAATTTTATAATTCCCATGGAAGTGATCTGTGTGGATATGTTCCGGCGTCATACCATTGTTGCCAAGTCCCCCTCCTTTTTAAGGAGGGGACAGGGGAGATTTGTATTTGTCCGACAAGGACTAAGGCTATTATGATGTTTTCAAATCCCTCCTGTCCTCCCTTTTTTAAAGGGAGGGACTTATCTGCACGGCATTCCCCATGTTCAGAAGCTGCGCTGCTTATTTTACATCATGAACAAGAAGAGGAGTTTGCATGAGTACGAACACTGTTGCCATAGACCAGGAGATGAGGCGCTCATACCTGGACTATTCCATGAGCGTCATCATTGGACGCGCCATACCTGATGTGCGCGACGGCCTCAAGCCTGTCCACAGAAGGATACTGTTTGCCATGCAGGACCTGGGCAACACCCACACAAAGGCCTACAAGAAGTCCGCCCGCATCGTGGGTGATGTCATCGGTAAGTATCATCCCCATGGCGACCAGGCGGTCTATGACGCCATCGTCCGCATGGCCCAGCCGTTCTCCTTGCGGTATCCCCTGGTCGACGGCCAGGGCAACTTCGGGAGCGTGGACGGTGATCCGGCCGCTGCCATGAGGTATACCGAGATCAGGATGTCGCGCATAGCCGAGGAGATGCTTGCCGATCTTGAAAAGAATACCGTGGATTTCCACCCCAACTACGACGAGTCTCTGCAGGAGCCCGATGTACTGCCCACGAGGATACCGGGGCTGCTGCTGAACGGGTCTAGCGGCATCGCGGTTGGCATGGCCACCAGCATCCCGCCGCACAATGCCACCGAGCTCATGACCGCCCTGATCGCCCTGATCGACAAACCTGATCTGACACTGCCCGAGATCATGCGGATCATCCCCGGGCCTGATTTCCCCACCGGCGGCATCATCATCTCCGAAGGCGAGATCGAGAAGGCCTACCGCACCGGCAGGGGCATCATCATTGTCCGCGGCAAGGTGGAAAGGGAGGAAGAGCAGAACCGAGAGAAGATCATCATCTCCGAGATCCCCTTTACCGTGAACAAGGCCGATCTCGTCACGCGCATCGCTCTCCTGGCCCAGGAAAAGAAGATCGACGGCATTGCCAACATCCGCGACGAGTCGGACAAGGACGGCATGCGCGTGGTCATCGAGCTGAAGAAGGGGGCTCCCGCCGAGGTCATCGAAAACCAGCTCTACAAGCTCACCACGCTCCAGGCCTCGTTCTCCATGAACCTGCTCGCCATCCACAACAACAGGCCCGCCACCATGGGTCTTTTACAGCTGCTTCAGGCCTTCCTTGATTTCCGCGAGGAGGTGGTCACCCGCAGATGCCTCTTCGAACTGGCCAAGGCAAAGGACCGCATCCATATCTTGGACGGCCTCTTGAAGGCGTTAGAGCACATCGACGAGATCGTGGCGCTCATCAAGGCATCGGCCAACCCGCCTGAGGCAAAGATAAACCTGATGGAGCGCTTCGGCTTCTCCGAGATCCAGGCCCAGGCCATCTTGGACATGCGTCTCCAGAGGCTCACCGGACTGGAGCGCGACAAGCTTGCCGACGAGCACGCGGCACTTTCCAAAGAGATCAGGCGACTCGAGCTCATCCTTTCCGACCGCAATGAGCTGCTCAAGGTCATCAGGGCAGAGCTCCAAGAGGTCAAGGCCGACTATGCGGACGCCAGACGGACCCTGATCCTGAAGGGCGAGATCGGCGAATTCAACGTGGAAGACCTCATCCCCGATGAGAAGATGGTGGTCACCATCACCCGCAAGGGCTATGTGAAGCGCACCGAGCTCGACAAGTACCGCACCCAGAAGCGCGGCGGCGTCGGGGTGAAGGGCGCATTGACCGGGGAGGACGACTTCATCGAGCACATCTTCGTGGCCACCAACCACACCTCCATCCTCTACTTTACCAACAAGGGCAGGGTATACCACACCAAGGTATACGAGGTCCCGGAGCGCGACCGCGCACTCAAGGGCGTGCCCATTGTGAACATCAGGCCCATCCAGAAAGAGGAGCGCATCTGCGCCATCCTGGTCACCACCGACATCAACATGGAAGCCGAGGTCGTGATGGTAACCGCCATGGCCAACATCAAACGGGTCGAGCTCAAAAGCTTCAGCAACATCGTGCGCACGGGCATCATCGCCTGCACGCTGGAGCCGGGCGACGAGGTCATGTCGGCCCGCATCACCATCGGCAGCACCCGCATCATCGTTGCATCCCGGGCCGGCAAGGCCATCATCTTCCCGGCCGACCAGGTCCGAGTCATGGGCCGCCAGGCGCAAGGGGTGCGAGCCATCAAGCTCAACGAGGGCGATTCGGTTATCGGCATGGATGTCATAACGAGCGACGACGACATGGTCATCAATCTGACCGAATTCGGATTCGGAAAGAAGACGGTAGTAAGCAAATATCCGGTCCAGAACCGAGCAGGCAAGGGTGTAAACACGGTCCACATCACCAAGAAGACCGGCGACCTCGTGGGTGTGAGGGTGATCAAGGACACCGATGAGCTCATGATCATATCCACGTCGGGCCAGATCATCCGCATGCCCGTGTCCCAGATCCGCACCACCCGCACGCGCTCTGCCCAAGGCGTGCGCGCCATACGCATGAAGGAAGACGAGAAGATCGTGGACTTCACCAAGTACGTCAGCGAAGAAGACGCCGACTAGAGCGGCGCTCATCACGAGATAACCTTAAGATAAATCCCGGCCTCCGGAAGGGGGCCGGGCAAGAAATAACCCGATTCCCGCGAAAGCGGGAATCCAGAAAAGTGAAGGTGTTATTTTTGCGCTTGATGGAGAGTCTAATATCTATCTTTGTAATTTTATGTCCTTTCTTTTGGTGCCACAATTCGGCAGGATAGCCGAATTGGACGCACTTCACGTGCGCCCGAAGGGCGAGGGCCATGGATGGCCTGAGCCAAAAGAAAGGACCAAAGAAAAGGCACCCCGTGAACCCGCCCTCCGGGTCCGTTCGCTCGCTTGGAAAATCCGCGTCGCGTTTAACTCGCTCCGTTACATTCCGCTCAAACAGGAAACGCTTTCCCCCGGATTTTCCTGCACTCACTCACCGGGTTCAAAGGGGATCAATGCAAAAACAAGACAGGACCTTGATTTTTGCTATAGCGGAGGGGATGGAGAGGAGAGGGACATCCGAATGGAATATAAAAAGAATAATGTCTTGCACTCAATATCCGGATATACTGCAATTGTGCGGCGGATAATGATGGGGATATGCGGCAAAACTGCAAAATAGTAATTTTTGGGCTTTTAAATATAATCACCAAGGGAGAGTGTTATGTCACTACCAATACGAACTACCTTAGATGATGTTATTGAAGTATGCAGGTACCTTTCTACTAAACCTACTGGTGCAACGGTCAAGGAGGCCAAAGCTGTTCTTGATGTAAAAAGACTCGATGGAAGGAAATTGACTGCTCTTAAATTATGGAAATTGATTGAAGGAAAGGAATCGGAAAAGCTCAAAGTCACTGAAAAAGGCCGTATCTTGCTGAAAAGTGAGCATGAACAGAACTTAGTGCTCCAAGAGGTTATTAGGAACTGCCCACCATATAACGCAATTATAGAGAGAGCAGCACATAGAAATGAAGATTCCCTTTCATCAACAGAAGTTGCTGCCCATTGGCATGAACACTTCCGAGAAGAAGTATCCGATAATGAGAAAATCATAAATGACCAAGCTGTATGCTTTTTCCAAGTCGCATCAGGTGCTGATTTGGGAAATATTATTATTGGCAGACGTGGTCAACCAACTCGGATCAGTTTTAATATAAGTTCGATCAATCAGTTCGTCGGATCTTCCTCCAAAAAGATCGAAATCGAATCTGAAATAAGAGGAAAAGAAGAGCAGATCAAAGAGGACATTATTGAAATGCCGATAAAGACAGATGAACATGAAAAAATTATTTATGAAGATTCAAGTCAACAAGAGCGGAAAACAGGTCGTGGAATATTCATAGCTCACGGAAAGAATAAAAAGCCTTTAGAACAATTAAAAAAGATTCTGGATCAGTTCAGGATCCCATACAAGGTTGCTGTTGAAGAGCCCAACTTAGGTCGCCCAATAAGCAGTAAAGTTCGCCAAGTAATGGAATCTTGTAACTGTGCAATTTTGATATTTACTACTGATGAAGAATTTAAAGATAAGGATGGCAGTACTATATGGCGCCCAAGTGAGAACGTAATTTATGAGCTTGGTGCAACAGGTTATCTCTATGATAATCGCTTAGTAATTATGAAAGAGGAGGGAGTTACTTTTCCAAGCAATTTTAACGACATAGGTTATATCTCTTTTGAAAAAGATAAACTTGAAGCAAAGGCTATGGATATACTTAAAGAATTGATAGGATTTGGAATAGTCAAAGTGTCGACTTAGATAATTTGATTAAACAAAAAAGCTTGAGGTTATCATTATCTTACAACAGCTATTGGTTTCTGATTAAGCACGGGCGGGTGGCCTGGATACTGGATAAAGTATAAAAATAATGGGTGGCACGGGCAAAGCCCGAAGGGCTTGCCCGTGGGACAAAGAAATTGGTACTGTCTTGCTTTTGCTGCTAAGGGTTTTTAACCCCCTCGAAACAGGCGAGGAGCGCAGGGAAAATCCGTAAAGAAGCAAGCCCATGTTTGAGCGCAGCGAGTTGGCTTGCTTTAGGATTTTCACGAGCACCGCAGCGAACCCCGAAGGGGCTGTTTCGCTGGGGTGCCTTTTCTTTGGTGACTTTCTTTTTGCACAAAAAGAAAGTCACAATGTAAGAAAATATGAATGTCCAGATCTAACCACAAGTTACTAATGATTTAATCTAGCTGAATCAATTCAAGATATTAATTAATATTACTGTTAAAACAGCATTGACACTATAATGAATACACCTAAATTATATTGATAAATCAAACATCAAGAGCTTCGTCTCTCAAAAATGGAGCTTGTCGATAGAGCAATGAAGGTAGACATAACACGGTTCCTTGCTCAAGGAAATAATTGTTGGATTCATGCAAGTTTCAATAACAAGAAATAAAGTATTGATTATATTATTATAGTCGCTATTATGAAAGGCATGCGTCTTTGCTGGTAATCAATTTAAATAGAATAGAAATTATAGGTGTTTTGCCTGAATAATTAATGAAAAAGAGACTGGTTAAACGTGTTTACCAGGAGAAATAAGGATTAGAGTCCAATTTCTCATATCTTGCTTTTTATCTTTTTGAGTTTTAAAATCCCCTGAAACAGATAAGGAATGGATACGGTTATTAATCAGGATGCACAAAAAAGTGGTCGGGATGTTCGCTCCCGCATGAGGAATCCGTCCGCTGTCATCGCCTTAACGCTCTGGTTAACAGCCCTGTGTTTCATCGAAAGTGCGAAGATGGTGCCGTGGTCGCCATATTTTATCCTGTTCGCAATCTTGACCGTCGTCCTCCCGCGGTTTTTCGACTCTACGCCGATATGGCCCACCAAGATGCATGGCAGAAAACTTTTGTTGTTCATGGCCCTGATGATCATCGTGGGCTGTGCGATCGATACCGGGGTTTTCGTTTTCGGCTGGGACTGGTTCCTGGCCCGGATCGGCCTGGGCGGCAAGCCGTTCTACTCCATGGCCGGGGCACTGAACACCCTGATTGCCGCGGTGGCGAAGAACCGGCATCTCACGTTAGCCCACGCCCAGGCGATCTTCGGCGCGTTCGTGCTGGTGTGGGCGCCCGTAGGGGAGGAACTGTATTATCGGGGGTATGTATACAACGCACTCAAGGAGCGCTATTCACGACGCAGTGCATTACTGACAACCTGTTTCCTCTTTGCCCTTCGGCACGTCACGCACTTCTTCTATCTGTGGTCAACGGTTTCCGTAGCCGGCCTCGAATGGGCAGTGGACGTGTTCATCATCGGTGCGTTGTTCACCTACGTGTATGAACGGGCGGGAGGGTTGATGCCGGTGATGATCTTGCATTTTCTGGTGAATGTGCTGGGCATGATCATCACGGCTTGATCAAAGAATTGATCATGGATAACGCTTAAAGCTTGACAGACTCCTGGACAAACTAAGGTTCATTCCTATATATGTTGGTTAACCCGACCCAAGGTGAGCTCATGGATAAGCGGAATGCATTTTCATCAAATCAGGTTGCCAAGACCTTGAACATTGAGCCGGAGAGGCTGCGTCAATGGATAAGGCTTGGGTTTGTCACGCCGAATACCCCGGCGAAAGGACAGGGCAGCCGGGGGATCTTTACGCGCGGAGATGTCTACTCTGCGGAACTTTTCAGGCGGCTGTTGGACTTGGGAATAACAAGATCATTCGCGGCATCGCTTTCCCGGGTGTACTCTGTCCCTTGGAAATATTTTACGCTCAACGATGAGGAGGGACGGCCCATTGAAAAATCTGAAGCAGAGGACGCTTCTGAAGAAAGTTTGATCGAGGCCGGGGATATCCTTTGCATCGTCTTTCATGATGATCCGAAGTTCCCGGAAGTCAAGCTGTTGACCCCGACCGCGATCCTGGCTGTTGTTGGGGCCAAGATCCTGAAAAAGGAGCAGAGGGAAAAAGTAACTTTCGAGGGCTTGATTTCCTCAAAGAGTGATCTGCTCGGCGAGGGAGAGTGGACGCGCATGCTCGCGGTGAACCTGAAGAAATTGCGTGATGAGATCGATGCAGGATTGCCGGACTAAGATTACAGGAGGATATTTTTTGATAATTGCTGTCATCCCGGCATAAGGCATACAATCTATCCGGCCCTTTTGAATATGTGCAGTGACGGCGAAATGACTGGTGGTAATTTTTCTTACAAAGCCAGTTATATTCTGTGATCTCGAGCGATTTCCTTGATGAAAAAAAGGCAGATCTTTTTTCCGTGCATGCGAGTGAATCCCTTTTATAAGAAAAATTGCTGGCTGCTCCTCATCCCTTACCCTCGTTCTCCTGATGGGCAGCCTCACTGCGTATTTCCTGCTGCCTGAGTTCCCTGCGCGCCTGAGCCTCCTTGAAACGCCTGGCCTGCTCGTTGTTCTCGACGATCAGTGGCGGGACCTCCATGGGCTTTGAGCCGGAATTCAGGGCGACATAGGTCAGGTAGGCCGATGCCGTATGCTGTACCTCTCCGGTCAGGAGATTTTCGGCCTCCACCCGCACACCCACCTCCATGGATGTTTTGCCGACCATGTTTATGCTGGCCTTGAGCGTAATGAGGTTCCCTATGTAGACCGGGTGGTGGAAATGCAGACGGTCGATGGATGCCGTGACGACATTGCTTCTGGCATGCCTGGCTGCAACCGAGCCCCCGGCATTATCGATGAGTTTCATGATTACCCCGCCATGGACATTCCCGGCGGGATTGGCGTCTTCCGGGGTCATTAGCTGTGCCATCATAATCGCGCTTTCGCTTACCCGTTTTCCCTCCATAGCAACTACCTCCCTATCCAATAGGTGTTTAGGTTTATTCCCGGAAAGCAACCGGGTCAAGCATTGCTTTTTAACAGAGGGGAATTCGATGAAAAGAAAATCGGGAATTTGACTTAAGGCATCTCGCAGGGGTATCATTACCCTTGGAGAAAAAGAGGTATGTTTGAGATGCTTTCCCCCATGGTGGGGATGGAAGCGTGAGGAGGAATATGTACAAAAGGCCGATATGGGGCAGTTCGTATGGAGAAAGCCCCGGTAAAGTCCATGATTGATCTTCCATGAGCAGAGTCATCTTCCTTACACACCCGACCATAGGACACCTGAACAGTCTTCTGTCAATCGCCCTGAAGCTCAGGGGGAATGGGCATGAGGTGCAGTTCATCGTGCCGGGGTCGAACCTCGCGGACCCAAGGATCAAGATGTTCAAGGTGTTCTATAATGGGAAGGTCGTCCCAGAGAAGATCCGTTCGCATGGCATCCCCATCCGCCTGCTTTTCCCCCCTCTGCCGTACATATACTTTGCAGCAAGGCTGCCATCGACCAAGAGGTTTGAAGAGACCAAAATGTCGCTGCGCCTTTTCAGCTCCGGATTGAAAAGCTACACAAGACGCATAAACAGGCTTGTACAAAAATTCCGGCCCGATATGATAGTGGCCGATTTCTTTTTCTATGCCGCGCCACTGGTGGCTGAAATGAATGCGCTACCCTATGCAGCCATCTACCACTGCGGGCTCCCCTTTGCAGGGAAGGACGTCCCGCCGTTCGGCAGCGGCCTCCCGGTATCCGATCAGGATACGCCGCTGATGAGATCATACAGGCAAAAGGAGCAGGCGCTGTGCGGCAGGCTCAAGGCGACGATCAACAGGGCAAGACAAACCTTCTCGCTGAGGCCTGTCGTCAATGACATGCTGAAGTCGCCGCATTCCCCATGGCTCAACCTCATCGTAACCCATGAATCCATAGACCTCCCCCGTGGCGGACTCGATCCCCACACGGTCTATGTGGGGCCCATATTCATGAACATGGGGATGAACCGATCCTCCTTCCCCTACGGGGACTTGAGAAATGACCAGTACAAGATATATGTCTCTTTGGGGACGGTGTTCAATGACAAGCCGAAGACCTATCTCAAAATCATCGAGGCCCTGCAGGGGAATCCGGACTACCAGGTCATCGTGAGTGCAGGAGGCTGTTACGAAGCGGTTGCCAAGAAGGGTCATAACAGGAATGTCATGCTCTTTCAGTCCGTACCCCAGGCCGAGCTGCTGAGCCGTGTGGATCTTGTCATCAGTCATGGGGGCAACAACACCCTGAATGAAACGCTCTATCATGGCAAGCCGGTCATTGTTCTCCCGGTGGGTGGTGAGCAGCATGACAATGCATCAAGGATCGAGTTTCTCGGGCTGGGATGCCGCCTCGACATGGACTCGCTGAGCGGTGATTCTCTCCGCAGCACGGTCGAGAAGATCAGGAACAACACGGAGATGAGCCGACGCCTCAAGGATGTAAGCGAAGAGCTCATGAAAGCGGACGGTACAACATCTTCCGTGCGGTTGATCGAGTGGGTTATGGAGCACAGGAGGCCCTTTGCAAGAAAACATCATCTGCCCCGAACCATCCCCGGACACATGCTCGATCAATATCTTGAGGATTGAAAGTTGCATTATAATAATTGATGGACGCCAGGCTTTATCATCAATGCGAAAGGATGTTTTTATGCGCACAAACATTGTTCTCACCCTTACCGGTACCGACCGGACCGGGATAGTGGAAGAAATCACGAAATTACTGCTCGATCTCGGCGGCAATGTGGAAACCAGCCGCATGGCCCGGCTGGGCGGCGAGTTTGCCGTTCTGATGCTGGTATCCATGCCTGAAGAGAAACTGGCCGACATGGACAAACGCATACAGGTCCTTATACGCCAGGGATTCAAGGTGACAACCGTGCGCACAGAATTTACCTATGCCGCAGCCCATGCCGGCTGGTTGCCTTATCAGATTGAAGTCCTTGGAGCGGATCATGAAGGCATCATCCACGAGATCGCCCGCACCCTTTCACAATGCGGCATTAATATTGAGTCCATGGATACGGAGACGACCCGGGCACCGAACAGCGGAGCCCCGTTGTTTTCCATGACCGCCCTTGTCGTTGCGCCGCCAAACCTGACGCGTAAAAACCTGGTGGCTGCCCTCAAGGATGCGGGACATCGTCTCCAGGTGGACATCAAGGTATCGGCTGCAGCAAGGCAATGATACTATGAACAAGGGAACCTGGCATGCCGTTGGGGCATATGCCCTCTGGGGACTGCTGCCCGTATATTGGAAGTGGCTGCATCATGTCCCGGCAACACAGGTGCTCTGCCATCGGATCTTCTGGTCGTTCCTGACCCTGTTTGTCATCATCCTTTTCTTGCGCCAGTGGAACGCATTCCGGCTGGCACTCGCCAATCCGCGCGTGTTGTGCGCATACACCGCAGCTGCAATCCTGATCAGCATCAACTGGCTCACCTACATCTGGGCAGTAGGGGCCGGATTCATCATAGAGACCAGCCTGGGGTACTTCATCAACCCATTGCTCAGTGTTCTCCTGGGTGTCGTCATCTTCCGTGAACGCCTCAGGCCGTGGCAATGGATCTCCATCATCCTGGCAGCAGCAGGCGTTGTGTATCTGACAATCGCCCATGGATCCCTGCCCTGGATTGCATTAACCCTCGCCGCCACCTTCGGCCTCTATGGCCTGGTCAAGAAGATCGCCCCGCTCGGCTCGCTCTATGGCCTGACCCTGGAGACAGGCGTCCTGCTTCTGCCCGCATTCATCTTCCTGATCTGTTCCGACAGGGCAGGCAATGGTGCAATCTTCCATGTCGGAGCGATCACTGATGCGCTGCTTATGGGAGCAGGCGTTATAACCGCCGTGCCGTTGCTGCTGTTCTCATCGGCATATTGCAGTACATTGCCCCCACGCTCCAGTTCCTCCTTGGGGCGTTTGTCTACCATGAACCCTTTGCATTCGCGAAGTTCGTCGGCTTTGGGATTGTATGGGTAGCGCTCATCATCTATGGGGTGGAAGGCCTCATGGTCTACCGTGCCCAGACATTTCCCGTGGTGTCGGAATAGCAAAGCAAGAATACTGCTGCCTCTCTGCAAAAGACCTTTAACTTTAAATGCACTCGGCATCAAGACAGGGTTCTCATAAGGAAGAATTTGGGAATGGAGACAATTTTTCACAACACCCATATTGACTAAAATAAAATTTCCCTGGAAGGTTTCTTCTAGATCATGCCCTTAAGGAAGCCCACTGCATTGTCGAAGACGGCCATGCCCTCGCCCCTGTCCGGCAGGGTTTTCATCCTTGTCCAGCAGGGGTGGTTTGTTGCATGGGTATAGGCCTCGGGGTGCGGCATGAGTCCGAAGATCCGGCCTGTCCTGTCGCAGATGCCGGCAATGGCGGATGTTGCCCCGTTGGGGTTAAAGGGATATTCCATGGTAGGGGAGCATTGATCATCAGCATACTGAACCGTTATCAGGTTGGACTTTGTGATCTCTGAGAGCGTTTCCTCGTTGTCACACACAAACTTGCCCTCGCCGTGACGGACCGGCACGGGTAGAAGGTCAATCCCTCTGGTAAAAACACAGGGGCTTAAGGGGTTCACCTTCAGGGTTATCCAGCGGTCCTCGAACTTGGCAGAGTCGTTGAAGGTGAGCGACACCCGCCTCTTTCCCAGCGGGTTGCCGGGCAGGATGCCCGACTTCACCATGGCCTGGAAGCCGTTGCAGACCCCGAGGATGAGCATACCCCGGCTTATGAAGGTCTCGATCTCCTCGAACAGGGTCTTTCCGGATGTCTTTACGCGTGCATGTTTCAGGCGGACACTTTCCACCTGGGCGGAGCCTAGGTCGTCGCCGTCAAGGAATCCGCCGGGGAGGTTGAGGAAATGATAATCATTGATTTTATAGGTGCCGCTCAAGACCTCGCTGATGTGGGCGATATCCGTCCGGGCGCCTGCGAGCCTGCAGGCGTAAGCCATCTCCATCTCGCAGTTGGTTCCGTACCCGGTTATGACAAGCGCCTTTATCGTAGCCATCTCAGAAATCCAGACGTGCCTTCCAGGCGGCCTTCAATGTGGCCAAGTCTTCCCGGATGAGGGCAGTCCCTGCTATCGATCCGATGGAAAGAAATGTATCTGATGTTGATTGCCCGATGCAAGCCGCATCCTTGCCGAAGAGCTTTTCTATTTTTTTACCGTCTCTCGGGCTCACCTCGATAATGATCCTGCTCTGTGACTCGGAATACAGGATCTCCGTATCGTTCATGCCGGTCTCGGAGGGGACCTTGCCCAGGTCGACGGCAAGACCGTATCCGCCGGAAAAGGCCATCTCAGCCAGACACACGGCAAGCCCGCCGTCCGAGCAGTCATGGGCCGACAGGATGAGACCCTCTGTTATGGCCCTGTGGAGCGAGCGGTATCGCTTTAAGGCCTTTTTTGCATCCACTTCTGGCACGAAAGCGCCTTTTCTCCCGAAGGAAGCAAGATACTCGCTCCCGCCGAGCTCGTTCTTTGTCGCTCCCAGGATGTAGATGAGGCTGCCTTCTCGCTTGATGTCCATGGTCACGGCCTTCCTGATGTCAGGGATCTTGCCGATGACCGAGATCAGTATGGTAGGCGGTATGGAGATCTTGACGTCTCCGCCGATGTAATCGTTCTTCATGCTGTCCTTACCCGAGATCATGGGGCAGGAATAGGCAAGTGCATAGTCATAGAGTGCCCTGTTCGCCCTCACGAGCTGGGCGAGCTTGAATGAGCCGTCTTTGTTCCTTTCACTGACCACCGGGTCGCACCAGCAGAAGTTGTCGAGAAAGGCCCAGTGAGCAGGGTTGCCGCCCACGCAGATATAGTTCCTGAGGGCCTCATCCAGGGCACAGGCAGCCATGTAGTAGGCATCCAGGTCCGAATACCTGGGGACAATGCCGTTAGATACGACAACGCCCTCATGGGAATCCAGCAGGGGCTGTATGACCCCGGCATCGGACGGTCCGTCGCAGCATGCGCCCACCAGGGGTTTGACGACAGAACCGCCCTGAACCTCATGATCGTATTGCCTTACCACGTATTCCTTGGAGCAGATGTTGAGCCTGCCGAGCATCTCCTTGAGCTTGGCTGCATGGTCGGAAGGCATGGGCGTCGGGCTTTTGTCTGCCGAAGGCGACGTCCAACGGGCTGTAAGCTTCATGGTAGGGAGACCGTTGTGGAGGAAATCCAGGCTCAAGTATGCCACGGTCTTTCCGGCATAGGTGCAGTGGAAGAACCCTGAATCCGTGAAGGTGCCGATTACCGTGGATTCAACACCCATTTCCCGTGACAGGCGGAGGAAGGCCTGAATGTTCTCCTGAGGTACGGCCAGAGTCATACGCTCCTGCGCCTCGGAAAGAAGGATCTCCCACGGGCTCAGTCCGAGATATTTCACGGGCGGCTTTTCCAGCTCGATGCGGCACCCGCCGCAAGCAGTAGCCATTTCGCCCACGGATGAAGACAAGCCGCCCGCCCCGTCATCGGTGATAGCGTGGTAGAGGCCCTTATCACGGGCAACGAGCAGGAAGTCGGTGAGCTTCTTCTGGGTGATGGGGTCGCCGATCTGTACTGCGGAAGTCGGGGACGACTCATGGAGTTCTTCAGAGGAGAATGTTGCGCCGTGGATGCCGTCCTTGCCGATCCTGCCGCCCGACATAACGATTGAATCGCCGGGGATGATCTTTTTGATGTGGGATGGCTCTCCGTTAATGGTGGCGGGCATGATGCCGGCTGTGCCGCAATAGACAAGGGGTTTCCCGAGATAGCGCTCGTCAAACACGATACAACCGTTGACGGTCGGGATCCCTGACTTGTTGCCGCCGTGCTCGACACCTTCCCTTACGCCCTCAAATATCCTCAAGGGGTGAAGGATTTTGGGCGGAAGCTTGCCTGTGTGGAACGGGCTTGCGAAGCAAAACACATCCGTGTTGAAGATGAGCTTGGAGCCCATGCCGGTGCCGAAGGGGTCACGGTTGACGCCCACGATGCCGGTGAGCGCCCCGCCGTACGGGTCAAGGGCAGAGGGGGAGTTGTGGGTCTCCACCTTGAAGACCAGATTGTGATTGTCATTGAACCTTATAACGCCTGCATTGTCGGAGAAGACACTCACGCAGATGTCGTTTTTCCCGGCGGCCTTGCGTATTTTCGATGTGGCGCCCTTGATATAGGTTGAGAACAATGAAGAGATCTCTTCTGATTTGCCGTCTTCCTCGTAGGTTATATGTGCATTGAAGATCTTGTGTTTGCAGTGCTCGGACCAAGTCTGGGCCAGACACTCGAGCTCCACGTCCGTTATCTTTTCGCCGAGCCCAAAGGCAGATCGCTTCCTCAGTGTCTCGGGGTCCTTCATGTACCCTATGATTGTCTTCATCTCTTCCAGGTTCAACGCCAGGGTCCGTTCCTGGGACAGCCGCAGCAGGGCATCATCGGTAAGGTCCAGGGACAACTCTTCCACCACAGGCTCATGGAGCCCTGTGACCGTGGGTATGGAAGGTTCGATGGCCCCGCACTCGGGGTAACGCAGGACTTTAAGGGTATGGATAAGCGGATTGGCCAGGCATTCATCTGCAATTGCCTGCGCGGTGTCTCTCTCAAGGTCGCCCTGGAGGAGGTACCCCCGTGCGGAATAGACATTTACGGTGCTGCCGGAGATGAGCTCCAGGGCGTACCTCGCACTGTGACCCACGTTGTCGGTGACACCCGGTTTGAACCCGACCTCGATATACCAGCCGCTCTCTGTTCGTAACAGAGCGCCTATGGCGATATCCTGGATGACCGGGTCACAGAAGGCCTCTTCAATCCATTCCCTTTTCAGGCCGTCTGCGGCGATATGATAGATATCAAAACAAAAGATTTGTCCGAGAGTCGTTATGTGGGGGAAGGCATGGAGGATCTGCCTTTTTACCCGCGCTCCCCGGGCATCAAAGAGGTGCGGCTTGAGCCCGACCTCAACCCGCAAACCCATCATGGAATTAGCCTTTTTCCTCTACATACAGAGGAGCAGCGGGTCCTTCAAGGCTTTCCCTTTCCGATTTGCACTTTACGCACAATGTTGCAAAGGGCATGGCCTTGAGTCTTCCGGCGGGAATATTCTCGCCGCAGTCTTCGCAGAACCCATATTCACCATGCTCCATCCGGGTAAGGGCGCTCTCTATCTGGTCCAACTTCTGCCGTTCACGGGTGCCGAGCAGGAGGTTGAACTCCCTTGTCTGCTCGAGGTCGGCGTCGTCAAAGATGTCGCCGATCTCACGCTGGGCTGTAATATCATTGGATTTGATTCTCTCAGCAAGGGTCTTTAGGATGTCCTTCTTCATCTGGAGAAGGATCTCTTTGATCTCGAGAAGCTCATTTTTTCTTAACATCCTGTCCTCCACTGAAAATTTAAAAGTAGGCTACTTATACTTATTACATCCGCTCTGTCAACCATCAATTAAAAGAAATATCCCCCTTGGAAGATCTCGCATTCTACAAATGATCCTTGTTCCAGGGATGCAGCCCTTTTGGGCAAGACCATGAAGCAGTTGCCTCTTGCCATGGAGGTGAGGATGCCCGAGCCCTGTGGGCCTGTGGGGCTGACCACAAGATCATCGCCTATGCGCTCCAGAATACCCCTTAGGTAATGGGGCCTGTCGCCTTTGTTCTCCAGGGCCTCCTTGATCCGGGCGCGTACCCGGGGTAAAAGGATGTCATGGCTGCCCTGCATCTTGAGGATGGCAGGCCTTGCGAATTGGTAGAACGAGGTCATGGCGGACACGGGATTCCCGGGCAGGCCGATGGCGGGGACACCGCACAGAGACCCAAATGCCAATGGCTTACCGGGCTTCATGTCCACAGTCCAGAATTCAAGGGCATTGCCTTCCTCGTGCATGATAGTCCTCACCAGGTCAAAATCCCCCATGGAGACCCCGCCGGAGGTAAGGATCAGATCAGCCTTATGCGCCGAGGCAAGTTTTGCGTTAAGGTCCGCCTTGTTATCCTTGGCTATGCCCAGATAGAGGGGTATGGCGCCTGCCGCCTTGATGAGGCCTATCAAGGTATAGGAGTTTGAAGATATGATTGCCTGCGGGAAAGCCTCCTCACCGAGTTCTATAATTTCATCACCGGTGGCCAGCACAGCCACCACGGGTCTCTGGCGGACCTGCACCATGGGACGCCTTATGGACGCCAGTACCCCGATCTGGGCAGGTCCAAGGAGCGAGCCTTCGGTAAGGACGACCTGGCCCTCCCTGATGTCCTCCCCTTTGAAGCGGATGTTTTCTCGTTTTTGGGGCACCTTGTTGATCTTGACCCGCCCAACATCCTCGTCCGTTTCCTCTCGCTTGACCACTGCATCTGAGCCTTCAGGGATAATCGCGCCGGTCATGATTTTGACGGCATGACCCTTGATCATGGGTTGACTGGGCAGTACACCGGCGGGCAGGATGGAATCGATCACCAGAGTCGTCCCGACCGATGGCACATCTTCAGTGCGGAGGGCATATCCGTCCATAGCGGAATTATCACAAGGGGGGATAGCACGTGTTGAGGTAATGTCCTCGGCCAGGTATCTTCCCAAAGCGTTTTCCAGTGAGACCCGCTCAGGAGGCAGTACCGGAATCTTTGTGAGGATAGTCTCTCTCGCTTTTTCAACGCTCAGCATGAACCCACCATAGTACAATCGAAGATTCTCGGTACGGCTTTAGCCGCAAAACTAAACATTACCCACGAAAAAAATGTGCACGCTATGCCGTGCCCGATGTCTTCAAAGAAATGTATCCTAATTTAATGCCTTGATCCAAGTCAAGATTCGATTCCGTGTTGTCGATAGGGCCGTTATGGAACTCAGGGATATCCTTGCCCCCCTGGATATTGAAATCAAGAAGGTCTCGATCCTCGGAGGCAGCATGGCAATCGTAGTGATCCCGCGTGAACACGCAGATATGGCGTTACGGGCAAAGCGGGAGATGGACACGGCACTCACCTATAAAGATTATCTCATCCTCGGTGTATTTGGCATGGGTGCGGATGAGGCCTCGGCCCAGTTCCTCTCTATCCCGAAGGGTATTGCCGTATATCCTCATGAAGGCACTGATATTCAGACCCTGTTTTTCGAGGCGGTAGAACGGTTCAACACAAGCAAAGGGAATTCCCCCTGGGCCAAAAGTCTGTGGGAGAGTATCAGAGAGACAGCCGCATCCCAAAAAGATGGAGATGGAGAGGCGAGGTTCCATGGCAATGCATTCTATCAATTCTATGCATTCATGGCATCCAGACCCCAGGAGGTCGGCCAGGTTCTTGCTCAGATGAGCCAGACCGACCGGCACTGGATCGAAGACATCCTTCCCTTTGGTGTTGTCTCGACGCTTCAACCAAGCGGAATAGCCAGAGATAGTGATATTGAATTGCTTATACAGCAGTGGGGTTATCAGGAAAGGATCGAGAAAAAGTGTGATATCGGAAAATTGACATTGCGGAAATTTCGCCATGTAGAGAACCTCTTTACCCTGCCTTCTATTTCCAGGGAGATCATCGAACTTTCCGGAGATCCGATGGCCGCAGCATCCAGGATGGCAAAGATCATTGAGAAGGACCCGGTGCTCACATCCCGCCTGCTCAAGGTGGTGAATTCGGCCTTTTATGGGTTTCGGCGGCAGATCGTATCCGTGGAGAACGCAGTAGTGATCCTGGGCAACGACGAGGTCGTCAATCTCGCATTTTCCATTGCCATACACCAGGTCATGGAGCGGATTGCTCCGAAAAAGGCAAGGCTCCTCTGGGAGCATTCTCTCATGGTGGCCCACCTGGCCCATTGGCTTGGCATTCTGTTGGGCTGTAGTGCGGGTAGTGCCTTATATACGCTGGGACTCCTCCATGATTTCGGCAAGATCATCTTTCTCCAGCGGGGATACTGCCTGGGTGACCTGTCGGTCTTGTCTGGTCTTGATGACCTGGCAAATGAGGAGATGGAAACAGGCCTTTCCCATGCAGAGATGGGGGCATATGTGGCTGAGAGGTGGAATCTCCCCGAAGACATTGTGGATGGCCTGTTAAACCACCACCTGCCCGGTAAGGCGAAGGATATCTGCCTGGCCGTGACGGCCCATCTCGCGGATATCATCGCGCACAAGCGAACAATAGCGCTGGATGTGGTTAATACCGCTGCTGCACGGTTCCTCACGCCCGACAAGCTCTCGCTGCTGAGTGAAGATGTTGTTGCCAAGCGGTATGAGGATACGGAATTGAGGGTAAAGGCCCTGCTCGATATGTAGCCATGGAACGGGATATCGTATCCATCCTGAAAGAGCGCATTGTATCCCTTGAAGAGGGTTACGAGCAAAAGATCGCTGAGCTCTCCCTTCTCAAAGAGCTCGGAGAGGCCCTCAAGGGGACAAGCCTCTCCCATTGGAACCAGCTCTTCTTACGGCAGCTCGATATCATCAAACAGGCCACCGGTATCTACAGCATCTCGGTCATGCTTATAGACGAGCAGACCCAGACCCTGCATGTCGTGAGCGCATCATTGATGAAGAACACACCCAACAGACCGCCCATCCTGCTCAAAAGGGGCGAAGGGATTGCCGGCAAGGTAGTGGAGACAGGCAAGACCTTTTATATCCCTGATGTGACAAAGGACCCCAACTTCTCCAACAGGGGAACAAACCAGGAAGGGTCGCTGGCATGTGTTCCCATCATTGCGGAAGGACGCTGTATCGGGGTAATCAATTTCAGAGACAACATGCCCGGGATCTTTGGGGCCAATGACCTCAGGTTCTTCGAGCTCATCGCAGATCAGCTCTCCATCACCGTATCGCTTGTGCGTACATACCAGGACCTCCTTAATCTCGAGAAAAAAAGGATGAATCTGAGCAGGTACTTCTCTCGAGGGCTGGCCGAGCACCTTGTAGCCGATGACCGCATGACCGGTCTCGGCGGGCAAAGGAAAATCGTGACCGTTGTGTTTGCCGACATCACCTCCTTCACAACACTCCTTGACAGCAACCCGGTGGAGCAGGTGGTTGAGGTGCTTAACCGGTTTTTTGAGACCGTCGTCCCGGTCATTTTTAAACACGGGGGCATGCTCGACAAGTTTCTGGGTGACGGCGTCATGGCGGTCTTCGGTATCCCGGATGAGACGGACATGGACCCGGTAAAGGCGATTCAATGTGCCGTGGATATCCAGAACGGCGTAAGGGAGCTTAAAGATAAGCTTGTGAATGCCGGGCTCTTTGCCATTGAGGTAGGTATCGGTATTGCCACCGGGTTAGTGGTGGCCGGGAATATCGGGTCGACCGAGCAGATGAACTTTACGGTCATCGGAGAGCCTGTGAACCTTGCGCAGCGGCTCGAGACCATCAGCTCTCCGGGGGAGATCATCGTCAGCAGCCTCACTACCGACGTGATGCCCAAGCATGTTGATGAGAAATTCTGCTTCGAGCCCATGGGATGTATTCAGGTAAAAGGCATCCAACGTGCGATCAATGCCTTGAAAGTAAAATACAAATAAATTTGTATGGAGGGAACACAAGACCTGGCCCCTTTTGCGCTTGACTTTGTAATTTGTTTCATTTAGTCCATGTCATACCGATTAATCAGTTTCGTGGGCCCTCACACAGTAACACCCCACATCAGCTCATAAAGCTAAAAAGGACGTTATATGCACTTAGAAGATTTAAAAAAGATGGACCCCAAGGACCTCCTCGAGAGCGCAAATTCACTTGAGATCGAGGGTTCCGCCACCATGAACAAGCAGGAGCTCATCTTCGCCATCCTCCAGGCCCAGGCGGAAAAGGATGTCTCCATCTCAGGCCAGGGGGTGCTCGAGATACTGCCCGACGGGTTCGGCTTCCTGCGCTCCGCCGACTACAGCTACCTGCCGGGCCCGGATGACATCTACGTCTCGCCTTCGCAGATCAGGAGGTTCAATCTCAAGAACGGCGATGAGGTGAGAGGCCAGATTAGGCCTCCCAAGGACAACGAGCGGTACTTCGCCCTGCTGAAGCTCGAGACCATCAGCAATGAGGACCCGGAGGCGGCCAAGCACCGGGTGTCCTTTGACAACCTTACCCCGCTGTATCCCCTGAAGAAGTTCAAGCTCGAGACCGGGCCGGATAACCTCACCGGGCGGGTGCTCGATCTGCTCGTCCCCATCGGCAAGGGGCAGAGGGGAATGATCGTCTCCCCGCCCAAGGCAGGCAAGACCATGATGCTCCAGAGCGTTGCCAACAGCATCACAAAAAATCATCCTGATGTAGCACTCATGGTGCTCCTTATCGATGAGCGGCCTGAAGAGGTTACCGACATGCAGCGTTCCGTCAACGGAGAGGTCGTGGCATCCACCTTTGACGAGCCGGCTGCAAGGCACGTGCAAGTGGCCCGCATGGTCATGGAGAAGGCCAAGCGGCTTGTTGAATATAAGAAGGATGTCGTGATCCTGCTGGATTCGCTGACCAGGCTTGCCAGGGCGCACAACACGGTATGCCCCCCATCGGGCAAGCTGCTTTCGGGCGGCATCGATGCCAATGCCCTGCAAAAGCCCAAGAGGTTCTTCGGCTCGGCCCGGAATATCGAGGAGGGCGGCAGCATCACCATCATCGCAACGGCCCTGGTCGATACGGGCTCCCGGATGGATGAGGTCATCTACGAAGAATTCAAGGGCACAGGCAACCAGGAGATCCACCTCGACCGGTCAATCATGGAGAGAAGGGTCTTCCCGGCCATCGACATATCGAAATCCGGAACGCGCAAAGAGGAGCTCCTGCTGCCCAAGGAGCAGCTGGATCGGATCTGGATACTGCGGAAGCTCCTGAGTCCGCTCAATCCCATCGACAGCATAGAATTTTTGCTGGACAAATTATCTAAGACGCGTAATAATGCCGAGTTCTTGGATTCCATGAATAAATAGGAGTAGATACGATGAAGAAAGGCATACACCCGGATTACTTCGAGACAACGGTCACCTGCGGGTGCGGGAACACCTTCACCACACGCTCTACCAAGAAGGACATCCGCGTTGAAATCTGCAGCGCCTGCCACCCCTTCTATACCGGCCAGCAGAGGCTCACCTCTACAGCCGGAAAGGCCGAGTTGTTCAAGCGGAAGTACGGCGAGTACCTGAAAAAGGACAAGCAGTCTAAAGGCAAGTAACCTTAAAAAAACGACATGCTCGACAAACTGAAGGAGATTGAGGAACGCTACCAGAAGCTCTCCGATCTCCTCGCCGATGAGAAGGTTCTCTCGGATCACACCCAGTATACCGCTATCGCCAAGGAACAGGCCTCTCTCGAGGAGATCATGGCCCCTTACCGGCGCCTCAAGCATATAGCTGCTGATATCGCCGAACACGAGACCATGCTTGAGGACCCTGACCCTGATATCAGGAACCTCGTGAAGGACGAGCTCGATGCCTTGCAGGTCGAAAAGGGGCGCCTCGAACAGCAGATCAAGGCCCTCTTCATACCCAAGGATCCCAATGACAACAGGGACGTCATCCTCGAGATCAGGGCAGGCACGGGCGGAGACGAGGCCGCACTTTTTGCCTCCGATCTCTTCCGGATGTATTCCCGTTATGCCGAAGAAAGGCGGTGGGCCATTGAGGTTCTCTCCATCAACGAGACCGGCATCGGAGGCATCAAGGAGGTCATCGCAGGCATTAAGGGAAAGGGCGCCTACTCACGGCTCAAGTATGAGAGCGGCGTTCACCGGGTTCAGCGGGTCCCGGCCACTGAGGCGAGCGGGAGGATACACACCTCGGCGGTCACGGTCGCCGTGCTGCCGGAGGCCGAGGAGGTGGATGTGGACATCGATCCGAACGACCTGAGGATCGATACATTCCGGGCTTCCGGTGCAGGCGGCCAGCATGTGAATAAGACCGAGTCCGCGATTCGCATCACCCATATCCCCACCGGGATCGTGGTTTCCTGTCAGGACGAGAAGTCCCAGCACAAGAACAAGGCAAAGGCCTTAAGGGTGATACGTACCCGTATCCTGCAGAAGAGGCAGGAAGACCAGGATCGTCAGATCGCATCCCAAAGACGCTCTCAGGTGGGGACCGGCGACAGGAGCGAGCGCATCCGAACCTATAACTTCCCTCAAGGCCGTGTCACGGACCACCGGATCAACCTCACCGTGCACAGGCTGCCCCAGATCCTCGAGGGAGATATCGACGAGCTCATCGACGGGCTCACCACCCACTACCAGGCCGAGGCGCTCAAGAAGACCGGGAGCTGAGGCGTGGACGCCGCCATATCCGAAGCGCTCGGGCGTGCCAGAGCCCTTCTCGCAGCCAAGAACATAGAGTCTGCAGGTATCGATGCCGACCTGCTCCTTTCACATGTTCTTAACCTCAAAAGGATCGACCTCATTATCCAGAGGGACCGTATCTTAAGCCCGGAAGAACTTGATTCCTTCAACACCCTGATCGGGC
>Ga0326728_10005972_pt1 | contig 33429 bp, 25 predicted proteins | sample MB3enrmetagenome_FD_207602 | JGI IMG/M metagenome (GOLD analysis project Ga0326728, IMG submission 207602) | Lab enriched peat soil microbial communities from McLean, Ithaca, NY, United States - MB31MN | ecosystem: Environmental > Terrestrial > Soil > Wetlands > Peat | place: USA: New York... | reverse complement strand
GCGGATTGGACCGTGCGGCCGGGCGCCAGGTTGGCTTGGGTTGCCTCGAATGCGGAATCCGAGCCGTAGATAGAGAACGGAATGCCGGATTGCAAGGTTACGATTCCCGACACGCTCCAAGTGTTCACCAGCTTTTTTGCGAAAGCGGAGTTGCCGTGATAAGCGTCCGGCAGGTTATATAAGTAACTCCCGACGAAGCGATGCCGCCGGTCGAAATCCGAGGAGCCATAGTTGTGCTTTTCATTGACCATGTCGCCGGGGAGCAGTGTGACGTCGCTGACGTCACTCCCGGAGTAGTCGTCAATCGAGTGTGACCAGGTGTAGCTGAGCAGCATTTGTAGCCCGTGGGAGAAGCGCTTGTGGAGAGTTGCCTGCAGGGAGTTGTAACTGGAGTTAGAGTTGCTCTCCATCAGGAAGCTCCCTAGTCCTGGAGCCGTCAGATTGCCAAACGCGGGGAAGAAAGGTCCGCCTAGACTTCCCGCCGTGGAGGGAAACCCTGGCACAAGTCCAAGTGTCGCCGCCGGCGTAGCCGCTTGGCTGAACGAGAACATGCGCGGAAATTTGCGTCCCAGCGAACCGACGTAGCCCAAGTCCAGCATCCAGTTATTGGCGAAGCTGGTTTGCACCCCAAGGTTGAAGGATTGCACATAGGGAATGCTCCAGTCATGCAGGTCCGGATAGATCCCTGTGGCCGGAACTGGAGCGACTGTGGGACCCACAAAGGAAGATGTGTACGGCAGGAACGCCGGATATCCTCCAAAAGGAAAGATGCCGGGGTTGCCGCTGATGGTCAGCGGAAACTGGCTGGGTAGTGGAACTTGCACAAATGGGTTTTCGTTCGGGGTGAACAGCGCAGTCGCCAGCATTTCATAAGGCATGTTGAACAATTGGCTGTTATACAACCGCATGTTGGGCCGGTCGTAAAAAATTCCGTAGCCGCCGCGCAGGACAATGTTGCCCTTGTCCGTCAGCAGGTAAGCGAAGCCCATCCTTGGCCCGAAGTTCTTGTAATTGGAATTCACCAAGCCGTCGCTGACCTTGGGAATTCCAGGCAAGTTTCCATTACCAGCCTGGACGAAGCCACCGGTGACGACCGAGCCGCAGGTGCTCGGAACCGCTGGGCAATCCGAACCTAGCCCTGGTATTAGCAGAGGAGTGGTCACGGCCTTCGACGGGTCGAATCCGACAAAATGACCCTGGGTTTCTGTGGTGGGACCGAAATAGTCATAGCGCAGCCCGAGGTTTAGCGTGAGGCGTGGCGTCGCCTTCCAATCGTCCTCGAAGAAGGCCGAAAAGTCGTTGGCGCGGTTGTGGAGGCTGTTCGTTCCAGAGCCGATTGCGGACAGGCCAGAGAGCCCGGCTAGAAAATCCTCGAAAGGATTGCCAGTGAGCGCGCCCAGGTAGAACAGTTCGCCATTGGGGAATACATCGAAATAGGGGGCATCCAATTCCTGCCGTTTGTATTCGCCACCGAATTTGATGGTGTGCCGGCCCTTCGTCCACGTCATCGTATCGCTGACGGGGTAAGTGTTGGTCGCAGCGTAGGTGATGCCAAGCGGAGACGGCCCCAGCGTGAACATGTTGGTGAAGGACAATGTCGGCATGCTGGGGAACAAGCTGCTCAACGGAGACGCAATTCCTAAATCGGCTGAGGTGACAGGTGTGGAAGGTTTGCCAGGGCCGTAAATCGTGCTCCAGCCGAACCTGAATTCGTTCAGCAAATGACTCGATATCACGGACTGTACGCCTGCCGAAAGCACGCGCTGGTAGACGTCTTCCTCGGTCGGCCAGCCGGGCGCTTGCAGCGGGTTGCCATCTCCAAACTGATTGTAGATCGCCTGATTTTCCCGGTTGAACGCTTGAAAGTATTTGGCGAAGAAACGGTTTGCTTCCGTCAGCTTGATATCCAAATTGGTGTTGAACTGGTCTTCTTTGTAGGTTGAGTTAGAGGGAATGGTCTGCAGGACGGGACTGGCCGACGACCCCGCAGGGCAAACGCCGGTGGTAACGCCGGGGATCGAAGGAATCATAAACTGCCCGTTGGGGAGCTTGGCCTGCAGAGCCGCCACGGCCACGGGATCAACATATCCATAAAGCCCGGGGTTGTAACAAAGCGAAAGGTTGGCAAGGGATGCGGCATCGCGCTGCGGTCCTAGAAACGCCGGCAGAAACATCGTCGAGAGCGAGTTGGTCAGCGAGGTGCCATTGGTTTCGCGGGTTCCCTGATAGGAAATAAAAAACCAAGCACGGTCCTCGATGATCGGACCACCCAGCGTGCCGCCAAACTGGTTGCGCCGGTAAGCGGGCCTCGCCGTGCCCTCTTTGTTCAGGAAGAAATTGTTGGCATCCAGACTGGTATTTCGCAGGAATTCGTAGGCATTGCCATGGAAGTTGTTAGTGCCCGACTTGGTTACTGCAGCCACATTGCCACCCGCGTTGCGGCCTGCCGAAGCGTCGTACATGCTGGTCTGCACGATGAATTCCTGGAGCGAATCGATGGACGGGACAGAGAGATTTGGGTTCTCGCCCGTGCCGATGGAATTCGCATCCACGCCGTTGATGATGACGTTGTTAGAGAGCGCGCGCTGTCCGTTGACGTACACAGCAACATCGCCGCGCCCCAACTCGGAGGAGTTCTGGAGAGGGCCCGAAGTTCCAGTCGTCAGAGTTAACAATTGCTGGAAGTTGCGGGTCGGCAGCGGCAGTTGGCGCATCTCATTCTCATCGATGACAGTGCCGCGGGCGGAGTTTTCCGTCTGCACCAGCGGCGACTCGCCCGTGACCGAAACCGTGGTCGGCGAACCGGCCACCTTGAGAGCAACGTCGACGACCGAGCTTTCGGTGATCTTGACAATGATGCCTTCCAGTTTGGCCGAGGCGAATCCGCTCTGAGTCACGTCGAGTCGATAGGCGCCTGGGTTGAGCAGGGGAAACGTGTAACGGCCGTTGCTGCCGGTTTGGGCTTCGCGCCGCACGCCGGCGTCGCTGGTCAGGTCGACTTTGGCGCCTGCCACGACCGCCCCGCTGGGATCCGTCACCACGCCCACGATTTGCCCGGTGGTGGCCGTCTGCGCTTGAGTCGTCGGTATCATGAAACAGAAAATGGCGGCGGCCGCCAGCAGCGTTACCAGTGTTCGCATTCGCATAATTCCTCCTTGTGTCGCAATTACGGCTTCGAAGCTCGGCCCTTCCGGCTGCGGGTGTACAGACGGACAAACTGATCGATAGCTTCTTCGTCACTCACGCCCAGATAGCGCTTGGCGCCGAAGAGTTCTTCCACCAGAAAATGCGTAACAAACTGCAGGTACAAACTGACGTAGGCAAATCCGGGGTTCACGTCGCCGGGAAAAGGGATCGGGGCCTTTTGAAACAAGGCCGTCGAATAGGTGCGCAGACCTCCGGCAACCTCACGATAGCTGTGAATGAAGTGCTTATGACGGAACTCGACGACGTCGACGTACATAAGCCGCCAATAGTCCAGATTCTCCGAGACGACGCGGCCCACGGCCATCCCCAACTTCTTCAGCGATTCCGGATCGGGGGATCGCATCAAGGGAAGAATCTCTCTCTGGCGCAGGGCTTCCATTTTCTGTTCCATGCGCTGGACCAGACCGATGAATATGTCTTCCTTGGTCGGGTAGTAGAGATAGAGCTTGCCCATGGATACGCCGGCCTTGTGGGCGATTTCCCGGACGGTGGTACCGTGAAATCCTTGCCGGGTGAAGAGCTTTTGCGCGGCACATTCGATCTTGAGCCGGTTCTTGGCGACGGTGTCGTCCAGAAGCTTGGGCATAGATTGATCCGCTCGCCGCACCAAAACGAGCGCTCGCTCTTGGTCGAGGATTTTAAAACGCCAGCCCTGGGCTGTCAAGGGCGAAATCAAGCCGGTCACACTTTTCCTAAGCGTACCGTGAAAAACCCGGAGAGAGCCTTCCCCATGACCCGCCCCAGCGAACGTTCCGAGAAGAAATTGCGGGTGTCATCGCTCCGCTTTCCGGCGGAACGGTCGCTTGAAGTTAGTTGGGTCCGCATAGGCAGCGGTCCTTAGCACTAGCACTTTCCCGGCGCGCTTCGATTCGCTTTAGAACGGTTTGGACTCTCCGCTAAGAAACCGCTGCAAGGGATGGAAAATTTGGTGGAGCTAGTCGGGCTCGAACCGACGACCTCATCGTTGCGAACGATGCGCTCTCCCAGCTGAGCTATAGCCCCACACGGCGGTGGGTATGCTTTTTTGATTTTAACAGCCGTCGCTCGATTTCGCCTATACGTCGCGCACATTTAAGCCATTGAAGCGTTGCACGCTCGCGGTGATTCCGTGGACTCGAAGGCTATAATTCAGTTGTGAGTTCTTCCAAGGTAAAACAAGTGGCGTCCGCGGACTTCCCGACACGCTGGGGGCACTTCCTGATTCACGGGTTTACGACCAGGGCGTCTGCGTCGGGCGACGCTGCCAAGACCGAAGAGGCCGTGGCGCTGGTGATGGGCGAGGTGCACTCCGGATCGCCGCTGGTGCGCATCCACTCGCAGTGTCTGACCGGCGACGTATTTGGCTCGCTGCGCTGCGATTGCCGCCAGCAACTTGAAATGGCGCTCTCGATGATCGCCGAACTCGGGGCGGGCGTCCTTATCTATGAACAGCAGGAGGGGCGCGGCATTGGGTTGATGGCGAAGCTGCAGGCCTACGCGCTCCAGGACAGCGGATTGGACACGGTGGAAGCGAACGAGCGTCTTGGATTCAAAGCCGACCAGCGCGAGTTTTTCATGCCAGTCGAGATCCTGAAAGCGCTGGACATTAAGCGGGTCCGCCTGCTCTCGAACAATCCCGACAAAGTCGCCGCGCTGGAACGCGCCGGGATCCAGGTGACCGAGCGCGTGCCGTGCGAAGTCGCGCCCACCGAACATACGGAAGAATATTTGAAGACGAAGCAGGAAAAGCTGGGGCATTTGTTCAGCAATCGCCGGGACCAGCACTAGAGATCAGCGGCGAGCTTCGCCCGCCTGGACAGACGGCGGATGTCCCTACGTGGTTGCGGACAGGTCTGCATCTCCTCAATCCCGTAGCAGCCGCTTTAGTCTATGCTTGTTCTTCGCCGGCAGTCGCGCAGGGCGGTCGTCTTTTGGGTCATCAGTTTTTCGGCCATCAGTTTTCGGGTCACCGGCGCAGCATACCTTATATTGTTGTCATGGCGAAATCGGCAGGAACGAAATCACAGCAAGCCCGCGTCCTCTCTTCCCGGGTCAGTTACCGGGGCCCGGTATTCAGCGTCACCACGGATGAAGTGGAAGAGCCTGGGGGCGTGCGCGCCCGCCGCGATGTCATCCGGCATGCGGGCTCCATCGTTGTTCTAGCCGTCGATGATCCAGCCTTCGACGCCCCGGCACAAACCAACAGAAAAGCCGCGCCGCGCATCCTGCTCGAACGCCAGTATCGCCACGCGGCGCAGTCGATGATGTGGGAGCTGCCCGCCGGACGCATCGACGATGGCGAAACGGCGCTCACCGCCGCCAAGCGCGAGTTACTGGAAGAAACCGGCTATAGCGCGCGCCAGTGGAAGAGAATCCTGCATTTCTACGCAAGCCCCGGTTTTCTCGACGAAACCATGACCATCTACCTGGCCCGGGGCCTCCAGGCCGGCAAAGCTCAGCCCGAGGCGGACGAGAGGATCGCAATCAAATTTTTCGATTTATCGGAAGCGAAACAGATGGCGCTCAATGGCCGCATCCGCGACGCCAAAACGATCTGCGGGGTCCTGTGGCTGAGTCAGATGCCGCGACCAGCGCGGTAGAAGAGGCTGCGGGAAAAGCCGGCTTTCGATGCCCCGGCCCCTAAAGGGGCGTCTGATTTCGAAGAAGTTTCGGCATCGCTAAAGCGGTGTCCTAATACGAAACGTGAGTTGTTCCGGCGATGCCTTGAGGCAAAACCCGAGTTTTTCCGCAACCCTAGAGAGCCGCCCCGTTTACCATCTCGCCACTCCCAGGGTCTGCCTGCCAGCCACGGCTATGTGACGCCAAGCCTTGACAGCCCTCCCGGTGAGCAGCACAATTTCTACACATTTTTTGCGGGCCGTTGGAATCGCGCCTTTTTGGGGGAATCCGCAAAAAATGAGGGGGGACGCACGTGGAACGTTTGAAAGGCACGGTCAAGTGGTTCAACAACGCCAAGGGATACGGTTTCCTCGGCCGCGACGATGGACCGGATGTATTCATTCATTACAGTTCCATCACCACCGAGGGCTACAAGAGCCTGCAGGAGGGCGATAAGGTAGAGTTTGAGATTGTCCAGGGACAGAAAGGGCCGCAAGCGGCCAATGTAACCAAGCTTCCATAAAGGGAGGTCGCTTTACTCGGGCCGTTTTTTCGCACTAAGCTGTGTACCCTCAACGCCCGCGCCGAATGTGTCATCGGGTGCCTGCCGATTCCCGGCTGCGGCGCTTTCTTCAGCGTTACAATCTTCTCTCGGGCTGACAACGCCAGATCGATAATTCTGAACCTATAACTGGATGGACAACAAGGCCATCGCCGGAATTCTCTACCAGACTGCCGATCTATTGGAGATCGATGGGCAGGATTCGTTTCGCGTGCGCTCCTATCGCAACGCGGCCGAAGCCATTGAAGCGCTGCCGCAGCAGGTGGCCGACCTGATCCAGGAGCCGAAGAAACTTCTCGAAGTGCCGGGCATAGGCAAAGGAATGCTGGCCAATCTACAGATGCTTTTCAAAGATGGCCGGATCGAAGCGCACTCCGAGATGCTGAAAAAATACCGCCCCTCGATGCTTGAGCTGCTCAAGATTCAGGGTCTGGGGCCGAAGACGATTGCTTTGATCTGGAGCGCCTATCAGGTCAGCGACCTCGAAGGCGTGGAGAAACTGGCCCGTGAAGGCAAGATCCGAACCCTGCCGCGCATGGGCGAAAAGCACGAGCAGAAACTGCTCAAAGCGATCGAAGACTATCGTCGCATTGCCGGACGATTCCTGCTCGATACGGCCGAAGAGCTGGCCGAAAAACTGGTGGAGCATTTATTGGCAGCTCCCGGCGTCGAGAGAGTTACGCCCGCCGGATCGCTGCGCCGCGGACGCGAAACCGTCGGCGATCTCGACATCCTGGTCACCGGCAAGGCCTGCATCGAGGCAGCACCGCGGCAGGAAATCATCGAACATCTGCTGCGCTTCCCTGGCCTGATGGACATCATCGCGCAGGGCGAGAACAAGGTCAGCTTCCGCCATCGCAACGGCATGCAGGTGGACGTGCGCCTGCTGCCTCCCGAATCCTTCGGAGCGGCCATGCAATATTTCACCGGCTCCAAGGCGCACAACGTGGCCTTGCGCCAACGCGCCCTCAAGATGGGCTTCACGCTGAACGAATACAGTCTGTCGGCCGTCGAGGGCGTCGAAGACGGGAAGCCGGTCGCGCGCAAGACTGAAGAAGAAATCTACGCCAAGTTGAAGCTCGACTTCATTCCTCCCGAGCTGCGCGAGAATCTGGGAGAGATCGAAGCCGCGGCCGCACACAACCTGCCGGCGCTGCTCGAACTAACCGACATCCGCGGCGACGTGCACATGCACACCGTCGAAACCGACGGCCGCAACACCATTGAAGAGATGGCCGAAGCCGCGCGGGACCGCGGCTACGAGTACATGGCCATTACCGATCACTCGAAAAATCTCGCCTTCGCCAACGGCCTCACCGACGAACGCGCGCTGGCGCACATCGCAAGAATCCGGACAGTCGAGAAGCGGATGCAAGGCATTCGCATTTTCGCGGGGATTGAAGTTGACATTTTGGGCGATGGCTCGCTCGATCTCTCCGACTCGGTGCTCGAACAAATGGACATCGTTATCGCCAGTGTGCACTCGCAGTTTAATCAGGACCGCGCCACCATGACTGATCGGCTGCTGAAGGCCATCGCCAATCCCAACACATCGCTGATCGGGCATCCCACCGGACGCCTGCTGCTGCGCCGCGACGCCTATCAGTTCGATCTCGACGCGGTTTTCAAAGCGGCGGCCAAACACAAAGTGGCGATGGAGCTGAACTCCTATCCCGACCGGCTCGATCTCAGCGACGTTCATCTGCGTCTAGCCAAACAGCATGGCGTGAAGATCGTCATCAATACCGATTCCCACCACACTTCGCACCTGGAAAAACTGCGCTACGGCGTCACCCAGGCCCGCCGAGCCTGGCTTACCAAAGAGGATGTACTGAACACGCTGCCTGGGCAAAGATTTGCGAAAGCGATGAAGCGAAATCCTGATAAAGGAGCATGAACGAACACAGCCGGGACGTACAATTATGGCCAGGACTTACGTGTCATCCGAATCCACGGGGCGAGGAAATCTCGAGTGAGAGTGTTGTGGGTCAAGGCGGGCAAGCTCCTCCCGGTCGATACTGGCGGCAAGATTCGCTCCTTCAACATCCTGCGGCGGCTCGCGAAAGACCACGAGCTGACGCTGATTTCTTACTACGGCGGCCCGCGCGATCCCGGCTACGAAGCGGCTCTTCCCCAGCAATTTCCCCAATCGCATGTGGTCCACACGGCCGTTCCCGATTCCGAGAGTTTTCGAGGGCTGCTGGACTATCTGTACCGGTTGCCGCGATGGGCGCCCTATTCGGTCGCCAAGTTCACGCACCCAGCAGTTCGCAAGCTGGTTATGAGCCAGCTTTCTGGCGGGCGGTTCGATGTGGCGATCTGCGATTTTCTGCACGCCTCTTTGAACTTTCCGGAAAAGTTGCCGATACCCTGCGCGCTTTTTCAGCACAATGTGGAGAGCTCACTGTGGCAGCGCATGGCGGCAACCGAATCGCATCCGCTCCGGAAACTGGCCTACGTCCTCGAGTCCGCGAGAATGTCGCGTTACGAACGGCGAGCGCTGGCCCGGTTTCATCACATCATCGCGGTTTCGGAAAACGACCGCCAACAGATGCTGAAGATGGAACCGGCGTGCGAGATCACGGTGGTCCCAACCGGCGTAGATACACAGCAGTTCCAGGTCGCGCCCCCATCGTCGGCCACGCCTCCGCGGATTGTGTTCACGGGTTCCATGGATTGGGAACCGAACATTGACGCTGTGGAATATTTCTGTGGGCAGATCTGGCCCCGCATTCTGGCGGAGTTCCCGGACGCAATTTTCCAGATTGTGGGACGGAATCCTTTCGCGAAAGTCCAGCGTCTTGCTTCGCCATCGGTGCAGGTAACGGGAACCGTGCCGTCGGTTACGGATTATCTTCGGGATGCGAGCGTGGTGGTGGTGCCGTTGCGCATCGGTGGCGGAACGCGGCTCAAGATCTATGAAGCCATGGCGATGGGCAAAGCGCTGGTCTCGACCTCCATCGGGGCCGAGGGCCTCAGCTTCGAGAACGGCCGCGATCTCCTGCTCGCCGACGATGCTTCTTCGTTCACCGAGGCCATTCTTCTTCTTCTTCGCGATGCCCAAGTGCGACGGAGGTTCGAACTGGCTGCCGTGCAACTGGCCGCCCAGTTTGACTGGTCGGTGGTTGCCGGACAGTTTGCCGAAGTGCTGCAGAGGATCGCGTCGGGTAGCTCTACGGGGCCGCGGGCCAACAACGCGGCGCCGGCCAACCGCTAGGCGGACTGTTTTCTGTAGGTAACCTGAGTGCCCTTGGATAAGTTGACAACCTGCGTTTCCCGCGAGAGCATGACAATTACCGGCAATTCCCAAGTATTAACATTCGTTGAATTTCAGAATTATTTTCACAACTGAATTTCGCGGCTCCGACAGCGACCGATGACAATCGAACTTCTCGGATATGGAATTGGTGTAGTAGTGGTGTGGTTGGTGGCCATGCGGCTTCGTTCCGTCACCGCCCGGCAATCGCTCTACCTCGTTGCCAGCTACCTTTTCTACTTCAGTTGGGGATCGTGGTTGATCGTCGTGCTGCTGTTCAGTTCGCTGATGAACTACGCCCTGGGCGAGTGGCTGAAAAAGCGGATCACCGCCGGCCGGCTGTGGACTGGAATCATTCTCAATCTGGCGCTGCTGAGCGTTTTCAAATACCTGCCCTTGCTCGGCAACGTGGCGCCGTCCGGTTCGCCGCTGGCGCTGCTCAAACAAATGATTTTCCCGTTGGGAATTTCCTTCTGGACGTTCCAGGCTTTGAGTTACCTGTTGGAACTGTACCGCGAAGAAGAGCTGAATCCGACGCTGCTGGAGTTTTGCCTGTACATGGCTTTTTGGCCGACGGTGCTCCAGGGCCCGATCTGCCGAATGTCAAGTATGCTGCCGCAATTCCGCCAGGATTGGTCCGTAACCGATGACGATCTGAAGACCGGAGTGCGCCGCGTTTCGATTGGCGTCCTCATGGCAGTTATCGCCGGTGTCATGAGCGGCGGACTGTACGCGGGCGCGGGTGTGGACGCGATTTTCGACCACGCGTTTTTGAGCAATGGCACGGGACGATTGAGCGGAATCGATGTCTGGTGCCTGATTCTCGGTTACGCATTTCAGCTCTACTTCAGCTTCTGCGGATACTCTCACGTCGTGATTGGAGCCGCGCGCCTGTTCGGGATCCAGTTGCACGAGAACTTCAGCCGCCCCTACCTATCGAGTACGATATCCGTCTTCTGGACGCGGTGGCACATGTCGCTGTCATTCTGGATTCGCGACTTTCTTTTTCTGCCGCTGGCGACTTTCCGGCGGGAAGTGTGGTGGCGCAACTTGTCGCTGGTGATCGCCATGTTTGTTTTTGGAGTGTGGCACAAGGGGAGCTTCCTGCTCATGATGTGGGGCACCTATCACGGGATTTTGCTGGTGCTGCACCGGCAATGGCAGGAATTTCGCAAGCGGATAGGATTTGAATGGTCCGGGGCGCTGGCCACGGGAATCTCGTGGTGGCTGACGTTTTCCGCGGTATGCGTCGGCTACATTTTCTTTCGCTCAGAGAACATCCGGCAGGCATTCGCCATGCTAAAGGCGATGGCATCGCTCCACACTTACCGTCACCTGACTCTGGACCACAGCTTTTACCTGATGACGTTCGTGGCGGCGGCCGGGTACTTCGCGGTCATCGGCGGCGGCAAACTACTCGATCGTCTGGGGAAGTGGGCGGACAGAACATCCGGCACGGCACGAACCTTGCTTGGAACTCCGTTCGGGACTCTGGCGCGCGAACGCTGGGTATGGATTACACCGGCGGTTCTTGTCCTGGCGCTCTACTTGAGCGTGATCTTTCAGCCGGGACAGGCTGAGACCGGCCCCGTCATGTACGCTCTTTTCTAGAGAAAATTCATAGTTCGCCTGAGCACAGGCGGCTGCCGAGCTGAGGGCAGCTGTCCCTACGAAACCCTGGACGGCCGGGGGCGGGCGTTCCTACGCGAAAGGTTTGAGAAGCAAAAGCGCTGTGCTAGCATGCAGGCAGGTCGCGGGCAGACAAGTGAGGTTCAGCCGTTTGTGCCATTAACAACAAATGACCAGACCGTGGAGAGTCGCCAGACGCCCACGACGCAGTACAAACCTCTCCTCAAATACTTCGCCGTGCGCCTTTGCGTAGCCGTGACTCTGGGCGTGATGCTGCTGGGCGCGGTCGAATTTTACTCGTATCGGCGTTACCTTCCCGCTGCGCGAGACGTGATGGAACCCGCTGTCCAGTTGGACTCGGCCGGGGGCGGAAGCGCCGCGGAGCGCGAGTACCGGAAGGAATTCGACCAGGCCAACAAAGTAACCTACCATCCATACGTGCTCTGGCGCCGGGCCCCTTACCACGGCGAAATGCTTTCCATTGATCAGGACGGCGTCCGCCGGACACTCCCCACGCAGTGCGATAACAAGACCTTCACCATCTGGATGTTCGGCGATTCGGTAATGTGGGGGGCGGGTGCGCCGGACGGAGAAACCATCCCCTCATTCGTAGCGCGAGACTACGAAAAGGCCGGCAGGCCGGTCTGCATCGTGAACTATGCCGAAAAGGGTTGGGCCAACACGCAGGAAATGCTCGGGCTGATTGAGCAACTCAAACACGCCACTCGGAAGCCGGATATCGTGCTTTTTTATGACGGGGGCACCGAGGCATTTGCCGCTTATCAGAGCGGCCTAGCGGACGTGCACAGCAACTACAACTCATTCAAGAATTTTCTGGACAACTGGGGCGCCTCGCAGAAAGCAGGCTTTTCGTACTTGCGCCAGACCAACACCTATCGTTTTCTAGAGAGGATTGCCGTCCGAGCGCCGTTTCACCGCAAGCAGGACGAGGGACCTGCGGCGGGACCGGATACGGAGATGCTTTCTGCCGCGGTGGTCGAAAACTACATTCAGAACATGGACATCGTGAACCTGCTGGCGAAGCAGTACGGCTTCCGCGCAATCTTCGCCTGGTATCCGAATATGGCGATCGGGCACAAGGAACTGACGCCCTACGAGCAACAGCTGTTGCGTAGTGAATATCAGAAGTTCCCGGACCTGGGGTTGATGTATCAGGCGGTCTACAAAAGGGGTCGCGAAATAAGACGCCCGGATTTCTATTACCTCGGGGATCTTCTGGACGAGCAGAAGAGTTCGCTCTATGTGGGCATCTCGCACCTGAAGCCAGAGGGTGACCAGATTGTCGCCGACCGGCTCTTCGATATTCTGGAACATCCGGTGGGCACGAATCCGGTAAACACTTCCGGTTCGGTCTTGAGCAGTCGTCGTAAGTAGCTGTTCGATTCAAACGGACCTTTCAAACAAACCCAGGTGACTCATGGCTCCGCCGCGACAACCGAGAAGCTTGATCAGCGGTTTTTTCCGTTCCCTGCTGGCCCATCCCAGCAGCCCGTCCCTCGAACTCGGCGAACAATCGCTGAGTTACGAGCAACTCTGGAATTATGCCGGGCGAATCGCCGCTTGCCTCCAGGACACTCTGGATCCCGCGGAGAAGGTAGTTGCCGTACTGGCCGATCGAAGTGTGGGAGCGTACGGCGGGATTTTGGGGGTGCTGGGCAGCGGACGCGGCTATGTTCCGCTCAATCCCAAGTTCCCTCTGGAGAGGACGCTGGTCATGCTGCGAGCGTCCGGGTGCAAGACCCTGGCGGTGGGACAGGAGTGCGCGGCTACGCTGGAGTCGTTGCTTCCGCGTCTGGAGAAACCGCTGACCTTGATCATCCCCGATTCCGGCTGGGAACCAGCGAGCAGACTTCTGTCATCCCACCGTGTCATCCCGGCACGACAGTTGTCATTATCAAAGATAGCGGATCCGCGCGACCCCATGGTCGACGGAAGCGATACGGCGTATCTGCTGTTTACTTCGGGCAGCACGGGCGTGCCAAAAGGAGTGGCCGTCAGCCAATCGAATGCGGTGGCGTATATGAAGTATGCCGCGAAGCGCTTTGGCATGCATGGCGGGGATCGTTGTTCGCAGAACTTCGATCTAACCTTTGATCTCAGCGTGCACGACCTGTTTACCTGCTGGGATGGCGGGGCGACGCTTTGTCCCTATGCCGAGCAGACACTCACTCCGGCGACCTTGGTGGACGAGAAAGGGCTGACGTGCTGGTTCTCGGTGCCTTCGGTGGCCATGTTCGCGTCGAAGCTGGGACTGTTGGAGCCGGGAGCATTTCCCACTTTGCGCTGGAGCCTCTTTTGCGGGGAAGCGCTTTCTTCGAGCCTGGCCGAGGCGTGGCAGCAGGCGGCGAACAACTCCATCCTGGAGAACCTGTACGGGCCGACCGAGGCGACCATCGCCATCACGTACTACCGCTGGGATTCGGCAACTTCGCCCGCGGAGTGTGTGCGCGGGCTGGTGCCCATCGGCTGGCCCTTTGACGGGCAACAAGTATGCGCTGTGAACGAGGACCTTGCGCCCGTGCCGGTTGGCGAGAGCGGCGAGCTCTGCCTGGGCGGATCGCAGGTAACTCGCGGGTACTTGAACGATCCTGAAAAGACGGCGAAAAGTTTCGTTCGTTTAAGGCACACTGGGGACCAAGTCTGGTACCGCACGGGGGATCTGGTCCGGCAAGATGAACGAGGATGCCTGTTCTACCTCGGCCGCCGCGATTTTCAGGTCAAGGTCAACGGATATCGCGTCGAGTTGCAGGAGATTGACTTGGTATTGCGGGAAGCGGCCCGCACCGAATTGGCGGTTGCGATCCCGTGGCCGCTGTCGGAGGGTTCCGCTTCCGGCATAGTCGGGGTACTGTCTGGATCGGACCCAGCACACGACGAGCAAATTATCGCCGCCTGTGAAGCCCGACTACCGCGCTACATGGTTCCCAACCGCATTTACCATTTCCCGCAGATTCCGTTGAACGTGAACGGCAAAATCGATCGTGGGAAGATTACGGAGATGCTGGCCAACTGGGGGCAATGACGGGATTCCAGAAGGTAGAGATTACCGGAAGCTTCCTATCCTTTTTTCTTGCCGGCCAGCTTGCGGATGCTCTTTCCCACGGATGGGGGCAGCTTGCGGACAATTCGACTGCCAACTCCCTGGACCGTATCGCGGAGGTCGTGGCGGCGCAGCCAGGTACGGTCCAGGCGATAATGGAAAATGGGAACCACCGTACCTCCGAAGCGCAGCAGGAATTGGTGAGAGCCTCCCAGGGAGTGGCGACGAAGCCCATGGCGGCAAGCCCATTCGATTCCCCTCCACTGCAGCAAGTCATTCGGCTTGAGGTGCATGAACTCGTCGAGTGAACTGTTCGCGGAGGACTCAAACAACCCACCCGGGAAAAATCTGAAGCTGTTAATGGCAACTGGTTTTCCCGCTACCCGCGCCAGAAGACGAAGCCGGTTTCCCCTGAGACTGGCAGCCTTCTCAAAGGTCTCGAAGCTCACTTTGCGATTGTGAATTGTTTTTCGTTCCGTTTCGCGCCAGACAGAGTAAACCGCGTAAGAATCGGCAATGTCCTGGGCGGTTGTGACCTCGGAGATCTCAACCCCGTTCTTCTCGGCAAAACGGATATTCCTGCGGCGGTCCTTGGCAAATTGCTTAAACAGGGCGTCAGCGCCAAGTGTGAGATCAAGCACCACGTTTCCCTCCAGTTCCCGGCACTGGAAGCCGCGCGCTGAAAAAGCCGGAAGCGGGAGGTAAGACCAGGTGTAAACGCTGACCAGTTCCGCCGACGAGGACTCCGCCAACAGCCCCTGTGCCAGCGTCTCCAGGGTGGCCGCGGTGTCTGCCGCCGGATCAACGCTGATCTGCGGCCGGGCGGGCAGTCCACACATTACATGTTTGCCCGCGTGCAGCCCGGTGAGGACTCCAGTAACTCGGTCTCTCTCAAGAGCCAGCACTGCGAAGCGCGGTTTGCCCGGCCAAAGCGGTTCGAGGAAGTACTCCGGAGCTTCATAGTGAGAAGGGAATTCCGCGCGAGCCAGATAATCACGCCACGCCTTCTCCAGTTCAGGCGACGGAAACTCCCGGAGAATCTTGAAATTCATAGCTTGCATAATACAGGGTCGGTCCGTCACACACGTCGTTAGGAATATATGTAATGGAAGCCAGAGCCCATAGACTACACGGCGGCAAGGGATTTAGCGGTGTTGCTGAAAATCGCATACTTATCGGCGACTACTTTCAATTTTCGCAAATCCAACGGCCGGCCGCCTTCAAAAACATTGTAAGTAGGGGTGACGTAAATGACCCACAACTCACGCGGATTCTCCATCAAGGACTGCGCAATATTGTTCGCCAGCGCTGCCGTAATGGCTTCAGAGGACGGGTTATACAGGAACGCGACAAGCGGTTCCCGTGGTATTTCAAACTGGATGAAATCCATGCAGACTGATTCTATTTTCCGACATTGTTGGCTGTCGCTCTTGTAGCGTCCTATATTGCTTACGGCAATTTCGTGCAGCTCGGGGGAAAACTCCACACCGATGATTCTGCGGAACGGCAGATCGGAGGCCTGCAACAGAACCCTGCCCTTTCCGGACCCAAAATCGACAAATACAAAATCCTCATAACGAATCGGCAGCGCGGAAAGGGCTTCATGAATGATCGCAGTGGAAGTGGGCCAATAGCCGCCCGCATAGATCCAGTTCGGACTGTCAATCTTGAGATCGGTGAGATGCACACGGGTGCTGGTCTCAACCCCGTAGCGGAGATCGAACTCGTCCTGCACCGGAGGCCGTTCAAAAATTCTCTTGGCCTTCTTATAGTCCGCGATGATGTACCACGGTCCGCGCAGACACGCCCACGCCGTTCCGAGCACTCCTCTTTCTCGGAGCGCTTTCTTGACTCTGGGCAGAATCGTCTTATGGATTTTCGGCGTAAACTTACCTCTGTAATCTGACCTCTGACCTCTACAATTTCAGCTCTTGACGGGCTTGCCAAACCTCTCGGCGGTGGCAAACATGAGGCGCACGGTGTCCATATCTTTGGCTTGCACCTTGCTGGCCGGAACTTTGCGGCCGGCGATCCTTTGCAGTTCCAGGAAGATCTCGATGAGCGCGAAAGAGTCGACTAAACCAGAGGAGACTAGCGGCGTGTCTTCGTTGATTTCCTTCTTACCCTTGATCACTTTTTCGGCGATGTAGCCGGTCAGTTCCTTCATCATTTCGCTGCTGCCTGCTACCTGCTCAACTCCCATGATTTACGTCCCCAAGGTTCTTCTTGCTTTCGACATCATCATCTTTCGATTTCATGTTTGCAAACTTGAATCCGACTTTATCCCTACCGGGACGGCGTCGATTGCTTCGGATGAGCGGCAAAAAAGAGCCAGCGTGCGGTGTTGTTCTGCTGCTGGAACGAGTGCCCGACATTCGGTTCCCAAATGAATTGAACTTCAGTGTTATTCGCGCAGCCCGTGGCAATATTACCCGTCATGCCCGGCAGGCCCGGAGCGGGCGCATCGTTCGCGTTGTTGGGCGCACCATTTAAACACAGAGGCTCGGTGGTTTGCAGCGTCGTGCAGCTATTCTGTGCCACCCAGTAGTTGAAAGTGTCATCGACCGTGTCCAGCGTGAAAGTAACGCTAGAGTAGACAGTGGTGCCGTAGTTGCATGGAGGCAGCTCTTCATCGAGAGTGCCATGCCACTCCTGAACGGAAATGGGCGCGGCGGCATTACCCGGCACGAGCACCGGCGGAGGAGGAGCCTGCTGGCCCTCGAGTTGGCCCGACACGGGAGCAATCGCCGCCACCAGATCGGAGATTTCGACGCCCACTCGCTCCGTCATTTGCCCACCCGAGGACATGCCGGCAACGTAAATGGCATTGGGGTTCACGTTGTACTGAGCTGTCAGATTAACGATCAGGTTTCGCAGGAAACCGGAATCGTCAGGGCAAGCGGTTGCGGGTGGTTCGGTACACGTGCCGGACTCGCCCGGGGAAAAAGCTGCGTCCATGAAATACGAATTCCAGTTCCACTGAGTCGTGGTTGGATCCCAGGTGGAAGCGGGTTTCACCAGGATAAAGCCGTACTCGTCGGCGACGGGTTGCCAGCCCCAATTCAGCGTGATGATGGCCTCGGGGTCGGAGGTGGAAGTGTACTTTGTACCGTGCAGCATCAGGAGCATGGGCGGATTCGCGGGGAGGTTCGCTGGCAGATAAACCTCGTAATAACGCGTGATGCCATCCCAGGTCATCGTGGAATCAATGAATGTTCCGGTCTCCACTGCTTGGCTCAGTGTGCCTGAGTTGCTGGTGGTGAATGATCTACTACCGTTATAGACCGCTGAAATCAGATCGGTGCCGACGGGTAACGTTGTGGTTGTGTAGCTGGCTACACCGCCGGAAAGCGATACAGTCCCTAGCTTCGTGCTGCCATTGCTAAACGCCACATTGCCGGTGACCGTGCCGCTGAATTCCGGTGCCACGGTTGCCGTAAAGGTCACAGACTGCCCATCATTTGACGGATTCAGCGAGGACGCCAAAGTGGTCGTGGTCGTGGCTTTGCTCACCCCCTGGCTCACCGCTTTCGACGTGCTGCCGGCGAAGTTCGAGTCACCGCCATACACCGCCTTGATCGGGATTGTACCCACGTTCAGCGTCGAGGTGGTGAAGCTGGCCGAGCCGCCGCTTAACGTCCCCGTTCCCAGTGCCGTTGCGCCTTTCATAAACGAGACGGTTTCCCCATCCGGCGGCGCGCCGAGCGTGGAAGTGACCACCGCGGTAAAAGTCACCGCCTGCCCATAAGTGGACGGATTCGGCGAAGACGAGAGCGTAGTCGTGGTCGGGGTCAACACCCCGTTACCCGCGCTCAGGCTGGAAGCCGTTCCCAGCAATAAAACGATCAGGATTCTAGCGACTTTCATACGGATTCTGCCTCACTGTTGGCAAATAGTGTTTGATCTTGCTTCTCGTGAATGCAGGGTGTCAACCGGCCGGGGTGCCGACTGCTTCAGCGCAGAATACCATGCCCGCTGGGCTTGTCAATACCACGGAACTGCCACGGAGAATTGGCAGTAAGCTATTGATACTAAGTGTCTAAGACTGGTTGAGCTACTCGGGATCGAAGCGCTGGCCTCAGGGTTCGGAGTTCTCAACCCCATTCGAGATGCCGCGACATCCAGGACTTCTCGATGAAGTGCAACATAACGTATAACATAGGTGCAATTTGTTGCACATCGGATGTTTCCCCGACGAACCACACCGCGGTGGTTGCAGGGTGGCTTGGGCTCGTGGATCTACCGACCCGATCTCAGGCTTATGTCGTGTTGCAGTTGATTGCGCTTGACTTGCACCGGTCCACTTCTGCACACTGGAACTACTGGGGCTGCTGGGTTCATCTGACTATCGTGGACGACGTGGCCAATCCATTTGGAAACGAAGGTGCTAGATTAAAGGGCAGCTATCCCTGATGGCATGGGCAATCAGGACATCTGTCGATTATCTATTATCGATGCGATTAAGACGGAAGCTGAGCACGTCGGCCCCTCTCCTAAGCTCTCAAGAATTTGGTGCAAGCGCGCGGGTACAGCCAGTTCGATATTCCAGTAAGGAGTCCATAAATGGTCACACGGCGTGGAATCGGCTTGGTATTTACACTCGTTCTACTGATGGCTTTCTCGTTGTCTGCACAACAACTGTACATCGCGAGTGAACTGCAGAAGAGCCTTCAACTCCTTAATCTGAATACCCAACCCCCGCAGCTCAGCACCCTGTATACGGTCGGGACCAAGCTGGACGACTTGACCCTGAACTCGGCGGGCCAACTCATTTACTCGATCCCTTCTCTCGGACAAGTCGACCTGTACGATCCGACCACCGGACAAAACAGCACCTTGGTGAGCGGCGTGAAGTATGCTCGCGATCTGGAAATCGAACCGGGCGGGCAGACGATGCTGATCGCTATCTACAGTCCGGGTGGGATCGTACGCTTCAATTTTGCCACGGGGCAGACGACCGTGCTGGCCAAGAAGCTCGGGACCTGCGATGGCATCGCCTACGATCCGTATGGAAACCTCTACGCAGTAGCCAATCACAGCACCATCGTCCAAATCGACCCGGTGGCTGGAACGATTCTGAATACCCTTGTCCTCGAACCCCATCACGGAATCAACGGGGGAGATGGGATGACCTACGACAGCTACACCGGCAGTTTGTGGGCAACCCACGACGGGACTACGGGAGGCGGTTTGCTTCAGATACCCGTAACCTCAGCGGGCTTAGGGTCGACCTTCTCGTTTTATCCCACCCCAACCGTCCCTGCTCCGGATGGCATCAAATCAGATGGCAAGGGCAACCTCTACATCGGTGCGATCTGGACGGTGGAGGTCTATAACATCCCGACCAATACTGTCACCCAGAATATCGTGGTCAAAGGCGCGGACGGAGTTTCCCTGGTCCCAGGGACGTACTGAGTTGGAATCCGCTTTGTCTGCCGCGACGAAGTAATCTCTTTCAGCGGGCCGCGCCTGGCATCAGTGGTGCGGTTCCTCGATACTCGTGCCTTGTTTTTTCGGCATACTTCTCGCACTCAACTCTCTTTTGGAAAACCGCGGAGTCTTGGTTTTGCTGCTTCCACCACACTTGTGAAGTGCCCGGTGAGAGCCGGTACAACGTGCGCGTCTGGTGGTTCGCCTGAAATCAGCGCGTGGAGCGTTCCGACCAAGAATTTCACTTGCGACCGGGTCCAACCAGTGAACAGCCGAGTTGCATCAAAATAAAGGCGTCGATGTACAATTTCCGAAAGACGGTCCGCGGGGGACGCGCGCCACCGCTTCCCCGAGATCGGGAGCCGCGCTGGGGCAGAGTTGAAGTTCAATCGTCCCCCGGCGAGCGGTTCGAAGGCTTCACATCAGAGTGAACTACATCCCTGAGAAAGGAAGAGCGTATGCGTCGACTGAAACTCGGGCTGCTGTTTGTTGCTTTCGTTTGCCTTGCGGTGATCCTGGTTGGCTGCGGAGGAGGCTCGTCCGGCAACGTTCAACCTGCATCTTTCACGCTTTCGGCCTCGCCCGGCAGCGTGACCATCGCGCAGGGTGGCCAAGGGACGAGCATCATCACCATCACCCCCGCGAACGGCTTCAGTGGCAGCGTCACTCTTTCTGCTTCTGCGTCGGGCTTGCCCAACGGCGTGAAGGCGGCCTTCAATCCCAATCCCACCACCACCTCCAGTACGCTGACCTTGACGGCCAGCGCCACAGCAACGACGGGACCAGCCACGGTGACGATCACAGGCACGTCGGGTAGTTTGACGAATAACACGACGCTCAGCCTTACCGTGAACGGGCAGCAGCAACCGGGGCAGATCAAGCACGTGGTAATTATTTTCCAGGAGAACCGGACACCCGATAACCTGTTTCACGACACCGTGCTGATCAATCGCGGCGCCGACATCGCCAGCCAGGGCCAAAGCAAAAGCGGGCCGGTCACGCTTACGTCGGTCCCGCTGGTAACATCCTATGACTTGGGACACGGTCACGATTCGTTCGTGAATGCCTGCGACTACAATCCCTCGACAAACACTTGCGCCATGGATGGCGCGGACATGAACACGTGTTCTGGCCCGAGCTGCCCAGCCAATGCCCCCTACCAATACGTGCAGCAGTCCGATGTGCAACCCTACTTCACCATGGCCGAGACCTACACCTTCGGTGACCGCATGTTCCAGACCAACGAGGGACCGAGTTTTCCGGCACATCAGTACATCCTTTCGGGCACGTCGGCGATCTCGGCAACAAGCACTACCTTTGTTGCCGGCAATCCGATTGACACCCCCTCGGCAGGATGCCTTGCGATTCCAGGCGCTGAAATCGATGCCATCGATACCAGCCCCGGGACTACTCCGTGGAACACACCTATGAATCCGATCACCCAGCTTTGCTATGAACATCCAACGCTGACAGACCTGCTGGATGCCGCTGGCCTCAGTTGGGAGTATTACACACCAGGCGCAGGTTCGATCTGGACGGCGCCGGACGCGATCAACCACATGTGCGTGCCTTATTCCGCCGACGGAAAGTACGACGACACCGTGTGTAACGGACCCGACTTTACCAACCCCAATCCTCATGTTGTGCTCGAAGGCTCGGGCGCGCAGATCATTACCGACATCACTTCCGGACAACTTGCCGCCGTGAGCTGGGTAATTCCAAACGGCAAGTCCTCGGATCACGCTGGTGACAATGACGGTACAGGACCGTCATGGGTGGCGGCTATCGTGAACGCCATTGGTCAGAGCCAGTACTGGCAGAACACGGCGATCATCGTTACCTGGGATGATTGGGGTGGGTGGTACGACCATCAGCCGCCGCCGTCGATTCGCGACTCTTATGAATACGGGCTGCGGGTGCCGCTGATCGTGATCTCGCCCTACGCCAAGCAGGCCTACATCTCGCACCAGGTCAACGACTTCGGCAGCATCCTTAGATTCATCGAGGAGGTCTTTTCGCTGCAGGACATTGACTACACGAACCCGTCGGCACCGTACGCGGATTCGTATGCATTAGGCGATTTGTCGGATTGCTTCGACTTCAACCAGACGCCGCTAGGGTTCACGCCGATCCCGGCGGCGAAGGGCGCGGACTATTTTCTGAATGACAAGTCTCCGCCGACGCCGCCGGACAACGACTGAGGCACGGCCGGGGGCCTGCTATACATCCCGCTGATAGATTTCTTCCGGACCGGGAACCATGCCGCTGCCGGCTGGGGCGAAGCTGCCATTCAAGGCACGCTCACTGACGCGAAGCGTGTGGTTCGTCAAAACCGCCCAGAGCAAGCCCAATCCATAGACGATGGCCGCGATGAGGAGTTGAAGCCCCAACTGGCGGTAATTATGCGGGACGAACCAACGTTGCATCAGCAAAAGCACGGCCACCAGCGGCAAACACAGGAGGAACGGCAGAGTGTAAGATTCGCGGATAAACGTCCCCAGGCGGACACCGAGCTTCTTGCACAGATGATGAGGCATGAAGAACAGCATGCTGCAGGTTAGCGGAATCGCGGTTCCCAAGGCGTCTCCGATAATCCCATAGGGGCGGACAAGAATGATGCTGAGGATCAGGTTGGAGACTCCCTCGATTATGGTAACGATCGCCCAGGTTCCGTGTTTTGACATGCCGAACAGGATTCGGCCCGATGCTCCTTGTGCCCACCACAAAGTGCAGCAGAGAATCATGATGACCAGCACGGGATAGCTGGCGGCGACGTACTTTTTTCCCACCCATACCTCGATCACCGACTTCCCGAGGATAAGCAGGACGGCGCAGATGGGAAAAATCGTCAAGGCACAAACCCGGTTGCCGACGAAAAATATCTTGCGCAGACGGTCCAGGTCACCGCGGGCATCCGATTGGCTGGACATGGGAACGAAGATCTGCGAAAGAGCCTTAATGACCATGCCCGCATAATCCACGATGCGTGCGCCAACATTGAAATAGGTAATCGCCGCCAGCGACATGAACGCGCCAATCACGATTTCATCCGTTTTGAACTTGAGCTGGGTGGCGATCATGATGGTGAACGTAACGCCACTGTAGTGTGCGATCTGGCGAAATGTGGCGCGGTCAACATACTTGAACCCGAAGGGGACAGGGCAAAGCCGGAGAGCGAAGAAGCCCCGCGCGATGGACGCCAACAGGGGCAATGTGACCGTGATCAGAGCGACGGTGAGAATTCCTCTTCCGTGGCGGAGAGCGATTACGATCAACCCCGCTCGGAGCAAGTTCGAAACCACATTGGTCCAATTGAGAATGTGAAAGTTCTGCAAGCCTTCGAGAAGGCCGCCGAAAATGCCGGCCGGAAATCCAATCGCTACGGCAGTACCAACCATCAGCAGCAGCCAACGAGCGGTCGAAAGGAACTCGGGTGAAACGTGGAACATCCGACCGATTTGAGAAGCGATCACGAGAGTCACCAGCAGGCTCACCACGCCAATGCAGCTATAGGTGAAAAGGCTGGTGTTGATCAGCTTGGCTAACTCTTCGTGTTCTCCAGTGGCCGTAAACTTCGAGACATAACGAATTATGGAAGACGCGATGCCAAGATCGAACAGACCGTAGTAGCCGGTGATGGACAAGATGAGAACCCAGATGCCGAACGCCGTGTCTCCGAGCCGATGCAATATAAAGGGGGAAAGAAGGAGACCGAGGACCACGTTGATTCCAAGAGAGAACCAACTGGAACTGACGTTCTTGATGAACTGGCGTTTTTCGATTTTACGCATGCCCAGGGACAGTCGTTCTTGCAAATTTGTTTTTAAAGCAACTCATGGCGACTAAAGTGGCTGACCCGTCCTGACCCACGCCGGTACAGCGTTGCTGTCCAAGGCATGAGTCTGTAGTGGGTAGCCGAGAAAATTCAAGAGGGGGACCCAGGCTACTTCGATCTCCTCCACCGAATGCGCGGGCAGCGTTTCCTTCCACCCGCCGGACTTGGCGGCGCGGACAAATGGAATCTCCTTGCGGGTATTCCTGGTTCCGGTCCACTGGTCGGCTTGCTGTTTTTCGAGCTGGCGCATGCGATCCGCCGAGCTCCGTTCAACAGCAGCCCGCAGACGTTCCGGGCCGGCTTGAATGCCCAGGAATTCGGCAATTTTGCCGGTTTCGACGATCGAGTCCGAGAGCAGATCCTCGTAGCGGACCAACAGAAAAGCAGGGTTGCCGTGGCGCGCGGCGATCCAACTGGCCGCGTGTTCCCACCAGGAACCGTACGACGAGGTCTCACCCGCGATGAAGCGCTTCACGAACTGTTCGAGAGTTACATCCGGATCGATGTACCGTTTCTTCAAGTCGAAATGGTACTCGGAAACCGCGACGTCGCGCGGATCGCGGACCAGGTAGATGACTTTCCGAAAACGTACGTCAAAGGGCTCGTGGCTCTTCAATATGCGCGGACGAGGCAGCTTGCGCAGGAAACGCTTGGATAAAACACCGGGCGCCGGAAGCAGCCGGTTGATATTGGCAAAACCCACGGTTTCGTTCGGGTACATCAGATTCGCCAGCAGGAAACGGACCCAGGTGTTGCCGGATTTCGGGTACGACACCAGGAAGGTATCGTCGGGAAAGACGGTAAAATGCCTCCCGGCGTGATCGAGTCCGAGGGCGTACTTCACGGCGTACTTGAACTGGCCGAGCATCATTAGGCGTTTGCGAATCCTGTGTCGTAACCCGTCAGTCGGTGGTCGTTCGTCGTTGGTCGTTCGTCGTTCGCGGTTCGCATGCGCTCGCGGCCGCTTGTTCGCAGCGTTCGCTAACGACTGACGACTAGCGACTAACGACCAGTTGCCCCGCAGTAAATCATCGCGGCGTGCCGCTGAGCATTCCCAGATAATCCACGTCGCGCGCTTCCGACAGAGGCTGTGTGCTCAAATCGTATCCCAGATGCTGCATCAGCGGTCCCCAGGCGGCCTCAATCCTCGCGACCAGGGGGACGGGTAACTCGGAGCGCCATCCGCCCGAACCGGCAGCGCGGACAAACGAAAGATCCTTTCGCGATCCTCGGGTGAGTCCCTGTTGGTCAGTTTGCGCCTGTTCGAGTTTCCGCATGTTATCGGCCGAGCTCCGCTCCACCGCTTGCGCAATTTGCTCCGGACTGGCAGAGAGGTGCAGAAAGGCCACTACCTTGGCCAGTTCGCGGGCGGTATCCTTAACCAGATCCTCGTAGCGCAACAAGAGAAAGCGGGGATTTCCCTCGCTCGTGAACAGCCAAGTGCCGATGTTTTGTCCCCACGACCCATGCGGGCAGGTCTCGCCGGCAAGGAAGCGCGTAACGAATTTCTCAATCGGCGAATCGTCCTCGATTTTCCTGATCTTACGATGATAGTGGTATTGCGAAACGACGACGTCGCGCGGGTCGCGAACGATGTAGACGACGCGCGGATAACGCGGATCGAAGCACTCATGGCTCTTGATAATGCGCGGCCTGGGCATGCGGACGAAATCCCGTCTCGTGGTACCGGTTGGATCGGGAATCAAGCGATCGATGTTCGCCCAGGTGGCAGGCTGGTCCGGGAATCTCAGGTTGGCCAGGAGAAACCGGGTCCAGGTGTTGCCGGATTTCGGAAATGAAACCAGAAAAATGTCGTCCGGGAGAATAAGCAGGCTGCGACCCGGCCGATGCAGGCCGAGGCCGCGTTGGATTCCGGCAATCAAATGCTTGATCATTTTCCAGTACCTGACTGAACCATCCCGGCATGAACCAGGCTGGACACGGCCAATTCATAGCCAATTTCACGCATCAGTCCGCCCCACGCCGATTCAATTTCCGCTATGCTGGCCTCGGGCAATTCCACTTTCCAGCCGCCCGCCTTGGCGGAGCGGACAAAGGGCTTGTCTTGTCGCGTCTCTCGCGTTGAGGACCACAAGTGTCCCTGCTTCTTTTCAAGTTCGCGCATCCGATCTGCGGAACTCTGCTTGATCGCGAAGGCGAGCCGTTCCGGATCCGGGGAAATTCCCATGAAATGTGCGATCCTCCCCATCTCATCCATCGCCTGCACCTGCAGCGCTTCGTATTTCACCAGCAGAAATCGGGGATCGCCGCGCCGGGTATATAGCCAGGTGGCTACGTTTTCGCCCCACGTTCCGTAGGGATGGTTCAGTTCGCCACGCACAAAACGCGACACAAACTCTTGCAGGGGGAAATCGTCGGCGATGGCACGCCGTTTTATGTCGAAGTGATATTCCGAGAGCACGACGTCGCGCGGATCGCGAACCACGTAGATGACCTTCGGATAGCGGGGATCGAAGTATTGATGGCTCTTGAGGACGCGCGGCCGGGCGGCGCGCTCCAAATCCCGCTTTGACATTCCTTCGACATCGGGCAGCAAATCGTTGATATTCGAGAAATCGGGATTCTTTTGCGGATATACGAGGTTGGCGATCAGAAACCGGGTCCAGGTGTTCCCCGACTTCGGATAGGAAACCAGAAATATGTCGTCGGGAAAAACTCTCACCCGGCGGCCGGGGGGAACCAAGCCGAAAAATTGCTTCCCGCCAGCGATCAGACGTTTAATCATTGGAATGCCAAACCCCGGAATGCCCAATCCGAACCGTGTGCACGATAAATTTCCGGCGCAAGCCGCTCAAGCCCGCGCTGCGCTCCGAATCCTTCTCCAGAAAGACATGAGTTTCGCGGTCGCGCCCGGTGCAATGCTCAAGCCGAGCACGGCCACGCGCAATGACGGCTTGTGAAAATATTGATTTGCCTCTGCAATCAACTGCCGCCCCTGGTCAAACTGGCGCTCCTCAAGCTTGCATTTGCCTTCTTCCAGCAGATACCGGGCTCTGATTTCCGCTGCCCGTTTCTCAACCACATCACGATCGGCATCTTTGAGAGACAGAGTTCGCTTGAACTTCTCCAGAATCGTCCAATAACCCTCAATCATTTTAGCCTTTGACTGGCTGAGGGAGCCGGGGCGGCCGACAAAAAACCTGGCCCCCAGCTTGCGAGTATAGCCAATCTTAGCACCGTTGAAGGCGGAGCGGACCCACATATCGTAATCGTCGCAGCGCGCGAGTTTCTCATCGAACAACCCCGCGTCCACCAACGTCCGCTTGCGGGCAACGACGGTGGAAATCGAAACCTGGCAGCGTTCCATAATCAAGGCGTCGAATGTCGCCTGTCCGTTGGACGGGTTCTTCTCCATGAATCTGCATTCTTGCCCCGCGTCTAACACCAGGATACCGTCGCAATAAACCAGATCGAGCGCCGGATCTTCCGCGAACAACTGCATTTGTGAAGACAGGTGATCCGGCATCCAGGTGTCATCACTGTCCAGAAAAGCGACAAACTCACCCCGAGCGTGTCGAATGGCATTATTACGGGCCCCGGCGGCACGCTTGTTTTCCTGTTTGAGGTAAACGATCCGGTCCATATATGGCTGCAACACCTTCTCCAGTTCAGGTGTGTCGGGGGAGCCGTCATTGACTACGATCGCCTCGAAATCCGAATAAGTCTGCGCGAAGGCAGAGTCCAAGCATGCCGCGATCAGGCTGGCGGTCTTGTAGCTGGGGATGATCACACTGACCTTCGGTGCCGGATTGTTCTGGGCTGGTGGCACAATCTTCCCGATCGCTTAAGAATTATTTAGGAACTACGTTTAAGAACTGTAAAGACCAGTTTCTTTCCCTCGGCGACGATGTGATCAACCTCTTCCCACCTATCCATACGGGATGGGGTAGGCGTAGTTCTTCGTAACCAGATTCCCCGGACACAGCTTACCTCGTCAAGGTTACTGTGGGTTTCAAGCTGCCAGGCGCCAGCCGTTAACTGATTCCTCCCAGGAACGCTCGCTCCATCCCCCACATCAACTGGTCAGCATCCTTGCCGGCGGCAAGGCGCTTGAGGCTGAGTGGCTGGTCTCCCGCGAGAACCGCGCCGGGCGTGGTCAACACCGCGGATCGAAATCCCGCTTCACGGGTGATTTGGAGTGTCTGCGGGCTCCAGTGAGGATTGAGCGCCGGATGCGGATAAGAGAAATGCTGAATGGGCTCACCCAGTTTCTCTTCCAGCCGTTCCTTACAGCCCCGAATTTCCGACCGTGCCTCCGTCTCGGTAACCTGGGCGAGATTGGGATGCGAAAGGGTGTGCCCTCCGATGGTATGGCCCGACTTCTTCAAGGCGCGAACCTGGTCCCAGTTCATCATCAATCCACTACGGGCATCGAGTGGTTCAACCTGGAGCGATTCTTCAATCTGGTGAATTAGCTGTTCTTGTGCGGCACCCGATCGCGCGGCGCCCAAGTCCCAGGCCACATTCAACGCCGCCTTCTTGCCGTCAGCGCTGGCGATCTCAAAGGTTCGACCGTTCTCCGGGTGTTTCCATGCGGGCATGGTCGTGGTGCTGAAGGCAAAATTGACCCGGACATACCACGGAGGCGTCCCCGTCTCCACCGCGTTCACCATAATGTAGAAAGTCGCGGGAATACCATATCGACTCAGAATCGGCAGCACCACGTCGTGGTTATCAGCGAAGCCGTCGTCAAAAGTCACGGCGGCGGACCAGGGAGGAAGCCGCCGGCCGTCCGCGGCAAATTCCCTAACCTCCTCGATGGTGACGGGATTGAAGCGCCGCGCTAAGGCGCTCATTTGCGATTCGAAACTGGCGCGGGATTGGGAGATACGGATGGTGTTTGCGGTGTCGCCGGGATTCTCGATCACCGAGTGGTAAGCCAGGACCACGGCGCGAGGTTTGGCAAAGCGAGCCGCAGCCCTCAGAACCCTGCCGTGCACCGCCGCATTCTTCACCCACAGCTTGGGTCTGAATCGAAACAAACGGACTCCCGCGCTGGACCATCCGGTGACCAGCGTGCTATTGCTATAGTCAAATGATAGCGTATTATCACAACCGCTGACCAGCAATTGAGAAGGGCAACCACCGTAACTTCAGGCGTTCAACTACAAGCAGGAGGCTGAGGATGACCTCGAAAGAACAGGTCAAGGAAGTCAAAGAACAGGTCGACGAACTGTTCACGAAAACCGTGGACGACTGGGCCCGCTTTTACGATGACCCCAAGCCCGCCACCCTGACCTCCCAGAACCTTGTCTCCCGGCGGCGGTTTGCGCTGGAAATGATCGAGGCACGCGTCCCGCCGGGATCGACAATTCTGGATGTCGGCTGCGGGACCGGTCACCTGGCCGGAGAACTGATGCGGCGCGGGTACCAAGCCTGGGGCGTGGATTTCTCTGACGGGATGGTGCGCTACGCCTGCGAACACTACGGCGCAGACCGCTTTCAGGTCGGTGACATCGAGCGGATTCCATTTCCCGACAACACCTTCGACGGGGTGATGAGCCTCGGCGTGATGGAGTACCTCAAGAGTGACGAACCAGCTCTTCGCGAGATGTGGCGGGTGCTCAAGCCGGGCGGGTGCGCGGTGATCACAACGCCGAGCGCCGTCTGTCCGTTCTATTACTTCGATCGGGGGATGCTAAAGGCTAGAATTCTGGCTCGGCCGCTGGTGCGCCTGGTGCGGAAGCCGTTGACGGATTTGAAGGACTTGCCTTCCGTCACTCACCGCCGATACTTTCATGGGAACTGGGTGAAGCTGATGCGTTCCGTCGGACTGGAGACGGAGGACTGGGTGTGCCACTCCTGGGGATGCTACAGTCTGCAGCGATTCTTTGAGCAAGGGGCGTTCTGCCGCGCCAGCGACCGCTTCGCTCGTAATCCTTTGCTCAACTGGCTCGCCTCGGACCAACTGGCTTGTGTCCGCGCGATCAAGTAGGGGGGCGCTTTTCGAATTGCGCCAACGACCCCGAAGTCCGATCGCTTAAGAACTATGTCAGGAACTATGAAAGACCAGTTCTTTCTCCCCGGCGACAATGTGATTGACCGCTTCCACACCCATCAGCACGGAATGATCCATGTTTCCGACTTCATACCGCCAGGCGCCAAAACGCCCGCGGGAATAGATCCCCTTCTCCAGCAATGCCGGTTGCAGAATGCCGAGCGCCCGATCGCGGCCGAGCGTCGGGATGGGGTAGGAGTACGCGACCACACGATGATATCGGGAAACGATGCGCTCCCGGTCCGACTCCTCCAGGATCTTGGCCCGGATAAGCCCGGCAATCACCTGTTCCAGCACCCGTTCCGGATCGGGCGTCTCTCCCACCCGGAACGACACTTCGCACATCAGCGAACTGTAGTTCTCGGTGTCGCCGTTCGGAACGTTGAAAGGCGAGTAGTGGGAAAAGTAGGTGGCGCGATAGCAGGGCATTTCTGAATCCGTGAAGTAGATCCAGCATCTTCCGGTTTCGATCTTCTTCCGCAGGCCGAGACCCAGCACGAGCAGGTTGTTGTGCTCAAGACCGGTGGCCGCTTCCCGCAATCTCTCGTCTGCCGGACGGATCATTTGTGCGAGCAGGTCCAGGGGCGCGGTCGAGATCAGAGCATCGTAGCTATCCCCACTGCCATCGGCAAAAGAAACCCGGCGGCGGCCGATTTCAACCTCGGCCAGCTGTCTTCCGGCGTGAATTTTCGCGGGGAATTGTTCGGCCATCCGGCGGTAGATCTGGCCGGTCCCCCCGTGGAGCGGAAATTTGAACTTGCTATTGGGCCCCCAGCCGACATCATCACGCTCGTAAAGAACGTTTTCCAGCAGCCTTTTGAAATCCACCACCGCCACCCGGTCGGCGATCCAGGACTTGGACATCTGCTCCAGCGGAGTGGTCCAGACCTTGGCGTTGTAAGGGAACATGAAGGCCTCCGCGATGCCCTCGCCAAAGGTGCCCAGAGTCCAATCGCGAAAGTTCACGGCATCGCGGCCGCCTCCATGGGCCGCGGCCTTGGCCGCGCCCAGCAGACAACTGACTTGAACCGGCTTCGGCAGGTATCGGAGATTGCTCTGGAAAGGATAGGGGATCCAGCAGTCCCCTTTCACAATCCAGCTCTCGCGAATACGCTCGTGGACCTCTGTGCCGAGCATCTTCTCGATCAGGTTGTCGAAGTAGGGGTAGTGCGAGAAGATGACGTGCCCGCCTTCATCCCACACAAATCCGCAGGCATCGATGTGGGAGGTAGAATGCCCGCCCACTTCGTTTGACTTTTCGTAAAGAACCCAGTTGTCGTAGCCCAGTTCGTGGAGACGGTACGCCGCACCCAGGCCGGTCGGTCCCGCTCCGATAATGACAATTTTCTTGCTCGCCATAAACTTAGTCTTGGGATTGGCTATCTTCCGAACCGGCAGGATTCAACCAATTGAAAGATATAGCGATAGCGTGCTAAATTTCCGAAAAATCGCCGGCGGAACACTGCATTGTACCATCTCACTTTTGCCCGTTTTGTGTGCCGGAAGCAACCTAGGCACCCACCAGCCGAATTCCTGGCGAAGGTGGCGCAATGCACTTTCATTCCCATGCTTGGGGGTAAGGCTGCAATCTGTTTCATACCCTTCCAGCGGACTGGGACGTCTTGAGGTAAAATGGTTCTCGGCTATTGTTTTTAATGGTTTAGAAGTGAGTTATCGGCTGGCTTTCGGAAGGTGAATTGCTCCTTCCTTATGTTTCATCGATTCTTAGGCTGGATTGCACGGCCAGCGTACCGGTCTTCATTCGTGATTCCGCTCATGTTCCGGCGGTTACCTGCGGCCCCAGCAGATAGCTTGACGAGCCATGGCAAACGGGGCGAGCTTAGATAGAGACCCCCCAAGTGATTTTGATTTCAGCATAAATCTTGGTTAGAACATCCGGGAGGAATACTGCTTTGAACGCAACGACCAGTCACCTTATCGCTCCCCACGGGGGAGAACTTGTTCAGCTGCAAGTGCCGGCCGCGCGCGCCGCAGAGTTAAAAGCGCATTCGAAGGATTGGCCTTCATGGGACCTGACCGCCCGGCAGCTTTGTGATCTTGAACTGCTGATGAGCGGCGGCTTCTCGCCGCTGCGCGGGTTCATGAACCGCGCCGATTACGAGGGCGTCTGCCACAACATGCGCCTCGCGAACGGCACCCTGTGGCCCATGCCGATCACGCTCGACGTGACCGAGGAATTCGCCAAGAAACTTACGCCGGGTTCGAGCAAGATCGCACTGCGCGATCCCGAAGGCGTGATGCTCGCCGTGCTCCACGTTGAAGATGTGTGGCAGCCGGACCGCAAAGCCGAAGCCCAGTCCGTTTTCAATTCCACCAGTGCCGCGCATCCGGGCGCCGACTACGCCATCAACAGATCCAATGCCTGGTACGTTGGCGGAAAGATCGAAGAATTCCAGGCTCCGTCCCACTATGATTTCCGCTCGCTGCGCCTGACCCCCGCCGACCTGCGCGCCGAATTTGGCCGTCTGGGCTGGACCAAGGTTGTCGCCTTCCAGACGCGCAATCCCATGCACCGCGCTCACGTCGAATTGACCATGCGCGCCGCGAAGCAAGTCGAGGCGAATCTGCTGATCCATCCTTCGGTCGGTATGACCAAGCCGGGCGACGTGGATTATTTCGTCCGCACCCGCTGCTACCAGTTGCTGCTCTCGAAGTACCCGAAGGGCACGGTGGAACTCGCGATGCTGCCGCTTGCCATGCGATTGGGCGGGCCCCGGGAAGCGGTGTGGCACGGCCTGATTCGCAAGAATCATGGCTGCACCCACTTCATCGTCGGCCGCGATCATGCCGGCCCCGGAAAGGATACCGATGGCAAGCCCTTCTACGGCCCATACGACGCTCAGGAACTGTTCAAGAAGCATGAGCAGGAAATAGGCGTCACCATGGTTCCGTTCCAGATGATGGTGTATCTGCAGAACGAAGACCGTTACGTTCCGTCCGATGAAGTGCCAAAGGGCGCCAAGGTACTCGACATCTCGGGCACGGAGCTGCGCCAGCGCCTCAACGAAGGCCGCGAAATCCCGGCGTGGTTCACCTATCCGGAAGTCGTGCACGAATTGCGCCGCAGTTATCCGCCACGGCACAAGCAGGGTGTCACCATTTTCTTTACCGGGCTTTCGGGCTCGGGCAAATCGACCATTGCCAATGCGCTGATCACCAAGTTCCTCGAGATGGGCGGACGTCCGGTCACCCTGCTCGATGGCGATCTGGTGCGCAAGAACCTGTCGAGCGAACTTGGATTCTCCAAGGAGCATCGCGACATCAACATCCGCCGCATCGGCTATGTCGCTTCCGAGATCACCAAGAACGGCGGCATCGCCATTTGCGCTCCGATTGCGCCCTATGAGGCAACGCGCAAAGCGGTGCGACAGATGATTGAACCCTTCGGCGGGTTTGTCCTGGTGCACGCATCCACTTCGATCGAAGTGTGCGAACAGCGCGACCGCAAGGGCCTTTACGCCAAGGCGCGCGCCGGTATCGTCAAGGAATTCACCGGCATCTCGGATCCGTACGAGGCGCCAACCGATGCCGAGGTGGTAATTGACACCGCCAAGCTGAGCCCCGAGGAAGCGGCGCAGACGATCCTTCTGCACCTCGAGCGCGAAGGCTTCGTGGGCGCCAACGGCAACAGCTAGGAAGGCAGTTCCCGGTTCTCAATTCTCAATTCTCAGTTCCTTAACTTGGTTTTGCTTTACTGAGAACTGGGGAACTGGGAACTGAGAACTAACTCGAGACTGCATGGAATTCTTGCTGCTAAAAGTGCTGATCGGCTTCATCGTTGGAACGCTGATCGGGTTGACGGGCCTGGGCG
>Ga0326728_10005970_pt1 | contig 33438 bp, 26 predicted proteins | sample MB3enrmetagenome_FD_207602 | JGI IMG/M metagenome (GOLD analysis project Ga0326728, IMG submission 207602) | Lab enriched peat soil microbial communities from McLean, Ithaca, NY, United States - MB31MN | ecosystem: Environmental > Terrestrial > Soil > Wetlands > Peat | place: USA: New York... | reverse complement strand
CTTCAGCGTCGTATCCGTAAGCCGGTTGCAGCCACCGATTCGCCCATGAGTTATGATTGGTCACGCCAAAACGCAGCCCGTTGGCGCGGGCGGCGCGCTGCCAGAGGCCGGCGAGGTCTTTCCTGGGGCCAACCCTCACGGAATTCCACGCGTGATATTTTGAGTCGTAGGCGTCGAAATTATCGTGGTGCGTGGCCATCGCGAAAAAGTACTTCGCCCCCGCGCGTTTGTAGAGCGCCATCAGTTTTTCCGGCTCCCATTTTTCCGCCTTCCAGAGATTGTCAATTTCCATGAAGCCGAACTTCGAGGGGTGGCCGTAGGTCTTGACGTGATAATCATAATCCTTTTCGCCCTGGATATACATTCTTCGCGCATACCAATCGCCCTGTTCGGGAACGCACTGCGCCGTCCAATGCGCCCAGATGCCGAATTTGGCGTCACGATACCAATCCGGGCATTTATAATTCTTGACGAGGGATTCCCACGTTGGCTCGAACGGCCCGGTGGCAAGGCGGCGTCCGCCGGCGGTCGTGGTGTACGACTCGGCGGCGGCGTGGGCGCGGCGGGTCCAAAGCGGGGCCGTCATGGCGGCGGCGGTGGCGAGCGCGGATGTTTTCAAAAAACTGCGGCGTGTGAACGGGGTTTTCATGAGGGGGATAAATAAGTTTTGACTCGGCTATTGACAGGGCTTATTCGGCGTCGGCGCGGTCATGATTATAGTGCTTTTCCGTGCTCGTCGGCTCAAGCGCCGTTGATCTTGAAGGCAATGGCATGTTCGCTGGGCGGCTGTTCGGGGAGTTGCACCTTCAACGCGGTTTCATCCTGCGTGAATGCGATCTTGCCCGCGCCGAGGAGCTCCACGTTCTGAATCTTGCCAACGCCCTGTTTGGCCGTGGTGGCCAGCGACGGAATGACCGCTTCCCTGCCCGGCCAACCCATGACGAAGGCGTAGAGCGTTTCGCCCTTGGTTGTGTAGCGCACGTCCCGGGCGGTTAATGTCGTGCGGCTCGCCTCCTGGAAACTGCCTCGAGCCGGCTGGCTCGCCGGCGCGGCTGGCGGGCTGTCGCCGAAGATCTTGTAAGGCCGTGTCGCGTAGATGCCTTCACCGTTCACCTCCATCCACTTCGTGATGCCGTCAATGACCTTCAACTCTTTGTCATCCGGCATGCCGCTGTTGGGCAATGGCACGTTGAGCAACAGGTTGCCGTTGCGGCTGACGATATCCACGAGCATGTCAATGACGAACTTGGGGGTCTTATAGACGGCCCGGGTATCGTAGTGCCAGTTGCCGATGCAGGTGTCCGTCTGCCACGGACGCGGCCAGATGGAGTCCACCAAACCGCGTTCCACGTCGAGCACGCACATGCCGGCAGCCGCATCGGGCCGGCTTTTGCCGGTGTAGATCGCCTCGACTTTTCCGCCGTGACGGCGCGCGCTGGTGTTGTAAAGGTGGGCGACGAGCGCAAGGCCGAAATCGCCGAAGGGAATCCCGCCATCGGTATAGAGGAGATCCGGCTCGTACTGGTTGACGAGGTCCTTGATGCGCTCGAAATAGTTGTCCCTCCACGAAGGCGGCCCTTCGACGCTCATCGCGATGGCTCCCTTGGCGGGCGCATGAACCACCTTGTCAACGAAGTCCGCCGGCATCTGGCTGTAGTCATGGTAGAGACCAGCGAACTGCGGACCGGCGCCATCATAAGGCACGCCGGCGAGCGCGCCCGCCTTGTCGCTGCCGTGCGCCGGCCCGAACCAGCAGAAACTGTTGGAAAGGTGCTCGCTGACGCCAAAAGGCAGGCCGTGCGCCTCGGCCGCCTTTTTGAACAGGCCGACGATGTCCTTTTTCGGACCGCTGGCCGCCGCGTTCCAAACGGGCTGGTACTTGGAATTCCACATGTCGAAATTGTCGTGATGGCAACCCATGCTGACGTAATACTTGGCTCCCGCCTTTTTATAGAGGCCCATGAGGTAGTCGGCATCGAATTTGTCGGCTTTCCAGGACTTGATGACGTCCGTGAAACCGGTCTTCGAGGGGTGGCCGTAGTGCTCGAGGTGGTGCCTGTATTGCGCTTCGCCCTCGATATACATTCGGCGCGCGTACCAATCGCCATACTCGGCCGCGGATTGCGGCCCCCAGTGATTCCACATGCCAAACTTGGCGTCGGCAAACCAATCCGGCACATGGTAAGTATTGAGCGATTCGCGCGTTCCAGTAAACGGACCGGGCGGGATCGCCGGGGCGGGCGCGGAGGAGGCCGGCGCTGGAACTGCCGCGCGGGCGCGCGATTGCCACCAAGGCGCGCTCACCCCGGCGGCGGCGGCAACCGCGGATGTTTTCAGGAATTGACGGCGTGTGAATGGAGTTTTCATGGGAGCGGCTCCTTTGTCCTGTCTGTTTGCTTCGGTTTGGTTAAGGTTTAGTTGCCTCTGTCAATACATTTAATGGTAACGCTGGCACTCTGTAATCCCGGAGAAGTAGCGGTGATTGTAATATTTCCAGGTACATACGATCTCATGGTCATCCTCGCCATGCCGTATCGCATACACCTTGTGTCCGGAGAAGTGGCATTGTCAAAGGTCATGGTAGAGCCTGTGGGGAAATATCCTCCTCCTGAAGTTACGGTAAGTGTTACCGGCGGATTATTGTCTATGGGTGTGCCATCGGCAGAAACAATCTGAGCGGTGAGTTCGCTATCGTCCGTGCCGTTGTTTCCAATGGTGAGAGCATCCGCGGTTAAAAGTATTTTTGCCGCTGTGCCGGGAGCGGGCAGCGTGTAGGAAATTCCCAGATTTTCCTGCCGGTATTGATACCATTCGGGACCGGGAATCCTGTAGTAATCAACCACCCCGTGCAGTCCGCCGTTATCAGTGAGGAACGATCCGTAGCCAAAACCCACCCACCGGACTTGTCCTGCCCGCCATGCAAAGGCCGGGACGCCTTTATGATCGTAATACTCGGTAATCAAACTGGGAACCCCCGGATTCTGATAGGTAGTGATCGTCGCTCCATCTCCGTTATATCCAACCACCGGCGCCAGTTTGTCAAACCCCTGTCGTTGAGCGCCGCCCACAGCGGCGAGCCTCGAAGGATCAAGGGATTGCGCAAGCTCCGCCAGAACCCGGTAGAACGCCTTGCACTTGGCCATGACGGCTCCGCCCGGGCAATCGAACGTTTCGTTTCCCATGCTCCATACAATGATGCTGGGATGGTTTCTTCGTTCGCGAATGAATTCCGTCAGTTGTTGCTTCAGATTGTCCTCGAACGGTTGCTCGTCAGCAACCCTGGTAGGATAGGAACTTTGGCGCCAGCCACCGTCTTCGTTGGTTTTATATCCGCCCACTCCCCAGAAGGAATTTTCCGGCCATGCCAGCATCCCCAACTGGTCACAGGCATCATCCCAGGAAACGGCGTGTGGATTATGACATTCTCTGATAAAATTAAAGCCGCACTGTTTCATGAGCAAAACGTCTCTTCTAAAGCCTGCACTTGTCTGCGCAATACCCCAGCCGGCACGATCATCGTGCGCATTCACGCCATTGATCAGATAACGCGCTCCGTTCAGTATCAAGCCGCGATCAGCGGTCCACTGAATGGACCGTAGGCCAAGCGGACTCTCGTAATTGTCCACGATAACACCTCTATTATCCGAAACGATGGTTTTTACCTGATACATATAGGGCGTTTCAGGAGACCACAGATGTGGGTTTGGAATGTCCGAACTGGTCTGGTCAAACTGATACACCGCTCCTGCATTTATCACCCGTGAGCTTTCCATTATGGTTACTATCGCATTGCTTGCGTCAGCAATGATTGTTTTAACCATGCAGTTTGCCGGCATCGCGTCCTCGTTGTTTATTTCCGTCTTAACATTGACCTTTGCCTGAGACGCGGAAACCTGCGGCGTGGTGACAAACGTTCCGCACCAGGTGACATGAAGCGGACTGGTAATAACCAGATATACGGCCCTGTGAATACCCCCCAAGAACAACCAGTCAGCTCCACGCGGGGCGATTTGCGGGTCCCACTTATTATTCACCCGCACCGCAATCACATTGTCGCCCTCTTTAACGGCGTCGGATATGTCGAAATAGAACCCCGTATACCCGCCTTTATGTTCTCCCATAAGTTTTCCGTTGACATATACCTGGGCGACCTGGAAGGCTGCCTCAAAATTCAAAAAGATCCTGCTGGACTCCTTCCATCTCGCCTGAACATCAAAATGTTTCCTGTACCAACCGTATCCCACATACCAAAAGACCCCCTTCTTAAGGGCATAATAAGGGGTGTCAAAGACATGGGGCAGGTTCACTTTAGTCCATGCGGCGTCGCTGTAACCGATCGCTTCCGCGCCGGTCGCGTCGCCTTTATGGAATTTCCAGTCTGCATTCAGGTTGATTTTTTCCCGCTTAGAAATAAGAAGGTCTGCCGCAGTGGCGGCAGGGTTCTTGGGAGCAGCCGACGCGGAAGCCGTTTGGGCGTTGCCTGAAGGACTTGTTCCAAACATCAGGAACAGAGCTCCCACCATGCTCAGAGCATCTATTGTTTTCATGCGTGCGTATCCTCTATCTTGTCTGCCCATAAATTCACCTTAGTATTAGTCCGCTGATTCTCAAGCTACAAGCATCATCCCTTACGGCGCCACCGGGCCTGGCAATTGCGGCGGCATTTCCGTGGACAAGCCGGCCTTGATTTCCACCGGCACTGATTTGATCTGGAGGGTGGCGGGCTTGAGACCATCCCGTTTGGCCGTGAGCGTGATCGTGCCCGGAGTGGGCATCGAGCGAATGGCCACGCGGTTGACGCCGCATTCGGTGTCAAGATGACGTTCGTTCGTGGAATTGAGCTGGGCGGCGTTGAACCCGCCGCGCCAGATGGCCGGCCCGGTGATGTCAAAATCAACCCTTCCCTCATCCGTCGGACAACGGCGCCCCTGCGCGTCCACCACCTCGAAGTCAATCAGCGCGACGTCGCTTCCGTCCGCCTGCAACCCCTGCGGCCCTGTGTGGAGCGTGAGCTTGATGGCGCTCGGTTCGCCGGCTGTCTGGAGTTCCTGCTGCGCGACGATCTTTCCATCCTTGGTGGCGACGGCCTTGAGCGAGCCGGGCGCAAACGCGACCTCGGGGAACGCGTACACATAGCCGGTGTCAATGCCCGCAGCCAACTCTTCGGAGCCCATGGTTCTGCCGGCGAATGTATCTACAAATTTATAAAGCTGGTTGGTCGCGCCGAGGGATTTTCCGTTAAGGAACAGTTCAACCTGGTCGCAATGTGTCGCCGCCACATACATGGTCTTCTTCGTGTCGGCGGCATAATTCCAATGCCCGATGATGTGGATGTCAGGCTGCTCGTTCTGCATCACCCGCGACACGTAAAAGATCTCCTTGGGCAGCCGCACCCCGTCCACCTTGCCGCTGACGCGCAAGACGTAGCTGCCCTGCTGGCGGCCGTCCGCGTCGGAATCCGTGAAATAGATCGAGCCGTAGGCCGACCATTTGGAGTGAGCGGGATCGGTGTTGTCAATCCGGTTGCGCACATAGCTGGCGTAGCGGGTGGCGGCGGCCAGGCTGAACGTCTCCGAATTCCAATGGTAGGTATCCGTGGGACGGCCGCCGATGGTGCCCGCCACAGGCTTGAATCCAAAATGCGGCGGCGAAAAATCGTCCCAGATGTTGCGCCCGGCCTCGTCGCGAAAATCCTCCGTCTCGATCAGCGGCGCTTTGTCCCGGCGCGCGATGCTGTAGCCGCGGAAAATGTCATCCCCGGCGACCAAATCGGTCTGGGGCGCCTGCGCGACCATCACGCCGTAATACTCGCAGATCGGGGTCAGCGCCTTGTTGGCGGCCGCATTGTCATTGTCGCGGGTGCCCGCGACGCGCCCCCCATGCGGATCCCATTGCTTGCGCATCGCCACGATCTGCTCCATCTGTTCCGGCTCCACCACCGTGTTGCCCGCCTCCCAAAAGAGGATGCTTGGGTTGTTGCGATAAAAAATCATCGAATCCCGCATCACCTCCGCGCGCTGCTCCCACTGCCGTCCGTGCGCCGTGCCTTCCTGGTCGCCCGCCGGGCAGACCTCGACGATGCCAAAGCGGTCGCAGGCCGAGACATCCGCCCGCTGCGGCGAGATGTGCATCCACCGGATATAGTTCCCATGGCACTCGCGCACCAGCGCGATGGTGAAATCGTGCATCCAGTCCGGATACGCCCCCCCCACTCCCGGCCAGTCGTTGGCCGAGCGCTGCGCAAAGCCGGTCAGCCAGACAAATCGGCCGTTCAGCCACACCCCGCCCGTGCCCACACCCCCCTTGAAGGCGGTCTGGCGGAAGCCGGTCTGCGTCTCGCAAACGTCCACCACCTTGTCGTTGACAGTAAGGATGGAATAAACGCGGTAAAGATACGGGTCCTTCACATCCCAGAAGCGCGCGCCCGTCAGCGAGCCGGACGCCTTGAAAACTTCCGACTGCCCGGCCACCAAGTCGGAGGAATTGCCCTCCAACTTCGCGCGCGCCACGCCCTCCGCGTCCACCACCAGGGCGGAAAGCGTGATGAGAGCGTAATCGCCCGTCTCGTTGACCACCTCCGCCTCCACATTGACGTCCGCGGTTTTTTTCGCCAGGTCAATGGCCTCCGGATACACATAGACGCCGGTGGTCTTCAGATTCTCATACAGCGGCAGGGTCTGGTAAATCTTGCCCGCCACAATCAACCTGGCGTCCCGATTCAGCCCGCCAAAATTCGGGTTGAAATGCTTCCCACTCCATTGGAACGCCGTGCCCGTGCCCTCCTCGCGGTAGTTGGGACTGTTGTCCACCTTCACCGCCAGCACGTTGTCCTGCCCGCCGAACTTGACCGATTTGGTGATGTCCAGCCCGATTGCCGTGATGCCGTTCTCATACTTGCCGATCGGCTCCCCGTTGAGGAAGAAATGCCCGGCCTGCCGCATGCCGTCGAATTCCAGGAAAACCTTCTGGCCGTCGGCGCTGGCGGGCAGCTTGAAGTGTTTGCGATACCAGCCGACGCCAAACATCTTCTCGCCCTGGTCACCGCCGCCGTGGCTGATGAACGCGCGATAGGTGTCCGTCTCGTTCCAGGTGTGCGGCAGGCTGACGCCGGTCCAGGCCGAATCGTCGAATCCCGGTTGCTCGGCTCCGGCGGCATCGCCAAAGGCGAATCTCCATCCAGGGTTGAAATTATAGGCGGCCCGCGGCGAAACGGGTGGCGTGAACGGCGGCGCGGCCGCCCAAAGCCGATGGCCGGAGAGGAAAACGGTGCAAACAACCAGCGACAGGATAACTTTTGATTTCATGGAAACCGATTAAACGGACTTGAGACCTGTCGCGCAAGCAGGAAAAACATAGACGGGCAAAGAGGACGGGGAGCGATATCGGTTGCAACGACCGCCGTTTTGTAATGGCTCTTTACGCCCGACCGCGCATACTGTGGCGCATGAAATTCAACTCCCTCCCGGCCAAACTCAGGGGCGCCGCGTGCCTGTCCGTTGCCGTCCTGCTGACCGGCTGCTTCGACACCAAACAGGAATACACCATCAACCCGGACGGTTCCGGAAAAGTCGTCCACGATTCCACCTTCCAAAGCATTGATATCAACCTCGGCGGCGGCAACAGAGATCCGCAAGAGGCACTCCTCGATGCCGTCCGCAAGGTGCTCCAGGAGTCCAAAGGCGTTGACGCCTGGCGCGACGTCACCTACAGGCGGGTGGATGACCAGCACATGTTTTTCCACGGCACGGCCTATTTCAAAGACCTTTCCAAACTCGAAATTCCAAACCAGACCATGCTCGATTTTGCGTGGCAAAGGGAGGCGGGTGGAAGGCTGGTCCTGAATCTGCGGACGAACAAGGAACCGGCGGCCGAGGGCTTGACGGTGGGAAAGGCGCCGGCCGGGACGACAAAGCTCTCTCCGGCGGACCAGGCGAAAAAGCTCAAAGAGGACCGGGCTAAATATGAAGAGCGCAAGCCGATGCTGGCGGCCATTCTGGGCAGCATGAAGCATGAGGCCCTCTTCCATCTCCCCGGCAAAGTCAGCCAATGCACCAACTTCCAAACCGATCCCTCCGGCGCTCTCAGGGTAAATTTCAACGGCGCCAAGCTCCTTGAAGCCATGGACAAACTTGCCAACGACGACGCCTGGATGCAAAAGAACGGAGGCTCCGGCGTTATGGGGGACATGGACGAAAAACCGGCCATGGACGACGATATGAATGGGATGCTTTTCGGAACCAAAGCCCCCTTGGAAGCAGTCATCAGCGGGCCTGTCGCGCCGTTGTTTGATTACCCCGCCGAGGTCGCCGCGGCCAAAAAGGATTTTGCCAAGACCGAAAAGGACCTGGGCCTCAGCGCCGCTTCGCTCGCCGCGCCCGCCCAAGGTGAGCCTCTGAAGAATCTCCATGTCGCCGGCGTGCAACTCATCACCGACGCGGACCAGAAACGGAATCTGCTCCCTTTCAACAACTTCGATGCCGGATGCAAGCTGGCGTTGTGCGGCGATTTTTCCGGCCCCGTGCTGGCCGTCCCTTCCGACAAGAGCGTTCTCGAAACCGCCATTGCCGATGATGGCGCCAGCCTCCTTCCAGAACGCCAATTTGACCGCAACATCCACTTCCCAAGATTATCCAAGGACAAAACCGCCGTGATTTTTGAAGTCGCCCTGCGACCGCCCGGAAAGGGTGTGTCGGGCATGAAAGAGCTTTCGGGCCATCTGCAATATATTGTGGCCAGCGGCACCAAGGAGGTGGACTTGGGAATTGAGGAGTTGAAGGATGGCGTCAAAGGAAGCGAGTATGGCGCCCAAATTGGGACGATCAAGGAAGGCTGGCAGAAAAACGGTTCGCAGGACATGCAGTTGAAACTGAACCTCAGCTTCGAGAGCATCAAATCAGTCAGCATGATCGCCGACGGGAACAAGGCCGTGCTTCAGCAGGGCGGATCCATGAGCGACGGCAAATCTTGCACACTGACCTTATCGTCCATGCAAGCTTTCCCCGCCAAGGCCCGATTGGAGGTGGAGGTGTTCGACAACGTCCACACCTTTGAAGTGCCCTTCAAGCTGGAGAACATCACTTTGCTCGGTGGCAGCGCGGCTGGAAAATAGGCCGGCCTTTGGATGTGTCGCATCACGACGACCTCTGCCAGGTGCGCCAGCCCCATTCGCTGCTGGTAATGGGGATGTTTCGCCGTTTCAGCAACAACTTGGTGTTGCTTCGCTGAACATGCGTAGCGGCAAAAAAACGCACCCCGGGCGTAATTCGGCGCGGAGGGACTCCTCGTGGCCGGCGCAGGAAACTGGCGATTCAGCCGCTGCCCGCCGCCGCGATGGCTTTTTCACAATTCCAGGGCAGCCAACTCTCCGGGGCTTTCGGCCCGGCGGCGGCGTGTTGCCGGAGGGCCGTCAGATAATCAAACGGGTTGACCCGATGGAGTTCGCCGGCGTGCAGGAGGCTCATGTGAGCGTCGCCGATTCTGGCCCCGTGCCGGGTTTTAAAGCTGAACCACCGCCGACCTGCGACGTGAACCGCGATAGCGAAACTGAAAGCGCCAACGGCGGTTGGCGCCGGGGACTTGTTAGGCGGCAGTGCCATAAGCAGACGGGATAGCCTGTCGAAGGCGCAGGCCTGTGAGAAGCAACCATATTAGAATAACCAAATTAATTGTTGTGGTGTCGGCGCCCTGTCCGCCGTAGTATTGACGAAGGCGGATGTGCGCCGATTTCGAGCCACAGGCTCGACGCTACACCCAATTAAGGCACGACCTACGAACGGACCCGCTTGACAAATCGCGCCATGCGCCCGGCGGCGATTTCAATCCGGTCCAGCGCGGTGGCGAAACAGCAGCGCAGATAGCCTTCCCCGGTCGGGCCGAAGGCGCTGCCCGGCACGCAGGCCACTTTTTCCGCTTCCAGCAGCTTGCGCGCGAAGTCCTTTGAACTCAGCCCGGTGGATTGGATGCACGGGAAGGCGTAAAACGAACCGCGCGGGAGATGGCAGGCCAGGCCCATTTCGTTGAAGGCGCTGACAATAAAATTCCGGCGGGCGCGGTATTGCTCGCGCATTTCCACGGTGTCGGCGTGGCCGTGTTGAATGGCTTCCAGGGCGGCTTCCTGGCTGATGATGCTGGCGCAGAGCATCGAATACTGATGGATGCGCATCATGGCGTCAATAATAGCGGCCGGGCCGCAGGCGTAACCGATGCGAAAGCCCGTCATGGCGTAGGCCTTGGAAAAACCGTGCAGGAAAAGCGTGCGCTCCTTCATGCCGGGCAGCGCGGCGATGCTGGTGTGTTCGCCTTCAAAAGTCAGCTCGGAGTATATTTCGTCAGTGATGACCAGCAGGTTGCGCCGCCTGGCCAGCGCGGCGATTTCCTGCAATTCCGCGCGGCCCATGGTCCCGCCGGTCGGGTTGGTCGGGAAATTCAACACCAGCGCCTTGCTTTTGGGAGTGACCACTTTTTCGATGGCCGCCGCCGTCACGGAAAAGGCGTTTTCCGGCCGGCAGGAGACGGCCACCGGCACGCCATGGGCCAGGGCGATGCCGGGGGAATAGCTGACGTAACACGGTTCGTGGTAGATCACCTCGTCGCCGGGGTTGATGAGGGCGCGGAAGGCCAGGTCCATCGTCTCGCTCACTCCCACCCCGATGAGGATTTCGCGTTCCGGGTTGTAGTCCACTTTGAATTGTTGGCGGACGCTGGCGGAAATGGCTTCCCTCAAGGAAAGGAGGCCGAGGTTGGAGGTGTATCCGGTCCTGCCCCGTTCCAGCGCATAGATGGCCGCCTCCCGGATGTGCCAGGGAGTGACAAAATCCGGCTCGCCCACGCCGAGGGAGATGACCTCCTTCATGCTCTGGACGATGTCAAAAAAATCGCGGATGCCGGAACGCGGGATGGCGGCCACGGCATGCGAGATAAATTCTTGCGGCTCGAAATTCACGGCTTCAGGGTAGCGGCGGTCTATGACCGCCGCACTTTTTTTCCGGCACATTATGCGGCGGTCATAGACCGCCGCTACAGGAGAATTGTCGTCAGGCGGCGGCCTGATCGGTTTTGCGCCGGAGCAGGGGCTTGGTCTCGCCCAGGACGACCGGTCTGGTGATTTTGATGCCGGCAATGTCGTCGCTGGAGGGGGAATCGAACATCACATCCAGCATCAGTTTCTCCAGCAAGCTGCGCAGGGCGCGCGCGCCCGTCCCTTTCTTCATGGCCTGCGCGGCCAGTTCGCGCACGGCATCCTCGGTGAATTCCAGTTCGATGCCCTCCATGGCCATGAGTTTCGCGTACTGCCGGGTGAGCGCGTTGCGGGTTTCCGTCAGGATGCTCACCAATTGATCTTCGGTCAGTTCCTCCAGCACGGTGGTCATGGGCAGCCGGCCGACAAATTCAGGAATGAATCCATAAGCGATCAAATCCTCCGGTTCGACAAATTGCAGGACCTTGTCCCGGTCCACCGAGGAGATTTTGCGCCCCTGTTCCACCGCGCCAAAGCCCATGACCCGGTTGCCCAGGCGCCGCTGGATAATCTTTTCCAGCCCAATGAAGGCCCCGCCGCAGACGAACAAAATGCCGCCGGTGTCCACCCGGATGTATTCCTGCTGGGGATGCTTGCGCCCGCCCTGCGGCGGCACGTTGCAAATCGTCCCTTCCAGGATTTTCAGGAGCGCCTGCTGCACGCCCTCGCCGGAAACGTCCCGCGTGATGGAGACGTTTTCCGTTTTGCGCGCGATCTTGTCAATCTCGTCAATATAAACAATCCCCATCTGCGCGCGCTTGACATCGTAGTCGGCGTTCTGGAGCAGGCGCAGAATAATGTTTTCCACGTCCTCACCCACGTAGCCGGCTTCCGTCAGAGTCGTGGCATCGGCGATGGCGAAAGGCACGTCGAGGATTTTGGCCAGGGTGCGGGCGAGGAGGGTCTTGCCCGAACCGGTGGGGCCAATCAACAGAATGTTCGTTTTTTCGATCTCGACTTCCTCATGACGGGCCGCGCCCAGTGCGTCGCCGCCTTTTCCGGCCTCGATGGGCGGCTCCTGCATGATGCGCTTGAAATGATTATGCACCGCCACCGCCAGCGTTTTCTTGGCGTGGTTCTGGCCCACGCAATGGCGGTCCAGGTGCGCTTTGATTTCCTGGGGTTTAGGGGGGCTGAACTGGGCGGCCGTTTTGCGGGATTCGGCCGAAAGCTCCTTGTCGAGCACGCTCTTGCACAGGATGATGCAATTGTCGCAAATATAGACGCCGGGGCCGGCAATCAACTTCTTGACTTCCGCGTGGGATTTCCCGCAGAAACTGCAGAGGGTCATGTTACTGGGTCGCGCCATGCCGGAGCCTATGGGATGAGAGCGTTTGTTTTTCCATCGGTCAAACCCGGAATCTCCTTGCGGGATTGGACCACTTCATCCACCAGCCCGTAGTCTTTGGCCTCGGCGGCGGTCATAAAATTGTCCCGGTCACAGTCCTTTTCCACCTGCTCAAACGATTTGCCGCTGTGTTTGGCGATGATGGAATTGAGGCGGTGCTTGAGCTTGAGCATGTATTTGACCCTGATTTCCACGTCGCTGGCCGGCCCTTCCGCGCCGCCCAGCACCTGGTGAATCATGATGTTGGAATTGGGCAGGGCGAACCGTTTGCCCTTGGTCCCGCCGCAGAGCAGGATGGCCCCCATGCTGGCCGCCTGGCCGATGCAATAGGTGTTCACGTCGCAGGTCAAAAACTGCATGGTATCGTACACGGCCAGCCCGGCGGTGACGCTGCCGCCCGGCGAGTTGACGTAAAGATGAATGTCCTTCTTGGGATCGTCCATTTGCAGGAAGAGCAACTGGGCGATGATCAGGTTGGCCACCATGTCATCCAGGGGCGTTCCCAAAAACACGATGCGGTCCCGGAGCAGCCGCGAATAAATGTCGTAGCCGCGTTCCCCGCGGCCGGTTTGCTCGACGACCATTGGCACTAGAAAATTTTCCATAGATTTCTCTCGAAATGATGAGACATGCTACCGGACGGCAGCCGCGGCGTCAAGGCAGGGATTTGCCGCCGTGCTTTCCTGGTGCAGGACAAAAATCTTCACCTTCCTGGCAGGGCAGAGTTGCCGCTCTGCCCTGAACTCTTGGGCGGCGCAGCAGCGCCGCCCTACCGAAGACATGAAGATTCTTCTCATGTGTCCCCCCTTTCCTTGCGCGGCGGCAAGGGCCGGTTCAAGGCAATAAAAATAACTTGATTAGGTTTGATTCGGCTTGATTGGGGTTGACCGGAAAAACTGAGTTTGGCGTGTAAATTGTTCATGGAAAGGCATTTAGATTGATTTACCGCGAAAAGGCGGCAGGATAGAATGATGAATTGAGAATAGTGAATAGTGAATTGCCCGGATTCTGGAAACGCCGCCTGGGTTGAATCCAGAAGGTGCGGTGGAAGCTGCGCCAACCAGCCATTTTTTGCCATGTCGCATCAAAAAATCTTTTTTTTTTACCTTTATTAACCTTTATTGACCTTTATTGACCTTTATTGGGGTGGTTGATGGCGGAGGGTGAATGACGGGGAGTGGAGTGATGGAGCGGTGGAGGAAAAGCAGAAATTGGGAAAGCAGAAAACAGAAAACCGGGACAGGGGAACATCGGGAACCCGGATTCGCCCCGCCGGCATCCGAACAATGCGCACTGATCCGCCGCATGAAAGCCTTCAGCCACAGAATTCCACAGAATTTCACAGATGAGATTCCTCTGGGTCGCTCCCTGCCACGTTTTACGTGGTGAATGTCCATCTGATGCCCAATTCGCAATTCGGCCTCCTTCGCCTGGCCCACGGCGGGCAGGCCATCCGCATGAAGAATCCAACGCCAAGCCGCAAAGCATTTCAGTTTTCAGCATTTCAGTTTTCAGCTATTGCCTTTCCCATTCTCACTATCCAATAGTAAGCTTTTATGCGGATGAAGTCAACGGGAAAATGGGGATTTTTGCGGATTCTTGCAAGGCCTTGATGATTAGATACTTGTATAGTCTGATCACCCCATAGTGGACGGGAAAGAGGCGCGGAGCGGCCAAACGGATGCTGAGAATTGAACCACAGAAGGCCCAGCGCGGCCAGGCGCAACCAAGTTAAGGATAGAGGATGCCGGATTGAAAAGGTCGGAGAGCAGTCAGGGGAATGGTTGTCAGAGGAATAAACCTGAGAATGCTTTTCCTCATTCCCTTGACAATCATTCCCCTGACTTTAGACGCAACCAAAGGAATTGAACCACGGATTTCACGGATTTCACGGATTAAGAATTCCCCATCAGCGCCCCCATCGGAAAACAACTTCCACAGCAAACGAAGGCAACGACGAAGTGTTCTTCCTTCGTTTCCTTCGTTCCCTTCTGTTCCAGAGAAATCCGTGGAATCCGAGGTAAAATCTTCGCGAGAAGGCGTGATGCTGACGGATTGGAGGGCGGTACAAAGAACGCAGGGAAAAGAGGTTATGTTGTTTTTGCTTTGCGATCTATGCGTTCTTTGCGGTTGCTTCAAGTGCCGTTCCGCCGGCGGGACGCCGACGGGTGCGGTCGAGACGGCCGCGCTCCCGGAAAAGCCGCTGATGATCGGGGTGCCCATTCCACGCCTCGTTTTTAGCCTTTGACACTGGGCCGGAGCGGTGTAGTTTTGGGTCGTGAACAGGGTTTTGCAGCGGCCCGGCGCATCCGGGAATGAGAAGCAATGAATGATGAAAAAAAGCCAGCCTCCCCGCATACAAGATTTTACTTTCGGCATGGACCTGAAACTGACGGCGGAAATACACCGCGACGGTGAATGGTATGTTGGATTCTGCCCTGAAGTGCCGGAGGCCAACGGCCAGGGAAAAACGCCTGAGGAATGCGTGCGGAGTCTGAAAGAGGCGATTTTATTGCTTATGCAGGATCGGCGTGAAGATGCTATTCGCAAGCTCCCCAAAGGCGCTCGCCTATTGGAACCGGCTTGAACCGCCGCGAACTCATCCGGCACCTGGAAGCGCACGGGTGTCCGTTCAAACACGAAGGCGGCGCTCATTCCATTTATTGGAATCCAAGCACAGGCCGCCGCGAACCAATTCCGCGCCACAGCGAAATCCCCGATTTGCTGGCGAGAAAGATATGCCGGGCACTCGGCATACCATTGCCTGGCGAAGATTGAACCGCGAAAGACGGATTCCACGGATGGAGACGGAAATGAACGGGGACTGGTTTCGGCGGCGGCATTCCATTGATAATGTCGAGGAGCCGAAAAAAGTCAACGCTCTCTGTTTTCTCCTGTTCAAAGTGGATTGGCGGCGGTCGCAGACCGACGCTACAGTGGGAAAGCAAACTGGAAAACCGCCAGCCGCTCACTCGCCGGCGCTTTCCTGGTGCAGGAGAAAAATCTTCACTTTCCTGGCAGGGCAGAGCTGCCGCTCTGCCCTGGAGGCTCGGGCGGCGCAGCGGCGCCGCCCTACCCGAAGACGTAAAGTGTTTTCTCATGCGGCCCCGGTTTCCTTGCGGGGCGGGAGCAGGCGGCGGCCCATCTCTTCGATTCTGGCGGCCACGCGGCTGACCAGGTCCAGGCTGATGGACTCCAAATCGGCCTCCTCCTCCACAAAGCTGGAAAGGTATTCCGCGGAGCGGGTGTGCAGGCCGGTCCGGCGGCAGACAATGTATGCCACGGCTTCGGCTTCGATCTCGGTGACGGCCTGGGGCAGGTTCACGCGATAGGGCCACCAGCCGTCCTTGTCCGCGCCCAAATGACCCAAATAAATGTGGCCCAGTTCATGGCAAAGCACGGAATAGGCCGACGCGGGGTCCAGTTCCTGGCGCAGGCCGATGCGCATTTTCCAAGGGCCTTCCCGCGCCCGCTCCGTGGCGAAGCCGGCGCGCAACGGCCCCATGGCCTTGCGCTCGATGAGGATGCGGTCCCGCTCGGCGTTTTTCAGCGTGTGCTCCAGGATGGCCGGATTGAACGGGCCGGAGGTTTGGGTGAAGACTTGCAATTTATCCGGCAAGGGCGGCCCATCCGTGTCGGCAATATCATAAACCATCAGCACCGGCGTGCGCGGGGCCAGGATGACCAGGCCCCGGGCCTCGTCCTTGATGGTGCGCCGGAAGGCCTTGTGCCAGTGGCTGGCGGTGGCGAAGTAAGTGGCCAGAGGGTTCTGCAAAAAGACCAGCATGTTGTTGAACGGAGAATAGTCGCGGAATTTCGAGATGAAATCCACCGCCTCGGCAAATTTGCGGGTGCGGCGATAGCGCCGGCTGCGCACAAACAACTCATCGAGGGAGGATTGATGCTCGGCGTTGGGGCCGGCTTCTCCCGCCAGGGCCTCGCTGACCGCGCCCTCGTTCAGGGTGTAAATAAGAAACTTTCGCTCCGCCGCGGGCAAATCCTTTTGCGCGCGCAAGGCCGCCAGAACTCCCGGGAGAATGTGCCGCGCCGGCCAGCCCAGTTGCTCCTCCAGTCCGCGCAGCAATTCCCCCGGCGAACCCTGCCGGTGAGCGATCCATTGCCGCGTGTATTCCAGGGCCTGCCGCTGCATGGTCTCGGGCCAGGGTGCGGCGTCTTCGCCGCCCCGCCTGGGCGGTTGGGATGGCAGCGCAGGGAGAGGTTCCATATTAATGGGTCAGTTTTTGGTGAACCTGTAAAGGCAGGGCGGGTCCCGATACGAGAATCACTAGCGAAGTGCTTGAGGATTCATTTAAAAGGTGGTTGGGTTTCGGGCGAAAGATTCCGTCGGCGGGACGCCGACGGATGCGGTCGAGACGACCGCGCTCCCGGAAAAGTCGCTAATGATCGGGATCCCGATACATCGGGACCAGCCGCGGCGCGCACGGAGTGCGCGCCCTACCACCAAGGACTGAGGCATTGCGCTCCATCTTCATGGAAGGACAGGAGGGCGGGCTGCGCCGGTTTGTTCCAGCGGCCTCTCCGCGGCGGACTTTTTATGGTCATCCAGCATCTGGCGGGCTTTGTACAAAAATGCTTCCAAGGAAAATGGTTTGAACAGATGCTCCACCGGCGGGTCCATCTTGCCCCAGCTCTGGGTTTCGTGGTCATTATGGCCGGACATGAAGAGTACCGGAAGGCCGGGGCGGGCCGTTCGCAGGGTCTTGGCCAAATCCCAACCCGTCATTCCGGGCATCGTCATATCCGTGACCAGCAGATCAACCGGCTGGGCCGCGCTTTCCGCCAGCGTCAAGGCCGCGGCGCCCCGTCCCGCCTCCAGCACGGCATAGCCTTGGTGCTTTAGAATCTCCACCAACATAAGGCGGACGACCTCCTCGTCTTCGACCAGGAGGATGGTTTCGTTGCCCAACGTCGCGGCCAGGGCCTGCCGGGCGGTTTCATCAATCATAGTCATCGCAGGTTCAAACTGCCCCGGCGATAACCTTGCAAATCGAGTGTGACGTGGGCGTAGCCGATTTTTTTCAGGGCCTCCGTGACGCGCGCGCAGGCGCCGTCGGCCAGGAATTTTGGCATTTCCTCCCCGCCGACTTCAATCCGCGCCAGCGGTTTTCCCGGCCCCGCCGATTCGTGGTGGCGCACCCGCAGGTCGTGGAAACCCAGGTCGCGCAAAACATTTTCCGCGCGCTCAATCATGGAAAGTTTCTCCGGCGTGACCGGCTCGCCGTGCGGCACGCGGGAACTCAGGCAGGCCATCTGCGGTTTGTCGGCGGTGGGCAGGCCCAATTGCGCGGAGAGCGCGCGGATTTCCGCCTTGGTCAGCCCGGCCTCCTTGAGCGGGGCGCGCACCTGGAATTCTCCCGCCGCCTGCGCGCCGGGGCGATAATCTCCCGCGTCGCTGGCATTTTCCCCGTAGGCGATGACCGCGAAATTCTCCTGGCGGGCCAGGGGCGCGAGGTGGGTGAACAATTCATGCTTGCAGAAATAGCACCGGTTCTCGGGATTGGCGACGTAAGCCGGATTATCGAATTCCCGCGTTTGTATGACGCGCAATGGAATGGCAAACCGCGCGGCGATGGCCACCGCCTCGTCCAACTCCCGCCGCGGCAGGCTGGGCGAATCGGCCAGCACCGCCAGGGACTTGTTGCCCAGCGTCTGGTGCGCCACAAACGCCAGAAAAACCGAATCCACCCCGCCCGAATAGGCGATCAGGCACGACCCATAAGAGCGCAGCAGACCTTTTAGTTTTTCAAGTTTACTCATCGTCACGCCAAACATGCCATCCCGCTGCGCAAAAGTCGAGTCGCACAGAAAATAATGCGTCGGTAATGGGTGCAAATGGATTGGTAGGGTCGGTGCGCTGCGCAGACCGGACGCCGCAGCGCGGCGTCCCTACCTCCCATGACCGAAGCATTACGAGCTTTGCGCCTCTGCCCTTGCGTTAAATCCGCAATCCGCAATTCGCAATCCGCAATTGGCTATCACGACCCCACGCTGACCAGTTCCTCATTGGTGGCCACGTTCACAATTTTGAATTGCTCGGCGTGGAAGGTCGGCTCGGGACGGAAGGACAGTTTGCCGAAATAGCGCTTCTCCATTTCGATGATCAATTTCTCGTCCTCGGTGCGCAAGCGCTCGAGCACGGTGGGATGCACGGCGATGCGAAGCTGGAAATCCGATTCGTCGCGCGAACGTTGCTTGAGGATTTCGTTGAGCTTGCGCTGGATTTCCACGCTCATGGTGAGGGAGCTTTTTACCTTGCCGCGCCCTTTGCAATAAGGGCAGTCGTCATAGACCGCGCTGCGCACGCTTTCGGAATGGCGCTGGCGCGTCATTTCCAGCAGGCCCAATTGCGAGATGGGCAGCACATGCGTCTTGGCCCGGTCGCGCCGCAATCCGTCCTTGATGCGCTGATAGACCTGCTGCTGGTCGCGGCGCGATTTCATGTCAATAAAATCGAGCACGATCAGCCCGCCCATGTTCCGCAGGCGCAACTGGCGGCAAATTTCGTCCGCCGCCTCGAGGTTGACCCGCAGGATGGTGGATTCCTGGTCCCGGGTGCCTTTGTGCCGGCCGGTGTTGACGTCAATCGCCACCAGCGCCTCCGTCTCGTCTATGACCAGATAGCCGCCGCTCTTCAAATGCACCTGCCGCGAGAAGGCGTTCTCCAATTGCCGTGTGATGTTGAAGCGGTCGAAGATGGGCTGGTGCTCGGTGTAGAGCTTGATCTTGTCCACCGCGCTCTTGAGGATGCCGCCGGTGGAGATGCGCGAAATGATCGCCCGCATCCGGTCGTAGGCCGCCTTGTTGTCCACCACCACCCGCTCCACGTCCTCCGTCAGAAAATCCCGCACCGACCGCTCGATCAGGTCGGGCTCCTGAAAAACGCAGGTCGCCGACGGCTGGGTTCTGATCTTTTCCTGGATTTCCGCCCAGCTCTCCAGCAGCAACGCCAGGTCGCTGATGAAATAGGCCTTCCTCTGGCCCTCCCCCGCCGTGCGCATAATCACCCCCATGTCCTCGGGAATTTGCAGTTCCCGCAGGATGCTCTTGAGGCGCTGGCGTTCTTCCTGATTTTCGATTTTCCGCGAGATGCCGCTCTGGTCGGAATGGGGCAGCAGGACCAAATAGCGCCCCGGCAGGACTAAATTAGTGGTGACACGCGGCCCCTTCGTGCCGATGGGACCTTTGGTCACCTGCACGATGATCTCGCTGCCCGGCGGATACTGGCGCGGGATGTCCTTTTGCGTAATGCGCGGGCGGTCGCGCCGCTTGGTCTCGCGTTCCACCACTTCCACCCCGCTGTCGAAGGGCGTGGGGATGATGTCCCAATAATGGAGAAAGGCGTTTTTCTCGAAGCCGATGTCCACAAAGGCCGCTTTCAAGTCGTCCTGCAAATTGCGCACCTTGCCCTTGAAAACGCTCCCCACGAGCCGCTCCTCCGTGGTGCGCTCGATGGTGAATTCCTCCAGGCGCCCCTCCTCCTGGACGGCGACGCGGGTTTCGAGTGATTCGGCGTTGATGATGATTTCCTTGTTGGTCCTCACTTCGGGCTTGATCAACCGCTGCACTTTCTTGACGACCCGGGTGACGCGCGCCTTAAGGTTCTCCACCAGGCCCTTGGGCGGCGCCTCGGACAGGGGCACCATTTCAAATTTCTCCTCCTCCACCTGGGCCGGCGTGTCCATGTGAGGCTGGCGGTAATCCCTCCTCCGCCCGGCTGGTTCCTGCTCCGGCGGCGGCTTGGCCGCCTCGCCCTCCGCCGGGAGGCCAGCCGCCAGGTTTTCCGCCCGCTCGATTTCCTGTTGATGCCGGGAGCGCTCGAAGGGCGCCTCCGGCGGTTTTTCGCCGACCGCCTCGGCGCGGGCTTCCTGGGCCGAGCGGTCCGGTTTGTTGCCGAAACCGCCGGCGGGGCGAAAACGCATGCCGCCGCGGCGGCGCCTGCCAAAATTTCTCTCACTCATAACCTAATAAGACTTTCGATAAATGTGGACATTGTGCAAAACGCCGATGGCGATCAGCGAGCAAACCACCGAAGACCCGCCATAACTCAAGAGCGGCAGTGGGATGCCCGTCACGGGCATTAAGCGTATGTTCATTCCAATGTTGATGAAGACGTGGCTGAACAGCAGCGTCGCCACGCCCACGGCCAGTAATTGTCCCAGGCGATCGCGCGCCAGGGTGGCCACTTTGATCCCGCTCAACAGGAGCACCGAATAGAGCGCCAGGATCACGACGCTTCCGACAAATCCTTCCTCCTCGGCGATGACCGAGAAGATGAAATCATTGTGGGCTCCTTTTTTGGGCAAAAAGCCCAGCTCATGCTGCGTCCCTTGCCGCCAGCCCTTGCCGAACCATCCCCCCGAACCGACCGAGATGAGCGCCTGCTTCACATTGTAACTCTCTTCCCCCATTCCAAAATAGGGGAGCAGCCGCTCTCTTTGATACGATTTCAGGAAGGTGGCTTTCGAGGGCTCAAACAAAACCACCGCCACCAGCAACGCCACCACCGGACACACCCAGCCCGCCAGCCGGCGCAGGTAACGATTGGGCACTCCCGCCACAAACATCATGGCCAGGCAGACCGTCAGGAAAACCAGCGCCGATCCCAGGTCCGGCTCCATTAAGATCAAGGCAAACGGCAGCGCCGTGTAGCCCAGCGCCGCAAAGAAAACCCGCGGCCGGCGCAATTCCTCCACTGGCCGGCTTAAAAAATCCGCCAGCAGGAAGATAAACGCTATCTTGGCAAATTCCGCCGGCTGGATGCGGAAGATCCCCAGGCTGATCCAGCGCCGCCCTCCTTGCACTACTTTCCCAAACGCCAGCACCGCCCCCAGCGACGCCATGGCCCCCCAATAAACCACCCGCGACCACCGGGCCAGCTTGGCGTAATCCACCAGGCACGCCGCCGCCGCCGCCCCAACCCCCAGCGCAAACCATATAATTTGCAGAAAAAACATCTGCCGGTACAAGGGCTGCGCCTGCGACGCCTCCCCCGTCGCGCTGTATATAAAAAACACCCCCGTCGTGGCCAGCGCCCCGGTCCCCAGCAGCAAGGGCCAGTCAAAATCTCTTTTCCGTTCGTTGAGTTGCGCCTCGTACATTTTCAATTCCGGGCCGGCGCGCGCTGAGGCGGGCCGGGCCTTTCCATGTTGATTATCGCCTCGTAAATCCTCTCCGCAACCGGGCCGCAGGTGCCGCCGCCCGACACGCCGTCCACAATCATTACCACCACCGCATAGCGCGGGTCCTCGTAGGGGCCGTAGGAATCAAACCAGGTAACGTGCTTGTAATCCAGCGCCGGAGAATTCACCTGGGCTGTGCCGGTCTTGCCGGCGACATGGAAATCGGGCAGCTTGTCGCGGCCCCCCGCATCATGGAAGGCGGGATAGGCATTGGCCCCCGGATGTTCGCCCGGATGTTCGGTATCCTGGAGCATGGCGTGACGGAGAATCTGGAGATGCTGCGGATTGAGAACCACTTTGTCCCGCACCCGGCCCTCTGGAAAACTCTCTTCCGCCGCGTCCGCCCCGGGCGCGCGTATCTCCTTCACCACGCGCGGCCAAAAAATCGTGCCCCCGTTGGCGATGGCCGCCACCATCACCGCCATTTGCAGCGGCGTCACGGTGATTTCCTGGCCGATCGAGACATAGGGCGCGCTGTTCAGCGGCATCGTCTTCCCGGCTTGGTCCGGCCCCGGCACGATCCCCGCCACTTCCTCGTGGGTGGCGAAGCCGGTCTTTTCGCCGAGATGAAAGCGTTTGGCCACCTCCAGCAATTTGCGCAGACCCGCCTTCAGGCCGAAATGACTGAAATAGGTGTTGCTGGAATTATAAAACGCCTTCTCGAAATCGTAATCGCCGGGAGGCGCGGTATCCTTGATCTGTCCATAACCCGGTTCCTTGAATACTCCGTGGGCGGAATCCCGCTCGTCGGGCGGGACATGGTAAATCTCGTTGACATCAATCACTCCGCTCTCCAGGCAGGCCAGGGTGGTGATCATCTTGAAGGTGGACCCGGGCGGATAGGCGTCGTAGGTCGCCCGGTTCAACTGCTGGCGCAGGCGGGGATCATTGAGCTGCTCCAGCCGCTCCGGGGAAACGCCGGTGACGAATTCGTTCGGATCGAATGTCGGCACCGAGGCCATGGCCAGCACGTCCCCGTTGCGCGCATCCATCACCACCGCGGCCCCGCGCACCCCGTAGCGGGCCAGCGCCGCTTCCGCCGCCTGCTGTATGGGCAGGCTGATCGTCAAATATATGTCCTTCCCCGCCTGTTTGGGCGCGAGGACTTCCTCATGCTGGCGGTAGCCCTCGTTGTTGACCAGCACCAGGTTCGTCCCCGGCTCTCCCTTCAACTGCTCCTCGTAGGCCCCTTCAATCCCGGTCGTCCCCTTGTAACCCGGCGCCAGATACTTCCTCTCCTCGCCTGTCCGCACCACATAACCCAGCAGGTGCGCCGCGGTCGTTTTGTGCGGATAGAACACCACTGGCTGCCTCTCCATATCCAGCCCCGGCAAGCCTGACAATTCCTCGGCAAAAATCGCCACATTAGTATTGTTCAAATTCGCCGCGATCTGCAACGGCATGATTTTATAATTCGAGTAAAAATGCCAGAAACGCTCCCGCTCCAGCGCCATCGGCTGGCGCAAAACCGCCGCCACCTCATAACTGAGGTTGCTCACCACCCGGTAATCGGCCTCCAGACGCAGCGCATTGGCCACCTTGGACGGCAGCCTGCCCGCGCTGCTTCCCGGGTGGTCCCGCGCATATTCCCTAGCCAGATGGCTGATAAATTCATTGGTGAATTGACTGCGCAAATCCTCCAAATAAACCACCACGTTGTATTGCGGGGGGCTTTCCACCAGTGCCTGGCCGTCGCGGTCCAGTATCCTTCCCCGCTCCGCCGGCACGCGCAGCTTGCGGAACGTCTGCCGCTCCAGCAGGCCTTGCATCTGTTTGCCCGAGACGATCTGCACAAACCACAGCCCGGCCAGCAGCGCCAGCATGCCGGCGGCCATCACCACGCTGACCGTCCGCAGCCGGCGCGCCTCCCGCTTGAATATGTCAAATATAAACATTTTACTGCCGCCCCCTCTTGATTTCCCGGTCCTCCCGGAAACTGGATTGCTTCATTGCCGGATACTCCAGGGCTTGGCGCATCCGCCCAAACAACTTGAACAGCAGCGGCGTCAACACCCCTCCCGTCAGCGTCCCAACCACCCATTGCCACAGCGACATCCAGCCCAGCAGCGGCCCATGCCCCACGTTGTAGAGCAGAAAAAGCGTTCCCAGCGGAAAGACCGCCCCCGCCGCCAGCCCCAGCGCCATCTGCGCAAATTGATGTTCCCGCAATAACAGGTCCCGCTTCCGTAAAATGATGAACCCGATCAAAAAGAGCGGCAGGATGCTCACGCCCAGCGGGTTCTCAGAGACCGAATCCCGCAACAGCCCGCCCCATACCGCCAGCAGCGCCACCGTCCCGATCCCCGACGTCAAACTCGCATACACCATCAGCGCCGGCAGCAGCGTGATCTGCGCTCCCAGCAAATTCCGCAACAAGGCCAGCGGCCCTTCCAAAAAAGCGGCCAGATAAGCCAGCGCCAGGATTAAAATGGTGTTGAGCCAGCTCATGGCAATATCATCACCCACACATTCTCCAGCGCGTCCAGGTTGGCCGAGAGCCGCACCCGTGCTTCCGTCGTCGCCCCGTACTCCTTCTGCGGCACATCCACCACCTTGCCCACCGGAATGCCCGCCGGGAACACCCCGCCCACCCCCCAGGTCTCCACCGCGTCGCCGGGATGGACCGTCCGGTCCGCGCTCTCCCCAAAAAGATTCTCAATGTCAAGCATATTATTTTCCCGCGCCCCGGCCGAGCCCGCCGTCAGCGTCCCGTTCAACCGGTTCGGCCCCGCCAGCACCGCCACCCGCAGGCCCGGATCCCCCAGCAAGACCACCCGCGACCGCGTCTTCCCCACGCTCACCACCTTGCCCACCAGCCCTTCCGCCGTCAGCACCGGCAGATTGGTCCGCATCCCCGGCGTATCGCTGCCCAGGTCAATCCACACGCTCCGCCACCAGGTCTCCGGATCGCGCTCAATCACCCGCGCCAACTGTAGCGTCCCGTGCTTTGGCCGGGATATTTTGAACATTTGGCGAAAGAGATCGTACTCGTGGAGGGCGTTCGCCGCCGCTTGCAATTGGAAAGTCAACACCTGATTGTTCGTGCGCAGTTGCGCGTTTTCCCTGAGCAATTCCTCCCTGGAAGTCAGCGCCACCCCCGCTTTGGCCGTCACCTCGCGAGTGGAGGCCGCCAAACCGCTCAACGGCAGGAACAGTCCGCTGATGGCCAGCTTCAACCCGTCCGCCGTCCGGCTGGGCAGGCTGATCAGCGCCACCACCAACAAAACCACCAAAACCAAAGTTATATAATGCTGCTTCTTCAACATTTCGCCCGTCCGGCCCCGGCTTCTGCCAGCCGGGCCGTCTTTTACCGGCCGCTTTCCCCTCGGGGCGCGGCCATTTCGCTCGGGCGAACGGCCCCCGCGTCAAGTCTTCCCGGAAGTCAACCGCGTCAGAAATTCGATGTTTTGCAGAACCTGTCCCGTCCCCTCCGCCACCGCGCTCATCGGGTCCTCCGCCACATGCACCGGCAGGCCCGTTTCCTTGGCCACCATCCGGTCAATGCCCCGCAGCAGCGCCCCGCCCCCGGCCATCACGATCCCCCGGTCCACCAAATCGGCGGACAACTCGGGCGGACAACGCTCCAGGGTGATGCGGACACTCTCCAAAATACTGCTCAGAGGCTCTTTCAGCGCCTCACGAATTTCTTCCGAACGAATGGATAAAGTCTTTGGCAGACCGGCGCCTAAATCGCGCCCTTTCACTTCCATCGTCAATTCCTGTTCCATGGGGAAGGCAGATCCCACGCGGATCTTGATCTCTTCCGCCGTCCGTTCGCCAATCATCAGGTTATAGGCTCGTTTCATGTGCGCCACGATGGTCTCGTCGAACTCATCGCCGCCCACGCGCAAACTCCGGCTGAAGACGATGCCCGCCAGCGATATGATCGCAATCTCGCAAGTCCCTCCCCCAATGTCCACGATCATATTTCCCGCCGGCTCGGCCACCGGCAGCCCCACCCCGATGGCCGAGGCCATCGGTTGCGGGATCAAATGCACGTCCCGCGCCCCCGCGTGCATGGCCGAATCTTTCACCGCCCGCCTTTCCACCTCCGTGATGCCCGAAGGCACCGCCACCAGCACCCGCGGCGCGATCAATTTGCGGTGATGCACCCGCTGGATGAAATGCCGCAGCATCGCCTCGGTGATCTCAAAATCGGCGATCACCCCGTCCTTCATCGGCCGGATGGCGATGATATTGCCGGGGGTCCGTCCCAACATTCGTTTCGCCTCCTCGCCCACCGCCAGCACGTTGGTTGTGCCGGCCTCAATGGCCACCACCGAAGGTTCTCGCAGCACGATGCCCTTGTCCCTCACATACACCAGGCAGTTGGCCGTGCCCAAGTCAATTCCGATATCGTTGGAAAACAGGCTTTTGAGTTTCGCAAACATGAATTTAGCCTAACAATCGCCCGCAGGTTACGGGCGTGTGCCGCCCCCGGTCAAGTTAATTACCAGCAAAAGTCACTCGCGATGGATTGGAAGTCTCAGCACTTCCACCATTTTTCGAGCGATCAAATAGCGCCTCTCTTCGGTGACGCTCCCCTTTCTTTCATCGAACCTTGCCTTTGGCAGCAAGTGAATTCTGTCGCAACGAACCATTGTTTTCCAATCCAGTCCGTCCGCCTCGTCCAAGACCTCCTCGGTCAGCTTCGGCCCCCGGTTCACTTCGGCCGATGTGCAAAGCAGTGCGTTGCCCTCCTCAATATCGCTATTCTGGCATGTCTCGTCATTCGAGACGATAACGGCGGGATGCTGCTTTTCCCGGCTGAACGGGAACATGAAAACATCCCATTGCCTCATGCTCGTTCGCCTTTCATTCGAGGTCTGCCGGAGCGCGGACGACACACGACTTGGCGAGCCGGTTCTGTTCCTGGATTTCTTCCTTGTCGTAGCAGTTGGCGAAGAAGCCCGCTGGTCGGAGAGGGATGGGGTCAATTTGGGCAACCACCCGACCGTGGTTCAGCGCGTAATCTTCTGGCAGATGGGGGCGCGGTTTGGCCAGTCTCTTCACCACTGCGACAAAAGGGTCGTCCTCGGCGGAGGCGTCCAATGTCTCCACCTTCACGGCTGCGCCTTCGGGCAGTTTTGTCCCTGGTGGCAGGACCACCAAACCGTTGACAATCTTTCCGGTAATGCTCATGGCTGTCCTTTACCGCAATTCCCAGCCAAACGCAAGCCGGTGGACTGCCAGCCGGTGGACTGCCAGGCAGCGTCCTCGTTTCTTGGTGTCGGCGCTGCGCGCCGATTTCGAGCCATAGGCTCGACACTACAAATTAGGGCGCTGCCGCGCGAAAAGTGCTTGGTACAAAGAAGATGCGTCCTTATGATGCCCCCATGGTCCATGTTGGAATCGGTTACGATGTTCATCCTTTGGTCGAAGGCCGCCAGTTAATCCTGGGCGGCGTCGCCATCCCCCACCACAAGGGGCTGGACGGCCATTCCGACGCCGACGCCCTCATGCACGCCCTCTGCGACGCCATCCTCGGCGCCATCGGCGAGGGCGACATCGGCACTTTCTTCCCCAATACCGACCCGCGCTGGAAAGACGCCCCCAGCAAACTCTTTTTGCAGGAAGCCGCCCGGCAAGTCCGGTTCCACAATGGCAGGATCGTCAACGTGGACGCCACCATCATCGCCCAACAACCCAAACTCATGCCCCACCTCGCGGCCATGAAATCCAATGTGGCCGACGCCCTCAGCCTGAACCCCAGGCAAGTCGGCATCAAGGCGACCACCAACGAACACCTCGGTTTCATCGGACGTGAGGAAGGCATTGCCGCCCTGGCCGTGGCGGGCGTGGATCTACCCCAGTGACCTCATGCCAAAAGCCGAAATCAGTTGGAAACGGCGGACGGAGGACGGCGCTCCCTTGCAATGCTACGCCCAACATGCCGGCAAACGCTGGATCTTCCACCGCCGCAACCAACGCTTCGATGAATGGCAAACCGTGGAAAACCCGCCGGTGGAGGACTGGCTGGCTTTGCTCGACTCGGTCCGCCGCCGCATCAACCGCCGCCTGCTCCGCCCCGAGGTGGAAGAACGCCTCGTCAAAATCATCGCCGAAAAATATCCCGGAACCGACACCAGCGCGAATGGTGAATAGTGAATTGTGAATTGTGAAATGAAGACTTCCCCTTTCCCTCGAAGAACCCAACGGAGTGCTGGAGTGCTGGAAGGTTGGAGTGCTGGATTATTGGAATGTGTTTTCCCCACCACTCCATCACTCCATCACTCCATTCCGGTCCCCCATCACACCATCACTCCACCACTCCATTCCAGTCACCCTCTTCCATGAAATCCGCAATCCGCAATCGGCAATCCGCAATGCCCGTCATCCTCGTCGCCCCCAGCACGGAACGCGCCGGCGCCGAATTTGCCGATTGGTCGCTCAGTTTGTCCAATCGTTACACCGACGCGGTGATGGCCGGCGGCGGATTGCCCGTCATTTTGCCGGCCACCTCCCGCCGCGTAGTCATCGCCGAGGCGGTGCGCCGTTGCGACGGCGTTCTGCTGACCGGAGGAGACGACATTGATCCCAAGCTGTATGCGCCTGAATTGCCCGAGGCCCTGGCCAAAACCAGCCGGAGCCACGATGCGGAGCGGGACGTTTGGGAAAAGCTCTTGATCGAGGAAGTTTTCCAGCAGCGCAAGCCCCTCTTCGCGATCTGCCGCGGCCAGCAAATGTTGAACGTGGCCCTGGGCGGCACGCTCTTGGTGGATATTGCCAGCCAGGTCCCAAACGCCCTCAATCACAATCAAATGGCGCGAAAGACCGAACCGGTGCATACTGTCAGCGTGGCTGCGGGCAGTTTGCTCGCCAACATAACTGGGGAAACGGCGCTGGGGGTCAACAGCACCCACCACCAGGCGGTCGGCCGGGTGGCGGACCCGCTGCGGGCCGTGGCGCACAGCGCCGACGGGGTGATTGAAGCGCTGGAGTTGAAAGACCCCGGCCTTTTGCCGTTTCTGTTGGCGGTGCAATTTCACCCGGAGCGTATGATTGACCGGAGCGCCTTGTTTCTGCCATTATTCAGCCGCTTTGTTCGCGCCGGCGCGCGGCCCAACGCAAAATAATTATGATACCGAAAGTCATGGTGGTGGACGATACCGAGGGCATCCGGGACCTCCTCAGCGCCATTCTCGAAAGGGAAGGCTATGCCGTCATTCTCAAATCCAGCGCCGCCGATTTGGCGGCCGCCTTCTCTCAAACCCAGCCCGACATCATTCTGCTGGACCTGGTCCTCCCCGACGGCAACGGTCTCGAACTGCTGCCCCAAATCAAGAAACAATGGCCCGACACCGAGGTCATCGTCCTCACCGGCCACGCCACCTTCGACGCGGCGGTGGAAGCGACCAAGCGCGGGGCCTACCACTTCCAAAACAAACCGTTTGACACCAAAACGCTCCTCCTCTCCGTCGAGCGCGCCCTGGAACACAAGCGGCTCAACGAGGAGGCCCGCTCCCTCCGCACCGCCCTGGCCGCCATGAGCGGCGGCGCCGCTCCCATTTTCCAAAGCCCCTCCATGAAAACTGTCGTCCGCGACCTCGAAAAAGTCGCCCCGAGCGACGTCGCCATCTTGATCACCGGCGAAAGCGGCACGGGCAAGGAAGTCATCGCCGACCTCATCCATGCCCTAAGCCCGCGCTGCAAAGGGCCTCTCATCAAAATCAATTGCGCCGCCCTGCCGCGCGAACTGATCGAAAGCGAGTTGTTCGGCTCGGTCAAAGGCGCCTTCACCGGCGCCAGCGCCGATCGCGAGGGCCTGTTCAAGCAGGCCGAAGGCGGCACCCTCCTCCTGGACGAAATTTCCGAAATGCCCGTGGACACCCAGAGCAAACTCCTGCGCGTCCTCCAGGAAAAAGAAGTCCGCCCCGTCGGCGGGCGCACCAGTTACAAGAGCGATTGCCGCGTCATCGCCGCCACCAACCGCCAAATTGACGAAGCCATCAAAATGGGCAAATTGCGCGAGGATTTGTATTATCGCATCTGCGCCATTACCGTCCATTTGCCCCCGTTGCGGGAGCGGCGCGAGGACATCCTGCCCCTCGCCAACGCCTTCCTCAAGCGTTACGGCTCGCAGGCCGGGCGCGAAATGTCCGGCTTCACCCCGCCGGCCGCCGACGCCTTGCACGCCTTCGACTGGCCCGGCAACGTGCGCCAATTGCAAAATGAAATCCAGCGCGCCGTCCTCATGTGCGAAGGCAGCGCGGTGGACCTGCGCGACCTCTCCATCACCGCCGTCATGAGTCAGCGGGACAACCCCGACCTCACCCTGATGGAAGCCATGGAACGCAACGCCATCATTCAGATGCTCAAGGAAACCGGCGGCAACAAACTGGAAACGGCCAAGCGCCTGGGCATTGGCCGCCAGACCCTCTACAACAAAATCAAAGTCTACGGCATCGAGTCATAGCCTGATGAAACACCCGGTTTGGAGATGAAGGAACCTTCATGAGCAGTTGGAAAACAACCCGAGAGAAACTGCTTCTGGGGGCAGCGGATGCAAATCTGGATTTTGAAGGCGTTTGCACAATGTTGCGGCATCTTGGCTTTTCCGAACGGCACAGCCGGGGAAGCCACCGCATTTTCTACAAGGAAGGAGTGGCTGAAATCATCAACCTGCAACCGCGCGGGAAAGCAGGCAAACCATACCAAATGAAGCAGATCCGCCAGATGCTAATAAAATACCGTCTTACCGGAGATTGAAAAAATGAACAGATACGAGCTGATTATCTATTGGAGCAAAGAGGACGCCGCTTTCGTGGTTGACGTGCCCGAATTGCCAGGCTGCATGGCCGATGGCGCCACCTATGAAGAAGCCGTGGCCAATGCGCAGGCGGTGATTCAAGAGTGGATCGAAACGGCCAAGACCATTGGTCGCACGATCCCCGAACCCAAAGGCCGGCTTCTCTACGCTTGAATCTGACACCGGGTTTTCCATGAAACAACACTATGTTGCTGGCGGCGACTCTTTGGCTCATCTCCTGCTCGACGATTGCAAACGACGCGCCGGTTTCTCGCCACTCACGGAAGAGGCCCTTGACCACCTGTCAAGGGCGCAATCCGCCCCATCGCAAAGCCCTTCGCATTGGGGTGAAAGTTAATGTCGCGTATAAGACGCGCGCCCCGGCTGGTTTCCGGTTGCGTTGGCAATATCCGGCTGATTTTCCGCAAAATCCGGCCAACTTTGGCGATTGACTCAGTTGACGCCTTTGTTAGAGTGCGCACCGAATTTTAATCGAAACTGAGTATGCCAACTACAAACAAAACACAGAAATACGTTTATCTCTTCGGCAACAAAAAAGCGGACGGCGACGGCTCCATGAAGCCCCTGCTCGGCGGCAAAGGCGCCAATCTCGCGGAAATGACCCGCATCGGCCTGCCCGTTCCGCCCGGCTTCACCATCACCACCGAAGTCTGCACCTACTATTACGCCCACAAGAAAACCTATCCCAAGGACCTCATGCCCCAGGTCAAAGCCGGCATCGCCAACACCGAGAAAATCCTCGGCAAGCGTTTCGGCGACCTGGAAAAGCCCCTCCTCGTCTCCGTCCGTTCCGGCGCGCGCGATTCCATGCCCGGCATGATGGACACCATTTTGAACCTCGGCCTCAACGACCAAACCGTCGTCGCCCTGGAAAAAGCCAGCAACAACCCCCGCTTTGCCTGGGATTGCTACCGCCGCTTCATCCAAATGTATGGGGACGTCGTCATGGGCGTGCAAAAGAAACCCGGCGAAGACCACGAACCTTTTGAAACGGTCATTGAGGCTTTGAAAGCCGAACTTTTCCCCGGCCAGCAGCACGTCGAGGACACCAAAATTGACCACAAAGGACTCCAGACCCTGGTGCAACGCTTTAAAGATCTGGTCAAGGAACGCACCGGCAAGGCCTTCCCCACCGATCCCTGGGTTCAGCTCGAAGGCGCCATCGGCGCGGTCTTTGGTTCCTGGATGAACGACCGCGCCATCGTCTATCGCGCCAAGTATAATATCCCCACCGAATGGGGCACGGCCGTCAGCGTTCAGTCCATGGTTTACGGCAATACCGGGGACCGATCCGGCTCCGGCGTCGCCTTCACCCGTGATCCCGCTTCCGGCGAAAAAGTTTTCTACGGCGAATTCCTCATGAACGCCCAGGGCGAGGACGTCGTCGCCGGCGTCCGCACCCCCAAGCCGGTCGCCGAACTGGACAAGGTTTTGCCCGAAGCCGCCGCCGAACTGGCCGAAGTCCGCAAAATTCTGGAAAAGCATTTCCGCGATGTGCAGGATTTTGAGTTCACCATTGAAGACGGCAAACTGTTCATGCTCCAGACCCGCAACGGCAAACGCACCGGCTTTGCCGCCGTCCGTTTTGCCGTCGAAATGGAACGCGAAAAGTTGATCACTTGGGAGGAGGCCGTGCAGCGCGTGCCCGCCGAGCAATTGGACCAGGTGCTCGCCCCCGTCTTTGACCGCGCGGCAATCAAATCGGCCAAGGTGATTGCGAGGGGCCTGCCCGCCGGACCGGGCGCCGCTTGCGGCCGCATTTATTTCAACGCCGAGCGCGCGGTCGAAGCCGCCCACGCCGGCAAGAAAGTGCTGCTCGTGCGCGTGGAGACCTCCCCGGAGGACCTGCGCGGCATGATCGCCGCCGAAGGCATCCTGACCGCCCGTGGCGGTGTTAGCTCCCACGCCGCGCTCGTCGCCCGCCAGATGGGCAAGGTTTGCGTCTGCGGCGCCAGCGCCCTCCAGGTGGATTACGCCAAGAAGACCCTCACCGTGGGCAGCCAGATGTTCAATGAAGGCGATTTCCTCTCCATTGACGGCACCGCCGGCGAAGTTTATGCCGGCGAAGTCAAGACCGCGCCCTCGGAAATCGTCCAGGTGCTCATCGCCAAAACCCTGGAGGTCAAGGAAAGCCGCATCTGTCAGAACTTTCTGCAATTGATGAAGTGGTGCGACAAGGCCACCCGCATGTCCGTCCGCACCAACGCCGATTCCCCCGAGCAGGCCGCCAACGCCGTCGCCTTCGGCGCCGCCGGCATCGGCCTCTGCCGCACCGAGCACATGTTCTTCGAGGGAAATCGTATTGACGCCATGCGCGAAATGATCCTGGCCGGCAACACGGAAGACCGGAAAAAGGCCCTGGCCAAGCTGCTGCCTTATCAGCGCAATGATTTCGCCGGCATCTTCCGGGAATTGAGAGGGTTGCCCGCGACCATCCGCACCCTCGACCCGCCCCTCCATGAATTCCTGCCCCACGAGGAAGGCGCGCAGAAGGATCTCGCCGCCAAGATGGGCGTGCCGGTGGAGAAGATTCAGCGGCGCGTCAAGGAACTGCACGAATTCAACCCCATGCTCGGCTTGCGCGGCTGCCGCCTGGGCATCGTCTATCCGGAAATCACCGAGATGCAAACCCGCGCCATCATCGAAGCCGCCGCCCTGGTGCAAAAGGAGGGCATCCCGGTCAAGCCGGAGATCATGATTGTCCTGGTCGGCTTTCCCAAGGAGCTGCAAAACCAGTTGGAAGTCGTCAATCGCGTCGCCCAGCAGGTGCAGGAGGAGCAGAAGACCAAGGTCAAATTCCTGGTCGGCACCATGATTGAAATCCCCCGAGGGGCCCTGGCGGCCGAGGAAATCGCCAAGGACGCCCACTTTTTCAGCTTCGGCACCAACGACCTCACCCAGACCTGCCTGGGCATGAGCCGCGACGATTCCGGCAGCTTCCTCACCAAATATCAGGAGCTGGAAATCTTCAAGCAGAACCCGTTTGCCGCCATTGATCAAACCGGCGTCGGTGAACTGATGAAGATCGCGGTCGAACGGGGCCGCAAGACCCGCCCCGACATCAAGCTGGGCATCTGCGGCGAGCACGGCGGCGAACCCTCCA